>Ga0247725_1000010_pt1 | contig 321618 bp, 303 predicted proteins | sample OKSTACKMCFT3sol_FD_183021 | JGI IMG/M metagenome (GOLD analysis project Ga0247725, IMG submission 183021) | Subsurface sediment microbial communities from gas well in Oklahoma, United States - OK STACK MC-FT3-sol | ecosystem: Environmental > Terrestrial > Deep subsurface > Rock core/Sediment...
ATGTTAATTACCTCTTTTGACTCCGCGAAAAATCAAAACGGCAATTAGCATGGGTAGGTCTTTACAGGCAAAGCCTTTTGAATGATAACCACCTACTGAAGTAGGTGGTTTAGGGCCGAAAATAAAAAGAGCAGCAAAGCTGCTCTTTTCGATATCAAGGTAAGTCAAACCATAGGGCTTTGACAGGGCCTGTACCGGCTAAGGCGGTTAATTCCGTCTGCTGACTGATTTTCGCGCCATCACCCGGATGCATTGTGATGCCGTTTAACTCCAATTCCCCTTCAATCAAATGCAGGTAGTAGTGGCGCTTGGTGGTCACAGGCAATTCAATCACATCATGTTCACTTAATAACAGTTGTGATAAATAGGCGTCCTGTTTGATTTGCAAGGTGCCATCACGGCCATCCGGTGAAATCACCAAAGTTAAACCTGGCTCGGCTTTAAAGTCTTTTTGCTGATAACCAGAAGCGCCACCAAATTGATTCGGCTGGATCCAAATCTGCAAAAACTTTAACTTATCTTTGTCACTGGCGTTAAATTCGCTGTGATAAATACCTTTGCCAGCGCTCATCAATTGAAATTCACCAGCGGGCAGAGTTTTTACATTGCCTGCTGAATCTCTGTGAGCTATTTGCCCTTCCAGCACATAACTGATGATTTCCATGTCCTGATGGCCATGGGTGTCAAAACCTGCTGCTGCATCTACTTCGTCATCGTTAATCACTCTAAGCGCTGAGAATCCCATATGAGCCGGGTCGTAATAACGGCCGAAAGAGAAACTGTGCTTGCTTTTTAACCAGCCAAAAGCGGCTACGCCACGATCTGCTGAGTGTCTTAATTCAATCATTTTTTTACTCCAGTAGACTCTCTCCGCTACAGAGAGAGTCTTTTTGAATGGTTTTTTAGCTCAGTTTTTTCGCGATAATGGCGTCGATAGAAGCTTTACCTGCGCCGCTTAGCAGCAGAGACACACTGGCCGCTAACAGAGCTAAAGCAAATTCGTAGCCGTTGGTGCTCATAAAGAAACCGTTGGCGAAATGCACTTTAAAAATGGCCACTACCATGGCGATGACTAAAGTAGCCGCAGCAGGGCGCGTCAGCACACCAAACACCAGTGCCAGACCACCAAAAAACTCAGCTGCACCTACCAAGAAAGCCATCAGTATGCCAGGCGCTATGCCGATACTTTCCAGCCAGCCTGCTGTACCTTCTAAGCCGTAGCCACCAAACCAGCCAAACAATTTTTGCGCGCCGTGAGCTGCAAAAATAATACCTACTGGTACTCGTAAAGCTAAAGCGCCAAAACCTGCGTTTGTACCAAAGATTTGTTGTAAAGTTGCTTTGTTCATATTATTCACCTTTAAATAAATTGATGTTAAACCCTTCGTTCTTGAAGCTGCCGCTTTGTTGACCAGACTCTCTCACCCCAATCACATAGTTACCTATGCTCATGGGGACTCGTTCGCTTGTCGCCTCGCTTCAACTCCAATTACTTTGGGTTTGAATTAGGGTTGTCAGACTGCTTTAAACCGCTTGTCAGTTCCGATGTGTGTACTTTAGAGCGGCTTGCTTTTTTAAAAAAGCGGAATAAACTGAGTTGCATGTTCAAAATATTTGAATGACGATAGTTCTGCTTATTCAGACGAAGGATTTTATGGCGAATCACCCTATTTTGACCCTGGACGCCTTGCGCGCTATGGATGCTATTGACCGCAAAGGCAGTTTTGCTGCGGCAGCTGAACATTTGTACAAAGTGCCTTCGGCCTTGAGCTATACCATTGCCAAACTCGAGAGCGATCTGGATGTGCAGTTGTTTGACCGTTCCAAACAAAAAGCTCAACTGACTCCGGCAGGACAACTGTTATTGCAACAGGGACGGGAGCTGCTGCAGGCGGCCAGTCGGTTACAGGATGCGATTAAACAAGTAGATACCGGCTGGGAGACTCAGTTTGTGATTGCCAAAGACAGCATAGTGCCTTACCAGCCTGTATTGAGTTTAATCAACGACTTTATGGCGCTTGGCAAAATGACCGAGGTCAGTATGCGCGAAGAAGTCTTGGGTGGAGGCTGGGAAGCGCTGGAGACAGGGCGCGCACAAATAGCGGTCGGAGTGTCGGCCGATATGCCAAAAGGCAAATATGAGTTGGTGCCTATAGGAGAAGTGGAGTTTGTGTTTGCTTTATCGCCTTTGCATGAACTGGCCAATATCAACAGACAGATTGATTTGGCGGACGTTGAACAAGAAACGGCGATAGTAGTTTCAGATTCAGCTTTAGATGCACCTAAACGCAGCAGCGGCTTATTCAGTACCCGTCGGGTACTGCGGGTAAGCTCAATGCAAGCAAAAATTGCTGCACAAGTTCAGGGCCTTGGCGTAGGTTTTTTGCCGAAACATTTAATCCAGGATGAGCTGGCCAGAGGCTTATTAATAGCGAAAAAAACCAGTATTCCACGGGACAAAGCCATGTTGTATCTGGCCTGGCAAAAACAGAGCCAGGGCAAAGCGCTGCAATGGTTTAGTCAGGCGTTGAGTCAATATCCCTGGGCACAGGTTTGGTCTTAGAGCGTAAATAAAAAAGGTGAAAAAACTTCAGCCAAAACCGCAGATTTTTTCTGTATTTCAACAGATTGATTGGTTAAAGTAGCGCCAATTTTGATACTGGCTTTTTTGCTGGCTAAACAGGTTTTCTGCTTATGTTATTAACCTTAGTGATTTGTTATTGGGTGTTTTCTGTAGCCCTTGGATTATGGGCTGCGCTTAGAGTCAAAAATACCCGCGATTTTGCTGTTGCTGGCCGCCATCTGCCATTTTATATGGTCACAGCTACAGTTTTTGCTACCTGGTTTGGTAGCGAAGCTGTACTGGGGATCCCCGCGACTTTTATCGACGGCAATTTACGTGACATAGTTTCCGATCCTTTTGGTGCCGCGCTTTGTCTAATTTTGGTTGGGGTATTTTTTGCGGCGCCTTTGTACCGGATGAAGCTGCTGACCATAGGTGACTTTTACAAAAGACGTTATGGCCGCTCCGTCGAGGTGCTGACGACTTTAGCTATTGTGCTGTCTTATTTGGGCTGGGTTGGTGCTCAGTTAACAGCTTTGGGTCTGGTGTTTAATGTGGTGTCGGACGGTGCTATCAGTATGACAGCTGGTATGTGGATTGGCGCTGGCAGTATTCTGATTTATACCCTGTTTGGCGGCATGTGGGCTGTGGCTATCACAGATTTGGTGCAGATGATCGTGATAGTGCTGGGGCTGTTGTATATAGGCGGCGAAGTATCAGAAATGGTAGGTGGTGTGTCAGTTGTGGTGGAGCATGCGGCGGCTGCCGGCAAACTGGAATTTTGGCCAGAGGCTGATTTAAAGGCCATCATCGCCTTTATGGCTGCGGCTTGCACCATGATGTTAGGCTCTATGCCACAGCAGGATGTGTTTCAGCGTGTGCAATCAGCGAAGTCGGAAAAAATAGCAGTTTGGGGTTCTATTCTCGGCGGCTCTTTGTATTTTCTGTTTGCCTTTATTCCACTTTTTATCGGCTACGCCGCCACTTTGGTTGCGCCTGAGATGGTGAAAAACCTGATGGCTTCAGACTCTCAGTTGATATTGCCACAGCTAGTGTTACAGCATATGCCGCTTATTGCTCAGGTTGTATTTTTTGGTGCTTTGCTATCGGCCATCAAAGGCTGTGCTTCCGCGACTTTGCTGGCGCCTTCGGTGTCTTTTGCAGAGAACATCCTCAAACCTTTATTGCCACCTATGCAAGATAAACAACTGCTGCGCTTAATGCAGGCTGTAACCTTAGTTTTTGCTGGCTGTACTTTAACTTATGCGCTTAATAGCGAATCCACTATTTTTGGGATGGTGGAAGATGCGTATCAGGTGACTTTAGTGGCCGCTTTTGTACCACTGGCTTTTGGTGTTTATTGGCGCAGAGCCACTAATCAGGGCGCTTTAATGGCAATCACTTTTGGTGTCAGTACCTGGCTGGGTATTATTTTCCTTGGCCCAGAAGACCCTTATGTGCCTGCCCAGTTTGCCGGATTACTGGCCAGTATTGCCGGTATGCTGATCGGTTCTTTGATGCCGCAGTACCTTGAGCATGATCACTCGGTTCACGACAAATTACACAAAGGTGAAATGGCCCATACAGGCCCAGATCATGGCTGATTTTCTACAAAGAATTAAAGCCGTTGTCTTTGATTTAGACGGAACTTTAGTGGATTCGCAGCTTGATTTTACCGAGCTGCGTCGTCGTTTGGGCTGGCCTGAGCAGACACTGATCCTGGAGCATTTAGCGAGCTTAAGCTGTGCTATCGAAAAGCAGCAAGCGGCGCAGATTATTATCGATTTCGAGCTCGAAGGCGCGCGCAAAGCCAGCTGGATGCCCAATGCTGATTTGTTGGTACAGCAATTGAATCAGCGTGCTGTGCCTATGGCTATTTTGACCCGCAATATGCGTCAGGCTACAGAGCTCTGTGTTGAGGCGCTGCATATCCCTATTGAGTTAGTACTGACCCGAGACGATGCTCCGGCTAAACCTCAGCCTGAAGGCTTATGGCTGATTGCACAACGTTTGGGGGTAGCACCTGATGAAATACTTTACGTCGGTGACTATCTGTTTGATATTCAAACCGCCCGTAACGCCGGAGCTTACTGCTGCTTATACCGCTATGGGGATAACCATATTTATGCAGAACAAGCCGATCTGGTGGTGGATGATTTACTAGAACTTTTAGTGCATTTGCAAAAATAGTTTAACTAAAGCTCTGATATTCCTTATATTCTTTATTATTCTACTTCCTATTTCTGCAAGAATTCCCAAGCATAACCAGGACTTCAACACACAAGGAACTGTCATGACTTTAGGCGAATACATTAGAGATAAACGAGCATCTATGCAGTTAAGCCAGCCTCAGCTGGCTGAACAGATTGGCATTGAGCAGTCGTATTTATCCAAACTTGAAAACGATAAATCTCTGCCTTCCAATGACGTGTTCAGACGTTTATTGACTGCGTTAAATCTAGCTTTGCCGGCATTTATCGCGGCATTTTCTGCACAGGAACAGCAGCAGCTCAGTGCTATCGCTGATGTAGAATCCTATCTGAAACAGCAGAATAACCAGCGGCAACGCCATGCGGGTTGGTTGGTACTGAGTTTGAGTTTTGTATTTGCTTTGGGAGCCGCCTGTTTTTATGCTGGGTTTCAGGCCTTGTGTTTCCCTGAACGCCTTTATCAGTATCAATCTGCTGGTGTAGTGTTACCTGGAGAGTCTGCTTTTGTCTTTACCGATTGGGACCGCAACTTCCCTATACTGAACGGTAGCGGTGAAGAGATGCGGCAATCTTTTAGGAAAAAAGCCGAAAAAGAGCAAGCAATGTATCAAAGGTTGGCGCAGCAGGTAGAATTCAGTGTTGAACACAAAGGCGGCTATTATATTCGCACTGTAGAAGGTGGCAGCCGTACTTTTAGCTACACTGGTAGTCATACGGTCAATCATCTTGGCAACAGGGTATTGCAATTGCTTGGGGTATTTTTGATGGTGTTTAGTGCAGTATTAAGTCTGGGTCATAAGGCCTTGCTGCGTCGCTGAGCAAGGCTCTCAGAGCCTGGCGGGTGCAGTGCTATGACTCGTGATCCAGCACCTTTGGCAGACGGCGGTGTTTTTCTTTGGCTTCTTTAATGGCGTCACTAAAAGCTGACGCCAGAATACCTGTCGGCACCGCAATCATACAAATCCCTGTGACTGCGGTAATACCCGCCAGAATACGGCCAAGTACTGTAACAGGGTAGACATCGCCATAGCCCACCGTGGTCAAGGTGGCGACTGCCCACCAGCTGGCTCTTGGGATGGAGCCGAAGGCCTCTGGTTGTATATCTCCCTCGACCAGATAAAGACAAGTGGCTGCGAACAGCAATATAATTACCCCAAAAATACCACTGACCAGCAGTTCATAAGTACGACTACGAACTGCTTCGGCAATACATTCCAGCGCTGTAGAGAAACGCCCCAGTCGTGCTAAGCGTACCACTCGTATTAATAACACCAGACGTAAAATAACGCCGCCATTGCCAAGATAAAGCGAAAAAGCCACCAGAATGGCCAATAAATCCGCTAAGGCAAAAAAAGAAAACACGTGTTTCCAGCGGCTGGTGACTGCATCATTTTCAACACAGGTCCAGAGCCTTGCCAGATACTCCAGCAAAAACAATGAACCCAAAGCCAGTTCTGCGTAACGAAACCAGTGTTCATGACCCTGGCGTATGCTGGGTTCGGTTTGAATAATAGCCAGTAAAATACCAGCCAGTATCACCAGCGCTATGCTGATATTCAGTGGCGACATGCCATTGCCTGTATACAGCACAGGGTCCAGCTGATGGGCTAAGCGGGAGCGTAATTTATGAAGAAAACTTTGATCGTGCATAACACACCAAGAGTTGAAGTTATGCCTGATTGTCTGAGCAAGCAACTGATTTGGCAAGGTGTTCTTCAGATCTTGTCATTAAAAATCAACCAGAACCTGTTCCAGCTTTCCGATCGCATCTTGCTGTAAAGCCTGTTGTCGCTCCTGCTCAGTTAAAATGCCAACAAAAGGAGTGCGGCGACGTAGTTTACGCAAATAAGGGCTGTCTTCTGTAATGCCTTGACAAAACTGTTCTGGTTGCTGATACAACTCCAAGACTGAAACCCAATGCATATAGGCGCCATACCCTAGTTGACCGTTATCTCGCCGCTCTTCCAGTTTGGCTTTAACCTGTTCCAGTAAATTGGGCTCTGCCAGTAATTTGCTAGCAATAGCCTGATGTAAGACCAAAATTTGCCGGTCAATATTTTCGTCTTTGATACCGGTCTTTTTCACTCTGTAGGGTCTGTTTCTTTTATTGCTTTTTGGTGTCCACATCGTCTTTATTCTTCAAAGTTAATTAATCAGAACCCAAAATAATTGATGCTGCAGCGAGGCGACAAGCAAACGAGACCCCAGGAGCATAGTAGTCCTATGTGACTGGGGCGAGGAGCGCGGTCAACAAAGCTGCGGCTTCAAGTATGAAGGGTTTAGTGAAACTCTCTGGAGTAGGACTTGAGTGAGCCTAACAATGGTGTCAGGTCGGTTAAACGCCCGGCAATAATATGAATCACGCCGTCTTTTTTCTCCAGAATGCCATTCACCTTCAATAGCTTGGCTTTTAAGTAGGCCTGACGCTGCGCCGAAGCTGTGGCCGACCAGACCACTAAATTGCTAAAACCCGTGCCATCTTCCAGTGTGATAAAGGTCACACCTGCTGCAGTGCCAGGGCTTTGCTTTGCCGTCACTATGCCTATTACAGTCACCACTGACTTATGGTTCACTTGATCCAGCTCAGCGGCCTGAACAAATTTACCCAGCACGCCCTGTTGTTTTAATAGCTGCACCGGATGAGTGCGTAAGCTCAGGCCTGTACTTTGATAATCTTCCACCACTTCTGCCAGTTCGGATGGCAATGGCAGTTGGTATTGGGTTTGGTAAGGCTCAGCCGCCAATAAAGGCAATTTATGCTGTTGGTCCAACAGCTGCCAGCGGGCCTGATAGCGTTGTCCTGACAGTTGTTGCAAGGCATTGGCACTGGCAAGGGCGGTTAAATCGCCATCGCTGACACCTGACTGCGCCAGATGGGCCAACTGTGGATAACCCCCCTCTGGTCTGTGTTTGAGTAACATCAAAGCACCTTGCTGAGTTAAACCTTTCACCAGGCGCAATCCAAGGCGAATAGCAAAACCAGACGAGGCTGTGGCAGGTACCATTAAATGGTCCCACTCTGATTGATTAACACAAATGGGCAGTACTTCGACCTGATGCTGTCTGGCATCCTGGATCAGCTGGCTGGGCGCATAAAAACCCATAGGTTGGCTATTGAGTAAGGCGACATAAAAAGCCACAGGGTAATAGTGTTTTAAATAAGCCGATACATAGGCCAGCACAGCAAAACTGGCAGAATGCGATTCAGGAAAACCATATTCACCAAAACCACAAATTTGCTGGTAGATACGTTCGGCAAAGTCTTGCTGATAGCCTCTGCTTAACATGCCGTCGATCAGTTTTTGTTTAAACTGAATTAACTCGCCGGTTTTTTTCCAGCTGGCCATAGCACGGCGCAGCTGATCGGCTTCACCGCCAGTAAAACCTGCGGCCACCATCGCTAGTTTAATCACCTGCTCCTGAAAAATAGGCACACCTAAAGTACGTTCCAGCACTTGCTGTACTGCTGCAGAAGGGTAGGACACAGCCTCTTCGCCATGACGGCGTTTTAAATAAGGATGCACCATATCGCCCTGAATAGGGCCTGGCCGCACTATGGCAATCTGGATCACTAAATCGTAATAGGTCTTGGGCTTAAGCCTTGGTAACATCGACATTTGAGCCCGTGATTCAATCTGAAATAAGCCTACCGTATCGGCTCTTTGAATGGCTTCATACACCTTGGGGTCGTCACCTGCTTTGGTGATGGCCGCTATGCTTAACTCTGTATTCTGATAACGCCTGATCAAATCAAAAGCTTTGCGAATGGCGCTTAACATGCCCAAAGCCAACACATCCACTTTTAACAGCTTTAACGATTCCAGATCATCTTTATCCCATTGGATCACGGTACGGTCGGCCATGGCGGCATTTTCTACCGGCACTAATTCGTACAAAGGCCCACGTGAAATAACAAAACCTCCAACGTGCTGGGATAAATGCCGTGGCATGCCAACCAGCTGTTGTACCAACTGCACCAGCAGCTGCGCTTGTTTAGCATGAGGATCCAGCCCAAGCTGAGTCAGCTGGTTGCTCCAGTGCTGGCTTTTATCGCGCCTGTGCAGGTTTTTTAAGAAAAATTCCACCTGATGCAGCTCAAACCCCAGGACTTTGCTGATATCGCGAAAAGCACTTTTAAAGCGGTAGCAAATCACAGTGGCAGCCAAAGCTGCGCGCTCACGGCCATATTTCTGATAAATATACTGGATCACTTCTTCCCGGCGTTCATGTTCAAAATCTACATCTATATCCGGCGGTTCGGCCCGCTCTTTTGAGATAAAACGTTCAATTAATACATTGATCTGACGCGGATCCACAGCTGTGATGGCCAAACAATAACAGACCACTGAATTCGCGGCCGAGCCACGGCCCTGGTACAAAATGTGCTTCTGCTGCGCAAACTGCACTAAGTCATGAATGGTCAAAAAGTAGTAGGGGTAATCCAGCTGCTCTATTAAATCCAGCTCTTTGTGGATGATCTGTTGGATATCTTCAGGCACACCTTCAGGAAAACGTTGCTTCTCGCCAGCTTTGACCAGATCCCGCAAGTGCTGCATGGCGGTTTTTCCTGCAGGTACTAATTCTGCCGGGTACTGGTAACTCAATTCATCCAGCGAAAAATGGCATAAATCAGCCAGTTGCTGGCTATGGTCCAGAAGCTCTGCCGGAAAGAGCTGCTGTAGTTTTTTCATCGGCCTTAAACTTTGTTCGGCGTTACTTAATAGCTGGCGCGCCATATCAGGCACAGCTTTGCCTGCACGAATAGCGCTTAACGCATGCTGTAAAGGTAGACGGCTGGCCTGATGCATCAGCACTTCGCCTATGGCGCAGCAAGGCAGCTCCAGCTGCTTTGCCAGTTGCTGGCAATAGGGCAGGTAAAACTGATCCTGACTTTGTAATTTGCGGCTGGCCCCAAGCCATAAGCGCTCGACATGATGTTGCTGCAGCCAATTCCCCCAGTACAGATCAGTTTGTTGATCGCCGCTTGGCAACCAGAGGATCTGGCAATGCTGAATACGTTGAATATCCCATTCGGCCAGTTGATACGAGCCTTTGTCGGCACGGCGTCTGGCCTGGGTAATAATGCGGCATAACTCGCTGTAGGCTGCTTTATCCGGACAGAGCAACACCAGCCGTAACTGTGTGTTCAGTACCAGCAAGGATCCAATGATCAGCTTTAGTGGCAACTGTTTTTCCTTGATCTGATGGTGAGCGCGTACTACGCCCGCAAGCGAGCATTCATCAGTGATAGCCAGTGCTTTATAACCTAAAGCCGCGGCTTGATGCACCAGTTCTGCCGGGCTGGAAGCGCCTTGTAAAAACGAAAAGTGACTTTGGCAAACCAACTCAGAGTAACTACTGTTTTTACTGGTGACTGGGCTTTTCATCAGCTGAAATACCCCTGCAGGTAGAGCTGCTCCGGCTGCTGTAAATCACGAAATAACCATAACCATTGGCCTTGGGCATTCTGGCCTACGTAATAATCGCGATGTTGGCTTTGCTGCTGCCACCAGCCGCTGCTTAAGCGTTCTGGGCCATAATAAAGCTGCAACTGCTGTTGCTGCTCAGGATCCAAAGCCAAAGGCGGATCGACTAAAAATGCGGGGCGCACCGCAGCTAAATTACCTTCAATAGCTGCTTGTGGTTCTAAAGCGGCGGCATAACTATTGGCCTGTTCAGGCAACAGATCATTGTCCAGGCAAGGGCTTTTTACCTGATCTTTCCCCAAGCGTGCCTGCAGTAATGACAAGAGTTGCAAGGCTGAATACAGCTGCTCTTTTCCCGACCCAAGATTGCCTGCCCCCGCATGGCCTACAAACAGGGGTTTATACTGAGCGTAACGTGGCCCGGCTCGCTTGAGGATCAGTTTGAGCAGGATCACAGGTTTTTTCAGTGTGGTACGTTCCAGTTGTAACTCACTGATCTTCAGCCAGTCTTTACTTTGATATTCGCCCTGAGCTGAATGCAATTGCAGTTGTTGTTGCTGATCCTGACGTTGTACTAAACACAGCTCCAGCTGATAAGCCAGTTGGTCTCTTTTTTGTAAATACAGCTGCAATAAGCCAAACAGGTGCTGCAAAGGGCCCAGTAGCTGGTCGCTGCGCTCCATTTCATACAACAGTTCCAGCTGCTGTTCGAACTGTTCCGCTGGCTGAATAAACTGTAATAACGCAGGTTTTGCTCCTGTCAACTGCTGCAAATACTGCAGCATGTCCACACCAAAACGCCGCACCAATTCAGCCTGTGGGATTTTCACTAGATCACCCAGCTGTGTCAGTCCAAGCCGCTGTAATTGCTCCTGTAGTTTGTCAGGTAATTCGGCATAACGCAGTGGTAAAGCCTTGAGTTGCTGCTGAATTTTATCGCTGTGCAGTACAAATTGATCCCAGCCTTGCTGCGCCAGTAAACGCGCCACTAACGGCTGCTGCGCTGTGGCAAAGTGATACTGATATCCTGATTGTTGCAGCACTTGTTGTAGTTGTTGCCAAAACTGCAAAGCACCACCGTACAAGGCCAGCATAGGACTTAATTTCAGTACTAAGCCGCAGTTGGGCTGAAGCGCTATATCGGCGCAGTATTGATACAACAGCTGGGCTAATTGCTGCAGTTGTTGTTGCTCTTGTTCCGCCTGATGCGGTACCAGTTGCAATTGATGGCATAAGGCTGCAGCTGAAGCCAGGCCCATACCTAAAGTTAAACCTGCTTTTTTGGCTTCTGAGTTGAGCTGCAGCAATTGATGGTCAGCGCCTACTATCGCCAGTGGCTGAGTTAAAATCAGCCTGACTGCGTTTTTGTCTGCCCCGCAAAGGCTGTTTTTACTCTGGCTGATACTGCTTTTTGTTGCAGCTGCAGGCTGTTGTTGCAGCAGATACAACTGATCCAGCTGCAATTGCGGGAAATATAAATACAACCAAAACTCCATCCGTTCAGACATCAAAAATAGCCTCAGCTGACTCTGGATAAAGGTGGATTTGAGTACTGCTGTTGCTGTAGTTGCGGTTTGATAAAGTGCGGATAAAGTTCAGCCCATGGCAGTAACAGCTCTTGTTGTTGCCAACCTCCTTTACGTTTGAGAATACGGATCTGTAAACCGGCTGAAACAGGCAGCAGTTGTAAACTTAAAGCCCAGGGCAGTAGTTGTTGCTCTGCCAGTGCAGGGCGGAACAGATACAACTGGCTTTGCCCCTGAGCTGCAGCTAACTGCAAACGTTTTAGCTGAGTTAAATTTAACTGGTGTTGCCACAGCAGCACATCTGCACAGCTGCCACTTTTTAAGCACAACTCAGCAGCCCACAGCGCATCGGCAGAGCGGGGCGCCTGAAGTTGTAACACCTGATGCAAAGGTCGTTGTTGTTGCAACAGGTATTCAGCACACAGCTTGGCAGGCGGATTGATCCAGATTTGCAGTAGTTCAGATCCGGATCCATCTAAAGCTTTGTCGATCAACTGCACCTCAGCACAAGCGCCATGGCTTTGTAACTCAATAACAGTATGCTGTGGCCAACCGCCACCTAGAAGCTTATCCAAAGCCGCAAAGCCCGTGCTTTGGCAATGTTCATAAGGCGCTTCGGTTTGACTGGCCTGCCAGATCAATTGTCTGTTCTGTAGCTGTTGCAGCAGAGCATTCATGATTTTCATCTCAAAATACTGTATATAAAAACAGTATAAAAGATCTGTTTTGGATCGCAAGGGCAGAGTCAGAGTTTTTGGTCAGGTTTAATGGCAGTGCCACCAGGTGCACTGGTATGCGCTTTTGTTTTTCAACAAGTTATTGGTGGATATGCGGAGCTTTTATGACTGGCATTTTTTTCTGGGAAGTGGCAGGTGCTAATAAAGGCAAATAGCGAAAAAAAAAATGACCGCTACCCTAAACTGCTCCCTTCTGGGCGTATTGTTAGATGTTTTACTACTCTTTCCACAGAGCACCTTCATTTATTTCGGCTATAGAACTTCGCACTGTATTCGGAATATGCGGGCTCTCTTGAGAGAGCTGATCTATTTTTTGACGAATACTATCCAGTAAGGCCCAATCATCATCTTGAGCCAAGAGCTGTTCCAGCTCACGTCCAATAGCATTATACCTTGCTCCAGCCGTTCGATGTTTTTCCGTTTTATCTGAATAATTTAAAAATGACTGGAGCGCAGAAAGCACTGCCGCCACAATGCTCATTAAGCCTATCGTAATTTGCCACCAGACTTCAGGCCGCTGTTGCAGCATGGCAAAAACGGAAGTGCCAACAATGGTTGCAAGCAAAACTGTCGGCATGCCAAGCCAAAAATGTAGACGCGAATATCGAGAAGCCGCAAGGTAATGTCCGTGTGCAACAGCTGCAACACGCTTGCTCCACTCTAATGCAACAGTTCGTTGTTTCAAATTGACCTCCTTATGCTAAGGGGTGAGATTTTGCTTAATCTATTTAGAGTTAAAATCTAAACTTCAAAGCTACTGATACAACAACCAAACTCACTCAAAGGCAAAACGCAAGACCTGACACCAAAGCTCTCCCTTGCTGCGATTATGGTTTACTGCTTGGGTCTAAGAGTTTCAATAAATTGCGCGTCTACCCAGAATATGTCTACGTTTTCATGGTTGCCCGGAGCCATATTCCTATTAAAAAATAGATACTTACCATCCGGCGTTACGCTGGCCATTGCTTCCCAGCCTTCGGTATTTATTTTGTTGCCTAAATTAATGGGTTCCCCCCATGTATCATCTTGCTGTCGATAGCTGATATAAAGATCTGAGTCGCCATAACCTCCTTCTTTTTTACTATCAAATATCAGATAGGATTCATCTGCGGCTATGAAGGGATGAAAACTTTTGCCACTATTGATCTCTTTGCCCAGCAGCTTAGGTTCTTCATATTTGCCATCTACCAATCGTGAATATCGGATATCCCCGGTAAAATCTCGTTTGAATTCATCAAAAAAGTAAGTCCCTTTTGAAGATGCTGTAAGGCGCATAATAGGCAATGTGTCGAATGGAGCACCCAGTTTTTTTACTTCAGACCAGCCAGTCCCGGTGCGCTCCTTGTAACGCTTACCCAAATGCATGGTTTTACCATCTGGCGCGATCAAAGGGGTTCCCACCCTTGGGGAAACCACTGATTCATGCCACTGATTATTGGTATTTATAAAAACAACCATTTCTTGTTTTTCACTTTCCTTGCTATCCCGAATGAAATAAAACTCATTGAGTTCAGGCGTGAACACTCCACTAACTTCCCAACCTTCGGTAGAAACAATACCAGGTGCAAACATTTCTGGCGTTGAACCGGGTGTTTTTTGCCCAAGGTAAGGGCCTGTTAGCACTGGAGATTCGTTTTTTGCATCACTTTTGCCAACAACAAATAAAGCTGAAAACACCAGAGCCGCTGACATATAAATACGCTTCATCATTTATCCTTATGAACATGTGGTTGATATAGCACTCAACCTAATCAAACAGGCTTTAAAGTGCCCGAAGTCTTTATGACTTGTGGATGAGATGATTTTGTTCTGACCGCAATAAAGAACTTACTAAGACCTGAATATAACGATATAGCTCAACGGCGCGTTTAGCGTCCGTTGCAGCGTCTTGTTCTGTCTTTGGTTTGCGGTGGACCACCATCCCTTGGTTCCTTATGACTCAAGCAGTAAAACAATTCCCGACGCGACAACTCGCCGGTGTTGGAGTTTGTGGCCTTACTCGAAGCTTGTGCGCGCCATCCGTCTGCATGCTCGCATCAGCGGTGACGCTAACACTTCGAGCGTTGCAGAAAAACACAAACTTTTCAAGATTAGTTTGTTCTCTAAATCTGGACATTATGCTCCACCGATCTAAAGCCCTTAATCCGGCGAGACATAACATTTGTATATTGTGCCGGCACGCTTTCTCTGGTTTTACCTGATGGGTGATCGGCGTTAACTGATTGATAAAAAGTAAATAATTACAATCAACCACTGCTAGATGCGACCAAAAGCGTGCTGGCACAGTATTACTTTTATCCGGCCTGTAATTTTTAGGTTGGTCCACGCTAAGTATCTAAATTAGAGTGTTTTTTCTTTTTCAGCAACAGATAAATGTGCCTGTCACTTTGCTTAAAGCGTGCCTGTTTTATGAGGAGCAAATAACACTGTGTATCCGCCCAGATGTATTAAGAATATCCACTTCCGCCACAAAGCTAACACTCATCACAAGCTATTCTGAATTCGCTGCTTATGGGCTCGGGTTGGCTTGGCTTTTTTACCTTTACCCCAGTGAGGTCGACGCATAATTTCGGGGTCAACAAGGTGTTTAATTGCGAACTATCTGTATCCGGCGAAAGCCAGGCATCATAGTGGCTTTGCGGCAATATCAAAGGCGATGCTTTGCTGTGATAGGGCATTAACTTAGGGTGAGGGGGCAGGGTGATCACTGAACAACTGTATACAACCTCGCCAGTAGCTTTGTGAACCCATTCCTTGTAAAGCCCACCTAAGGCGATTGCCTTATCCGCAGTAAAATCGTGGTATACAGCTTTTCCGTCCACTTGCTCTGTTTCTCCAAAACCCTTCACGGGAATAATGCAGCGCTGATGTCTATAGCTGTTATATCCTGCTGAGCGTGGCACATCGAGTTTGTCATAGCGTGTATTAAAGCTGGTATAAGCGGATGGTTTAAATCCAGTCTCTGTTTGTTCTAATAACAGCCACCAGGTGGCATCCTGCAGGGTACGGCGATTCGATTTTTCCAGAATGACAGATACTGTGCTGGCCGCCTGAATAAACCGGCCCGTTCTGAGCGCTTTGTCTTTGAACGATATGCCGAGTTGGCCACAAAGGTCTATCACTTCAGGGCTATCTATGACATTCAGACGTCCACACATCATCCGACTACCTTTTCTAAACTCTTGCTATCACTCTAATGGCAATCCGCAGATTTGCCACTACTGGGCTTTTGACAAAGCCCCAATGCCTGAAGCAAAAGCGGATGATGCCTGAATTGCTGCACTTGCTTATCCGATGGCTCAGGTCGTAAGAATTATGTTAATCTGCGCGGCTTTTCTGCGTTCTGTGGCGCTGCATCATTTTGGTATGGATATGACTGAAACCGTAAAATTTACTGCTAAAACCTGGGTTCTGATCCTGAGTTTAGTGCTGATCGCTTTTACTTTAAGGCCTTCGATGGCCTCGATCGGGCCTTTATTGCCTTTGATGCAACCAGAACTGCATCTGTCTTTTACTCAGGCTTCCTTGCTGACCATGTTGCCCGTGCTGGCTATGGGCTTGGGTATCTTTTTTGCCCATCAGTTAGTGCTTTGGTTTGGCTCGCATCAGGTGATTTTCTGGGCCTCTATCGCTATAGCTGTCGCCACAGCGCAGCGCTATTGGACGCAAGGATCTTTAGATTTAACCTTAAGCGCTATAGTGGCAGGTTTAGGTATTGCTATGGTGCAGGCTGTAGTACCTGGAGTGATTAAACAACAATTCAGTACAAAAGCGCCTTTAGTGATGGGCTGGTATATAGCGGCCATTATAGCTGGAGCTGCTTTAACCGCTTCTCTAGCTGCTTTTTGGGCCGACTGGGCACAAAGCTGGCGTGTGGCTTTATCAGGTTGGGTGGGCTTATCCGTTGTGGCTATCCTGTTGTGGTTTGCGCAAAAAAATCGGATACAAGGCCAGGCTGCCAGTCCAACAGCTCAGGCAGCACAAAAACCTCTGAGTTTTGCCAAATATGGTCGGGCCTGGACTTTAGCTTTATTTTTTGGTTTGGTGACTTGTGCTTTTACTTGCGTACTGGCCTGGTTACCCGCTTATTATGTCGAGCTGGGCTGGAGTGAACAAAAAAGTGGTTTGTTGCTCGGCTTATTACTCTGTATGGAAGTCGTCTCTGGTATTGCCAGCCCTTGGCTGGCTAGTCGCAAAGCCGACCGCCGTCCAGTGATGCTTGTTTTACTTGTGCTGATGGCCACAGGTTTTGCCGGTTTAGTGCTGGCGCCGCATTTAGGTTTAGTCTGGGCTTGCCTGTTAGGTTTAGGTATAGGAGGCTTATTTCCTTTATCTTTAATAGTGGCTATGGATCACCAGCATCAGGCCGCTGCTGCAGCCAGCCTGACGGCTTTTGTGCAGGGCATAGGTTATACATTGGCCGCATTTTCGCCTTTGATCGCTGGTTTAATTCGTGACTACAGCCAGGGCTTTAGCATCAGCTGGCTGGTATTGGCCGCTATAGCGGTGCTTTTAATGGCGATGGCGACACGCTTTAATCCGGCAAGTTACAGCAAAAAATTTCAATAGGTTTTTAGGGAGTCCGTCATGCAAGCCAATCTGATGTTATTACTGGCCGCTGCAATTTGGGGTTTAGGTTTTGTTGCCCAGCGTTTTGGTATGGACCATTTAGGGCCTTACTCTTTTAATGCCTTACGCTTTTTTATAGGCGCTTTAAGCTTAGTGCCGTTGATTTGGTGGTACAAGCGCAAAGGCTTGCTGCAAGAGCTGGACTGGAAACTGTTGCTTATCGGCGCTGTGCCCGTTGGGGTTTTACTTTTTATTGCCGCCTCATTGCAACAGGTTGGGCTTTTATACACCACAGCGGCCAATGCGGGTTTTATCACCGGGCTCTATATAGTGCTGGTGCCGCTGTTAGGTATTTTCCTTAAACATAAAATCAGCGCCAATATCTGGTTGGGCTGCTCTATTGCTGTAGCTGGTTTGTATATATTAAGTGTAGGTGACAACTTTTCGGTGAACTTTGGTGATTTATTGCAGCTGATCGGGGCATTGTTCTGGGCGGCGCATTTATTGACTATTGATCACTACAGTAAAAAAGTACCACCGCTGTTGTTGGCCTGTTTGCAGTTTGTGATCTGTGGTTTGTTAAGCACAGTGGTGGCTTACAGTATAGAAACGCCGCAACTAAGTAACGCTCTGCTGGCCTGGAAGTCGGTGTTGTATTCAGGTGTAGTGTCGGTTGGCATCGCTTATACCCTGCAGGTGATGGCGCAAAAACATGCGCATCCGGCTCATGCCGCCATTATCTTAAGTTTAGAAACTGTGTTTGCCGCTATAGGTGGCGTCTGGTTACTGGGAGAAGAACTTAGCAGCAGGGCGCTGATAGGTTGTGGTTTGATGCTGCTTGGCATGTTGGTATCACAACTGCCGCTGCGCTGGTTATTACGCTCCAAAGCTTTTACTTAAAATCATCACGATGACACCGCAGTAGCTGGAACCTGAGCAGTATTATTCTCCGGCCTCAGATAGCGTCAGCAAAATACTGTGCTACTGAAGCGGTTTCACTTATCTCAATAGTATTTGAGTTGGCTCTGCTTACTTCAGCAGGTATTGCGGCTTTACATAAAAAAGGGCAAGCAGCATAAACTTGACTGGTGTACATAGTACGCTATCTAGACTATTATCCAGCACTGAATAGAGAATATTGCAGTGAGCCATGCCATAGAGTTCATTGAAACTTCAATTTTTACCCGGCAGATAAAGCTGATTGCAACAGATGATGAATTGAAAGAACTTCAGAAAGAGCTCATTGAATGTCCAGATAAGGGTGATTTGATACAGAAAACAGGCGGGCTTAGGAAAATCAGGATGGCGACAGGCTTGCAAGGGAAAAGCGGCGGTGTCAGAGTCATTTATTTTCTAGCCACAGAACAGGTTAACTATCTTGTAATGGCTTACCCAAAGAACACCAAAGATAATCTGACTGATGCGGAAAAAGCTGAATTGAAGAAACTGACCAAACTATTGAAAGATGAGGTGCGACATGGGGTTGTTTGACGAGTTAAAAGCCTCTCTGGAAGAAGCTGTTGACATTAAAAATGGAGTTAAAACTGCTCAACGTGTCACTCGCTATGAGGTTGCTGATGTCAAAGCCATCCGTGAGCAACTGAATATCTCCCAGCGCGAAATGGCAAAGGCGTTGGGAACCAGCGTTGAGACTATTAAAAGCTGGGAGGCTAAACGCCGAAATCCAACAGGTTTAGCTGCAAAGGTTTTGGCTACTATTCAGGCAAACCCAGAGTTTTTCCAAGAATTGGCCTCACATTAAATTTTAATACTGAAGTTTAAATAGCAGTTCAGCTAAATCGGGTTGCCACCAGAAGTCTTTCGCAACCCGCCCATTTCGTACTATTACACCTTCGGCCAAGAGCAATTGCTGCTGTGCCAAAGCTTGAGGTGTTCCAGCCGCAAAGGCCAGCTGGCCGCCAGAGCGCATCACTCTGTACCAGGGCAGACGCAGTTCATCCGGTGCTAACCCCAGCGTTTTTCCGACTAAGCGGGCTCGGCCGGGTAAACCTGCTAAATCGGCTATCTGGCCATAGCTGGCAATTTTCCCGGCAGGAATTTGTAATACCGTTTGCCAGATTTTTTCTTGTTTGCTGGGAGTCTGTTGGGACATAACCTCAGATCTGTGCTTGTTTTGCTACCGACAATGCTACAATGCCGCCGCCTTTTTTGCCGGAGTTTTTATGTTTACCACTATTGACGGTATTCGGCTGCGTATTCCCACCGAAGAGCCAACAGCCCCAGAGAGCAGCGATTGTTGTGGCAGCGGCAGCTGTTGCCCTTGTGTCTGGGATTATTACCGGGCTCAGCAAAAAGCCTGGCTGGCCCGAGGTTCTGATGCTGACTCTGAAGTTAGCTCTGACTGATCTGCTGTTGCTGTTTTGCTGTGAAATCTATAGTGAAACCTGCAGTGTAATGCCAGCGCAGTAACAGCAGCATAGAAGCAATAAACCATAAGTCTTTAATTAAAAACTGGCCTGAAGACGTCAGCAGTCCATTGGCTGAAAAAGCGCCTGGAAAACTCAGCAGGAAGCTTTGAGTGGTTAAAAACACCGCCAGACACATCAGCCAGCCTGGTAAAAACAATGGTCGATAGTGCAAGCCAAGGCCTAACAGCAGCAACGCCAGCAGATCATAAATGCCGATTAGATTAGAGGTTGTTTGTAAGTCAAACAGCAGATACAACCAGCTCATCAACGGCGAGCTTTGAACCAAGTCTGCTATACCTTCAGCTTCAATTTGAGTGAACTTCATACCGCCAATCCACAGCAATACTAAAGCGACAGGAGCATACTGCACCCAGCGCTTCAGCTTGCTATCGGGCTGCCAGAAGTACCAGGCCAAAGCCAACAAAGCGGCATATTTAATAATGCCCTGACCCGAACCAATAGCGGGGAAACCACCTAAGCTTTCAATCCAGTGGATTGAACCAGTCAGTGACCATAAAGGCGGCAAAGCACAAAGCACTAATAACAGCGCCAGAGGTTTTTTCAGTGCCTGATAACGCAAGGTCAACCAGGGCAGCAGCGCAAGCAGGCTAAACAGAATGCTGCTTAATTGCCGCAACAGCGGCAGATCGGCTTCTTTATTAAGCTGATAAAACCCAAGAATTTTCACCAGACCAGCATCCACTCCGGCAAAACTGGATAAGGCCAGCAAGGCAAAACTCAGGCTGATACAAGCAATAACGGCAATAGATAATACAGGCACAGGCTTCTCTCCGATTAATGAACGCCAAGAAGACCTGTGCCTTGGTCAAATTCTTTCATTTCGTTAGTAGGCTTTGTTCACGACAGTGCGGCCTATTGGAGCCAGGCTTAAAGTCGCCAGTTTTAAGTGAGCCAAGCCAAATGGAATACCAATAATGGTGATAAAACAGGCCACAGCATGCACCAGGTGGCCCAACGCCAGCCAAAATCCTGCAAACACAAACCAAATCACATTACCAACAAACCCCAAAGGGCCAGTGCCAATATCGGAGATGCGGTTTAAGCGTTCGCGGTTGACATGCTCGTTGCCAAAAGGCCAAAACGCCATTTCACCAATCACAAAGCAGGCGCGACCAAAAGGAATAAACACAATACTTAAAAAGCACAGCAAACCAATACACCACCAGGCCAGCCCCATTAAAAAGCCACCCATCACAAACCAGCAAATATTAAATATCAGTCGTAAAGCACCCATGGTCGTTCTCCTTTTTTCACTTATGCCAAAAGGGTTACAAGATTAGGGCCAGTTTTAATTGTTATATAAATCAGTGGTATAGGTTTTTAACTTGAAAGGTGAGCAGTGAAAATCACCATTTAATAGTGAATTTCGCCGCCGGTTTTGCTTAATAGCAGGCAGGAAAAGCTTGCTCAGTCGGTTGGCAACAGCTTTAATAAGGCCGTTTTAAGACTCTAAGACTAATACCCAAATTAATTGGAGTTGCAGCGCGGCGACAAGTGCACGAGACCCCAGGAGCATAGTTCACCTATGTGACTTGGCCGAGGGCAGGAAGTCAACAAAGCTGCAGCTTCAAGTAAGAAGGGGATAATAACTAAAGTATTCGCGGATCCCTATGGCAACTACAACTCTTCCAGTTCAGCGACAGCTACTTGGCCATCCTGTTGGCCTCTATGTCTGTTTTTTCACAGAAATGTGGGAACGTTTTGCTTTTTACGGTTTAAAAGCCCTGTTGTTTTTATACCTGACTAAACACCATTTATTTTCTGACAACGACGGTTATATTTTGCTGGGTACTTACGCTGGTTTAGCTTATGCCTTGCCTGTGGTCGGTGGTTTGCTGGCTGATAAATACCTCGGGATGCGCAAAGCCGTCACCTTTGGTGGCGCTTTAATGGCCGTGGGCATGCTGGGTATGGCGTATAGAGGCCACGCCGCGACGCCAGAGATGGGTTTTGACAATGTCGCGGTGCAAATTATGTATTTGTCGCTGGCATTGGTGGCTGTGGGGGTAGGCTTTTTAAAGCCCAATATTTCCACCATAGTAGGGCGCTTGTATGAAGATAACGATCCGCGCCGCGACTCAGCTTTTACCGTATTTTATATGGGCATCAATATGGGTGCCTTTATCTCTAGCTTGTTTGTCGGCTGGGTTGGTATTGAATATGGCTGGGAATATGGTTTTGGCTCGGCCGGCATAGGCCTGATTTTAGGCTGGCTGGTATTTGTTACTCAGACCAAACATTTACAAGGCCAGGCCGAACCAGGCCGTCCAGAGCTTCTGGAAGAAAAACGTTTTGGCATTCGCCGCGAAACCCTGATTTATATCGGTGCTTTGGTTGGCGTTATTGTGGTGCAGCAAATTCTGCAAACCCGTTTTGACTTTGGCGCTTTGGCTACCCTGTTAGGCCTGGCTGAAGGCACCGAAATTACTGCGACTGAAGTGGTGGCTATTCTGATGACCATAGCCTTACTGATCTGGTGGTTTAAGTTTATTTTTGTTGAATGCAGCAAAGTCGAACGCGCCAATATGATAGTGCTGATGGTGCTGATTGGTATTTCCGCTGTGTTCTGGGGCTTGTATGAACAAACCTATGGCACCTGGCTGGCGTTTTCCGACCGCGTAATGAACAGCTACACCTTCAATCTGTTGGTCAGCGACTTTACCCCTAACGCTTCGCAGTTAACCTCAGTAGGCGCTTTGTTTATTTTTGCTTTGGCTATTCCTTTTGCCTGGCTTTGGCCTGTGCTGGATAAAAAAGGCTGGAACCCATCTGCCCCTGCCAAATTTGGTTTTGGTTTGTTGTTCGCGGGTTTAGCGCACTTTGTGTTGCAATACGCCGCACTTAACCCTGAAGCCAATGGTTTAGCTGGTTTCTGGTGGTTTATTCTGGCCTATCTGGTGCTGGAAATTGGTGAGATGGTGTTATCTCCTATAGGCTTGTCCGCTGTCACTACCTTGTCGGTCAGCCGTGTGGTTAGCTTAATGATGGGCGTCTGGTTTTTAGCTTCTGCCTTTGGTGAAATGTTAGCAGGCCGTTTTGGTACCTTGGCTTCTATGCCTGCAGGTACAGACACAGGCACTGCCTTGGCTATTTATGCCGATGTGTTTTCTATCCTGGGTTGGGTAGGTGTGGGTTGTGCCATCTTTATGTTTGCTTTAACGCCGCTGTTAAATAAACAAATACGTCAGGCGCAAAACGACTAATCATTGAAAGCAATAGGACTGAACAGCAAGGCCGGGTATAGATCCGGCCTTGCTGTTTTAAAGCCTCTACTGGCTGTGAATTAAAACCTGACTGCCAGCTAAACCTTTGGATTGAACCCTGAGTTTGATCATTCCGCTTTGGCCTGGTTTGGCTTTGATTATCACCAAAGCCAGGCCATTAAAAGCCGGGCGCTGGTGGGAAGCAAAAGACACTAAACTGGCAGCATCGCCATTGTCGGTGGCCACAATTTCACCAGGGCCTTCAATACTAAAACTCAGTTGCTGTTTGGCTGTTGGCACTGTTAAACCTTGTTGATCCACTACTTTGACGGTAACAAAAGATAAATCCAGACCATCGGCTTTTATCTTTGCGCGATCCGGCGTTAAGGTTAATGCTGTTGCTTGACCTGTGGTGGCAACTGACGCTTGTGCCCAGGCTTTGCCATTTTTATAGGCCTGAACTTTTAACTCACCTGGCTGGTAGCGCACCTGATCCCAGCGTAAACGCGCATCCTGCGGCTGCTTTTTCTTCTTGCCCAAAGAGACACCATTGAGAAATAGCTCGGCTTCGTCGCCCGAAGTAAACACGTGCACAGGCGTCACTAAACCCACTCGTTCCGGCCAGTTCCAGTGCGGCAGAATGTGCGCCATCGGCAAGTCAGGCCGCCACCAGGCCTGATACAAATAAAAACGATCTTTCTTAAAGCCTGCTAAATCAATCACACCAAAATACGAACTGCGCGCCTGATAATAAGGCGTAGGTTCGCCTAAATAATCCCAGCCGCTCCAGATAAAACCGCCAGCCACATAAGGATGTTGTTGTAGCGAAGCCAGCACCTTGTCGGCCGAAGAACCAAAAGGCGCGGTGTAAAGCTCATAGGAACTCACCTGCAAAGTAGTAGGGTCGCCGCCGGCACCATCGGCTACAGGCGCACTGTTGCCTTGTGATACAGGAAATAAATACTCACCGCGGGAACTTACCGCAGCCGCATTTTCGCTACTGACAATCAGTTTATCCGGAAATGCCTTGTGAAAAGCCGGATAGAGTGGCGCTGTGCGAATGCCCTGCAAATGGGCATACTCAGGGGCGTTACGAATGCCTTCGCCCTGATAATTCAGGCTGATGCTATCCATCACTGCAGCAAAAGGCATATCAGGTTTGGCATAGTTCATCGACGCCGCAGTAGGGCGGGTGGGGTCTTCCTGTTTGGCGATATCATGCAGACGTTTGGCGACTGCGGCTCCAGCCTCTGCCGTGTATTGTTCACCGACTTCATTGCCGACACTCCACATAATCACAGACGGGTGGTTGCGATCGCGGCGGATAAAAGCACGTAAATCGGCTTCGGACCAGTCATCGAAAATCAAATGAAAATCCAGCGGCGTTTTTTTACGTTGCCAGTTATCAAAAATTTCGTTGATCACCACAAAGCCCATTTTATCTGTCAGTTCCAGCAGCTCTGGCGCTGGCGGGTTATGTGCCATCCGAATGGCGTTGGCTCCCAGCTCTTGCAGCATCTCCAATTGACGTTGTGCTGCTCTTTGATTAAAAGCTGCACCTAAAGCGCCTAAATCGTGATGCTGATTAACCCCTTGCAAATACATAGGCTCACCATTGACCAATAGCCCTTTTTTCGCGTCAAACACCAGACTGCGGATACCAAAAGGAGTGTTGTACTGATCGATCACCTTGCCATGCTGCACCAACTGCGTGACGGCCAGATAACGATTCGGTTGCTGCCTGGGTAAAGGGCCCCAAAGCAGGGGGTTTTGCACCAGCATTGAGCCTGATACTGTGGTTTTTTTACCTGCTTCAAGCTGGAATTGCTGTGGCTGCAAGCGGGCTACTGCTGTAGCGGACGGCCTATCTTCTGCGTCCAGAGTATAAAGAGCTGTGACAAGGCTCAGTTTTGCATGCCGCTGGCTGTCATTGTTTATCTCTACACTCAGGTTGACAGTGGCTTGTTGTGTTGAGACGTCAGAGGTGGTGACGCTGGTGCCCCAGTGCGCAATATGCACTGGATCTGTTTTAGTCAGCCAGACATTGCGGTATAAACCACCACCCGGATACCAGCGCGATGAAGCCGGAGGGTTGTCGATACGAATAGCCAGCTGATTCGAAGCGCCCACTTTGACATAAGGCGTTAAATCCAGCCGCCATGAGGCATAACCATAAGGCCAGCCGCCAACCAAATGGCCATTCAGCCATACCATGGCATAAGACATAGCGCCGTCGACATCCAGAAAAATCGACTTCGCGCTATCTGCTTTATCTAATTGAAATTTATGGCGATACCAGCCAACGCCAGGGCTTGGTAACCGACCCATGCCGCCACCAACAGCCGCGTTTTCACCCTGATAAAAAGGCCCGGCTATAGCCCAGTCGTGCGGAATACTCACCTTTTGCCAATGGCTGTCATCAAAATCGGCTTGAACAAAAGCAAAGTCAGAACCCGGCGCTTTAGCCGCCGGACGTTGATGATGCTGAGCCGGGTCGGCAATAAAGGCATTGGCTGTGGGCAGGATCCAGGGTTTTAACACCTGCCGGTCTGCTTTCACTGCAACTGCTGCAGTAGGCTCTGCATCTGCAGCTTTACCATCTTCGTCTGAAATCACTTCAGGGCGCAGATCATAAATTAGCGGATCTGCATCTGTGCCTTCCTGATACTTATAAAAACGCCAATTCTGGTTTAGCAGAACTTTCTCTCTGCTTGCAGCGTTGTTGGCAAATGCGGTGCTATCAATCTGCGCAATCTGCTCTGTTCTTGTTTTGTCTAAAGAGCAGGCTATTAAAATCACGGTAGAAACCAGTAGCAAGCTTGTCAGAGTCACAAGACGAGGTTGTATAAAAAGCGCCATGATGTTGTCCTTGTCTGGTGCGCTTCAAGCTGAAGGACGCACCACGAATTACCGATAGTTCAAGGACTTTAAACAAGCTGTTAGGGGATAACCAGTTGTATGCTTTTAAGATTTTTCTAATTGGTGTTACTTTTTCTACGGTTGCACTTGATCCTCTGCTTTTACTAACTGCAACAGCAAAGGTTCCAGGTTCTGCAGGCAGCGCATCCAGCCTTCAGTATGTTTGGCCCGTATCGCTTCGTCGGGGAACTGGCTATGGGTTAGGGTCAGCAGGGTTCTGTTGGGCGACAACTCTTTAAAATCCAGCTCCACCATAGAGTTTTGTACTATGTGGGAGTTCCAGCTAAAGGCGATATGGGAATAACGCTGAATGGCCTTGTATTCACCATAATGGCGGTAGTCACCATTCTCCAGATGCATCACCACTTCAAAAGCCCCACCCATAGTAAAGCTATTACTGACTGAACTTGGCGCCTTAGGTTGTTGCGAGGCGAAAAGCCAGCGCGTCATCAGTTCAGGTTTAGACCAGACGTCAAACAGCTGTCTTTTACTGCAGGGCAGAATACGTTTTATTACTAAAGGCTGTAGTCCAGATCGCATTAGTGTACCCCCGACTTTTTCAGATAAGAATCAAGTTCATCCAGCCGACCAGACCAGAAGTTTGCCTGCATAGCTATGTAGTGGGACAACAGCTGCCAGGTGTCAAAATCGACATGGCAATACAGCTGCCGACCGCGACGGACTTTGTGCAGCAACTTGGCCTGTTGCAGCACACTGATATGTTTGGACGCTGCGCTTAGGTTCATAACCAGCAGCTCAGCAAGCTGGCTTACCGTTTTTGGACCAGCTGCAAGTTCGGCCAGCAGCAACCTTCTTCTGCTGTCGGCCAGCGCATAAAAAATAGCATCCAGTTGAGTTTCATTTTCCATAAAAGGAAACTAATGATGATAAATTGAGTTGATGACAATATAATTAATATACATATCAATACATTAGTTCCATTTTGATTTTTCGCTGCAGCTGTTTTTATTCAGTACCAAAAGCTTAGCATAAAGATCTGATAGCCAAAGTGGCGCATCGTAAAAACAAGGAGAATCTTATGCCAAGTATTTGTCTGACCTTTGGAACTAAAGTGAATGCAACAACAGTACTGCAGGCACTGACCAGGCTCGATGGCCTGGCCGCCTGGTGGACCAGAGAGACAGTGGGCGATCCCCGCCCTGATGGCGTTATTCAGTTTACTTTTGGTAGCCATGGTGGTTTTGCTATGCAAGTGCTCAAAAGCGACGCAGCAGGGGTAGAGTGGCGTTGTGTTGATGGACCTGAGGAGTGGCTTGGTACCCGTATTGAATTTAATCTGTTGCAGCAGGTCAGTCACAACCAACTGATGTTTCGCCATTCTGGCTGGAGCGACGAAAGCCCGTTTTTTTATCATTGCTCAACTAAATGGGCGACTTTTTTGTTAAGCCTGCGTGATTATCTGGAGCTCGGGCAGGGCAAGCCTTTTCCTGATGATGTAAAAATTGAAGCCACTGGTATGTAACAGAAGGCGCAAAGGGGCTAGACCTTTGCGCACTAATTCTTTACTGCGAGTCGTTCTTTAGCGAGTATCGTTCTTTACGGAGTGTCAGGCTGTGCTGAGCTGGTTCTATCCAGAGCCCGGCCTGTGGCACCTGCCGGAAAAGCCGGTGAATCGCAGACCCGCACTTTGTAACTGTAGCCTACAGGCTGACTGGCATCAGGGGTGACAACCAGCACTTCATAGTCGTTAATATGCACCAGGTGTTCAGGTGCGGTGAGTTTACAACTGGACGCGCCAAGGCTTTCGATATGGTAATTAAAAGAAGCCACCAGTTTATTCAGCCACAGCATAGTGGGGAATTTAAAACCACTTTCATCAATAAATATTTGAAATTCAGGCACTTTAGTTTGCGGACCTTGTTTTGGCTCTTCAGCTGAAGCCTGATTTTGTTCAAGTGTTTCCAGCTGTTGTTTGGCTAAGTCCTGACTTTGTATTGTGGTTTTTTCCCAGTCTAAAAACTGCTCCGGATGACCACTAAAGTAGCTAACCAACGTAAGGAGTAAAATCACTGTGACTAATGGCAAATAAATAATGCGGGCCGCTAAAGTCCAGACCGGGAATACTTCATCATCCAGCAGATGTTTGGATTTCACGCCCAAAGGCCGCAGCATCAACAGCAACGTGACTTTTATTACATGCAGCGTGGTGTAGAACAGCAAAGCCAGCATGCTACCTATCAGGGTCCAGGCCGGCGCCAGTAATAAAGCTGCTAAGTTGACGCTGTAAGGTACTATGTTTGGCCTGACGCCTATCACGCCATTGACAATAGATTCGGCATAGGCAAAAGAAAAGTTCAGCACTATGGCGTAAAAAATCAAAATACAGGCTTTGCCCAGCAAGCTGTGCCACCAAATAGTAAAGCGTTGCCACATCTCTTTGGCGGTGGCGAGTAGCAGCAATACAGTGGCCATTTTCGCCAGTATTGGCTTATCCGCCCCCAAAAGTAAAAACACAACAGTGAACAGGCTAGCTAACAGGTAACACCACTGAGCAAAATGCAGCTGCGCCAGACGGGGGAAACGTTCGTTCCATGGTTGCATGGTGAGTAAAATCCATTTGGTTATTTTTATACAGCCATTGTTAGCATGATGCCGCTTTTTGCTCAATCCGTCGGATAAAACAATCTTGCCTGCTGTTGGCGTTAAATTCTGCGCGTTGAACTAATCGAGGTTGCACCACAGCGCTTTCCATGGATAATTTGGCTTTTATTTTTATCTGTAAAACTACAACTAAAAACTCCAAGGAATTGTATGAAATCTGTCTACCTGCTCAGTACTCTGGCGCTGGCCGTCAGCTGTGCCACTCTGGCCGATGAAGGCCAATGGCAACCGCACCAACTTGCTGAATTACAAAAAGAATTAACTGCTAAAGGCATAGATATACCAGGCAAACAACTGGCCGATTTAAGCCAGTACCCTATGAACGCTATTGTCAGCCTTGGCTATTGCTCTGCCTCTTTTGTTTCGCCAAAAGGCCTGGTAGTGACCAACCATCACTGCGCGTACAACGCGATACAGAATAATTCCACTAAAGACAACAACCTGATTGATAAAGGTTTTTTAGCCAAAACTATGGCTGAAGAACTACCAGCTGGGCCGCAGGAACGTTTGTATATCACCGAAGCTGTGACAGACGTAACAGCACAAATTACCGGCGCTTTGGCAGCAGATTTATCCGGCAAGGCGCGTTATGAAGCCATAGAAGCCAACCGCAAGGCACTGATTAAAGACTGCGAAAGCGATCCAAATTACCGCTGCTCTGTGGTCAGTTTTCACCATGGTATGGAATATTTCCAAATTAAACAGCTGATGTTGCAGGACGTGCGTTTGGTGTATGCACCGTCAGAATCAGTCGGCAACTATGGCGGCGATATAGATAACTTCGAATACCCACGCCACACAGGTGATTACACCTTTATCCGTGGTTATGTCGGCAAAGACGGCAAACCAGCGCCTTATTCAGTAGATAACGTGCCTTACAGCAGCAAAAACTTCTTAAAAGTAAATGCCAGTGGTGTACGCCAGGGCGATGGTATTTTATTGGCAGGTTACCCGGGCCAAACCAGCCGCTACCGTTTAGCCGATGAAATTGCTTTTGCTGCCGACTGGCAATATCCGGCTCAGGTAAAAACTTACCAGCAAATGATCAACACCATAGACAGCTTAGGCGCGGCTGACGGCGATTTAAAAGTGAAATACGCCTCAACAGTCAAAGGCCACAATAACCGCATGAAAAAGCTGCAGGGCTTATTGGATGGTTTTAAAGTAACAGATATTCACGCCATAAAAGCGCAGCAGGAACAAGCTTTGCTGGACTGGATTAAAGCCGATACAGCGCGTGCGCCTTACCAACAAAGCAGTGAGGCATTAAAGCAGGTGATAGACGCTGAGCAGGCCTTTACCCAGCAAACCTATTACTTTGAAGCGGCCAAACGCAGCGATTTATTGCAAGCCGCTATTTTGCTGTACCGCTTAGCGCAGGAAAACCAAAAGCCGGACGCAGAGCGGGAAATGGGCTTCCAGCAACGTGACTTAAAAATGATTGAAGGCCGCCTGGCACGGATGGAAAAAAGCTTCCACCCTACTATGGATATCGCCATTTGGTCAGAACAGCTCGCCGAGTATTTAGCTCAGCCTGATGCTGTACGTGTAGCAGAGTTAGACGCAGCTTTAGGTGTAACAGCTGGCATGACACAAGCACAGGTTGCTGAAAAAATTACAGCGCTTTACCCACAAAGCGGCTTAACCAGCACCGAAGGCCGCACCGCCTGGTTGGGTAAAACACCAGCAGATTTTGCCCAAAGTACAGATCCATTTATTCGCATAGCTGTGGCTATTTCTGATAAAAACCTGAGTTTAGAAGCGCAGGATAAAGAGTTAAAAGGCCAGTTGTCGCAAGTGCGCCCAGCTTATATGCAAGCCATTATTGCGTACAACAAAGCACAGGGAAAACCAGTCTACCCGGACGCCAACAGCACCTTACGTATCACTTATGGTTCAGTCGACGGTTATCCGGCCAAAGACGGCGTGTATAAAACGCCTTTTACTTCGGTCAAAGGCTTAATCGCCAAACGCCAGTCTGATTACCCATTTAACGCGCCACAAAAGCTGGTGGATGCCTACCAGGCCGGTAAAACTGAAGGTTATTTTTATGCCGATTTAGCAGCACAAAGCAAAGAGCCATGGTTCTGCGCTATTTTCAGCTGCCCAAGAAACGAGGTAAAAGCCTTTAACTCAGTGCCGGTCAACTTCTTATCCAGCGCCGACACCACAGGCGGCAACTCAGGCTCAGCAGTGATGAATGGTAAAGGCGAATTAGTCGGCTTAAATTTCGATTCGACCTATGAGTCCATCACCAAAGACTGGTACTTCAACCCGGAAATCACCCGCGCCATCCATGTGGATATCCGCTACGTATTATGGATGATGCAATACGTTGATAACGCTGATAATTTATTGGCTGAGATGGAAATAGTAAGGTAATCGGTAGGGGCGGGTCTTGTACCCGCCCGTCTATGGATACCGCATTGCCCGTTGACGGGTCGGGACAAGCCACGACCCATACAATCCTCCCATTTATCCTTCAGTCAGAAACTCCCCAAACCTTCACCCATTCAGCAATAAAGACAACGGACTTTTCACCGCATTACCACCACGGTTTAAAACGTGGGTATAGATTTGCGTGGTTTTCACATCGCTATGGCCGAGTTGTTCTTGGACTGTTCGGATATCAATACCAGCTTCCAGCAAATGTGTAGCACAAATTTATCTGGAATGAATTTGAACAGCCGCAGGCTGGCCCGGAGGGGAAACTACATGGATGTAGTTTCTAAAGGAATGGCGCAGCGTGTGACAGGTTACATTCTTTGAGGTCTTTGCCACTTTAGCCGCTACTTTTATAGCCCTACGCACTGTAGTTTCATCCAAATGATGTCGACGGATAAGTTTAGATTCAGGGTCAAGGCTAAGCAGGTTAGACGGAAATAAATAATGCCAGCCAACCTCTTTTGGCGCTGCTGGATATTTTCGAGCCAACGCAAAAGGCAACCAGACTCCAGCATAAGAGGGGTTATGAAGATCAGTCTGAAAATGCTGTTTTACATGTTCTATTTGTAACTTTAAAGCAGGAATAAGCTCTGGTGCCAAAGTCTCACGGCGGTTTTTATTACCTTTACCCTGCCAAACCAGCACCGACAAATAATCAAAATCAATATCCTGCACCCGCAGCCTGACGGCCTCCATTAAACGCATACCCAAAGTAATTGGAGTTGCAGGGAGGCGACAAGTGCGAGAGACCCCAGGAGCATAGTTTACCTATGTGACTGGGGCGATCGTACGAAGTCAACGAAGCTGCGGCTTCAAGTACGAAGGGTATAAGCCACTGCCATACATCAGCTGAGCCAGCAATTTGTATTTAGGTTCAATCAAGGCCAATAATTGCTGAATCTCAACACGGGTTAGCACTACAGGCAGTTTCTGCGCTACCCGGGCCTTATTAAAATTAAGGTTTAGCGACAGTGGCCGCAAAACAATATGCCTGTATAAAAAGCTCAGTGCATTCAGGGCTGTAGCCTGAGTTTTAATAGCCACAGTACGCTGATTTGAGAGGTAAGATAAAAAACTCTCCACGTCGATATCAGACAACTGATTCGGGTGTTGCTTATGATGAAACAAAATGTAAAACCGGATCCAATACAAATAGGTTTCGACGGTACGCTTGGCATAACGCCGCGACACCATAAACTCCCTAACGTAATCCAAAAAAGGCGAGGCCATTTTTTGCTCCTGAATAACTGTTTAAATAAACAGTGGTTCGGCTTGAGTAAAAAATCCACCAACTAGCGTACAGGCTGTATAGATTTTGTCGGTCATAAATTTATAGATTTTAGAAAAAGTTGTTGAAATAGAGGTACATCAGCGTTAGTTTGGTATGAGTAAAAATCATGAAATAAGGCAGAAAAATGTTCGACTTGCGGGCAGAAAGCCTTCTATTAAATTGTTATGCGTGAAGGAAGTGCCGAGTGAGTAGCGAAGATTGGTATAGGAACGAAGAGTGGAGCGAAGAAATTGAAAACAAGTTCTTCGAGAAGCTTAAGCGCGCTCGCCGTAAAGAACAGTATTTGCGAATCCAGGCTTGTACCATTGCTAGCACTGAGCCTGATGTTGCTCTTTCACTACTACAACATTACTTCGCTCTAGAGGATGACTTCGATCATGCTCAGGCCTACTGCGATATGGCGACTGCATATGTCGCCAAAGGTGAAATTGAAAATGCGATCAACGCTTATGGTAAGGCCTTAGAAAGAGAGTCGGCCTTTCCAAACTTAAAAACCGATGCATATATTCGCTATCCAATGCTCATTGTAGAGAACAAACTTATTAACTTATATCAGTCTGCCAGCGAAGTTTTAGATGAACATCAGCAGCGTTTAATGTTTCCAGTCGATCATTTTCGTTGGCATGCAGCAAAGGCCATTATTGCCTCTGCAATTGGTGGTAAGGAGCTAGCAGCTAAACATGCTCGCATGGCATTCGACGCCGCCAAAATAAAAAAGTCAGGTTTTCGCTTCCATCAAAGTCTTGGTTTGGTGGGTAAAGAATATAAAGGCGTGGTAAATGAGCTTCGTGCAATACACGCATAACAAGGCGCATCACTCGCTCCCTGCGGTCGCAGGGACGTCAAACGCTATCGCGTTTTTCCGCCCGTGTGCTTTGCGTTAGGGATCACATGGATAATCCTCCGTTAACCGTTCGATGGGTTGCTTGGCTCAGCCTTCTTGCTGTATGTGTTTATGCTTTTTACTCAGAAGCAACCAACTCTATGCCAATTGAAGTGTTTTCAATCGTATTGGCCGGCTTTCTTGTGTTAGCCGCTTATCTTCTGCAACTTAAAAACAAGTATTTTTTACTAGCAGTTTGGATTGGCTTTATTGTATCTACAATTTCCATATCGTGGTTTTTACTGCTAAATATAGCAGCCCCATTTGGCACTGAAACCACTGCGGCAATTTACACAATATTAATATTTTTAACTTGTTGGTGGCGACTCAGGAGTATAAGTCAACAACCCTAACAACTGGTTCAAACCGTTCACTTCGCTCACTGGGACGGGCTAAAGCCCACCCCTTAACCAAACGTTATAAATTTAGGAATGCGTTGTTTTTGTGTGCATTCTAAAAATGTAAAGCAACGCAGTTTTAAATAGTTTATCTGCCCTTATTCGGGCCTCTGGTCACGAGGTTTTCAAATTTCTCGGTTACCAGAATGTGCTAAATTTAGCGCAGTGTTAATTGGCCTTATTGGCTTCTTCAAGTTTGTTCTGCTCGGATGCAGCTCCATCTAGTCCGTGCGGTTTATTGTTGGTTGGTCGCATGTTTCGTACGGGCTTCTTTCTTCGTCCCTTCATTCATGCGTTAATTTATAACAAGTCGTTGCAGCACCGCACACTTCGTGTGCTCGACAATTTGTAAGTCGCTTTTTTGTGGTTTTGCTACGCAAAAGTATTCCACAAAAAACCAACTTACAAATTGCGGCTGAACTTGGCGTTACGAGGCAATGTGATAGACCAGTTGGTGGTTCAAATGCAGCACATCAAAGAAAATATCGAAGCGTTCACTCAATATCACAAAGATGGTTCTGTATGGGCCAAGGGCCAGGTTAAGGGTAACGTACCCGTTGGGTATTGGCAGTGGTTTCGTAAAGACGGAACTCTTATGCGTTCTGGCCATTTTGAGGATGGTGTTCCAGTTAGCGAATGGACTACCTACGATAAGAGCGGTCACGTGTACAAGGTTACAGACAAGAAGGGGGGAAATAGCGGTGAGCGAACCACTGTTGCTCTGGACTAAATCTCTTTCAGTGCTATTGCCTCGTAACAAGCGCAAGCAGTTTGCGCCTGGCGGCGCCGGACGCGGCAAGCCGCGCCGCTGTTGCGATCGTTAGCTTCAGGAAGAAGTATGAATTCTAATTACAAACCATTTTTTACTATTGCTATATGTATTTTAACGGTGTGCGTTTCTTTTTTTGTGGCTTACCAAATATCAGGCTCAATACTCGGTAAATCCCGAATTATTTATCTTGCTGATTATGGCGGTCTAACAGTTGAAAGCATCAAAGAGTTTGAGATATGGCGATTTATAACTTCGCAGTTTGTTCATGTCCATCAGAAGCATATGATGTATAACGTTTTATCTATAATGTTCTTAGGCGTTCTTCTGGAACGTAAAATTGGATTCAGATATACGCTATCCATTTGGCTATTTGCGGGAGCTATAGGAACTCTATTTACAACACAATTTGGATCGCCCCCTTGGAATACCGGCACAGGTGCTTCGCAAGCCGCATTAGGCTTTGCGGGTTTTGCGCTAGTTTTTTATACAGTTAAGTTTAGGCGGGAATACATACTTTTAGCTGCTATCCTCTTTGCTATTTTGCCAGCACTGTATTTAGATCTTAAAACCGCAGGATACCCTAAACCCGGACATTCATTAAGTTTCATTATTGGTTCTGTTATAGCAGTTTGGTATTTATATAAATCGGAAAAGAAAGAAGCGGTTACGAAGTATGAACAAAGCTAACAAGTTACTAAATTTCGTTCCGGCCACAAAAAGCGTGGCCTTCACGGGACTGCCCACGCTGCGCTGCGGCAGCCCATTAGTAATGCGTTAGCTTGCAAAAGCAAAGCCGGTGCAATTGCGCTTTTGCGGTACGTTCGGTGGTTTAGCCCGTTCGTTACTACAACGCCAGTATTCATTGCGCAACTGGCCTGAAAGGGCAGTGAAAAGTAATTCAAACCGTTGGCGTCTTGCGCCAACGACCCGAAGGCGGCAGCGTGGTTTTATAGTTTGCTGTCATTAGTTTTTAAATTGCACGGCTGGTGTTGGTTGCTGCACTGTTCGCTAACAATGTGTGTCACTCGCGGCCTGCGGCCGCTGGGATGCCAAACCGCGAGCGGTTTGCCACCCGTGCGCACGACGTTAAATGTCATTATGAATATTGAGCAAGCATTTGAAAAATCACTAATCGAACTTGAGTCTAAGGGATTCGACGGTATTGGTGAGCCAGAGCGCGTCTTGGCAACAATATGGGCTGTGGAAGCCGAGGTGAATAACGGTGGTTTCGATCAGCTGTTTTATAACACAGCTGGCGATATCGCGTTTTATGCGGCAAAGGCTCTTAGCTCCATTGGTGCGCATAAAATGGCAGGCATTACCCAGAAAGCACTGGATTTGTTTGGTGAGGGCGGCCCTCCGAGAGATCGAGATGAAAGAGTTGAGGCATTAGAAAGTATTTCAGAAAAGCATGAAGAGTACTTACATAAGCTTGATTATGAGTTTACAGAGTACCCAGACAACATTCAGGAGTTACTGTTTACATATGTTCAATCCAACTTTTAGCCAACAACATTTAACAAGGCCAAGCAGCATCGCCCCTTCGGGACTGGACCTCGCTACGCTCGGCCGCTGTTGGCGGCGTTAGGGCTCTCTGAGACATGAGCATGGAAGAACTTAAAACCAGAACCACAGACTATCTCGCTTCGATCGGTATCGAAGTACCTTCGCATCTGCCAACGATCGAGGAAATGGATGAGGTAACGCCAAGAAGTGCACAAGACGTAGCTGGAAGACTCAGCGCCCTTGCATATGTCATTGGGCTTGGTTTCGGGGCGAAAGGCAGCGATCTTTCGGAGCAGCTTCAAAAATACGATTTGGTGCCCTTCGTAAGCGAACGCGAGAAAAGTCTGCTCAGCGAGGAGGTCATTGCTGACCAAGACAAAGTAGATATGTCTTGGCAAACAGAATGTGCCCAAGCTCTAGCGTGGTGTATTGGCCTTGTTGAGCTCGACCACTTCCATCACTGTGATGACGACTTAGCTCAAAAGATACCATTCAAAACGGATCCCAGTGATTTCATTCGAAGTGCAAAGCTACGTCCGATTGCCGAAGTTCAAGAACAATCAGACCTTCTGTATAGAATGCACTGGTATGCGAGAAACTGCCGACTTACCGGGCGAGATTGCGATCTAAGTGAGAGCATAATCTCGGAACGGCGAAAAGCCATTGATTGGGTTTACGGTGTTGAGGAGGACTGGGATGAAGTGCCAATGGATACCTAGCCCTAACAATCGCAGGCACGGCGACGTCTTTTCCATTGCGGCTTCGCCTCCATTGCAAAGCCGAGCATGCTGCGGGCGTTAGGCATTAATGAATGAGCCAATATCCCTTAGCAATAAATTTCGACCTTGTAGGTGAATACCCCGCATCAACAAAATCTGGTGGCGGGTATTTCTACGATGAGGTTCTGGAGTACAGAGTTTGGTGCCACCCAGAGCGAGGGGCACCCGATGAGATCAACGGTGAAGATTACTTCTATGCATTTGCAGATTATGAGCATGCACTAGAGTTTTCGCATAGCACGCCAGGAGCCGAACCACCTCTAGTCCTCATACGGCAACGCGAATGGATAAATGAACCAAGCAAAGGTGTCTTTATCCACGAAAAAGGTGAGCGGATAACCGAATGGTGCGTAGAGTGGCTAGAATCTAGCGCGAGAAAACCTGGAGATATTGAACGATTTATTGCGGCAGCGGGAAAAGCCTAACAATTGGTTCAAGCCGTTCGCTTCGCTCTCTCGGGACGTCCGAAAGCTGCGCTTTTGGCCGCCCCTTAATCAAACGTTAGGCGAGAGCATGAAACTAAGAGACGCGATATTGTCACTTGATTGGTTTTCTAATGAGCTTTGTATCGTTGCAAAGCAGCCTTGGACAACTGAATCTGAATCTAAATTGATCATGTTAACCGAAGATGGTCGAGTACCAGCAGATGAAGTATCAGACGGTTACGAATACTTTTTAGAAGTAGCAATTATAAAGGACGAATTACTAGATCATATGAAGGATTTTCTTACGCCGAGCCAGCGAATTGAACTGGTGATACATTACGCCGAGAACGATGCTACTCCGGAATGGTTTAATGAACTGTGCAGCTCTAAAAGGGTGTAACGTGTTTTTCACGTTGCCTAACAAGCGCAGCCACAATCGGCCACTCCGTGGCCTGGACCTCAACCGCTGCGCGGGTTTCGACCTGTGCTGAGGGCGTTATGCAGTACAAATAAATGGACAATGAATTTAGACCAAAAATTGAAAGCGTCAGCTCCTACTTAAGGCAATGTAATTGCGGTAGAAACCATGAAATTGAAATTATTCGTGGTACTCTTCACTATGCAAAAGCGAATGAAACAATATTTTGTGCAGGTCTTTTAGAGCACCAAAATGAAAAACATATTTGGCTTAGCTTCATAACAGGTGAGTGGCCAAATACAAATCAGCCTGACTGTTGCGTTACTATCCATGTTTGGGTAAGTAATGGTGAACAAATCATGAGAATTGAAAGCGGTTCTAGTTCACCATTTAATGCAGAAGATATTTTTGAGTGTTATCCCGTAACTAGGGAGCAAGTTTTGGCCGTAAATGGCGCTAAAGAATGGGCCGTTAAAGTGTATTTGTTGCTTTTTGAACTTGAAAATAAAATTGGTACTTACCTTCAAGAAGAAAATGCATAACAAGTCGTTGCAGCACCGTTCCGCTTCGCTCCACTCCACTGGACAGTTCTTAAGTCGCGGTTTTATGGTTTTGCTGCGCAAAAGTATTCCATAAAACCACAACTTAAAAACTGCCGCTGAACTCGGCGTTATGTGTCATAGAGCATCGAATGGAAATTGAAGCTAAATTACAAAGTAAGCTTGAAAAAATTTTTCCTGAGCAAAGTGAAAGGGAGAAAGCTTCAGAGGTTTTGGCTGAGTACGGAAAAGAAACCTACGAACAAGAACCTATTCGTGTCCGTTTGGCGATACTCAAGATGGCTGGCCCAAGTATTGAAAAATTGCATGAGTTTACTAGTGCTGCGAAAGGTGACTTTCGTGATGTTTTGTCATGGGCAGAGTATCCTCGGCAAAGTAAGCATTGGTCTGCAACTGGTGCAAAAAAAGAAAAGCTGGTAAGTGCCGACTTAAATGAGTACGAAACATGGTTAAACACATAACAAGCAAAGGCAGCATCGCCCTGCGGGCTGGACGCGCTAACGCGCGCCGCTGCTTTGGGCGTTAGAGGAACTAAATATGAAACGGATGTTAACCCTTGCTGTCGTGTTTTTTTCGCAGTCTCTTTTGGCGAGTAATTGTATAAATTTCAACGATAAAGACTATTGTGAAGTCTGGACGAATACGGATGGTGATGTCCATACAGTTGAACTACTTGCAGGAGGTCAATCGCTGGAGTCTTGGTCAACAATGATTACTGTGCGGAAGTATCAAGGAAAAAAAGCACTAAAAGAAGTTCTACCTAGCTACATTGACAGCGTTAAGCCATTGTTCGCTATGAAGCCAGATATACTTAAGTCGGACAAGTCGAAAGCAGCGGAAGAAGTATACTTCCGTATGCTTCTGTTAGCTCCTGACAAATCACATTATGAGTACGTGATAAATCGATTTTATCGAGATGATGATGAATCGGTTAAATCAATTTTTTACTCTCACCGAATTCCATTTGCTGAGCAGGTCAACTTTAACGAGATAATGGAAAATAGAGATAACTGGCTAGAACAACTTCAATCACAGAATATTGATGGTCACCTTGGTGAATAGTTCCTCTAACAAGTTTGTTAAGTTTGCCCAACGAGTTGGGCAGGGACGCGTAAACTACATGCGCCCCTTACAAAAGCGTTAGGTTTCCGTAATGAAAGAATTTACATTTCAACCAAGGTGGAAAGAGGAATTAGTAGTCACGGGAAACGGCGGTGAATTTATTCTAGAGCTCCCTATGGGTGTACTCACGGCTTATTTACCTACAGAAAGCACATGGAAAACTAAATCACCAGAATGGGCCAAGAATCTTTATTCTGAACTAGAGAAGGAGTTAAGGCTTTGGTGCGTAGAAAATAAAGCAAACCTCATAATAGATGAAACGGCTGGCGTCGGAATTAATGACAAATGGTCATAATTAAATACCCAACAAGGTGTTCCAACGCCGTTCCGGTGCTTCGCGCCTCCACTCGACAGTTTATAAGTAGCGCATTTTGCGAATTGCTGCGCAAAGTTTATCGCAATGCGCTACTTACAAACTGCGGTTGAACACAACGTTATAAACCACAAGGAGAATTCATTTGAATATCAATGCCACGTTGTACGGCCAGTTTGTAATCATTTTCGCGCTGACCATGGGCGCACTATGCTATTACGTGGCTCGTCGTAAAACGCAAAGGCCAGTTGTTGCTGGTTTACTTGGTGTCTTTTTATCACTAATACCAATTTTCGGCGTTATTTATCTATTCGTACTGATTTTTAAAAAAGATGTAGGTTCTACATCGGCTGCAGTTAGTGAATAAGGTGGTGTATAGCAAGCAAAGGCATCTGACGTGTGCCGCGCAGCTGCTCTGAGCGTTAGGCCTTAAGATTTAACCAAGGAATAGTCTTGCAAAATTTAAATCATTCCGCTGCGATCATCGGGCCAGTCATTGCTCTGGTTGCTTGGTCTATGTGTATTTGGGTTTGGATGTATACAACGCGCCTCCCCGCCATGTTCGCCATGAAAATGAAGCCAGACCCCAACGCTCCAAGTGGAGAGCAAATGTCTAAACTTCCACCAAAGGTGCGATGGAAGGCTGACAACTACAACCATTTGATGGAGCAACCCACCATCTTTTACGCGATCGTCATCGCGCTGGCTCTAATGGAGATCAGCTCATCGTCTGCAGTCTTTTTGGCATGGCTCTACGTAGCGCTGCGTATCATTCATAGCCTTGTGCAAGTATTGACAAATAAAATTGAAATTCGATTTTTTGTATTTGTACTTTCAAACATCCCTTTGTTCGGCCTGACCTATATTGCTGCAACAGAGTTCATTCAGTTATCTGCAATAGCCTAGCCATGGGCGCAATACACTTCTTCACTGAACATCCGAAGTGCCATGCAAAACCCCATTCGCAGACACTGCAGGCCTAACTGTTTGGTCAAGCTGACGCCAACCTTGTGGTTGGTTCCCTCCACTCGCTTCGCTCCTTGCGGCGCAGCTGACCGCGGGCGTGGTGTTTTCTTCTAGGTCTGAAAATGTTTCAAAATCTCAAACATTAACAGATTTGCAAACGATCTTTGAGAGACGTTCGAAGCTGCTGGATATGGCCAATGGTTACAATACTTGAGCCAGCAAGATGATGCGCTAGCACTACTGAAGTGGAATCGGACAAATTACCCTCAATCTTTAGATGCGCACATAGCCTTAATTAAGGCTTACTTACATTTCAAAATGCCGGAAGATGCCAAAGCAGCACTTAAAGATGCATTAAAGACGTTAAATGAGCTTGCTCCTGAACAAAAAGCACAGCTTGAAGCTTTATTTGCTTAGCACAAGCTCGAGGTGAAAAGCGCTAACAAACGCCATCAAAAGCGCTCCTACTGGGCACTCTACTCGCAAAGTTGCTCGTGATATGTGCCTGGAGGAAAAATGGCAATGGATGTAACTATCGGCAATGATTCTGAGTTGATCAAGCTCGCTCACGCTATTCGTTATCAGGTGTTTACACTTGAACAACAGATCCCTACAGAATTAGATCTTGATGGATTAGATGAAGAGTCAATCCATGCGTTAGTAAAGGTTCAAAGTGAGCCAATTGCTACTGCTCGCTTAACGATGAAAGGAGAAGGTTCTTCTATCATGGCCAGGGTAGCGGTCATGGAGGCATATCGAGGGAAAGGAGTGGCTTCAAAAGTGGTTCAAGCACTAGTGGGGCATGCACAAAATAGTGGTGCCGATTCGATTGAAATTCACGCTCATGCTTATCTTAGAAGTTACTATGAAAAACTTGGGTTTGAGTTCATTACAGAAGTGGAGATTGTGGGTGAGCATCAGCTCATTGAGATGCGACACCAAATAGTACACGCATAGCAAATTACTGCACCGGAACAATAACTCGCTGGCGCTTTCATTTTTGGGTGAGTAATGTGTAAAGCATATTTTTCCAGTTTGTCCTGCCTTTCTTCAGAAGAGCTAAAATGGGGAACAAATAACCTTCGCCTGATTTTCTTTTCAAATCATTTTTTATAGATTTGTATTTGAGGTACTCGTAGTGGCATTTGATTGGAACATCGCTTAACGTCCCTAGCCATGGTGCTGCCTTGTTTTTGAGAACGCTGAGTAAAGATAAACTGATAATGAATGAGTCTAACCGCGCTAAAAGTAAGAAGTTACTGCTTCAATGGTGTTATCCAATACTACTGATTGGCCTGTTTTTATTTTTGCTTTGGCTACCATTTTTGTGTCTACCCAAAGGTTTATATTGGTTGTTGGCCGCGATCTTGTTGTTGCCTCTAATTCCCGTGCTTGAAAGCTTTTTATTAACACCAGCTTATGCTCTGGCCGGACGCTTTAATTATTATTCTCCATTGTTGTTAGCTACAAAGTCGCCCCAAGGACTCGACTTACATGTGGGGACATTGTATGACTATGTAACTCAGCTACGATGGAGCGAACGAGGCGTTCAGTCGCAAAGACAGGCCATGCTACTCATTTTGCAGGGGCTATTAGGTATTTGCGACGCAGTTGATAAAGGTAGATTAAGTGCACACACTGAAATTACCGCAACTTCATATTTTTTTAGTGATCGCTCTGCAAAAAAATTAGGTTTTACTCTGAACAGCGGTTCTTTTGAGATGAAGTTAAATTTAGTTCTGGTTTATCTCAGTCTTGTTTTGAGAATAAGCTTTATTAAAGGGCGTTGGTTTTTACCTGATCTTAAGCGTATTAAAAGTATACATACTACTGCGGGGGAGTTGTTGCAGCAAAGATCTCTGATATCTCAAATGCTTACCAACTTGCAGTATAAAAATAGTGCAGCTAGTGATGAATAATCGATTTATTTAATGTCGGGTATAGGCATTGAGTAGCAGTAACCTACAAAGCATAGACAGAGTAGCGTTGGCTCATCATCGCCAGCACGCGCCATCTTGCTGCTTAAATTGCAACAAGTTGTTTGCGTTTTTTAGCGGGCCTATACGCCCACATCATAAGACATAAGGAGTTGCTTCATGAATGGAAAAAAGCGAGATATACAGTGGCCGAGCCTGTTTTTATTTCTGCTTGGGATTATCTCCATCATTACTTTTGGGGTGGAACAAAAAATGTCGTTGCTGCTTCAGGCGCTGGGCTTTTTCTGTTTGGCGTATGCTAGTATCAGCGTAGTGCCTGGTGATTTATTTACCCAAAAATTGTCATTTTCAACCTTAATGAAAGTGAATGCTGAAGCCTCTCAATTAGTTGTTTTACTTCAGGTTTTTGGTTTTTTGTTACTTTTAACAAGCCTGGTGTTTGGCTTGGTTTTAGGCATATAGCAAAAGCAAGCACAGGGCGTCAGCTGCGCTGGGGTTGTAACAAATTGCTCGCCTCTGTGGCGTGTGTCAGGTGATCATGCGAGTTTTATTTTTATTATTACTATCCATTTTGCTTTCGGCTTGCACTGAGCTGTGCAGCGATGAGGTGATTAGTCAGGCGGTTGACTTGGAGAAAAAAACTGCCGCTATACATCTAGTTAGAAACTGTGGTGCTACAACAGGATATGCGCATCAAATCTATATTGTAGCTCCGGGTACCACTTACGATGATGCAACACCAATTTTTGTTGCTGACAAGGTCGACAATTTAGCTATCACTTGGTCGGGTAAGAGAACTCTCGAAATTAGCTATGATTCAGCAAGAATTTTTAACTTCACTAACTTCTGGCAGTCTTCTGAGGTTGATAACTTTCAATATGTTATTAAAGTTAGCCTTCGTGAAGGCAGCTAACAAACGCCATCAAAACTCTGTTTCGCGGCCCAACTAGCAACAGCTTGCTCTGGTGTGTAGCTATTGCTATATGCCAGTAATCAAAAAGTCGATCGCAGTGATAATCTCATTTCTGAAAGTGCCTAAGTCTGTGACTGGCTCGGCTAACATTTTGGTGAGTACACTCGTCATTTGTTGCGTAAGAGCGACGAAGTCTCCTTGTTTTATATGTATCTTCGGACACAAATGGCTTAGCCAAACTTACTGGGAGGCTACTCTTTATCATAAACAATTCCGGCGATGCCCTTACATTAAAGATGTGGTTATCTCAGAATTTGGAACAAGTAGAATGCCGTCATCCACTTTTTTCTATAGAAATCCAGCATCAGGTTTTCTGGTCTGGTTTGCATTGTTTAGTTTGTTGGCAATTTCTGCTTTAAACATATTGCTGTATCGTTGGGTAAAGCCTAACAAGTAAATTTTATGGTCAGCAAAAAATGCCTGCTGCGACCAGGTGTGTTATTAGTGATTTCAGAAAAAATTATTGAAATATAGGTACATAAGCGGTAGTTTGGTTTGGAGGGATCAGGAAAGAATGTCTGAAAATGTTCGACTTATGAGCAGTCACCCTCCTATTCAATAGTGATAATTTTAGTCAAACTGACAATAAAGGAGAAGTCAATGTCAGATATTCAGCAAGACACGGTGGTGTCACAATCTTTGTCCATTAAAGATGATGCTGCAAAAACAAATGCTCTGATTGCATACGGCCTGATGGCCTTTGGTTTATTTACTGGTGTCTTTTGGATCATCGGGGCAGTTTGGGCTATGGTCAAAAAAGAAGAAGCTTATGGAACAATTTTTGTTGATCATTATTCAAACATTATAAAAACATTTTGGTGGGGTTTAGGCCTGTCTGTGGTGGGTTTTATTTTTGCATTTATTTTAGTCGGCTATATTTTATTGTTAGCTGTTTGGATTTGGTCAATTTACAGACTTATCAAAGGTCTTGCAAAAATCACGTCAAATAAAGCATACAACTCATAATTCTGTTGGTCAGCAAGGCGCAGTAGACTTCGTCTTGCTGACTGGGTTAAATAGTAAAATTAATTTTTAAAATCCGAATATTTTTCTGTTTGTCAGGGCTTTTATAAAGAAATTTCAGTGTTAGGTTTTGGACGTTGCCCCAAAATGCTTTGTTGATATAGTCTCAATAAGCTAAACAAATTTAAACGGAAAAACTGAGAATATAGATAGTAACAGAGTTTCCTACTATCTTGCTGTTATGTTGCCGGTTGATATGCTAGGCAAGCCCCTGAGGACTCGCTTCAACAAATTGCTCGCATAAGCTGTGGGTATGAGCGCCTCAGAATTAAGCGCTAAAAACAAGGAATGTTAATGAGCAATTATAGGCTTTTGGTTTCGGCGTTATTTCTGATAGTTATGACAAATGCAACTGCAGCAAAGCCCGACGCAGAGCAAATGGCCAGAACTGAATACCCGACCAAAACACTGTATAAAATCTGGCAGGATCAGCAAAAAGATAAAGATGCTGCATTGAAGTTTTACAACGGGCTCGCTGAAAAGCATTTGATTGAGTTAGACCAGGCAGATGCCAAGCTAGCCACTATCACTTACTTTGCTAAAGGCAGTACTGACACAGATTATTTTATGCAGTCTGGCGGTCCCGATTTTTATGGCTTGAGATTCAAGCGTTTTGGGTCAACTGATATTTACTATTGTGTACAAAAAATTCCCCGCGACTCCTGGTTCACCTATGGTGTAAATGAATTCAAAACCAATAACCACAAAGAGTTAGCAGACCTGACCGTAAATTCGGTAGAGCATATTTTTGATGGCGCAGTGATTGGGCCGGATGCGCCATTGTCTGATCTGATTCAGCAAAAGCCCGGTGTGCCACGTGGCACCTTGCGTGAAGTGACCATGAACAGCAAAGCAATGGGCGAAGCTCGTAAAATTCAGGTTTACCTGCCGGCAGACTACAACCCGGCTATTGCTCATAATCTGCTGCTACAGTTTGACGGGCAAAATTATTCATCCGAAGATGTTCAACGGCCTGTTTGGGAGGGATGGACGCCCTTGCCAACTATTTTGGATAATCTAATTCATCAGCGCAAAATAGGCCCAACCATTACAATTTTTATCCACAATCAAGGGAATCGTTCAGGCGATCTGATCAGCGAGAAGATGACTGATTTTGTTGCCCTCGAATTAGTGGCCTGGGCGCGGAAGAATTTCACTATTTCATCAACACCTAAAAACATTGTGGTATCAGGCCCAAGCCGGGCAGGTTTCGCTGCCGCACATACTGCATTTCGTCACGCCACTATCATAGGCTCAGTGTTATCTCAATCAGGTTCTTTTTACTATAGATTGCAAGAACCAGAGAATTGGCCTATTTACCCCGAATTTGAAGGCAAACTTGTGCATGACTACAAAATTACAGCGCGTCAGGATATTCAGTTTTATCTTGATGTGGGGTTGTACGACCTTGGTTTAGGCGCTGTTGGTACAAACAGACAGTTGCGGGATATATTGGAGCTTAAAGGCTATCAGGTTGATTATTATCAGTATAAAAGCGGCCATTCACATCTCGGCTGGCGCCATACTATTGGCAAAGGCCTGATTTCGTTATTGGGCAAAGAGAATATGAACAATAAATAACAACAGACTTGCGCTGAACAGCGGCGTTAGTATTAAAAGGAAGTTTATGCGCAAGTTATTATTTTTTAGCTCTGTTCTTGTGGCAGTCTCATTTTTTTCTGCCGGGGTCAAAAGTGACTGCGACATTTCGGGCCTTTGGGATCACTCTGCCAAGCCAGCAAAACTGCTTGTTGACTTAGCTAAAGGCGAGATATCTGTTCACTCTCATGATGACAATACAAAAGCTATTGGCTTAGTTGTTTTAAAAGGCGTAAAGCCGACGTCAAAGTCATCGTCATGGCATGCAAAAATGTACAGTGCAGATGAAGACTCATTTGTTGATGTCGAAATAGTTGCAAAAGACTGTCATCAATTAAGTATTCATTTTCAGGGCGAAGAGGTATTGCAGCTTGTCAGGTAAATTTGCTTAGAACAGGCATTAGCAGCAATGCTTTGCACGAACCTGCGCTGATGTACTCCGTCAATAGCAGCGACTCGTGGTTGACGTTTCGTTTTATCAGCGTCATGGCTATCACCCAATCGCCAGTTTCGGTCGTTACATTGGCGGGACCGAGGCGATGCCTTGGCAAGCTTCTGACGTTGGTGCCACATCCGCCGGAAGCACAGCTACAACCAACTGGCCCCTGTATTAACGAAGCTGACTAACAGCCGGCTCTTATCTTCAACCTCAGTATTTTAAGGAGCACCTTTGCGGTTTATTTCATTGATTAGTATTGCGTTTTCGTTCTCAGTAGCTGCTCAGCCTAACCTGATAAGTGTGGGTGAGTTTCAATTTGAGTATGAAGTTGCAGGTAAAGGCAAACATCAGGTTTTGCTTGAGGCAGGTGGTAGTGCAGGTCTGTCTGATTGGGATCCTGTATTTAGCCGAATTGCAGAGCATGCGACTGTCATTCGCTATTCAAGGGTTGGAAACGGTAAATCGACGCCTATAAAGCGGCATTTTACCTCGAATGATTATGCTGAGCACGCCAGCGAACTTTTAATGAAATTGAATATTAAGCAGCCAGTCATTTTAGTGGCTCATTCATATGGAGGCAGCGTTGCCCGGGACTTTGCTGCCGCTTACCCTACACAAGTAAAAGCACTTTTAATGCTGGACCCTTCCTCTGAACATGATGTTGATATCATAAGAGCTATTGATTTGGAAAAAGGCAATCGGCAAATTGCGCAGGTGAAGCTGGATGACATGGCCGGTGGTATGTCGAACCAATATCTCGATTTTTGGAGTAAAAGACCACTTCCTGATTATCCACAGATTAAAGATATACCTGTCACAGTGATTGCCTCTGTCAGGAAAACAAAAGAGCCTGCCAATTTGTTTTTCACTGATCAGGGCAGAAAAATGTGGGGCGAACTCTGGCAAAGCTGGGCTGGAGCATTTCCGCAGGGCAAAGCTGTTCTTACTGAAAAAAGTGGTCATTATATTCAGGCTGATGAACCAGAGCTGGTTGTTTCTGAGTTTCTGAAACTGCTTCAGAAGCTAGACAAAAATTAATACGGCTCTGTTTATGCATCACTTGCCTTTGTGCTGTAGCTTCCTGGCAACAATGGTCTGCTTTAGATGGTAAAAATACCTGACAAAGCTCAGCGCCTGATGCTTCTGAGAGGTTAAACCCTAACTCCTTTAACGTCTCTGGGTTGATCTTTAGTTATGCTTTACCCCCATCATTAAATAAGGACGTTTAAATGAAAATCAGAGCAAGTTTATTCGTCGCGTCTGTGTTAGCCTCAGCAAGCTGTTTTGCTGCACAGACTATCAGGTTTCAACCTCAGTGCATCTGGATGGTAAATTGATTGCTTCGCCTGTGATGGTGGTCGAAGCAAATAAAATGGCCTCAATCACTATGGGTGAAGACTTTAGTTACAACCTCACAGTGAAGCCAAATCATGGGGACACTGCGGATGTGATTACTGCTGTGCCCCTTGGCAAAGACAGAGTAACCCTGTCTTTTACAGTTGCCTACGGCAAAGAAGCAAGTATGGAAATGGGCTCGCAAAAACTGACTTTATTAGTGACCAAAGTAGGTAGCTAGCAAGCCAGATCATAGGGGGCCTCTGGCCCCTGCAACTCACGCTGCTTAACTCAGCAGCTGTTACAACCTTGTTCTTCAAACAAAAGGATCTATTGAATGTTCACAAGACGCGATTTTTTAATCAGAACCCTGACCGCCATGGCGGCTAGTTCGCTGCTGGCTTTGCCTGCCACGGCGGAACCTGCCAGGCGTCGCTTTGATGCCGCAACGCGGCTTAAGGCGCTAGAGGTAGGGCATGCGCGCCTTGGCGTCTGTTTCCTTGACACTGTAACGGGTGAAATCAGTGGCAACCGCATCGAAGAGCGTTTTGCGATGTGCTCGACTTTCAAGCTGGCTATGGTTGCCGCTTGTCTGCGTGAGGCTGACCGCGGGCGTTTGGATTTGGCGGAGGTATTAGCCTATTCAGAGGCCGACCTGCTCCCTTGGGCTCCAGTGACCAGAGAGCATGTCGCTGAGGGCGGGCTGAGCATTGCCACTTTGGCGCAAGCGGCACAGGAAAGAAGCGATGGTGTGGCGGCTAACCTGTTGGTGAAGCGCCTGGGTGGTCCTGCCGCTGTGACCGTGAAGTTCAGAGAAATGGGGGACACTGTAACCCGATTGGATCGCTATGAACCTGACCTGGGCATGGTTCTTTCTGCCGATACCCGTGACACCACATCGCCTCTTGCTTATGCACAGCTGGTCAAACGAATTTTGACCGGCACCATTTTGCGCCCTGAATCACGCGAACTTTTATTAGGGTGGACACAAAGCACTGTGACAGGCGATGCGCGGCTGCGAGCTGGTCTTCCTGCTCACTGGCATACAGGAAACAAAACCGGCACTGGCCGCGACAGGGGAACGACCAACAAGTGCAATGACATTGCTATCACTTTTCCACCAGGCAAGAACCCCATCATCATCGCCGCCTATTTTGACAGTGGTGAATATACCGAAAAGGTAGAAGCACGACATGAAGCTGTACTCGCTGAAGTAGGCAAAATTGCCGCCGAATGGGCCATGAGTTAAGAAAGATAGCGGCTTTCATCACTACATTCTTGTTGAGTTTTGTCTTTTGCTTTTATCGCTCTTGATTAAAGTCAATTGTGTGTCAGAAACAAAAAAATAACAAAAGGCTGCTTTATTTTTAGCTTTCGGCTACTGTAACACTGGCCAATTTACGCTGTTGTACCGAGCTTTATTGCCAAGAGTCAGGCATTACTATCCAATCATTAATTGACATAAGGAAGTGTTAGATGCGATGTTTTGTGTTTGTTTTGTTTGCAGTCTTTACTGCTTTTACTGCGACAGCGAGTGAGATCAGTATTGGCAAAAAAGTAATTTTGCACTCGGATCGTATTGGTGAAGACAGGCCCATTTGGATTTATACGCCTGAGCATGAAGAGGATGAACGGCTTCATGTGATCTATCTGTTAGACAGTGCAGAGCATTTTCATACAGTCACTGGTGTGGTGAAATCTCTGAGCGATTATGGTTTGATGCCAAAATCTATGGTGGTTGGTATTGAGACCATCAATAGACCCAGAGATTATCTGCCAAAAATTGTCGGACAACCCCAAACCGAGTTTCAAGCCTTTGTTGCCTCTAAGTGGCCAGCTTCAGGTCAAACCGATAACTTTTTGAATTTTATCCGCACTGAGCTTATTCCTTACATTGATAAACTTTATCCGACCTATCCACACCGCACGCTGATTGGGCATTCTAATGGCGGTACATTAGCGCTTTACAGTATGTTTAATCAGCCCGATCTTTTTCAAAACTATTTAGCCATGAGCCCTAATGGCTGGTGGAGTCAGGCCGAAACTGTGTTGAATGTAGAAAAACTAGCGGGCAAAAAACGGCCTTATCAGCAATTGTTTATCAGTGTGGGTGGCGAGGGCTGGCGTTATTACTCTGGAACACTGGAACTATTGGCTGCTATGGAGCAAAACAAACCATCGCAGCTAGTGTGGAAATTTCAACACTATCCAAGTCGCGGCCATATGAGCGCAATCTTGCCGGCTTTGTCAGAAGGGCTTGAATATTTGTTTAGTCATTTAAACTTCAGCATATCGCCAGAGGTAGCAAAGTATGCAGAGGTTTCCGCTGTAACAGCTCACTATGCTGAACTTTCCAAAAAACTGGGATTTGTGCTGGTTCCACCAGTGAACAGTTATGTAGATTTTGCAGAAGCTCAAGCGGCACAACAACGCCATGCGGCTGCTGTTAAGACATCCCAGATGTTGGTCCAGGATTACCCTGAGCTGTCTTACGCCCATAAGATCCTGGGCGAACGCCAGTTGGATGCCGGACAAGCTAAAGAAGCTGTTGCCAGCTTTGACAAAGCCATTGCGCTTGCTAAAGCCGAAAAACTGGGCGAGCAGGTGTTGGATGCGCTGACGGATATGCGTCAGAAGGCCGCAGAACAATTCAAGCAATAAAACGACATGTCTTTAGAAAAGCAGCAGAAAGGTTAAGCGCTGCTGCTTTAGGGCAGGAACTATTCCACATCAAATTCCCTGGTTACTGGGATACCAAATCGCAACTGGATTGGAGTCCTTGTGTAAATAGTGAAGAGGAGTCAAAAATGAAATTTACTAAATGGCTAAATGAGCATTATCCTGAAACTTCAGCAAACAGTGCTAAGACGTACGAGTTGATTCAAAAAGCGCAATCAAACACTCGTTTTTTTACTATTCCCATCATAGCCGGCATCTATTTTTTTAGTTTTTACATCGCCACAATGCTTGCCACTTACTTTGGTGAACATTTGGCCAGCGGTGTTATTGGTTGGCTGTTTTTGATAGCAGCATCTATAGTTGGCGCTGTAATTTTTACATTTGTAAATAACAAGATGATCAAAAATGAGCTCAGAAAAATTATCAAATCAAACAGCTTTTAACCCATTGAGAGGTTGAAGCTCATCAGCCATGACTGACATAAGTGCAGTATTGATCTTATCGGCTATCGTTAGGGTGATTTGAAAAAGTTGTTGAAAGAGATGCATATCAGTTCTAGCTTGGTAGGGGCAACATGACGAAGGAAGGCCAACACTTTCCTGAGCCGAAGTGCAGCCTTCTATTATATTTGTAAGCATCTATGGAGTTGAATGATGCACCTTCTTGCACAGATAGCAGAAGAAATTAATAAAAAAGCTAAGGAGTGCGACGTTGTTCATTTACAACATTTCCGCAAGAGAATAGGCGGTCTGTCTCGGCAATTATTTGATCTAAGAACAGTTTTCGAACAGTGCGTGCGACAAAGTCGGCATTGAGAATGCAATCAGATGCGTTGAATTTTTGCGCAGTGAATTTGCTGTACCAATTGAATACCAAACTATAAACCCAGGTGATTTGACGACGGCACATTTATTCATCCCCCCAGCGACGCTGAGCTGGTTATTGAAGTATCAGGAATGTATAGCTATGAAGAAAAATAATAAAATCGGAGAACACTCAAATGGCTCATTATTTTCATTTTTGTTCTTTGGCTTTGCATTTGACGACTCGATGCCAAAGTCAAAAAACCTTTTTGCTGCGCTTTTTATTCTGCTGATGATTTGTGTTGGCTTGGCTTTGTTTTTAGTCAAAATGGCCGGAACTGCGCCTAAGGCGATGTCGGCAGTGCAAAAATCTGCGCTGGTGGTGGTCGATGCACAAGTTGGAATCCTGGCTTCGGTGTGGGAGTCTACTCGTGTTGTTAACAACCTTGAGTCTCTGGTGCGTAAGGCGCGCTCAGTTGGAGTTCCTGTCATTTGGGTGCAGCATTCGGATAAAGAGCTGCAGTATGGCACTGAGCCATGGAACCTGGCGCCAAACTTCGTTCCATTGGCGTCAGAGGTTGTTATCCATAAGAATTACAACTCGTCCTTTGCAGACACAGAGCTGGACGAGCGGCTGAAATCTCTTGGCGTCACTCGTATTGTGTTGGCTGGTGCAGCGAGCAATTGGTGTATTCGTGCCACAGCCTATGCTGCAGTGGACAGGGGCTACAACTTAACATTGGTTGGTGACGCGCACTCAACTGAGCCCATCCAACTCGCTGACGGCAAGGTTGTTGCTGCTGAGGCAATAGTTGCAGATTTAAACACAGTGTTTCAGTTTTTTAGCGCACCAGTGGTCAGTACCGAAGTGGTGACAACGCAGGCGGTAAGTTTCAAGTAAAAGCTGCACGGCCAGAGTTTAATGAAGTATGACGCCATAGGAGTTTGGATTGAATTATCTTTTTATCGTTGAGACCAATGTCACAGATCCAGCATGGATCAATGATTACCTTGTGCAGGTAACTCCGCTGCTTACTGCGTTTGGCGGCCGATATTTAACCCGATCTTCAGCTATTGAAATACTGGAAGGGACAGACAAGCCGCAATTTAGTCTGGTGGCACAATTTCCAAGCAAAGACCAAGCCTTAGGTTTTTATCATTCAGATGAATATAAACCCTTTAAGCAAGCAAGGCAGTCAGGCTCGGTCAGTAAGTTTCTCTTGGTGCCTGTAGAAAATACTACTGCATAACATGCGCCAAAAAGACTGGCGCACTCAATTTAGACGAGCCATAAACAAAAGTATGTAGCCTTATATCTGGCGTCAAGGAAGTCAAATGTAGTTCATACTGGACGACCTCAACGCCTTGCCTGGTTTTTTGAGCTAACGTTAGCTTCTTCATCAAAAAGGTTTTAGCTATCGTTACTAGTGGCATCGCTGGGCTATAGCCTTCCGACAAAACCCAGACTCAACTCTATCAAACACCTCTTCTTCTATAAGTACCCGTTGCCTCTTCAGAGAGACAGCTTGGTGTATTTTATGTATTTACATCTGACTTTTTAAATGATCCAATAATTGAAACAATAAATTTGATAATAAAAGGAACGTTTTATTTTTGTCGGTGTGTTTTGTTTTTATCGGTTGTATCGTTTTTATTGAATGCTGTCATTTATTAGATTTTTCTTTTGTTTGCAAGGTTGATGAAATGCTATGTAAGTTATTATTTCCTGTAGACAATATGTTTTTCATACATTAGCATCTGGTACGAAGATTTTTCTTCATGACATGTGTTCAATGACAGGAGTTAAACATTGATGAAAAAAATTAGTTATGTTGCAAGCCTCTTTTTTGCTTTTTCTTTATTGGCTGGATGTGCCTCATCTGGAAATCAAGCATTAAAACAAGAATCAGAAACATCTGTTCAAACTAAAATTAAAGAAGGCGAAACAACAAAAGCAGCTATTAAGGCTATGTTTGGCTCTCCAGCGAAAACATCCTTTACTGATGGTGGAAAGGAAATCTGGACATATGAATTATCGGATGTACAGGGCGATGCTGTGAATTATATTCCTATCGTCAATTTATTCGGAAGCTCTTATTCTGGTACAAAAAAAGAGCTGGTTGTTATGTTTGACGGTGACAAAGTGAGTAAATACTCTATGTCAGAATCAGACGTACAAACTAAATCTGGTGTTTTTAAGTAGTGTTGATGCGCACAAGGTGTTTTACACCTTGTGCGCATCATAAGTGTATTTAGATAATGTGTTTTTACGATCTTACCTTCAGATATAGATTTAAAAGGCGCATTACCAGACGCCACTTCCTCTAACGAGTAAACAGCCGCGTCTTTAAAACCACATTCTTTACAGTTTATTTATACACATATCTCTGTGCATTCAGTGCAGATTTTCGTGCAGGTGGATCGCACAACACCCTTCGGCGCGCACAAATTAATATCTTGAGTTGTTTGTATATAAGCTGCTCTCTAGTTTTCTTGCGAAATTTTCGGTAACAGAATTATCTTGGTCTTGTTGATCTAGAGAGCAATATATCAGCCAAATTTCGCTGAAATGTTTACGTGAACGCTCAATGTTCGCCGGGGTCTTAGGCACCATAACTGCTGTTTATCCCATATAAGAATCTTTAGAACTATGTATGATTATAAATAATTTTCTAGTTGCGCCTTTTTTCATTTCCGTTGGAGGGGCATGGTGTAATCGTGAGCGTCTGCTTTTACTCTAGGATTTTTTTCCAGGAACTGTATTGGATGGTTGTTTTTTTGTTCAGTACCCTTGTCTGGCATATACCATATATAAAAATACAGTTTCTCCTTTAAATTATTACTAAATTTTTACAGGGATGAGTGCATTGTCCATAACAAGATATTGAGAGCTTCGTTTGAGCTTTTACATCTGTGGTATAGGGCCATAACTTCTATTTTTATTACACTCTGTTTAGAAACCTGTATCTTGCTTGCTTTTTATACAGTAACGTATGTTGTGTGAGTACAATATTAGTAAATTTTATGGGCACATTATTCTGGTTTAATCGCGGAAAGTTCGGAGTGATTGGTGATTTGACAAGGTTCGCCAGCTGGCGTCTTGGCATGCCGTGCTACAGAACACCAAGAAGATCTGAACATTAAGACGTCGGTCGAGATTTATTTTTTTAATTTGCTCTATGTAGTAAATGTTTGATTCCGAATAACTTAGGAGTTCTGCGGTAGCGGTATGATTTTTACAATGCTGTCCGTTTATCAGTCAAGGGTGTTTACTAATAAAAACAATGCTGCTTAAGCGTCTCTGCTCAAGCTAACGATGGCAGCGTCTGAGGTTTATACTTGATGGCAACATAGAACCGTCTGCAAAGTAGAAATCATGGAGGCAGTGATGATAAAGCCAACATTGTTTGAAGCCTTGGGGGGACAGCAAGCTGTTCTTCGGCTAGCTCAGGCCTGGCACCAACTTGTGCTGGAGGATGAGGTTGTCTCTCACGCTTTTAGTCATGGTTTCCACCCTCAGCATACCGAACGTCTGGCCTTGTACTGGGGCGAAGCCTGGGGGGGGCCGCCGGCTTATAGCGGCATAGGCGGAACTGAATCAGCTGTTGTTCGTATGCACAGTGGAAATGGTCAACATGACGAGATGGACTTAAGAGCTATCCGCTGTTTCGAAATGGCCTTGCAACAATTGTCGATAAAAGATACTGAACTGGGGCAATGTTTACTGAGCTATTTTGTCTGGACTACTACTCACAGCATGGCCGCTTACCCTCGTTCGGCGAAGGATGTTCCCGAGGCGTTAAAGATGCCTTTTTGGTCTTGGCATGGTCTGGTTTAGCTGCTGGCGTTGTTACTTAAAAATGAGAGGGCGCTTTACCAGCCTGTGGCAACGATGCCGCACTGCAGAGTCTGGAACCTATCATCAAAAACAAGGTGTACTGACCTTGTTGCTGCTTTGCAACGAACAGCACAATCCGGTTAAATCTATTTCAGTATCGCTGATGCAGCCTGGCCCAAACTTTTGGTGTAGTGCCAAAGCAGCTTTTAAAGTGCCGGGTTAAATGGCTTTGATCGGCAAAGCCGCTGTTGATGGCTACCTGCACTATGGGCAAACCACGTTCAATCAAGGCTTTGGCTTTTTGCAGGCGTTTCAGAGTGATGTAGCGGTAAGGCGTTGTGCCGTAAAGGGATCTGAAATCGCGTGTGACTTGCCATTTGCTGTAGTGCGAAATAGCGGCTAGTTCGTCGAGTGTCATATCAAGCGATATGCAGGACTCTATAGTCATTAGATCGTCAATGTATTCCCGGACCCGTTTTATTGCCTGATAGTTGGCCTTGGTATGTTGCATGCTTTGGCTAGTGGTTTGCTGTAAGGAAATCGCAAAAGAAAAAATGAGATCCTGAAGCTCTAGTTTTTCCAGAGGACGATCAAATTCAGCTAACAGTCTGGTGGCGATTTGGATAAATCGCGGATCTCTGCTAACTCCACCTTGCAAAAAAGGCAGGCTGACCCCTTGCAGAATATTTTGCACGTCAACCGGGTTGATGGTTATAGCGCGATAGGCGAATGGGCTATCAGTGCCAGCCTGGCCGTCATGAGTTTCGTCGGGGTGCAGTATCACCACTTCACCGGGCAGGGAGTGGCGTAATTCTCCCCGATAATTAAAGCTCTGCACGCCACTTGTTGTTAACGCCAGAGTGTAAGTGTCATGGCTGTGCGGCGCATAAGCAAGGCCGCTAAAACACGCTTCAATACGTTCTGTTTCACCAGCGGCTCTTTTTACCCAACTCGTGACCAAACTCTGGTTTTTAGCCATCCTTGCCATACTCCTGAATTTATCCATGTTCGCTGTACCAAGGCGTTTTCATTACCTGAGTTACTTTTTTAACTAAAGCGCAATATCGTTCAATAACAGAGTCGCTGACTGAACTACTATACCCCAGAACTTTTTGGAGTGTATACCTGTCGTCTTTGAAGCTGCAGCTTGGTTAACTACGCCATTTCGCCCGCCGCAACTTCAAGTCACTTGGGTATAGTGCTTGTATAAAAATTTAATATTTTCATAAGATTAGCTTCTAATTTAAGCGACGAAAGAGAATCAACTCTAAACATCAGACCTCAGCTGAATTTTGACGGAAATAAAACGATATGAACGGAATCAAACGATTTTTACTTTGGACTTTGGCGGTCATCACGCTAGTGGCAATCTCTGCCATTGTGGCTGGTTTTTCATTTCGTGCCGGTCTTGGTTCGCCCTCAGAGCCTTTCCTGGCAAAAGCCGTGTATGCGCCCAATGGCGTGGTTGCGACCAGTCAGCCTTTAGCCAGTCAGGCTGGCCTTACTGTGCTGAAAAATGGCGGTAATGCCATTGATGCTGCTGTTACTGCAGCGGCGGTGTTAAGTGTGGTTGAACCTTATATGACAGGTATTGGTGGCGACATGTTTGCCATGCTTTGGCTGGAAAAGGAGCAACGTTTGGTTGGCATCAATGGCAGTGGCCATGCGGGCGCGTTGATGACCTTTGACAAGATGGCGGAGCGTCGTCGTGTGCCAGATGAAGGGCCTGAATCTATTACGCTACCCGGCGCATTATCGGGCTGGGCAAAGTTATTAGAGACGCATGGCACTATCAGTTTGGCGCAAGCACTGGCACCAGCCATAGAACTGGCTGAGAAGGGATTTTTGGTTTCTGACACTACAGCTGCCGAATGGGGCTTGTTCGAGAGCAAGATCAATTGGGATCAAGGTTCAAGGGCGACTTTTTTGATAGATGGCGCAAGAACACCCAAAGCCGGAGAATGGTTTACTAATCCTGATTATGCCAACACCTTGAAACTAATAGCCGAGCAAGGCCCGCAGGTGATGTACGGCGGTGCACTGGGCCAGAAAATTTCGGCACGAGTGCAGGAATTGGGAGGCTTCTTAACGCAAGATGACTTTGCCAATTACAGTGCTGAATGGGTAGAGCCTCTATCGGTTTCATTTAAAGAATACCGGCTGTGGGAGTTACCGCCTAATGGCCAGGGTATAGCCGCTTTAGAAATGCTGAAGATATTGGAACCTTTTGATTTAGCTAAGATGAAGCACAATTCAGCAGACTATCTGCATCATCTGATTGAAGCGAAAAAACTGGCGTATGCCGATTTGGAACATTTTGTCGGCGACCCGGAATTTATGCAGATCACACCACAGCAGTTACTGTCAGAGCAGGTGATTGCCAAGCGTCGCGCGAAAATGAACGCAGACAAAGCTATGGAAAGGGCCGATCCTGAACCTTCGTTAACCACCAGCGAAACCACTTATTTGAGTGTTGCAGATAGCCAAGGCAATATGGTGTCTTTCATTAATAGCTTAGCAGGGTCTTTTGGTTCAGGAGTTGTGGTACCGGGCACAGGATTTGCGCTGCAAAACCGAGGTGTAGGTTTATCAGTGCAGCCTGAAAGAGCCAATACAGTGGCGCCAGGCCGACGTCCATTTCACACTATCATCCCTGGTTTTGTCACTAAGGCGAACGCTGAGGGAAAACAACAACCCTGGTTAAGTTTTGGTATTGTCGGTGGGCCACAGCAGCCACAAGCCCATGTTCAGGTGCTGCTGAACATGGTGTTGTTTGATATGGATGTGCAACAAGCTATGGACGCGCCACGATTTCGGCACTGGGAAGATAACAATGTGAGTTTTGAGCAAGGCATAGCTCAAGACACAGTGGATGAATTGCTTTCCAGAGGGCATGCGCCACAAAATCCAATTATGGCCACAGCGCAAAGCGTTTTTCTTGGCAATAGCAGAGGCTTAATATTTGGTGGTGGCCAGGCTGTAATGAAATTAGACAAAGGTTATGTGGCAGGCTCCGATTCCAGACGAGATGGCATCGCTGCGGCCCATTAAATGCGGCGCTGTTAGCTGCAATAAGCAGATAGTTAATCAGCAAACTGATTTCGAAGCTCAGAAAATGCCAGCTCTGGGCTTCTTGATACAGTGTCAGAACTGAAACTGATAAGATGGGATATTATCCCAGGCCTCTTGAAATAATCTTCTACGGTTCTGTCTTAACTCTATGAAATGCATTAGCATCAGATTTACTTCGAAAGACCTAAGTCGTATTCAGCAGCTAGTTGTCTGCCGTCTATCTAAGATGCGGTTCACAAGGTTATGTTTAAAAAGGAATTTAAATGGTCTTCCCATCGTTAGAAACCGACAGGCTATGGCTTACAGAGCTTAGTGCGGATGATGAAGCTGACGTTTTCAAGTTGTTTTCCAATCCATCTGTAGTCGAATATTATGATTTAGACGCTTTTCGTGAACATAAGCAGGCTTCAGATTTAATTCATCTTTTTAGCTCACGGTATCAAGAAAATTTAGGTATCAGATGGGCGATTCGATTAAAGCCTTCAGGTCAATTGATAGGCACCTGTGGTTTCAATTCCTGGAATAGCAAAATGCGTAACGCAGTGATTGGTTATGACTTGCTGCCTGAATTTTGGCGACAAGGTTATTGCTTGGAAGCTGTAAGTACTATTATTTCCGCGGGATTCGCAGGAGTTTTAGCTTGTGGCCAATTGCATCGAATTCAGGCCGACACAGTGCCCGGCAATCAAGCTTCTGAGGCTTTGTTGCGAAAGCTTGGATTCAAGGAAGAGGGACTTAGACGCGAATGCGGGTATTGGAAGAATAAATTTCATGACCTCAACTGCTTCGGTTTGCTCCAGACTGAGTTTAATGCGACAGAGTTTTCGTTGTGATGAGCTGTGAGCTGCCTCTTTGTTACTTACCTATATTCAGCTTTTGTCTGAAGCTGTACCTTTAATGTTTAAGGACAAGAATCATGTTATTTCTGCTGTTTAAGGATTGCCCATGCAACTAGCCAAGTTATGTCATCTATTTTTTTGTGTTGCTTTGGCTGGATGCACAACAGATGCAACCTTCAATGAGTTGGTAGATAACCCAACGCCTTTAGCGCCTGATGCAGTGAGCACTGTAAAAGCTGAGGAGTTTGAGGGGCATAGTTTTAAATCCACTGCGGGCTCGACGCTTAGGTATAGGTTGTTAAAGCCGTCAAAACTTGAGCCAGGAAAAGTGTATCCATTAGTGGTTCAGCTGCATGGTTCCGGTGGAATAGGAACTGACAATCTTAGTCAGTTGGAGAGAATGGCGAAAAGCTGGGCTATGCCTGAGCTTAGAAAGAGATATCAGGCTTTTATCCTGATCCCACAATTTCCTATCCGAAGTGCGAATTATGGTCCTGCCGCCCCTGATCAATTTGCTATCTCATCACCTGCATTGCAGGACGCAGTGGAATTAGTGAAAGAATTTTCATCGGCGAATCCTATTGATCCGACACGTATTTATGCCACAGGATTTTCGATGGGAGGCTCTGCCTCCTGGCTGCTTCCCGTGTTGGCACCTGATCTGTTCGCCGCTATAGTGCCTATCTCTGGAGTTGCGCCAAAGAGTGAGCAGGCAAAAGACTTTTTGGGTCTCCCTGTGTATGCAGTGCATGGCACCGCTGATACAGAAAACCCTATTTATGCCGACAGGCGCTTTGTAGCTGCTATTGTCAGTCAAGGCGGGCAAAGGGCGAAGTTAAGAGAATACAATGGTTTAGAGCATCAACCGCCGGCGGATATGTACCCTGGATTTTGGTGGCGTGACTGGTTGTTCAGTCAGCAGCGCAATTAGTTTCTGATGGTGCGCCTGTTAAGGCGTGAGTAAGGCATCTATACCCAGGACACTTGAAGTTGCAGTGAGGCGACAAGCCGGTAACCCCAGGCGCTTGCTTTAGGATCGGGTCGCCGGTTAATCTGGCTCAGATTGGAATAGGGAGATTTTAGCTATGGATTTGGCACTGTTCGACTTCGACGGCACAGTTACAGATAAAGAAACCATGCCGGATTTTATCTATGCCGCTGTCAGTCCCGGTCGACTGCGGCTGGGAAAGATCATTCTCCTGCCATTAATCCTTGGTTATAAAGTGAAGCTGGTCTCAGGCAGCGCTATACGCGCGGCCCTGTGCTTTTTCGGATTTTGGCGGGTTTCAGCTGATGAACTCGAGACGCAAGGACAGCGTTTTGCTAAAGATTTTTTACCCACCAGACTGCGTGCTGATGCTATGGAACGTATCGCCTGGCATAAGGCCCGAGGCGATACTGTAGTTATAGTTTCAGGTGGTCTGGATTTCTATCTTTCTCCCTGGTGCAAAGAACATGAGCTGGATCTGCTGTGTTCAGCGCTGGAGCAAGGCCGCAACGGCAAGCTCAGTGGTTTATATAAGGGCAAACAGTGTGTGGGAGAAGAGAAAGCGCGGCTGGTTCAGCAACGATTTAACTTGTCACAATTTTCCAGAATATACGCCTACGGTGATACACCAGAGGATCGCCAGTTACTTGCCCTGGCGGACGAGGCTTATTATCGTTGGCAACCAAGCAGCAGTTTTTTAAAGCAAGACACTGAGCGCTAGCCAGTACTAACTAATCCAACTTTTGCACAGAGGGAGAATGATGTCATGTGGGAGATGGTGAGCTTTTTGGCCGCTATGGTTTTGATTATGCTGCTTATAGAGTTGTTTGAGTTGCCGGACTGGATCAGAGCGGGTTTAAAAAATGGCAAATCGCGAAAAGAGCTTGAACTGAAGGTTCAGGCACTTCAATCGCAGCTTGATGCGCTTGAACGTAAAGTAAACAACCTTTGTCAGGGAGAATGACAGTCTGGGCCTTTATTGTCTGTGGAATAGTTACTTAACAAGGAATTCGAATGAAAAAGTTAGTGGTTTTTTTGCTTGGTTTTGTCGTTACAACGTCAGCAGTTTTGGCTGATGACTTTGATTACGATGCTTTTGTAAAAGCCTACTATCAGGCTCAAGTGATGACTCAGCAACCTCATGCGACAAAGGACGATCTGGAGCATTATTTGTCTTTTTTGACCGATGATATTGGCAATCAGCATTTTCCAAATGCGCCTGATGACTCCAGAGAACCTGGTGGTAAAGAACTGATGCGTCAGGGAATGAGTCGTTATCTTGGTGTCCATACAGAATACAAAGCCGAACTACTGGACTACCAGTATGGCCACAATGCAGTATCAATTAAGCACAAATTCTCAGCCAAAGGTAAGCGGGCCGATGGTTCGGATTTTAGCTACAGCAAAGTGGCTTTGGACGTGCTTGAGCTTGAAAATGGCAAAGTTTCTGTGATGCGACGGTACAGTGAATAATTAGTTCTGGCCCATGGCGTTATTGTAGTCAAAAGCTGTGTGCGACTTAAAAGCTTGCTATGGGCGACAGACTACAGGGCTAAAAAACAGCGGCAGCTTGCCTTAGTCTGGAAAAAGGAGAACGATGAAACTTATTTATAAACTGGTGGTGTTGCTGCTTTGTGTGCTGGTGGCACTTTATTACCTGAGTTTTTATCTGCTGCCCGCTGTGACTATAATCAACAACTCTGCCGTTGATATAGCTCAGGCTGATGTGGATTTACCCTCTAGCCATTTGGATTTTGGTGCTATTGCATCAGGTGAGCTTAACAGGCTGCACTATGATTTGACACAGCAGCGGGAAGGCCAGTACCGCTATAAAATCCTCTTTGCCAACTCAATTGAACAACAAGGCAGTTGTGGTTATCTGACCAACAATGAATTTCACAAGAGGGTGGTTATTTCTGTCGACGCAGATACTAAGGTCCATTGCACACAGATCTAACTCAAACCGAGCCGGAACATCGAATCAAACTTGATGTTGATGGCAAAACAAAGGAGCTGTAAGCACTATGAGTTTGTCATTTCATCTGAACTTTGATGGCCAGTGTGAAGAGGCCTTTCACTTCTATGCCGAACATCTTGGCGGACGCATAGGAACCCTGCTTAAAGTTAAAGACAGCCCGCTTGCTGCGACCTCTGAATTAGATGGTGAAAAAGTTGTGCATGCCAATATCAGTATTGAAGGCGTTGAGATAGCTGGTGCAGATGTCGCGCCAGACCAATATCAAAGCCCAAAAGGGTTTTGTTTGCTGCTTGGAGTGGATTCAGAGCAAAAAGTGCATCGCTTTTTTACCGCGTTACAAAGTGGCGGTCAGGTGATACTGCCGCCACAAAAGACATTTTGGTCGCCTTGTTACGCTATAGTGGTGGACCGTTTTGCTGTGCCCTGGAAGATTAATTGTGTGAATTGACTGCTCTTGGCAGTACAGAGTGTTCACTTTGATAAGAGCGACTTTATGATTATCAGCACTGTAGAAAAAACCGAATACCCTAAGTTATTGCACATTTGGGAAGCCTCAGTCAGAGCCACCCATGACTTTTTAAAGGAAGAGGATCTGCAGGAATTAAAACCGCTGATCCTTGAGCAGTATTTTGATGCGGTTGAGTTACGTTGTGCCAAAACGAGTCAGGGCGAAATACTCGGATTTTGTGGTGTGCATGATGGCTCTATTGAAATGCTGTTTATTGCTCCAGCTGCCCGAGGTAAAGGAGTGGGGGCCCTGCTTGCGTCTTATGCCATCAAAGCGCAAGGCGCAACCAAGGTGGACGTGAATGAACAGAATGAACAAGCCAAAGGTTTTTACCTGCATCTTGGTTTTTCTGTGACAGGCCGCTCTGCGCTGGACGGGCAGGGAAAACCTTATCCACTGCTGCATATGGCATTGCAGTGAGCTGCTGTTAGATACAAGTCCACAGATAATCCTTTCCAGCTTGTGTCGGCACATCAATCAAATAGCTATTGGCCAAAGAGAGCTGTGGCAGGTTTTTGCTTGTGTGTTTAAGTGGTGGTTTAATCTGCGCCTGTTGGTAGAAGGGGTTGGGGTTTTCAGAGCTTCCACTTGCCTTGTGAACCTTAAAAGCTGTTACTTCAGGCAATGGCGAAGCACTGCGCAGGCGTAAATTACCACCCAAGCGCGAGTGGATTTTTAGCCTACAGACCTGGCCGTTATGCCAGCTCATATCCAGAACAAAACCGCCACGCATCATTAAGCCTGTCACCGCGCCATTGGGCCATTCCTGTGGTAAAGCCGGCAGCAGATGCACAGCGCCATCATGGCTTTGCGCCAGCATTTCAGCCACACCTGAGGTGAAGCCAAAATTGCCGTCAATCTGAAAGGGTGGGTGCGCATCAAACATATTGGGATAAGTACCGCCGCTTTCGGAGATCTTGCCATCAGCAGTCAGGGCAGGTTTGATTTGTTCACGCATCAGTTTAAATGCCCGGTCACCATCCAAAAGGCGGGCCCACAGATTGATTTTCCAGTTCATCGACCAGCCTGTGGACGGGTCGCCGCGCTGCTCCATGGTCACTTTGGCCGCGTTAAATAATTCAGGCGAGCGCAAAGGTGATATCTGATTACTAGGATAGAGCCCATACAAGTGCGAAATATGTCGATGTTTATCTTGCGGATCGTCCCAATCCTGCAGCCATTCCTGTAACTGATGGTGTTGGCCTATTTGCATAGGCGGCAGGCGGGATAGGATCTGCTGCCAGCCCGGGAGCAGATTTTGGTCTTGGTTGAGAATAGTGGCGGCAGCTATGGTATTGGAATACAAGTCGAATAACAGCTGGTTATCCATAGTCACCCCAGCAGCTATTTTAGTGCCAGTTGCTTTGGGTGCATTTTCCGGTGACATGGAAGGGGACACAATCAGCCATTGTTTATCCGGCGATTCAATTAAAAAATCTTCAAAAAACTGCACTGCAGCTTTCATTACAGGATAGACCTCAGCCAAATAGGCTCTGTCGCCGCTGTATAAGTACTTTTGCCATAAATGCTGGCTTAACCAGGCGTTGCTGGTAGGCCAGGAACCCCAGCTGTAATCGACAGCTCCTGTGATACGCCAGATATCAGTGTTGTGATGCGTCATCCAGCCGCGGGCGCCATACATGGTTTTGGCGCTTTGCTGCCCAGTGACCGCGAGCTCTTTAATCATCTGGATAAAAGGCTGGTGCAGCTCCGTTAGTTGTGTGACTTCAGCAGGCCAGTAATTCATTTGTGCATTGATATTTAAAGTGTATTTGCTATCCCATGGCGGGTCTTGTCTATGATTCCATAAGCCCTGCAAATTAGCCGGCTGACCACCTGGTTGTGAGGAGGAAATCAATAAATACCTGCCAAACTGAAAATACAGACTGGCGAGCTCCGGGTCGTGCCGCTGTGCGAATAAACGGATACGCTGGTCCGTCGGCTCTGCGCTAAACTCGCTGTGGCCCAGCTCTAAAGTCACCCGGTCAAAATAGTCTTGATAAGCCTTGCTATGCGCTAGTTTGCGGGCAGGATACTGCTGTTGCTGAAACTGCTGCTGCGCCTTTGCCAAATACTCTTGAGCACGGGAAAGCGCATTGGCGCTGATATCCTGATAGTTAATAAAATTGGTTGCCATGGACAGCAAAAGCACGACCGAATCGGCATTTTCCACCTGGATCTGATGATTGGTTTGGCTTAAGCTGCCGCCGCTATTGTGCACTTGTAATAGCGAGGCCAGTTGCACTTGTCCTTTGATGCCTTCGTGATCACCTGATTGCACCTGCATCGCTACTGTATTGGCATTTTGTGTTGAAAACGCTGCCTTGGACGGATGGGACAAATAGGCTTTAAAGCTGAGCTGACCGGGTTTGCTGGCGGTTAATCTGACCACCAGCACCTGATCGGCCAATGAGGTGAAAACTTCACGGCTGTAGTTCACATCTCCTACCTGATAGCTGGTGCTGGCCACTGCATTGGCTATGTCCAGGTCGCGATAATAATGGCGATAAGAGCTGTGAGAAGGGAACTCCAGCTGCAGTCGGCCTGCACTTTGATAAGGCATACCGTTGGCGCCCTGACTGGTAATAGTTTTTGCCGCCAGCGTTTCAGCCGCGGCATAGTCGCCTTTGGTGATTAAACTACGGATCGTTGCTAAAGAAGTCTTTGCTGCACTATTGATATTGTTATGCGGACTACCGGCCCAAAAGGTGTTTTCATTCAGCTCTATGGTTTCGTTTGAAGGCTCGCCATAGACCATAGCGCCCAAACGGCCATTGCCTAAAGGCAAAGCTTCTTCCCATAATTTAGCGGGTTGGTTGTACCAAAGTTTAAGATCTGTCTTAGCTGGAGCCGCCGCGGCGGCGAAAGCACTGAGTAAACTCAAAAAGCCAAGTAAAGAAATTTGCACAGTTTTTGTCATCACCGCATGGCACCCTGATGGTCAATGTGTTGCAGCCAGATTCTGATGTTCAGGTTTAACCTTCTGATTTTGATATGTATATAGTTTTTATCGTTAATCAGGTTCAGATTTTTGTTCGGCTACAACATACTGCGGCTTGCAGATAGCCGTCTGATTGCGCGCAGCACCAGTCGTTTCTGGCATTCAGCGCCAACAGCTCTTTGTGCTAAAATGCCGCCGTTTTTTAGCTGAGCGTCTGAATCAGGAGTTGTTGTGTCAGCATTATCATCTTTATACCCGCAGCCGTTATGGCAATGGTTCGCGCAAATTTGTGCCATTCCACACCCTTCTAAACATGAGCAGGCCTTAAGCCAGCATATTCAGCACTGGGCGCGTGACAAAGGTCTGACTGTTGTTGAAGATCAAGTTGGTAACCTGATCATTAAAAAACCGGCCACTACAGGTTTTGAAAACCGCAAAGTGGTAGTGATCCAGGCCCACCTGGATATGGTGCCGCAGAAAAACGCCGATAAAATTCATGATTTTACGAAGGATCCTATCGAAGCTTATGTTGATGGCGACTGGGTTAAAGCCCGTGGTACCACGCTGGGTGCCGACAACGGCATCGGCATGGCCTCAGCTTTAGCTATTTTAGGCAGCGATGACATTGAACATGGCCCGTTAGAAGTGCTGCTGACCGTCGATGAGGAAGCTGGTATGACAGGTGCTTTTGGTGTGCAGCCAGGCATGCTGGATGCCGAAATTCTGATCAACACCGACTCTGAGCAGGAAGGCGAAATTTATATGGGCTGCGCCGGTGGCGTGGATGCTGAATTTACAGTGCCAGTGCAATGGCGCTCTACAGCAGCTGGAGTGACCGCTTTTGATTTAAGCTTAACAGGCTTAAAAGGCGGCCACTCTGGTGTGAATATTCACCTGGGCCGCGGCAATGCCAATAAGCTGTTGGCGCGTTTTTTAGCTGACCATGCCACAACACTGGAATTGGCGATCGCCAGCTTCAGCGGTGGTTCTTTGCGTAATGCTATACCTCGTGAAGCGACTGTCAGTCTGACTGTTCCTTCGGCAAAGCTGACGCAGTTACAACAAGCAGTGACAGAGTTTGAAGCTTTGCTGCAGTTTGAATTAGCTGCAGTTGAACCCGCTTTAAAACTCAGTCTGACCGAAGTGGTGACTCCTGCTCAAGTGCTTGCAGCTCAAAGCCAAAACACTCTGATCCACTTACTGAATCTTTGCCCTAACGGCGTGATGCGGATGAGTGATGAAGTGGCAGGCGTGACTGAAACTTCACTGAATATGGGCGTGATCAGTACTAAAGATCAGAGTATTTCTGTGCTTTGTTTAATCCGCTCTTTAATAGACAGCGGCCGTCAGCAAGTGGAAAGCATGTTAACTTCACTGGCGCAGTTATCAGGCGCAGCAGTCACATTCAGCGGTGCTTATCCTGGCTGGAAACCTAACCCGGATTCACCAGTGATGGCGATAGTGCGTAATACCTATCAGGATATTTACCACAAAGAGCCTGTGATTATGGTGATCCATGCAGGTTTAGAATGTGGTTTATTTAAAAAACCTTATCCGGATATGGATATGGTGTCGATAGGCCCCACTATTCGTTTCCCACATGGGCCTGATGAAATGGTCAATATCACTACTGTGGGCCAGTACTGGGAATTATTGCTGGCGGTATTAAAGCGTATCCCTGAACGCAGTTAATTGAACTGGCGCTCTCGTTTCTATGGCGCCAGGGATAGATTGTTTTACCAAGCCCCGTTTACGGGGCTTTTTTATGGCGATGGCAGTACAACAGGCTGCGGCTAGGTTCTATCAACTGCAGACTTTAGGGTGTCTGGTGACAGAGACATGATGCGTTCATCGCTAAGCTATTGTGGTGCCACACTTTTCCCGATAAGCTTTTGATTTATACAAGAATGGAACAACCAGTTATTTTTCTGGTGCTGAAGGACCCAAGATATGCCGTGGCAATGCCAACAATGTAAGACCAGTATTGAAGATGATGATTTTGAACTGTGCTGGAACTGTAATACTGAAAAAGGCGCAACTGAAGCTGCCCCCACGCCAGCAGAGCTTGGCCCTGATTGTTTGCGCTGCAAAGCAAAATTAAGTTTTATCGGTACGAAAAACTTCCATGAAGGCACCCGCTGGGGTGTACTGGGCGACATAGGCGAGTTTTTTGTCAATAAAGAAAATCTGGATATGTATGGCTGTAAGTCCTGCGGCAAAGTAGAGTTTTTTATGGCTGGCTTTATCGAAAGGCCGGAATAAAATCAGGTTTTCCAGTTTAATAACAGATAGCTGAAGGCTCAAAAGCAAAAGGGGTCCATGGATGCGTTCTACTCTGGTGTTGGTTTTTCTGAGCTGCTTTACAACAACATTAGTCTGTGCTGACGAGCACCCTACTATTCCTGAGCGCCAGCCGCTGCTGCAAGCTCTGGACGGGCAATGGCTGATGTCGGGTGATGTGATGGGCAAAGCTGTAAAGTATAGCCTGCAGGCCGGCCCTATACTGCAAGGCGCTTTTACTGAACTGCATATGGATGACGTGCAGCGACCTTCTGAATATGAAGCCAGAGTCGTTTTAGGCTATGACGAACAGAGCAAAACTCTGATTGCACACTGGATGGATAGCTTTGGTGCGCTTTACTCTATTCCGCATGGCACTGGCCATATAGCGGACAATAGCATTCAGTTTACTATTCCTTATGAAGGCGGCTCGTTCAGAGACACACTCACTTATAACCCTGCCACTAAGACCTGGCTTTTTGTGATAGAAGCCGCTAAGCCAGATGGCTCCTGGCAACACTTCGCCCGTTATACCATAAGCCGTAGCTAGTGGAAGAATACGAGGGAAGGGCTGATGAATCCAGATAAAGTGAGACGTAGCAATACCAAAAAGCTGACTGACTTGCCCAATATAGGTAAAGCAGGAGCCGCTGATTTAGTATTGCTTGGTATCCATCAGCCTGATGATCTGAAAGGCCGCGATCCCTATCAAATGTACCAACAGCTTTGTCAGCTCACCGCCCAGCAGCATGACCCTTGTGTCATAGACGTTTTTATTTCCATCACCCGCTTTATGCAAGGCGAGGAGCCCAAAGCCTGGTGGGCTTATACTGCTGAGCGAAAGAGCACACTAGCCGAATAGTTCGAGTGACGCTCTTACCGCAGTTTTAGTCTGTCCAATTAAATTTCTCTGCTTTGATTTATTTTTGCCTGACAAGACAACTAAATTGCATCTGGATACGACTGATGTGTAGATAACGGGTTGCATCACTTTGTCAGCACCTGTGCATTGATTGTTATGAAGGCTTCAGAGAAGTCTGAAAGCACAGATCGATCACTAATAACTAACAGGGAATGTATGAACTTCAGAGCTATACACTTAATTCTTTTATCATTATGTGGAGCATTTTGCTGCTATGCAGCCGAAGAGCTTGCGACTATTCAATTAAGCAATGGCAAATTCAAAACCTACCCGCAGTTACTTAAAGACTCTCATTTGCCCGGCATTAGCTTGGTTGTTGTCGATAACTACGAGGTGGTATTCACTTATGCCGGAGGCTTAAAAGATACAGCTGGAGTTGATCAGGTTGATTCGAATACCTCCTTTAACGCGGCATCTATTTCTAAACCTGTAGTTGCCACTTTAGCTGTGATGCTGGCGGAGCAGGGCAATTTGGATCTAGAAGCTCCTGTGAGCCAGTATATTAAAACCTGGAGCTTCCCCGGAACAGACATCACCCGGCGTAAGGATGTTACTTTAGCTCAGTTGCTGACCCACACAGCTGGAACCAGCCACAGTGGTTATGCGTCGCACTACAGAGGTGACCTTATTCCAACTACAGTAGATACATTAAATCACTATAAGAATGAGGCTATAGCAGTCACCTTTGAGCCTGGAACCAGCTGGAAATATAGTGGTGGTGGTTTTTTGATTGCTCAGTTGGTGTTGGAAGAGGTTACTGGTCAGCCTTTGGCTGCACTGGCTGAAGCTATGCTGTTTCAGCCTTTGGGTATGACACACAGTACTTTTTATCAGCATGGGGACGCTAAGTTCCCGCTCAATGTTGCCAAAGCACATGGCAATGACAACAACGTCATTTCGACCGGACTGCCAATTTGCCCTCAAGCGGCTTGTGGTTTGTGGACTACAGCCACTGATATGGCATTGCTAGCCATTGATATTCAAAAGGCGCTGACAGGTCGTAAGACTCAGGTCATCTCGACTCAAGTGGCTCAAAAGCTGATAAAGATCCAGAGCAGCGAACTGACAGGCGGTTGGAGTCTGGGGTGGATGCGTAATTCTGCAGTTGGCAACCTGGATTGGTTTTCTCATAGTGGTTATAACCATGGAACAGGCGGACTGATCATGGCATCGGTAGAAAATGGCCGGGGAATTTTTGTGTTCGGCAACGGTGACTACCGGGCCAGAGTGTTGGCTATTGATCAGATTGTTGCTTCAGTGAGCAAAACTCTGGGTTGGAAAAAGCCTTTGGTCCCCACCAGGGAAAAAATAACAACATGCTTTTTTGATCAACTGGTTGGTGAATACGAAAACTTAACACCCCATCATTTTTCTCCGTTTGCTAAAAAAGTAACAATAGAGCAGCAGGGAAATCATCTGGTGCTGATAAATTCAGTAAGCCCGAGCTCCCCTTTAGCTATTACCTTTACAGCTAAAGATAAATTCAGAGTTGATCAACTGGTCAATAGTCAGTTAGGTTTTATGATGGATACTCAAGGACAGAGTTATATAACATTCGAACAACCGGGTCATGTGAGTAAAGCCTTGCGCAAATTAGTGAAAAAGAGCGGAATCCCTGCCAATTAAAGGCTAAGAGTTGTTCTATAGCATCTGCTTACACTTAAGGCGTTCTGAGCTGTGGTCACTCTCATTAGCTCCATGCTACTTTTGAGCAATCAAAGGTGCTAAGTGTCGTTTTGAGCTCAGCTCCCTTGCAACTTATGCTTCAGGCAAACTAAGGAAAACACTATGTTGCGTGTGATTGCACTTGTTATCTTGGCCTTGTTATTTGGATATGGGCTGATCCGGATTGGGGTGGGATGTCTGTTATTGGCTCAATCCTTTGATTTGATCATGGTGACTGACTTCGCTGATGCCATCGCAGAAGTGAAGCGTTTTACAGCAGAGCGTGCCGATAGAGAGTTGGTTGCTTTTACTGTATCCGGATACTTTGTTTACATTATGCTGATGGGGCTTTTGTTAGCTGCTGGTGCTGCAGGGGTTTTCTGTTACAAGCGCTGGGGTTTTGTGCTGCTTGGCATCTATCTGCTTATGCATGCTGCACTTTTTGTGAATTATCAGGAAATTAATCCTAAGTTATTTATCCTCGCTTTGCAGAGCGTGATGTTAGCTGTTCTGCTGTATTTAAGGCCACCCAGAGCTGTTGCTACAGTGAAAGAACTGACCAGCTAAAGAGGATCTGATGATAAAACTACGTGAGCTGGCTAAGGATGACAGGCCATTACTGGTGGATTATCTGAATAATGACCAATTGGTGAAGTACCTTTCGTCCAGAATTCCACAGCCCTACAGCTTCGACGACGCAGACTGGTGGGTTGAAGTGGGCTGTAAAGAAGGGGCTTTTGTCAGAGCTATTACCTTCAACGGTGTATTCTGTGGTGTGATTGGCGTGTACACCAAAAAGGCCGAATATGCGCATACCGCAGAACTTGGATATTGGGTGGCGCAGCAGTACTGGACTCAAGGTATAGCATCGGAAGCTGTGGGCGAATTTACCAAACTGGTGTTTGCAACCACCGGCATTCAACGCATCTATGCTGTGGTCGCAGCACCAAATACTGCCTCTATCCGGGTGATGCAAAAAAATGGTTACAGCCTCGAAGGCATTATGATGAAAGCTGTACAGAAGCAGGGGCAGTTTTATGACGAACATCTCTTTGCCAGACTGCGCATTTAACGATGTTTTTCGACGTTTATGTCTAACCCAATGAAAAAGTTCGACATCAGGTTGAAACCGGCTCATTGCTTTGGTGACGTCTTTATCACTGCTTTAACTTCAGTGTATGAATGTCTTTTTCAACGTTAAATGAATTATAGAGCAGCTGTAGCTGGCTTATATCTGATATATCTTTCCCGCTGAGGCTGATGCTGGATATTTGTTTACAAACTTTAGTGGTGTAATCAAAAAACCAGACCTCGGCAACTTCTTCTGAGTCATGCGGAGTTAGCAGCAAATAGATACCTGCTGATTTAGCAAAGTGCTGAGTTATACGGTAGTCGCTGTTTACTTCAAACAGTGGATGGCCATCAGCGTCTTGTACTTGGTGCTGATCTATTTGAAAACGTTGATCTTTATTCAGCACCTGCAACTTATTGCTGGCTGCAATCTGTTTTTGCTTCTCAGTGGCTACAGAAAACTGATACCAGCGGTTAACAGGCTGTGAGGTCTGGCTTATCACTACATCATCAGTTGGATCCAGCCATTGTCTCGGTTGGCCTATCACCTGATCAAAATGCTGCACTAGGGGTTCTTTACCTGCAAGGTTGATAGTGACTAATCGCTCGTTTCGGGCAAAAGCCAGTTGAGTGGTATCACCTGACCAAACAGGTTGCGACAACGCCAGATGCTGCTCGCTGTTGCCATAAACTAAGCGTTCAGTTTTCGACTTTATATCCAGCACAAACATCTGGCTATGGCCATTTTTGTTAGAAACATAGGCTAATTTTGAATGATCCGCTGAGTAGCTGCCTTGCCAGTCATGCATAGTTGAATCGGTCAGCTGAATGACCTGACTGGAAACTAAATCGGAGCTAAAGATATTGCCTTTCATTTTTGCCTGAGTAAAAGTCAGATGCTGAGCATCTGACGATAAGCTTGGGTAATGTAAAAATGCATAGTTTTCAAAACTCAGTGGATTGAATTGCAGCTGCTCATTTAAATGAAATAACTCTTTGCCATCGCTCAGTAAATAGCCGTTAAACGATCTGGCGTAGGAAATGAAGTACCAGTTGGCATCCAGAGTTTTTAAATCGGTGATTTCACCCGTAGTGGTAGACAGCAATTTAATTTGTGAACGTCGTTGCTCATCAAATCCTAACAAAGTGATGCTGTTTTTAGTGGCAGAAGGCGCAATGCGATAGGGTGAAAACTGCTGGCTGGGAGAAAACAGCAGGTCTACCTGACCTGTGGTTAAATCGCCTTTGTAGAGCCTGTGTTCATCCGCTTGCCGCGCTAAAAAGAATACCTGTGTTTCATTGCCGAAAAAGGGGCTTAAACTCTGATTACCCGATAACTCAAAATGATGAGTCGTAGCTAATACCTGATAGTCGTCGGACAAACTTAAACTAAAAAAACGCACTGAATTTGGCAGTTGGGATGCCAATAGCAATTGAAATTTTGCTGTTTTCGCATCACGAACAGGAACCCAATTGAAAAACTCAATGGGCGTGTTGCTGCGACACAGCAATCTGCTTTGTTTTCTGTCCAGAGAGGTTAACCACAACTCAGTGCTGGTGTTGCCTTGTTTATCTACAATCTGCTTTAGGTAGACGACAGAGCTGCTGTCTGGTGTAAATAAACTATAAGATTCTTGCTCTGCTGTCGCTGTCAGTGGCTGAAGATCTGATAGATACCACTTTTGCTGCATTGCCCTGGGGGTAAATATAAACAGTAGTAAAGTGCAGATCACAGCGACACCACATGCGGCCAGATATTTTTTGTTGACTGCTTTGACAGCTGTAGCCTTGGTACTTTGCTTTTGTTGCGGTTTAGCATCAATCAGTTCTATGCTGGCATGAAGTGAATAACCGCGTTTAGGGTGAGTTTTAATCAGGGATTTGTCGGTATCATTAAAAACCTTGCGTAGCTGGTTGATTGAGCGCCTTACAGAGACCGGGCTATAGATTGATCTGGGCCATACCTTTGAAAACAATTGTTCAGCACTTAGCACTTCTCCTGATGAAGCGGCTAAAGCCAGCAGCACATCCATCACCTTAGGCTCTAAGGTCACCACAGTGTCATGCAGGGATACTTCGCCTGTGGCTGGTGAGATAAAATAGTGATTTAACTTAAATCCTGCCTGAAGCTCGGCAGCTTCTACTGCTTTGTTCGCCGAATCCATAGGTTTAGAAATATACAAGCTACTGATTTCCTTATTTTTTATTTTTCTTAACTATTTCCGTACAAAAAATTCAGGCTTTGTTTATCGCTAAACCAAGTCAATTCAAAAACACTCGGTCAGGTTATTTAGCTCCGTGGTGCCAGAGGGGGCCGGGTTTTAAACAACAAACAGATTTCGACTAACTTAGCCATGGTGGTTTTTTATTATGATACCTTCACTATTAAAACTAAAACACATATCTGCTGCTTTCAGCATTTGTATCGCCTTGCTGTTGTTGACCAGCGCAGTAGTGCAAGCCAATGACGACACTAAAGAAGCTAGCTACAAAGCCAGAATGGACGCAGCAATAAGCATGCTGCAAAGCGATGAAATACAATCAGTGAGCGACTTTGTTGATTCGCAGTTGGATCAGGACACTCTGGCAGGTTTCGGCGGTGATGGACGGAAGCGCTACATTGGTTATTTAACGGATATCAAACTATTTCATCACTCTTTTACCCTGCAATCCTTTGAACCCATAGCGCCTGAGCGTAATGAATTCAGGGCCAAACTTCGCTCTTTGAATACGGAACTTGATTACGGCCTTACTTTAGAACTATCGGAGCATGCCCCCTATAAAGTTGTAGATATTTACTTCAGTTCCCCCCGGCTTACTCCACAAAAAAATAGCCTGAAGTTAACGAAGCAGGAGTTAGTCAGCCAGTTATCTACTTATGTCGACAGGCTGGCAGCGCGTGGTGCTTTTTCCGGGGCTGTGTTGCTGGCAGATAAAAATGGCGTACTTTATCAAAACGCTAAAGGCATGGCTGATTTGCGGTATCAGGCGAAAAACAATCCGGACACCAAGTTTAATCTGGCCTCAATGAATAAGATGTTTACCGCCGTCAGTGTGCTGCAGCTGGTAGTTGAGCAAAAACTGGCGCTGGATGACAAGCTGGTCAAGTATGTGGACCGATCGCTGTTCGCTGAAGGTGACTTTGACAACATCAGCATAGCGCAGCTGTTGACTCATACCTCTGGTCTTGGCTGGCCAAACTACCCGGACACGCATCAGAATAATTTAAGACATTTAAATGATCACCGTCCTTTTCTAAAACACTTACGGTTAAATTCCCAGCCCGGAACTCAGTTTAGTTATAGCAATGAAGGCATGCTGCTGTTAGGGATGGTGATAGAAGCTGTTTCTGGTATGTCGTATGACGATTATGTACAGAAAAATATTTACCAAAAAGCAGGCATGACGAACAGCGGAAACTTTGATATCGATGGCGTAACGCCGAATATGGCCATGGGGTATTTTTATTCTCAAGAACTACAGTCTATGCAAAGCAACTGGTTTATTCACGCTATTAAAGGCAATGCTGCGGGTGGCGGTTATTCTACCATCAGCGATTTGCACAAGTTTTCAACGGCCTTAACCAGTTACAAGTTACTTCCCGAGGTTTTCACAAGAGCTGCCTACAGTGCAAAACCGGAATTAAATTCGCCTTATTACGGCTATGGTTTTTCTGTTCGTTCTGGTCAAAAGGGGTCTGTAATAGGACATAGCGGTGCCTTTATCGGTGTCAGCTCTGAAATGCGTATTTACTTAGAGCAGGGGTATACCCTGATTGTATTAGCCAATCAGGGTTTTGCCAGTGAGCCAGTGATCACAGTGGCTGATAGTCTGATTAAAGCTTTGTAATACGAAAGCTGCAGACCTATTCATTCGAGTGATAAAAACCTGTACCAGAGAGCAGCACGCTCACTGGTACAGGACGCATGACCATAAATCTTCGTTCAGTACAAAAGGCGAGCCGCGTCACTCATTCCTCCGTCTCTTTTCTGATACTGGGCGTCACTTCTGCTGTTGCTGGTATTCATCCCATTTTTCGCAGTAACATAGAGTCAGGCTTGGACAGATAAAAGCAGGAGTCCGTTTTATGCAGCTAAATGATTGTGCCATTCCCCAGCTACCAAGCGGGGATATGGCAAAAACCATAGAGTTTTATCGTAAATTAGGCTTTGAAGGCTGGATAGCTTCGCCTGCTGGTGATTATGCTATTTTTCACCGAGGTACACTGGAGATCCACTTTTTTCTGCACAGCACTCTGGTTCCGGCAGAATCTGCTTTTGGTTGCTATTTTCGCGTACAAGACGTTGATAGCCTGTTTCTGGCATTTTCCAAAGCGAATTTACCTTCAACTGGCATTCCCCGTATGACAAAGCTCGAAGACAAGCCTTGGGGGATGCGGGAGTTTGCCATTATCGACGAAGACGGCTCCTTAATCCGTATTGGCCAGGAGTTATGAGTTACTTCTGTCAGCGTAAGCATGATGACTGAAAACGACCTCTCCAATGGCTATGAGGCCATTGCTCTGGACTTTATACAAAGGCGGGAGCAGTCTTGTTCTTTGGGAGGTACTGAATATCAGCGTCTGTTTTTGCAAAACGGTTTGGAGCTGGTGGCAGAGTATCAGGACTAAGGCGGCAACCATTATTACGACACTATATTATTCCGATACTATGTTGGTATCAGGTAAAAAAGCCTGACCTTTTCCGAACTAAACAGGACATGCAAAATTGATTTTACGTATTGTGGATAAGTTAATTTTTGGCGCGGCACTGCTTCTGGCGCTGCAAATACCTTTGCTGGCAGACCACTATCAGCAGTATTTATCCGGGATGTATCAAGCAACAAAATGGCAGGTGGACGGTTACGAAGCCACAGCAAAAGCCAATCAATTTGCTGACCTTCAATCTATGCTTGATCAGCATCTGCAAAACTCAGAACCCAGCGTCAGAGATGATGCCAGACAAAAGCTGGCTACTATGGATTTACTGGCCGACCTCACTCAGGGGATGGCTGTGTTTAAACAGGGTTATCTTGTTGAGAAGATGCTGTTTATGTTGCATCCATCCAGGTACGGCAATCTGAAAGAAGTGATCCGTCAATTTAAGCCTGGTATCCCTTTAACCTTGAGTGGCCTGGCATTTGCTGCTGTAGTTGCGCTGTTGCTGAATCTGCTGCTGATGTTGCCTTTTCAGTGGGTGCGGACAGGCAAAAGACCAGGCGGCACTGTGCGTAAAGCCGAGAATTGATGCTGTGGTTTTCTATTAATATTTTTATTATTCAAAAAAAATCAGTGTCTTAGCTTCAGATCTCAGTGACTAAGGTGTCTTGCGACAACAACCCGCTGATGACAGACAGGAACCACTGATGCTGAATAAACCAGTCATGTTTTCAACATTGGTGATGTTGAATCTGTACGACCCAACACTGCGGTAATGTGGAAGACTTGACCATCTGTAAATAAGAATAACTCTCAATACCTTTGCAATTGAGAGTTGTTTTCATTTAGAATAAAGGCATTGTATGAAGAGGGATATACCATGTCTTTGTTTACGTTGGATAAATTATCTTTAGTCGCTCTGGCTGTTGCTATGGGGCTTATGTCTGGAGCTGCCAAAGCGGACGACAGTAAAGCTAAAGATGAACAAGATATTGAAGTCATCAGCATCAAAAGTAAGAGGGGGCTGATTTCTTATATCAGTGCGTCAGGCGCGAAATCTGATACTCCTATTATTGAAACTCCACTTTCTGTGTCAGTACTGACCGAAGAGCGCATTGCGGATTTGGGCGCTTTGACGGTTCAGGATGCTTTGGGTTATGTGTCGGGTTTATACAACGGGCCTTATGGTTTGGATACCCGAGGCGACTGGTCGGTGATCCGCGGTGTGTCGCCTGTGCAGTATCTGGATGGCCTGAAATCTTTGTTTGGTTACTACAATAATGTACGTACCGAGCCTTTTGCCTTGTCGCAAATTGAAATTCTCAAAGGCCCAAGCTCAGTGTTGTATGGGCAGGGGTCTATTGGCGGTATCGTCAATTTAGTCAGCAAAAAACCAGAAGCTGCGACCAGTGGTCAGTTATGGGCACAATTGGGTAACTATTCGCGTAAACAACTGGCTGGCGATATCACTGGTTCACTGAATGACGATAAAACACTGCAAGGCCGTTTAGTTGGCGTATGGCGCGACAGTGATACTCAGACTGATTTTGTACCGGATAATAGCAAAGCTTTGGCTCCATCTTTTAGCTGGCAAGCTAGCGACGATACGAAAGTAACAGTGCTGGGTAATTGGCAGGAAAAAGAATCTGGCTCCAGTACTCAATTTTTCCCTCATAAAGGTACTGCTTTGCCCAATGAATTCGGTCAGATCCCAAGCAACCGTTTTGTATCCGAACCAGGTTTTGACCGTTATGACACAGAGCAACAAGCTGCTACCGTGATCGTGGAGCACAATCTGACAGATGACTGGGATTTACGAGTCGCTAGCCGATACAGCGACAGTCATGCCGATTACGACACTATGTATGGCTGGCCTCCTGTATTACAAGCCGATAACCGCACTATTTCCCGCGTGGCTTACGTCAGTAATGCAGATGCCCGCGCTGTCACTAGTGATGCTCAGCTGCATGGCGATGTACAAACAGGTACAGTGGAACATCAACTGGTGATGGGTTTTGATTACCAAAATGCCTACACAGACAATGATTCATTTTACTCACCCACAGGCGGCGGTTTGCTGGACCTGTACAAGCCTGTCTATGGTCAGGTAACAGATTTACCAACAGATGCTGATGTGACTGACTATGCGGCAAACAAGGTGTATCAGAGTGGCTTGTATCTGCAGGACACTATGAAAATTGCCGACAGCTGGATGGTCTCTGCAGCGTTACGCCGTGACCGCACTGTAAGTCGCACAGAGAGGGCTGATGCAGAATCTCAATACGCCACTACCGGACGTTTAGGCCTGATGTATCTGATGGCGGGTGGCGTGTCACCTTATATCAGCTACAGCGAGTCTTTTGAGCCGCTGCTGGGTACTGATGCTTATGGTAAAGCCTTTAAACCGCAAACCGGTGAGCAGTGGGAAGCTGGGGTGAAGTATCAGCCTGACAACACAGAACATCTGTTAACAGCTGCTGTGTATCAGATTAAAGAGCAAAACCGCACTACTACTTTATCGGCAGACCAGATGAATGACGAAGGACTGATTGATCCCAATGGTCAAATTCAGGGCGGTGAAGTCACAGCTAAAGGTATTGAGTTGGAAGCTCAACTGGCATGGCAGCAACTGGATGTTTACGCTAGCTATGCCTATACAGACGCTTATGTCAGCCAAAGTAATACCATGGGTGAAGAGGGCGCTACTTTGTCAGCTGTGCCAGAGCAACAGGCTTCTGTATGGGCCACCTGGCGTCTGGCTATGGTTGATGGCTTGAAAGTAGGTGGTGGTGTACGCCATGTCGGAAAAACCTCAGATGGCAGCGCTTTTGTCGCCATGAATGGTGTGGTGCTAAACAACCCTTTGATGACGCCATCTTATACCCTTTTGGATGCCATGCTGGGTTATGAAATGGGGCGCTATGATATCAGTCTGCAGGTACAAAACCTGACGGATAAAACAGTGATCACGTCCTGTCTGGTGCGTGGTGATTGTTTCTATGGCCAGCGACGCGCTATCAGCGCTAACCTGCGGTATAAGTTCTGATAAAAGTCCCGGAGTGTCAGACTCCGGGATTTTTTGATCTCATCCATGAACATAGCCAGAGTCGAAGCATCAGCGTTTAATGAACAATCCCAGAGTGGTTTACGCCGCTTTGTTTCTGTCCCATTGTTGTTAATTGAAGATGATACTGAATTGGCGCAGCAGCTTTGTGCTTTGTTAACACATCACGGCTTTGAGGTGACTCAGGCATCGGATGGCGAACAAGGCGCTGAGTTGGCGCTGGAAAAACATTTCGGACTGATTTTGCTGGACGTCCGCTTACCCTCGTTGGACGGTTTGAGTGTTTTGCAGCTACTCAGGCAACGCCGCAGTACTCCTGTGATCATTTTGTCCGCCTGGGGTGCTGAGCAGGACAGGATCACCGGATTGCGGCATGGTGCTGATGACTATCTGGCTAAACCTTTTAACTGGACTGAACTGATGTTACGGATTGAAGCCGTGCTCAGACGCAGCCAGCCAGAAGCTCCAGGTGAGCAACAACTGAATTACCAACAGCTGCAGTTAAATATCAGTAGTCAACAACTCTGGGTAGGGGAGCAGCAAGTTGAGCTGACACCTGTTGAAGCCCGATTATTGTGGCAATTGATGGCCCAGCCTCAGCAATTATTATCCAAACGTCTGCTATATCCGCTGGTGCTGGAGCGCAGCCTGACCGACTATGATCGCAGTCTGGATATGCACTGGAGCCGGCTGAAACGTAAGCTGGTGCTGGCAGGTTTTCCGTCTGAGCGCTTGATTACAGTGCATGGCAAAGGCTACCGGCTGATATGAACAAACCGCTGTTACTCAAACTCTGGTTGTTGCTGGCGCTGGGCACTGTGGCTTTGTTCTGGGCCATAGCTTTGCTGCTGGACAACACGGAGCGTGAGCTGAGTATGCTCAGTGAGGAGTCGCGTCAGCAATTGCTGGACTGGCGTGACCAGGCGGAACTTTTATCTCTGCGGGACCCATCGCAGCTAGCAGAGTGGTTGCAGCAATTAAGGCAGCAGGAAAAGGTCTGGGTCACAGTGGCCAATGTCAGAGTGGATAGTGTGGACCAAACCGACCTGAAAGCGCGTTTTACCGATGGTTTTATTTTGGGGCGCAGTATCGATTGGCCTATTCATTTGTATCTGGATTACAACCCTGTGATGGATTTACCCTTTATCAGCAGTGATGGCCATTTAATGATTGAGTTGCCGCATCGTTTGCGACCCGGTGATGCCTGGCGGCCACTAAAATGGTTGTTACAACTGCTGTTGCCTTTGTGCTTACTGCTTGCACTTTGTTATCTGATTTATCAGCATTTGATGCGGCCTATCCGGCAATTGCAGCAAGCCGCACTAACTATGGAGCAAGGCTTACCCCATCAACCATTGCGGCCTGCTATGGGGCAACGACAGGATGAATTAAGTCAGCTGGCGGATAGTTTTGATCAAATGGCGCAGCAAGTGCAGCAGCAACTGCAAAGGCAACGCCAGTTTGTGGCTGATTTGTCGCATGAATTACGCACTCCTTTAACCCGTTTTAGTCTGGCCCTGGATTGTCTGGAGCAGGGTATTCATACTCAAGCTATACCACAGCGGCTGCGCCAGGAAACAGAGGCTATGCAGCAACTGGTTGCTAATGCGCTGACGTTGGCCTGGCTGGATAGTGAAACTGAAAGTCAAATCGCGGAGCAGACTGATTTACCAGCGCTATTGGACACCTTGTGTGACAACGCCCGTTTTGAATATCCTGATCGGGAGTTAGAGACTGATTATCCGGCAGAACTGCAACTCAACTGTGGCCGCACTTTATGGTTGAGTCAGGCTCTGGAGAATGTGCTGCGCAACGCCTTACGTTTTACTCCTGTAGGAGGCAGAGTGCGGCTGCAGGTGCAGGCTACGGAGTGTGGCTGGTTGATCAGGGTGTGCGATCAAGGTCCCGGAGTGCCAGAAGCTCAGCTGCAACGTTTATTCGACCCCTTTTTCCGATTGCCCGGTGCTGAGCATTATGGCAAAGGTTATGGTTTAGGCCTGGCCTTAACTCAGCGATTAATCAATGCCTGCGGTGGTCGGATCCGGGCACTGAATCAACCAGATTCCGGCTTGGTGATGGAAATTGAATTACCGCAAATGTAACGATTGTAAAAGTTCTTTGTTCTGACTCGCTGTTTCGCCAGAATGCTCTCCAATGATAATTATTCTCATCTTGGAGCTGTTATGATCCTGAAATTACGTCCTTTGACATTAGTACTGTTGCCCAGTCTGGTGCCAGCCTGGTCCGCTATGGCTAATGAGGCGGAGATTGAAAAAATCTATGTGCACGGCCAAAGAGTCAGCGCAGAACGTCTGTTACTTACTGAAGATGATTGGCAAAAACGCCAGGCACGGGACTTAGAAGATTTATTTGCCGATCAGTCCGCTATCGCAGTGGGCGGAGCCTTGGGCGTAGCGCAAAAACTCTATTTGCATGGTCTGGAAGATTTACTGTTGAACGTTTCGCTGGATGGCGCTATTCAATCCGGTAGCATGTTTCACCATACCGGCCGTTTGTCGTTAGAGCCTGAATTATTACGTCAGGTGGAAGTGCAGGCAGGACCAGGTGACGCCACGCAGGGCGCTGGTGCTTTAGGTGGCAGTATTGATTTTGTTACCAAAGACGCTACAGATTTATTGGCGCCCGATCAGCGCTTTTCCGGTTTAATAAAAGCCGCTCATGCCAGTAACAATAACAGTGACAAATATGGTCTTACATTCGCTGGCCGTTTAACGGACAACTGGAGTTTGTTAGGTTCGGCTTCGCGTCAGAATAGTGATGACTTTAAAGACGCTGAAGGCCAGCGTTGGCAAGGAACAGCGGCAGAGCAGGAATTCAGCTTCGCCAAATTATCAGGTGAGATTGCAGAGCATCATCATATTCGTTTGAGTACCGAACATGCGACAGACGAAGGCTTGCGCGCTCAGCGACCAAACTGGCAGATCAGCAGTTGGAACAGAGCTTACCCACTGGAAACCGAGCGTGCTACCCATACGCTGAATTACGAATTTGTGCCTGGTTCTCAATGGGTTGAGCTGAAATTTGCAGCCTATCAAAGTGATACCGAATTACGTCAGGACGCCCGCTTTGGTTTGTACGAGGGCGGAGTGAAAAATACTGGGTTAGATCTGCGCAATAGCAGCACTGTGGGTCATCACCACTGGGTGTATGGCGTAGATTATCGGAAAGAACATACCGATTTAACCGCATTAAATGATCCATCAGTACCAACAAACCGTGAAGACGCGAAAGTGTATGGCGTATTTTTACAGGATTACTGGCAACTGGCAAAAGACTGGAAATTAAATGCCGGCGCCCGCTATGACCATTATCAGGTGCTGGATATGAAGCAGCAGGATTTGAGCTCCGATGGCATCAGTCCTAACCTTGGCTTGTCCTGGCAGAGCACTGAAACACTCAGAATTTATACCGGGTATAGCAGTGCGTTACGCGGTCGCCTGACCACCAACAGCTTTGTGCTGGATAACCGCACTAATGCTGCTGATTTAAAAGCGGAAGAAGCCGATCATTATCAGTTGGGAGCCGAGTGGCAGTACCAAAGCTGGCTGCTGAACGCCAACCTATTCCAGAACAAAATTAGCAATGCTATTGCCGAAAGGTCCAGGGTGTATCGCAATGTCGGTGAAGTAGAAAGTACAGGTTATGACTTGAGCCTGCGCTATCAGCAGGCGGGCTGGCAATGGCTGACCAGTCTCAGTAAAACCGATGCGACCTTAAATGGTGTCAAACTCAATGCTTACGATCATGCTGGCTTAGGCACCAGTACAGGCCTGACCGTGGCGATGCGGCTGCAGTATCAACTAACTGATCAATGGCTGACCGGTGCCGGTATGCGTTCTGTTGAGGGCTTGCATCAGGTACAAACTTCTGCAGGTTTAATTGATCAGCCCGGTTATTCAGTCTTTGACGCTTTTGCCCGCTGGCAATCCAGTCAGATCGAAGGCTTAAGCCTGACCTTTGCGTTGCGTAACCTGAGCGATAAATGGTACAGAGATCAAGCGACCTTACCGGACTTTAATCATATTCCTGATTACGAAGGTCTGGCTGGTTTGCCTGAACCGGGCCGTGATGCACGCGTGGAATTAGCCTGGTGGTTCTAACCACCAGCTTTTACAGCGGGGTTCACTGATGCGACGTTGGTTCAGACAATTTCATTTATATACGGCTATGCTGTGTGCTCTTATTGTTAGCCTGGTTGGAGTGACGGGTTCTATTTATGTGTTTGAACCCGAACTGTCGGGCTGGCTGCAGCGGGAGTATTACCAGCCAAAGCAAGCAACAGCCAAATTCACCTCCGATCAGCAACTGGTCGTTTTTATAGAGCAACAAACACAAAGCCGGATTGAAAGCCTGCAGTGGCCGGTACGTAGTCGCGAGACTTATGCCTTTAAGTTGTTTGATGATGACCACTGGTACTTTTTTGATCAAAGCACAGGTGTGATTAGCTCAGACGAGGGGGCTTATAATCATCCTGCGTTGGAGCTGGTGTACCGGCTGCATTCCAATTTAATGCTGGGAGAGCCTGGGCGTTATGTCACGGCAACGGCCTCTTTGCTTTTTGCTCTATCCAGTTTACTAACCGGGTTGTATTTATGGTGGCCTAAATCTGTCAGGCGCTTCAGGCAAGCGTTGACGATCAGTCGCAGCAATCCAAAACGTTTGAACTTCGACTTACACGCCAGTGCAGGTGCCTGGTTTAGTATTCCTCTGTTGATCATGGCACTCACTGGTGCATATTTTCTGTACACAGCCCCTATGCAGAAAGTTATTGATATCCTGACCTGGTCGGATACTGCTCCGGAAGACAGCTGGATTAGCCAGCATACTCAGCCACCCATGGATCAGCCGTTTTTGTCAGCAGAGCAGGTTGTCGGTCTGATGCAGCAATTTAATCCTGGGCTGAAGCCACGGAATTTATGGATGACACAAGAGCCGCAAGGTGTGTTGTCTGTAGGGTATCAGCAAAGCGTCAGTATCGAGGCCGGTGCTCAATACCGCGTCTTTTTACAACTGCATCCACAAAGCGGTGAGCTGTTGTCCAGTTATGACCCAGCCACTTTACCCAGAGCTTCAGCTTTTATGGCGCAGTGGTTGATCCCTTTACATTTCGGCGAATTTGGCGGCTGGTTCAGCAGGATTTTATGGTGCATTGGTGGTTTAATCCCTTTACTGCTCAGTATTACCGGAGCACGGATTTGGCTGGCACGTAAACGCCTTTGGTAGTTTGTTCAAGGTTATGTTGGATAAAAAAAGCCCCGCGGTTTTCACCAGCGGGGCTTTTTTGCGTTAGCGGCTAATTAGTTCTTAGCAGCGGCAGCTTTCTTTTCTTTCTCTTTTGCAATGACTGCATCAGCCACGTTTTGTGGACATGGTGAGTAGTGAGAGAATTCCATAGAGAACTGACCACGACCAGAAGTCATAGTACGCAGTGTAGAGATGTAACCGAACATCTCAGACAGTGGTACGTCGCCTTTGATACGTACGCCAGTTACGCCAGCTTCTTGACCAGAGATCATGCCACGACGACGGTTTAAGTCACCGATAACATCACCTACGTGATCTTCCGGAGTGAACACGTCAACTTTCATGATTGGTTCTAACAGCTGAGCGCCAGCTTTAGGGATGGACTGACGGAAAGCGCCTTTCGCAGCGATTTCGAACGCGATAGCTGATGAGTCAACTGCGTGGAAACCACCGTCGAATACTTCAACTTCAACGTCTAATACCGGGAAGCCTGCTAAAGTACCAGTGCTCATCATTGAGGCGAAGCCTTTTTCGATGGCTGGCATGAATTCTTTTGGAACGCTACCACCAACAACGGTAGAGATGAACTTGAAGCCAGAAGCTTGCTCGCCCGGACGGATGCGGTAGTCGATTTTACCGTATTGACCTGAACCACCAGATTGCTTCTTGTGCGTGTAGCTATCTTCAACTTCACGAGTGATAGTTTCGCGGTAAGCAACCTGAGGCTGGCCTACTACTAATTCAACACCGTAAGTACGTTTCAGGATGTCTACTTTGATATCTAAGTGCAGTTCACCCATACCTTTCAGGATGGTTTCGCCTGAGTCAACGTCAGTTTCAACACGGAATGTTGGATCTTCAGCAACCATCTTACCGATAGCGATACCCATCTTCTCAACAGAACCTTTATCTTTTGGTGTTACAGAGATAGAGATTACAGGCTCAGGGAAGATCATTGGTTCTAAAGTACAAGGAGCTTTAGGATCACACAGAGTGTGACCAGTCTGAGTGTTGTTCTTCAGACCTACCAGAGCGATGATGTCACCAGCCTGAGCAGTCGTCAGGTCAGTACGGTCGTTCGCGTTCATCTCAACCATACGGCCGATACGTTCAGTTTTACCTGTGAATGAGTTCAGCAGTGTATCGCCTTTGTTCAGAACACCAGAGTAAATACGGATAAAGGTCAGGGCGCCGAAACGGTCATCCATGATTTTGAATGCTAAAGCGCGGAACGGCTCGTCAGCAGAAACGATAGCGTATTCGCCAGTTACTTCGCCTTCTTCGTCAGTCAGTGGCTGTGGGTTTACTTCAGTTGGAGAAGGTAAGTAATCAACAACAGCGTCTAACAGTAATTGCATACCTTTGTTTTTAAAGGCTGAACCACAGTAAGTTGGGAAGAATGCCAGTTCACGGGTACCTTTACGGATACAAGCTTTTACTTGTTCCACAGTTGGTATTTCGCCTTCCATGTAAGCCATTAACAGGTCATCGTCTTGCTCAACAGCAGTTTCGATCAGCTGTTCGCGGTACATAGCAACGTCGTCAGCCATATCAGCTGGGATATCTACTACTTTGTAGTTTTCTGGCAGACCAGAGTCATCCCATACGTAAGCTTTTTCGCTCAGCAGGTCAACCACACCAACGAAGGTGTCTTCGCGGCCGATTGGCAGAGTCATGATTAATGGCTGAGCGCCCAGAACGTTTTTCACTTGTTCTGTTACGCGGATGAAATCAGCACCGATACGGTCCAGTTTGTTTACGAAAATCAGACGAGATACTTTCGCGTCGTTCGCATAACGCCAGTTAGTTTCTGACTGAGGTTCAACGCCGCCTGAACCACAGAATACACCGATACCACCGTCTAATACTTTCAGAGAACGGTACACTTCAACTGTGAAGTCAACGTGGCCTGGTGTATCGATTACGTTGAAGCGGTGACCTTTCCAGAAACAGGTTACAGCTGCTGACTGGATAGTAATACCACGCTCAGCTTCTTGAACCATGAAGTCTGTGGTTGATTCACCTTCGTGAACTTCACCTATCTTATGGATTTTACCGGTCAGTTTCAGGATACGCTCGGTAGTAGTGGTTTTGCCGGCATCAACGTGGGCGAAGATACCAATGTTTCTGTATAAGGATAAATCTGCTGACATAGTCATCTCAATAAGCTAGGGTTTGAAAATAGTGCGACAATATACAGGAAATTATTCCGTTTTGCCCGAAAAAAAATCAGCGAGATCTTCTGTTTTTTCCGAATCGCCGTCAACTGCATTTTTATGAACTTTGAGAGTTCAGCTGCAAAGCGCTGCAGACCTGCCTGAGCCTTATCTTTTGTACTGCATCTTTCTGAACAATAACCTTGCATCTGCTGTTATGTTTCCTGCAGTAATTTTTTTGTTCATATATTGGAAAAATTTGGCGTTATGCTATTTAGTTAAGGCACTGGTTTGTCTGATGAGGACAAGGATCATCTGTGACTAAGACCAGCTCGCCTGAAAAACAAATGATGTTGCTCGGGCAAAGTGGGATCCAGGCACCATATCAAAAGCTGGGGCGGTCTCCGAAAAGCCAGATAGAGTAGGACTACCATATTATAAGGAAATCAGTGAGATGAGCGATCAAACTCAAGCTAGCACAGCAGAACAAACAGTAGACGCGGAAGTACAGGTCTCTCCGCCTATGACAGTGGAGCAATTTATTACCGGCCTGCGTAATGGCGGTTTTACCGGACAAATAGGCTATAACCCCAATATGCCTGGTATGGTCTGGATTGCGTTGAATATATAGTTAGTTTTTATCCTGAGGCTGAAGAGCTGTAGCGCTTCAGCTTTGGGTTGACTTCAGACCCATTGCAGTACCAGCAGCGCTATGATGCCAGCTAAGGCCAACATGCTATGTTCAATCCTATGTTCTGTCATTTTCTCTGTACTGATCTGATGCCCTGGATAGATCAGGTAAACCATATTAATCAAAACAAGTAGCAGCGCCGTCAGGCGTGCCAAAAATAACAGATAGTCAATCAGCATTATTACTCCATTCACTACGTCGGATGTACCGGTTTATCTCACTTGGATGTGCTTTGTCTTTCCGTGGCCATCACCGACTCAAATTCCGGGGCTTGCCTGCTGAAAACGCCGGCAGTGTATAAAGCCTGCAAAGAGCCTTTCAATGTGACAAATTGCCGCATCCAAAGGGCTAAATGGCAGAGCTGCTTAAAAAAGTTCCCTGTAAAATTCGGACTGCGACAATATGCCGCATCGGCTGATTCAGGTCGCTATGTGACAATAACGCTGTGTTAACTTTCTGATTTAAAGGCGTTATTTTTATGCAATTGTCCCGAATCCCCCGTTTAAGCCTGCTGAGTTTGGCCTGTGCTCAGGCTCTGTCTTTACTTTGTTTTTCTGCCATAGCAGAGGATCAATCCCATACCGACGCAGCGAACGAGGCCAGTCTGGAGCGTTTGTCTGTGTTTGGGCAGCGCTCGAACGATACCTTTGGCAGCAAATCCGGCATTTTATTAAAAGAGTTGCCACAGAGTATTCAACTGGTAGATGTCGATCAGATGCGTGGCGAGGGCTTAGTCTCGGTGGGAGATTTGCTGCGTGATATCCCAAGCGCAAACCCAGGTTATGCCCGGGTGGGGCCTTATCAGTCTTTTAGTCTGAAAATCCGTGGTTTTGCCGCGGACCAGATGCGCAACGGCATGCGTCAGCGTTATTTTGAGGATATAGATGCTTCGGCGCTCAATAGCATAGAGCGAATGGAAGTATTAAAAGGCCCCTCTGGTGTGCTCTATGGCCAGTCTGCAGTAGGTGGTGTAATCAATCTGGTCAGCAAAACACCAGGTGCTGATAATAGTGGTAGCGCAGGACTGCGCTTTGGTACAGACAATCAAAAAGTTGCGAATGGGGATATCAGCAAAAATCTGTCTGACTCTGTATCCGTGCGTTTAACTGGCGAGCTTGAGCGCTCAGACACTTTTGTTGATCGCCAGCCGATGGACCGAAACAATGTCAGTCTGATGCTGCAGCATCAGGTCGGCGACAAGGCCACAGGCCATTTTGTTGCTGAGTACGTTAAACGCGAAACTGACCGTTATGTTGGCTTGCCTGTCTCTGTGGTCTTGTCCGATCAGAATAGCGAAGTACTGGACATCAGCAGCCAATTAGGTGAGCCAGGTTTTACCAGCTTGCGGTCTTTTGCACCTTTGTATCAGTACTGGCTGGATATCCAACTGAATTCAGACTGGACGCTGACGCCGCGTTTGCAGTATCAGGAATTCAATACTGTCTTTGGGCAGGTCAATTTACGAGCTCCTGTTGCTGGGAAACCTGGTTTAATTAGTCGCACTGGTCGTCAGGGCCGTGAGGACGATGATTATCAAATAGCCCAGCTGGATTTAAATGGCCGGCTGATGACAGGAACAGTGGAACACAAAGTACTGCTGGGCTATGAGGCGGGTCGTGAACGCAGTCGTTTTACCCAGTCGAATATCAGGGCGGGCAGTTTAAATCCTGTTGATATCAATAACCCGCAGTATCAATACGATACACAAGCGCCGGTGCTGGATTTTGGTTTTGATAATTTTTACAACCTGGATTCAGACGCCTGGTATCTGCAGGATCAAATCAAGTTGACTCAGGACGTGCAATTCATAGGAGCTGTGCGCTATACCGACAGCAAAGCAGGCAATGGCAGCTGGGGGGGATCCGCTGACTGGGTGCCGGTATCGTCCACTATCTGGCAATTAGGCCTGACCTGGCAGCTCAATGATCAACTGACTTTATTTACTGGTCATAACACTGGTTTTGATGTTGAAAGCAGCGCTGCTGCACGCAGCAGAACCGGGGAGGCGCTGGAGCCGGAAGAATCAGCTCAAACCGAGTTAGGTCTTAGGTTCAGTGCGGACCAGTTCAACGGCAGCCTGGCGCTGTTTCGTATTGAGCGTTTAAATGCGCTGACAGCTGATCCGCTTGACTCAGATTTTAGTGTTAACAGTGGCGAGCAGCGCGTGGATGGCGTTGAAATGGAAGGCCGTTGGCAGTTGAGTGCCTCTGTGCAACTGCACGCCGGTTATGCCTACATGGATGGCGAAATCACAGAAAGTAATGATGGTGATCGTGGCGCCACGCTTGGCGATTTAGCCCGTCACAGAGTCAATCTGAGCGCCAACTGGCAATACAATGATGACTGGTCCGCTTTTGTCCGGGCGAATTACAGCAGTGAGCGGCCTCTGGTAACAGGTTCAAGCTGGCAACTGGACGCGTATCGTCTGATTGGCACTGGGCTTAGGTATCAGCAAAGCAACTGGTCGGCACAACTGGCCGTGAACAATCTGTTGGATGAGCTGTATTACACCGCATCGGGCAATGGTTTTGTGGTCTATCCGGGTGAGCCACAGCAAGTCAGTTTACAACTGACATGGCAGTGGTAACAGATGGCAGCACCTAAGATACCACCCTCAGATAAAGAAGCTGGCGCAGCAATGCGAGCAGTTTTTTTCTGGCATGGCTGGTCAGCCCTGATGATAGCGCCAGTGCTGCTGGTGTTGTTGCTCACAGGCAGCGCTTATCTGTTTGATCGGGAATTTGATCAATGGTGGCACAAGGATGCGCTGGAACTTACTCCACAAGGCACTGCCGCCACTTTGGCGCAGCAACAGGATTTTTTACGCCAGCAGTATCCCAAGTGGGTTATCAACAGGGTGGTGCTGCCAGACCAACCCAATCATGCCGTGCGCTGGCAACTGACAGCGCCTGATGCTGTGCATTTGCTGTACCTGGACCCTTATCGGCTGCACGTGAGGGCTGATATTGATCCAAAAACTCAACCTATGGCGATAGTCAGGCGTTTGCATGGTGAGCTGCTTGCAGGCCAGGTCGGTGGGTATCTGATTGAGTGGATGTCCTGCTGGACTTTGTTTTTACTACTGACTGGTGCCTGGTTGTGGTGGCCTAAACACTGGCGTCTGGCTGGTGTTTTTCTACCAAGAAAACGCAGTGATGGCCGGGTGCATTGGCGCGACTGGCATTCTGTGTTGGCTTTAGTCAGCTCTTTAGCTTTGGCTTTTTTGGTTCTCAGTGGTATGCCCTGGTCGACCTTTTGGGGCTCGCAGTTTGCAAAATTAGGCCAGGACTTCAGTGCGCGTTGGTCTTGGGTTACCCCTTCGCCTAACTTTCATCAGCCAGAGAGGGTCAAAGACAAAGCTGTTGATCCTCATCACGAGCATAAAATGCAAGCAGAGCAAGTGCATGTGACAGGAGGAAAACAATCCTGGGTCACTGGACATCATCCGGCTCCAGAAAGTGCTGATGAGCATCTGCCTGCACTCGCAGATATCCGTCAGGCTGAGCCTTATCTGGCTCGGCTGGATCGAGCGACTTATGGTGCCGGGGGACGGATTTTTTATCCAGCCAGTGAAAAGGATGTGTTTAAAATCAACTACGTGCCGGACAAAGCTGAAGGTCAGCAGACTATTTATATAGACCCTTTCAGTGGCGAGCTACTGGATGATATTGGCTGGCAGCGTTATTCAGCCTTGGCCAAAGTGGTAGAGTGGGGCACCATGACCCATTTAGGCCGGCAATATGGACTATGGAATCAGTGGCTGAATTTACTGTTTTGCCTGCTGGTGCTGGCGGCTTTGATTGCAGGTTTAACCTTGTGGTGGCGACGCAGAAAACCTGGGCGCTGGTTACCGCCTTTGCAAAGCACAGACCGCTTGCCGCTGGGCTTAAAGCTAAGTTTAATCTTGCTGGTGCTCCTGTTTCCGCTGCTGGTATTGTCGCTGATTGCTTTTGCGTTGCTAAGATTTTGGCAAAAGCGGACTGGCGCTTAACAAAGATGAGGGTTTAGGTCATACGTTCGTTAGCCTGAACCCTTATCTTGATTTAGTTAATCTTTTTGATGCTGATATATTCCACATCTATCTCTGGCGATTCCAGAAAGTCTTTTTCTACTTCGCCATGAACTTCAATCAAATCGTTTTCATCAAACTCGCCAGCTGGAAAATCTTCAGGCTCAATCTCGACCCGAATTTGATCCGTACCATCTGAAAACCAGTATTTTTCGTGGCTGAGTTTTTCAGTCAGATAACCAGTGAGCCGAACACCCTGGTTATCTTTTGGGTTATCCAGAATAGCTTTGATCTGTTGCTGTACTGCAGCCTGCGGTCCTTTGTACTGAGCATGTAGTTGAAATGACGACAGTGCGAACAGGATAAAAATAACCAGTGTTTTCATGGTAAATCTCCAATCAAATAAAGCTGAATAAGCAAGGCGCAATGCTGCACTTCGCAGCTTCAACGGTATTAAAGCACTGCTGGCGTGAAGTGAACGTGAAGTACTATTATGCAGCACTTCACGTTACCAGACAGAGCCAGTTAGTGATTCGAGTCACAAAGAGGCATGATGATTCGTTATCCTGCCTTAATCATCCAGAGTGCAGGCAGATAAACGCACACCATCAAAACTACAGTCCAATTCAAGCCATTGATTGCTAAAGCTGTTCAGACTGTTATCTGCGGCCTGATACGCCCAGATACTGTTGTTGTGCACTAAACCTGTCAGTTCTATGCGCTCTGATACTCTGGCTCTTTCTATCTCCTTTACCGGGATGCTGCCATCCGCTCTTTGCACAGCTTCAATTTGCAGATACTGGCCGTCCAGTGTTTGTAATGTCAGGCCATCCTCTAATTCGGTCAGGCTGTTGACTGCAAAACTGAAGCCATTGAGTTGTAGATTGATACCATCAAAAGCCATGGTGCCAGTGACTTCCACTCTTTGGCTGCCGGTGTTGCTGATGTTTTGGTTTTTGAACTCAACTTCAGTCAGAACACTCTGGTTATTTTGTTGATTTAACGTCACTTCGACAAAACGCCCCGGCTGCAGATCCTGTACTGAACCTTGCTCGAAGCGGGTGGCCGTACTGATGTTAAAGTTGTAACGCTGATTCAGCTCAAAGCTGGTTCTGCTGTCGTTGACCCAACTGATCACGCCGGAAATTTCGCTTTCTGCGCTGTCAGGGAATTGTTCGAAATCAACTTCACTGGCCTTTAAAACGCCATTACTGAGTTGTCCATACACTTCTGCCCAACGGCCTGAGGCAACAGGACCATCTTCAATCATTGCAGCTGAATAATCGACTTGTTGTCCTAGTACACTAAAGCGCTGAGTAGCCTCATTCAGCTCGCTGATTTGGCCTTCCAACTCAATATAAAGTGGCGTTTCTGCAGAAGAGAGCTTAGTAAAGGCTGTGGCTTCATTGCTTTTTAGCGGGTTTAAACTGATCAGTACAAAGTCTCCGGCAACCAAAGAATGCTTACTCAATTGCAGGCTTTGACCATTGATTTGCACTTTATCTCCCTGAACCGCACTGACAAAACCGGCCAGATCCGGATTGAGTTCGACCTTGTGTTGACCTGAACTGTTACTTGTGACCCGAACATTGAAGCCGCTGGTCAATACAAAGGAGGGTAAATTCTGTTTGGCATAACTAATAGTACTGGAGCTTAAGTTAAAACTTTGATCCTGTACTTTGAATTCGGTGCTGCTGACGCTATCGACAGTACCCACAGTGGTTTTAGTTGTCACAGGCGCCACTATCGGATTAGTAACATTGCCCTGACCAAGATCTGTTGTAGTATCTCCAGAGCTGCCACAAGCAGCCAGACTGAATGCAGATAAAGTTATCATCAGGTTTTTCATGTGTTTCATATAGACCTCTTTGGTGTGTCAACATAGACTGATGGTGGCAAGTGTAAGTAGGCCTTAGTGAAGTGATCGTGAAGTTTTTGGTGGAAAGCAAATGAAAGTACTGTTAGTGGACGACAACCAACAGGTGATGGAAACCTTAACCGACTATCTGGAATTATCAGGAATTCAGCTGGATTGTGCCTACAATGGGTTGAGTGCGCTAAGCCTGCTGAAACAGCAAAGTTTTGATGTGATAGTGATGGATATCATGATGCCAAAACTGGACGGCATCAGCACAGTACAACGCATTCGTCAGGAATTATTGTGTCAGACCCCTGTATTGTTCCTTACTGCTAAAGATGGCCTGCTGGATAAAGAAGCAGCTTTTGAAGCCGGAGGTGACGATTATCTGGTAAAGCCTTTTGCATTAAAAGAGCTACAGCTGAGGCTGGAGGCTTTAAGTAAAAGAGGTACGCGTCAGGATTTAAGCACACTGGTGCTTGGTGATCTGAAGCTTGATCTGCAAAGCTTATCTGCCAGTAAAGGTGACCGAGCTCTTAAGCTCAGCCGTATTCAGCTACAAATTCTAAAACTGCTGTTGCAAAAATCACCTGCTGTGGTCAGTCGTCAGTATCTGACAGAACAGATTTGGGGGGATGAAGAACCTGCCAGTGACGTGTTGCGCAGCCACGTCTATGCGATTCGGAATCAATTGAGCCCAAATCAGGAAAGGCCAGTACTTGAGACCTTACATGGTCAGGGGTATAAGCTTGTTTTATAAAGCGAACAATAGTTTTTTCCGCAGAGTGACGCTCATCACCTCTGTCCTCAGTCTGGTGTTTATTTCTTTATTCTGGCTGGTGATTCTGGTTGCCGAAGATCAGATGGAAGTGATAAGCCTTGATCACTGGCTGGACGCTGAAGCACGCATGTATGAACGGGACTATCAAGTGTTGGGCGCAGCGGCAGATTTACCTAACCATTACGAATTTGACAGTTACTGGAGCGAGGAGTCTATGCCGCTCTGGCTGCAGGAATACACTAAGCCGGGCTATTACGAACATCATTTAGGACCCGAAGATAAACATTTTCTGGTGCGGCCACACCCTTCAGGTAAGGGGCTGTTTTACGTAGTCTTTAAAGACAATGCCGATGATTATCTGGACGAATACGAGTCTAAACTGCATCTTTTTACCTTGTTATTTGGTTTTGTCATTGTGCTTTTAACCTTCTGTTATGGCGTATACATGGTTCGGCAAATGGCGGTGCCTCTGCGTAATCTGGTTAGTAAAATCAAACAGATGTCACCAGAACAACCCTCTTTTGTAGTGGAAGCTGCAGTGGAAGAACTGCGTACTATAGAACAGGCGTTGTTTGACAGTAAAAAACATATAGCGGCTTTTTTTCAGCGTGAGCAGGAGTTTAGCCGCTTTGCCGCTCATGAGATCAGAACCCCCTTAATGGTGTTACAAGGCTCAGCAGAATTGCTGCAAACTATGTTGTCTGATGAACCCCGTTATCAAAAGGCTTTGCTTCGGATTGAACGTTCTTGCCAGGATATAGCTTTGTTAACCGACACCTTTTTGCTGCTGGGCAAGGAGACTATCGATCCTCATCATTATCAGCAGATTGATGTGGAGATTTTGCTACGTGAACTATTGCCCGTCGCTCAAAGCGCTGCAAACTCACCTTCTGCCCGCTGGACTTTACAGGTCCATCAGGATGTACAGCTTTTTGCGCCGCAAAGTTTTGTCCGTGTCGTACTGATTAATCTATTAAAAAATGCGTTTATTCATGGCGACGGAGAACTCTTGATTGAGTTAAATAAGCAAGAATTAAAAGTGAGTAACAGCAGTAGCTCCGGGCAGGATAGTCAGGGCTATGGTTATGGCCTGGTGATTGTAGAACGTATTTGCAGTCGTATGGGCTGGCTGCTGCACATATTGCATCAGCCAACGGATTTTTCTGTACAGATTCGCTTTAGCGCAACCTAACCATACAACTGAAGTGAACAAAGGGCCTGGTGGCCCTTTGTTCACTTTGACTATGGTACTTAATGCACTTAAGCCAGAGTTGGGTAATCGGTGTAACCTGCCGGGCCTTTGCCGTAAAACAGCTCCGGTTTTGGTGGATTTAATGCAGCATCCAACTCCAGACGTTTAGGTAAATCCGGATTGGCAATAAAAGGAATACCAAAAGCTATAGCGTCTGCTTTGCCTTCTGCTAACCAAGAGTTGGCTTCTGCTTTACTGAATTTTTCATTCGCAATCACAATGCCGCCAAACAGTTGCTTAATCAGTGGCGTAATACTGTCTTCTGCTGCATGTTCGCGGGTAGAGATAAAAGCAATACCACGTTTGCCGAGTTCAGTCGCAACATAACCAAAAGTAGCGGTGCGGTTCGAATCACCCATATCGTGAGCATCCATCCGAGGTGCTAAATGCATAGCTACTCTGTCTTTGCCCCAGACATCAATACAAGCGTCTGTGATTTCCAGCATCAGACGGGCACGATTTTCTAAAGTACCGCCATATTGGTCATCACGTAAGTTGGTGCTGTCTTGCAGGAATTGGTCAAGCAAATAACCGTTAGCGCCATGGATCAATACACCGTCAAAACCGGCAGCTTTGGCATTGACTGCACCGACACGGAAAGCTTCAACCACGTCTTTAATTTCGCTTAAAGTTAAAGCCCTTGGTTCTTCATAATCTTTGATTGGACGAACTAAACTAACATGCCCAGCCGGGCGCAACGCACTTGGCGCTACAGGCTTTTCGCCGTTTAAATACACTGGGTCGGAAATACGACCAACGTGCCAGAGTTGCAGAAAAATACGGCTGCCCGCTTTGTGTACAGCCTCTGTCACTAATTTCCAGCCTTCCACCTGAGCATCAGACCAAATACCTGGGGTATCAGGGTAGCCCACCCCCATAGGTGTGACAGCTGTGGCTTCAGCAAGGATTAAACCCGCGCTGCTACGCTGACTGTAGTATTCAGCCATCATGGCATTAGGCACACGGCCTTCGTCAGCACGACAGCGGGTTAAAGGCGCCATCACAATACGGTTTTTCAGGGTTAAATCACCTATGGTGATAGCATCAAATAAAGTTGGCATCTGTAATTCCTCAAAGTTGATCGTTTAACCGCGCCAGAAATTGCTGAATAACCTCTTCATTGCGCGAGAAAAAATTCCACTGGCCTACTTTTTTACTGCTGATAAAACCAGCTCTTTGCAAAGTAGCCAAATGGGCGGATACGGTGGACTGAGACAAGCCTGTTTTCTGATCTATTTTGCCGGCACACACGCCAATACTCAGTGGGTGTTCCTGATCGGCAAAATAAACTTCAGGTTGTTTCAGCCAGTTTAAAATCTCCCGTCGCACCGGGTGGGACAGGGCTTTGATCATCTCGTCGAGTTCTGCAGAGCTCATAGTTTCATTTATATCCATATATCGCGATATGCCGAAATATATATTGATTAAATTCGATATGCAAATTTTATTTTGTTCCGTTCAGTACATTTATGCTGATTCTGGCGGGCCAGAAGGGAGGTAGACTAAATTTTTTTGATAAAATTGAACAAAACTGCAGCTTTCGCCATGCAATGAATAAAGACTGCTATGCTGAATAAGACCGAACGCGCAGGAGTTTTTATGAATGGGTTTTTGTCCTACTTGGAACTCAGCTACAGCGAAAATACGCTTTATGTGCGTTTTAGTGGAGTGCATGAAGATTATTTGCTGGCTCGCTATATGGATGCTTTGGATCAGTTTTGTCAGTCAATGCAAGGCAAAGCCTGGGCGCGTATTGTCGATTTACAGCAGTGGACTGTTACTCCGGCGCAAAATCAGCAAGAGGTGATGCGTCTGGTGCAACAGGACGTAAAACGTGGTTTAACGCTGGAATATGTCCTGCTGCCTTCTAATGCGCTTGGTTCCTGGCAAGTCGAACACAGTTTAAAAACGCTCAATGCAGCTGTACAGCAGCAGATATTTCATTGGACAACGGACAAAGAAGTAGCGCTGACAGCGCTGGCACAACAAGGTTTTTGCATTGAGTTTGGTGCAGTCAGCCGCCACGAAGCCCATAACTGGTCGGTTTCAACAGAGCAGGGCGTTAAATCCGACCTCTAAGTTCAGCTAGTGGTAACGCCTTATACCAAGATAAACCGCACTGAAGGTTAACCCTAGCAATACCAGCACTTCATGTTGTAATTGGGCTAATGAAGCCCCCAACTGATTCAGCGAGACAAAACCCTGAATTCCAGCCGTGCTTGGCAGCAGCCAGCGCAGGTACTGCAAAATTTCAGGCAAGGCTTCGGTTGGCCAGCTATAACCAGATAAAAACAGCATAGGGACAGCTGTTGCTAACAAGAGTTGCAAACCCCGTTCTCTGGTATCAAACCAACTGGCTAACAGCAAAGCAAAAGCGGCGATACAAACAGAAAATAGTATGGAAAACAGCAGTAACTCGCCAAAATGACTGACTTGGTGGTAGGACTGTAAGCGCACTGCGACAACAAAAAAGTACAGGCAATTGATCAGTGCAACCAGGCTAAAACAAGCCAGCATGCCAAAATAGCCCTGGACACCGCCAGCTTGCAGCTCAGCCTGAGTTTTGTGCCCCAGTACCAGCGTGACACCCATCAATAAACTTTGCTGCAAAATAAGCACCAGCACGGCAGGAACCACATAGTGTCCATAGCCCTCATTTGGGTTAAACAAAGGCCTTGCCTCGAGCTTAACCAATTGCTGATTAGCGCTGGCCTGTTGGCTGCTTTGGCCCAAACGTTGCGCTTTGTCGGCACTGATCACTGCACCCATAGTCAAGGCGGCCTGACTGACAGTGCCGAGCGCCTTGCTACCTGCCAGCAAATAACCGCCATGGCTGGCCAGTATCAGTTCTGCGCTTTCGCCAGCTAATAGATCCTGTTGGAAAGTCGCAGGGATCACCACCAGCGCCATGGTTTTTGCTTGCCACAGTACCTGTTGCACTTGTTCCGTAGTATTGACCTGTTGCACTGTGACTGCAGGTGAGGCTTCTATCAGCCGGATCAGCTGCCTTGACGCCTGACTTTGATCCAAATTGGCAATCACCAGAGGTACAGCTTCTACCTTTTCATAGGCATAAGGCAGCGGGTAAAAAAATGAATAAATAATACCGGCGATAAACAGCAGCAATACCGCACCTTTGTCGGCAAAAATGGCGCGCCAGCAGGCGATAAAGTGCTGATAAGTACTCACTATTTAGCCCCCCAGTATTCTGGTTTAAAGGCTGATTTTTGCAGCAGATAAAATGCTGCTGCGCCTGGAATAATCACCATCAGCAGCAATATCAACAGGGTGGAAGCGTAATAAGCCAAAGGTGCCCCAGCCAGCCATATTTGGTTGTACAGCGTGATCCAGTGGGTCAGCGGCAATAAACTGGCCCAGCCCTGCGCAAAAGCTGGCATAGCCACCAGTGGAAAAGCCTGGCCTGAGTACGCAAAAGCCGGGGCACTGAAAAAGCCGGATAAACTCAGCGCCATCCTTAAGTTTTTGGTCAGCCCCAGCAGTAATAAAGCTATCGCCATAGCAGCACTTTGCATCAGCAACATGCCTGTAACCAGCGCCAGGCCTGACCCTTGTATATCAGCCCGGCCTGAGGCGGCGAATAACCAGATAAAGAGCCAGCCCCAGCCACAACAGATGAGCCAGTAAGGCAAAAGTTTGGCTGCCAAGGCCGTGCTGACAGACCCTGAAGCGGCTTCTAACCACAAAGCGGCGCTGCCGTCACGCAGCTCGCGGCCTACTGCAGACACTGCAATGACCATCGCCAGTATATGTAACACAGCCGGAATTAAGGTGGCGGCTAAAAATAGTTCGTAGTCCGTGTCTTCGTTATACAAAGCACTACTTGTCAGCCTGATGGGGGCTGCCAGTGCTAAAGCACCGGCTTTGCCTGTTCTGAGCAGACGATCGGCATTGAGCAAGGTCGCCGCAGTATTGATGCCTTGTTGCACTGAGCGATAAATAGCGGACGAATGGCTGGTAAACTGCGCATTGTGTTCCAATACCACAGTGGCCTGCTGGCCGCTTAACAGTTTCGCAGCAAACTGCTCTGGGATCACCAGTACAGCATAAACCTTACGCTGCTGTAATAGCTGCATTGCCTGCGCATTGTCATCAGGATATTCGGCTACGCTCAGGGCTGGGCTTGCGTCCAGCGTGCGGCTTAACTGGCGTGACAACTGGCTTTGATCCAAATCCAGCACAGCCAGCGGTAAATCACGTGACTGGCCAGAGCTGAAAATCCACCAGATCAGTACAATAAGCAACAATGGCAAGCCAAACAGCAGAAACTGCTCAGCTTTATGAGCACGGATAAATTTGTATTCACGAGCCAGTACGCCCGACCAGGCTGACATTTAGTTCGGGCTCAACTCTGTGATCACCGTCATACCAGCCCTTAAACCTGACAAGGGCTGTACTGGTTTTGCTTCCAGCTGGAAGGTTTTTAAATCATAACCCGGTGTGCCCTGAGCCTGTTTCCAACTGGCAAAAGAGGGCAGGGCACGTAGTTTGGTGACGACAAACACAGTATCCATCGCTAGGGCTGGTACCGTGGCGGTAAATTGTTTCCCGACCGCAAAGCGGCTGAGTTTGTCTTCACGAAAATTAAAAATCACCCAGCTGTCGGTTAAATCAGCCAGCGTGACCACAGGATAACCTGTTGGTGCCAGCTCGCCCTGACGGATCACTAAGGTGGCCACTTCGCCGGCTTTAGGTGCCCGGACCTCGAGCTCCTGACGGTAAGCTTCCACTTCAGCCACAGCAGCTGCGGCCTGGCGGCTTTGCGCTTGAGCAGTGCGTAATTCTTCGCTGCGAGCGCCTTTGGCCGCCATAGTGTAGCGTGCCTCTGCGGCTTTGCTTTGTTCAGTACTGGCTTTGGCTTGCGCTTTGACTTCGTCCAACTGCTGAGTGGCAATTAAGCCTTCCTGATGCAAATTACTCATGCGGGTTAAGGTGGTTTGCGCCAGTTGCTGTTGCACTAATGCACGTTGCCAATCGAGCCTTGCCATCTCTATTTCTTCAGTGCGCAGCCCTGAGTGAGCTTTGTCACTCATAGCCACTGCGGCTTGTTCAGCGGCCTGAGCCTGGGCCAGTTTGGCATCCAACTCAGGACTATAAATACGGAATAACAGTTCATTAGCCTGCACCTGCTGGCCTTCTTCTACCACTAGTTCGCTGATCCGGCCTGCAACCTTGCTGGCTATTTTGATTTCCCGGACTTCAACATCACCATGCAAAAACTCAGGGCTGGTTTTACTGGTAGACCAAATCATTAATCCAATAAAAACAGCTAGTACCACTAAGGCGAAAAAGCGAATCAATTTAGTGCGTTGCATTTAAAATTTCCTTTGCGCCACTGCATAAAGCGGCTGATGAAACCGGGGCTAACAGCTGTTCAAACTGGCTTAATTGTCCTGAATACAATAACAACTGGCTATAGGCACTGACGTAACCGTAGGCCGATTGCAATAATTGTAACTGAGCTGAAGTGTGTTGAAGCTGACTGTCGGTGACATCCAGTGAAGTGACTAAGCCGCTGCTGAAGGCCTTTTGCTGCAACTCTGCGTGGCGCTGTGCCAGTGAGACATCCTGCTGCAGCAACTCAAATTGCTCCAGTTGTTGTTGTACTGCTCTGTAGCTGCTTTCTACACCTTGTTGCAGTTCACTGCGCGCCTGCTCTATTAAATAGCCAGCTTCAATACTTTTAGTGTTGGCGGAGGCTACCATTTGTCGTCTGTCTGTACTGCTGGTAATAGCCCAGCGTACACCTAAACCCAGTTTCCAGTCGGGTTCGGTCAATGGTGTGGCGTGTTTGTTCAGATCATAGCTGCCGGCTAAAAACACTTCAGGCATAAATTTACTTTGTTCTATCGCCAGTTGCTGATCAGCCTGATGTTGTTTGGCATGAAGCTGCGACAAAGCTGGATTAGAGGCCAGCGCCTGCCTAACGTACCAGTCGGACGTTTCCGGCAAGGCTTTTGGCAGCGGCAAGGCGGTACTTAAACAAAAAGACTCTTTGCTTACCAGCACATTTTGCAATGCTGCAGCTACATCTTCTAACTGACGTTTCGCCTGCAAAAGTTCCCGTTTGCCTTGAGCCAGCGCCACTTCGGCTTGCATTCGATTTAACTGATTAATCTGACCCTGAGCTTCAAAACGTTGTGCTCTGTGCAGATGCTGCGCTAGTGTGTGTTCGGCCTGCTGCCGTACTTTGAACACTTCGAGTGCAAACTGCTGGCCAAAATACAAATCCAGTAGTCGTTGCTCCAATTGCTGACTGACTTGCTGTTGTGCCGCTTCGGATTCGGCCACTCGGGCTAAAATTTGTTGCTGACTGGCTTCGATACGGCCACCCACGTACAAAGGCCACATCATCTCTACTGTCGAGCGCAACCCACTTTTATAAATGTCTGTGGCGACAGGTGCAGGCAATAAAGGACTGGTCAGGTTTAGCTCTTTTTCGTAAGCAATGGCTGAGACAGTGAACCCCAATTGCGGCAGATCCAGTGCGTCCAGCGCATTGGCCTGATGTTGCCACGCCTGCACATCAGCAGCCTGAGCTTTCAGTTTCCAGGAGTTGCTATTTAGTAGCTGTTTGGCTTCGGCTAAGTTCAGTGGCTGAGCTGCGGCCAGCAGATGACTACTGAACAGCAACGACAAACCTAAGCTAAGCAGCGGGGCAAAGCGGTGAATAAGCATCCGTTCCATCCATAAAGGTTGCGAAATATCGCGTAAATAGCTGTTGTCTTTGTAGTTTTTTATAATAAGTCTTTCTGAATTCGAGTTCCAACAAAGTTTCACTTTTTTCCGGCTGTTCGTAGCATTTTGACTTAAATTGCTTAGGTGGAGGTATGCACTAAGGACAGATAAAACCAACTCACAAAGCTACAACTCTATTCGTGCAGCCTTGCCCGGTACAAATCACGCTGCTGGAAACTTCTGCAAACAACTCAATATAAAAGCTAAATTGAGAACATTAGCTTGGAATAAACCAGCTGTTTTTCATCACGTAGTACGGCGTTTTTATACTTAGGTTTACCTAAAATAAACAAATATACTTTTGATCCTTTAGTGTTGGCGCCGCGTTTTTACTGCGGGTTTTAACTTCAACTAAAAGGAAATCAGAATGAAATTTCGCTCATTATTGAATCTCACTGTATTGTCTACTGCGCTGGTTGTTTCTGCTGCGTCTTATGCATCAGCCAAGGCTGATATTGTTGACACCGCAGTAGCGGCTGGCAGTTTTAATACACTGGTCACTGCTGTCAAAGCTGCTGATTTGGTTGATACCTTAAAAGGCCCTGGCCCATTTACTGTGTTTGCGCCTAATGATGCCGCTTTTGCCAAGGTTCCGGCCGCAGACTTACAAGCCTTGTTAAAAGACAAAGCTGCTCTTGGCAAAGTACTGACTTATCATGTGGTGGCAGGTAAGGTCATGGCTTCTGATGTCGTGAAGTTAACATCAGCCAAAACAGTGCAAGGTCAGGAACTGACCATTGCAGTAAAAGATGGCGTAGTGTATGTGGACGGTGCCAAGGTCATTAGCACAGATATCGAAACCAGCAACGGCGTGATTCATGTGATTGATTCTGTTGTATTACCGAAATAACTCTGTTGTGCTAATTTGAAATAAAGGAGCCTTGTGCTCCTTTTGTTTTTTCAGAACAAGGGATCTGCCTGAATGAATTCACTGCTGTTACACTGAATCAACTAAAGATAGTTTTTTTAGGACAAGGATAAGAGCTGTGATCAGAGCTGTACTGTTGATTGCCATACTGTGTTGGAGCTGTCACCTTGCCGCTGCAGGCCAAAGTGTAGTGATTTGGATGAAAAACGGTGACAGATTGACAGGCACTGTCACTCAGCAGGACAAGGACATTGTATTTTTGAACTTGCCTTATTCAGGACAGGTGCAATTACCCAGAATTCAGATTGATCGTATAGAGCAGCAAAAGGTGACCCAGGCTGCTGCTGAACCTGTTGCTGAGCCTGCAGCTGTGCTGATCAAAAACCTGCCTGTCAGGCACTACAGCTTGGATTTAACAGCGGGAAAAAAGCGCAGTAGCAGCACTACAGATAATCTGGGTTTTAAAAGCGCTTTTGAACAAAGAGATGCTGATCTGCGTTTCACCTTTGACGGCAGATACGATTATGAAACCAATAATTCGTTAAAGAAAACCCACAAGTATTTGCTTAATCCGGGGGCAGACTATTTTTTCTTGCCTCAGCTGTTCTGGCGAAACAAAGTGGATTACGCGCAGGACTTTATTGCCGCCGACTATCAAAATACAGATCTGAGTTCAGGTGTTGGTTACAGCTTTTTTGACACAGCTGAGCTCAGAGTGGAGTTGATAGCTTTAGCGGGTTTAAAGCGGACTCACTTCAAAGAAACCGCAGGGCTTGAGCTTTTTATCGGTGATAGGCAACGTTTGGATTTTCGCCATGTGCAGTTGGAATGGGATCTGCGTTATGTCTGGCCAGGCACCAGTGTTGAGCTTTACAGTGAGGGCAGTTATTTAAAACCAGTGAATCAGCCCGTTCGCTATATTGAATTTCTGCAGGAAATTAATCTGAGTTCAGGGCTGCATTATTACCTGACAGAACGCATTCGCTTGTCATTTTCGCTGGACTTAGACTGGTCAAAAATTGATGTGGTTTTACCAGCCTATGCCGGGCTTTCTGTCGACAGTCGCGACCTGCATCAAAAGCTCAGCATAGGCGCTAAGTTTTAGCCGATAAGCTCAGCCGCGATTTGGAAACTGAGTTGCCGCGCTTGCGGATCGTGCATCATACAAGCGAGCATTAATTCATCCGGTTGATGCTCGGCGATAAAATTCAGCAGACCTTGTTTGACTTCAGCAGGGTTGCCTACCACAGAACAAGACAAAGCCTGCTCGACATAGGCTTTTTCATGCGGTTGCCAGATCCTATCCATGCTATCTACAGGTGCCGGCAATAAATCAGGCACCCCCCGCACTAAATTAACAAACTGCTGCTGAGGCGAAGTAAAAAGACGTTGCGCTTCTGCTGTGGTTTCAGATGCAAAAACATTCAGTGCCAGCATCAGATAAGGTTTGTCCAGTTGAGCTGAGGGCCTGAATTGACTGCGATACAACTCGGCAGCCTGCACCATCATTTTAGGCGCAAAATGCGAGGCAAAGGCATAAGGTAAACCTAAATGAGCCGCCAGCTGGGCACCATATAAGCTCGACCCTAAAATCCACAATGGCACATTCAGGTTTTGGCCAGGAACCGCCTGTACGGCCTGATTTGGCTGCACTGGACCAAAATACTGCTGCAACTGAAGAATATCGCTTGGGAACTGATCTTCAGTTTCTATTCTGCTGCGCCGCAAAGCCCTGGCCGTGATCTGATCGCTGCCCGGAGCCCTGCCTAAACCTAAATCTATGCGGTTAGGGTACAAGGTGGCCAAGGTGCCAAATTGTTCGGCTATCACCAAAGGTGAGTGATTCGGCAGCATAATGCCACCAGCCCCTAAACGAATGCGTGAAGTGGCAGCAGCCAAATGGCTGATCAACAAAGAGGTCGCAGCACTGGCAATGCCTGGCATATTGTGATGTTCAGCCAGCCAGTAACGATGGTAGCCCAAGGCATCTGCCTGTTGTGCTAAGGCTTTGCTATTGGCAAAACTATCGCCGATGCTGCTGCCTGCAGGCACTGGCGCTAAATCTAAAATGGAAAATGGGATCATGAAAGCTCCGCTGTACCACAACCTCTGAGGTTTAGTACCGTTTGGTATGAAACTAAGGATGCAATGGGTGCTATGAAGCGCTGATTCAAGTCTGATGCTGTATTTAGTCGGATTTAGCCGATGGTCATGCGGTCTTTTGCGATAAAACGAAGCTAGTCAAGCTTGGGTTGCGGCAGATCAAGAGCTGAAGGCAAAACTCAGCTATGCTGGGATCCATTCCTAAATAGCCTGAGCCCAGAAAAATTATGCAAGGATTTGATGTCACGCTGGTGCAGAATTTTTTGATCGCCTTGTTAATAGGCGCTTTAGTGGGCATAGAACGAGAAAAACATAAAAACAACGACCATCCCGGGTCTTTTGCCGGAGTCCGCACTTATATTCTGTTTGCTCAATTAGGCGCTGTCAGTGCCTGGTTGTCGGTATTTTTACAAACGCCCTGGCTTTTTATTGCAGCTTTAGCCGCAGTGTCAGTGATAGTGTTGAGTTCTTACTATCTGGAGAACAAAGCCAAAGCTGTGGCTTTGGGCTTAACCAGCGAATTGTCTGCGATCACCGTCTGTTTATTAGGGGGCGCTGTTATTTTTGGCTTTGCTGAAATAGCAGTCTCTTTGGCGATTTTAACTTCAGCTATTCTGGCGTTTCGGGAGCCTTTGCACGGGCTGGTCAATAAGATTGGTGCTGATGATCTATATGCGGCTTTAAAACTACTCATCGCCAGTTTTATTGTGTTGCCCTTGTTACCCAATGAAACTGTCGATCCCTGGCAGGCGCTGAACCCCTATAAACTTTGGTTGCTAGTGATTTTAATCTCAGCTTTATCCTTAGTGGGTTATGTAGCTGTACGTTTTTTTGGATCAGTCAAAGGCACTATGATCACGGCTCTGACAGGAGGCTTAGTCTCTTCTACCGCCATGACATTGAGTTTTGCCCGCAGCAGCAAAACTGAAACTGACCAAGGCGCGGCCAACAGACTGGCGGCTGGTGTTCTGCTGTCTTGGATGGTGATGTTTGGCCGGGTATTACTTATTGTTACTGCAGTTTCTGTGCCGCTGATGCAGCAGCTGCTTTGGCCTTTGTTATCACTTGCGCTTGTCACTGCCTTATTAGCTGTGGCGTTTTTTCTGGCCGGACACAGATTGCTGTCGGCGTCAGAGGCCGCTGTTGCTGTCACCAATCCTTTCAGTTTATGGTCTGCTATTCAGTTTGCCCTATTGTTTGCGCTGGTGCTGTTGTTGGTCAAACTGGCTGAACATTATGCCCCAGGCCAGGGCTTGTATTGGTTGGCTGCTTTAGCAGGTTTAACGGACGTCGACGCTATTAGTTTATCTTTGGCCGATTATGCCAGCCGTAACCAGGCTGTGAATATGGCGGCTGTCGCCATAGGTATAGCCATCCTGAGCAACTCTTTGGTGAAAACCTTTCTGGTATGGCTGGTGGGGAGCAAAACACTGTCACTTAGGATCAGTGCCGCCTCCGCAATACTGGCACTTGTGGGCGCAGTGGTTTTTAGTTTTAGTTAAAAGAGTAAGTACAAGCTCAGCTTCTCTTCAGTTTAAACGGGCAGAATTGAAAATAAATCTATAAAAACAGAGGTGGTTATGTCGGGTTCACAACAAAGTTACAGCAATTGGATGGTGCGTTTGCATTGGCTTACGGCACTGTTGATCATTGCTATCTACGCCAGTATTGAATTCAGGAGCATTTTTGAGCGCGGTACGCCAGAGCGTGATCTGATGAAAGAAGTGCATTTTGTATTGGGCCTAAGCTTATGGTTTATCACATTGTTACGTTTGGTTGTCAGGCGTTTTAGTTTTATACCTCCGATAGAGCCTACACCTTCAGCCGCAGCACTGAAAATCTCTGCGCTGATGCATCTGGCTCTTTATGGCTTCTTAGTGCTAATGCCATTGCTCGGCTGGCTGGTGCTCAGTGCTGGCGATAAAGTTATTCCGTTTTGGGGTTTTCAACTGCCGGCCTTGATAGGGCCAGATCCGGACGTGGCCAGTTCGTTAAAAGAAATTCATGAGTTAGTGGGGAAGGCGGGCTATGCCCTGATTGCTCTGCATACGCTGGGTGCTCTGGCTCATCATTACAAACATAAAGACAACACCTTAAAACGTATGTTGCCTGGTTTATTTAATCAGAACAGCTAAAACAGGTTGACGTGTTTCTGCGAATTGTTTTAACTCTGGCCCTCTTAAGCGAGGGCCTATGAGCATTAAAGCAAATCAAGCTTCTGAAATTACTTTACCTCCCAAAGATCTGGGCTGGGGAACAGTACTGAATTTTCTGATTGAAAAATTCAACCGTATTGAAGCTGATGTTTGGCGACAAAGAGTACAAGACGGCAAAGTGCACTGGTTTGGCGGCGATGTCATAAGCGCCAGTACAGCTTTTTTACCCAGCAGGCGGCTTTGTTACTACCGTGAAGTGGCAGTTGAGCCTGTGATCCCTTTTGCACATCAGATTGTTTATCAGGACGAACATATAGTGGTCGCCTGTAAACCGCATTTTTTGCCTGTGACACCTGGCGGTGAATTCGTTAACGAATGTTTGCTGGAGAGGGTAAAACGTCAGACTGGACTGCAGGATTTGGTTGCAGTCCATAGACTGGACAAAGAGACTGCAGGATTAGTGTTGTTTTCAGCCCAGAGTCAAAGTCGGCCTTTGTATTATCAGTTGTTTGCACAAGGGATGATCAGCAAAAGTTATCTGGCTGTGGCTCAGTTGCCTGTGCAGATGCAAAAACTGCAGTTGCCAGCGCAGTGGCAGATAAAAAACCGGCTGGAAAAATCAACTCCGGCTTTTTTAATGCAGCAAGTACCAGGAGAGGCCAATGCGTACTCCAGTCTGACGCTAGTGGACACAAAAGCTGAGCTTGGTTTATTTGAACTTAGCCCTCACACCGGCAAAACCCATCAGTTGCGTCTGCATATGATGTCTTTGGGTTGTCCTATTTTGTTTGATAGTTATTATCCCGAGTTATTACCGAAAAAAACAGGTGAGCCCGATTATAGCCAGCCGTTGCAGTTGCTGGCCAAAGGCTTAAGTTTTGTTGACCCTGTCTCAGGGCTGCAGCATCAATTTGAATCAAACCGCCAATTGCAGAGCTGGTCAGTTGGCTAACAGTGTTAAGGAATACCCATGTCAAAAAAAGTCTATTGCATAGCTCAATTTTTACCTAAGCCTGGTAAAGAAGCTGAGCTTTTTAAAGTGCTACAAGGCCTGGAAGCTAATACCTTAAGGGAAGACGGTTGTGTGCAGTACAGAGTGACTCGCCAGATTGCTAGCCCTTTTGCTGAGGGGAAAAGTTTTCCTATCGTCTTTAATGAAATTTGGGCTGATATGCCAAGTTTTGAAGCTCATTGTCAGCGCAATGAAATAAAACACTTTTTCCAGACCTACTGCCTGGCTGAAACCGGACTGGCGCAAGACTGGAATGTCTGTGTGTACAGCGACGAGCCTGAAAACTTTGACGCGCCGCTGTTTAGCCAGGTGTCTGCTTTAATTAGTTAAATTGACGTATTTTAACTTCCTGCTGTGCATTGACGTATTTTTTGCATCTGTGCACCTGCAGGTTTGAACCTAGTTTCTCTCTTTCCAAAGCACAAAACATAAACTGAGCTTTGGCGCCATATTTAGCTTTGCTTAAGGCAATTTGTTCGTTTAAGTAGGCCATTTGCTCTGGTGTTAATTTACTGGTAATCGAAGTAAAGCGGTCCTTCCACTCCACTTGTTCTTGCTCTGATGCCAAGGCTAACCAGACCAGGCCTTGCGTGACATCTTGTGTTGTACCTTTGCCTGACAGTAAATATGTACTCACCACATACTGAGCTATTTTTTCTCCGTATTGAGCGTAAAGCATCATGGTCTCAAATGCTTCGTCATAGCGGTTTTGTTTCACCTGAACCAAACCCACATCCAGGCCGGATTGGTAGTTTTTGGTGCTCATGTAAATGATTTTGCCCTCGTCCTGAGTTTGCTCTGACGAAAGAACCTGCTGGCTGAATAACGCTGCCAAGATAGACAAAACGCCACCTAGTTTTTTCATGAACCTATCCTTTGCTGTTTTGAAAAACGGGATTATAAGTGTTTTTTTGTTGCCCATCAGACTTATATTGTTTCTTAATGTAAATTTTACGATCATTTTTTTGGGCTATCTGGGAACACTTTTCGTGTTTTCGCCAGCGGCATAACTTTAGTTGGTGAGATGGGCGCAGGATGCAGCTTGGAAGTGGTTAAAGCCTGGTTAGCAGGAGACTGCAACTGCAATGCAGCTGTTAGACGCCTGGCTTAAGTTTTGATCACTTAGCCGCAAACTCCGCTGTTTTACTGTGGAAAGTATGATTTAGCCCCTATCATAGCGGCTTGTTGTGTTAATGGGCCTTGATCATGTCAAAACCTGTGTTTAAAAAACTGCCAGCCTCAGCTATGGCTTATGTGATGCCGCTGATTTTATCCATTATTATGAGCTGTATTGTGTCTTTGATCAGTACGTTAAAAAGCTCTGGTTTCAGTGGCTTTGAACTGCCTGTCTGGTTGGCAGCCTGGGCTTTATCCTGGATGGTGGCTTACCCGGTTTTACTATTGATTCTGCCTCTGGTTCGCAAGCTGACTGCACTGATTGTCGAAACCCACTAAATCAGCTGTGGCAGAGAGAGTGATAAAAAAAACGCCGGTATCAAACCGGCGTTTTTATGTCAGGCACTATAGCCTTAAGATCCTATGACGCCGCCATCATCTTTGGTGACTATCACTGTTGAAGAGCGAGGTCTGCTGGTACCGTCATTGGCTGGCCAGTGACTGGTAAACTGAGTTGCAGTAGAGCGATCGCCCGGGTGTTGGATATTAACGAACATAGTCTTTAAATCCGGTGTAAAGGCTAAACCTGTTACTTCGGCGTCTATTGGACCAACGAGGAAGCGTTTTACAGAGCGGGTGACCGGGTCAGCAACCAGCATTTGGTTATTGCCATATGGGCCAGTACCTTGCTGAGAACCACTCATATCAGTTTGGATCCACAGCAGACCATTGTCACTGAAACACAAACCATCCGGGCTTGCCATATGGTTATCAGCCGTTAGCTTCAGGTTAGTGCCTGGTGTGGCAGTGCCTACATCACCAGCTAACAGGAAAATATCCCAGTTAAAACTTAAACCCTGAGTCGCTGCGTTTTCTTTCCAGCGAATGATATGGCCTGTGGCGTTATTAGCGCGTGGGTTAGCCGGGTCAATTTGTGCAGCTGTGCGGCCTGTATTGTTGGTCAGAGTAAAATACACTTCACCTGTAGTTGGATGCACCGCACCCCATTCAGGTCTGTCCATTTTTGTTGCGCCAGCGATATCGGCGGCCAGACGGGTATTAATTAACAAGTCTGCCTGGCTTTCGAAGCTGACACCAGCAGCTGCGGCTTTGGCCATCAGCGCCTGATTGTTTACATCTAATGCTAACCACTCGCCTGAACCGTCTGCATTAAATTTGGCCACATACAAAGTACCGTCATTTAACAAATGACCACCAGCTGTCGCTTTGAAATACGCGGCTTTGGAGACGTATTTGTAGATGTATTCAAAAGTAGAATCGTCACCTGAATACACAGTAATAGGTTTACCTTCGACTACAGGTCCAAAGATTACGCCTTCGTGGCCGAAACGACCTAAAGCTGTGCGTTTTTGTGGCACGCTGTCTGGATTAAAGGGATCTATTTCCACTATCCAGCCAAAGGTATTTGGTTCGTTACGGTAATCGTTGTAAGAGTCCGCAGCTATAGTAGATGCGTTAAAGCGCTGGTATTGATCGGCACCTGAATCGGCAGTTTCCCAGTAGTAACGACCGTTTTTGCTGCCTACACCATAACGTTTATGTTCACGTGGCTGAGTAACGTCAGCATTCATAAAATAACCTGCCCAGTTTTCTTCGCAGGTTAAGTAAGTACCCCAAGGCGTGAAACCGTTACCGCAGTTGTTCAGAGTACCACGGGTGCGGGTACCGTCTTGGCTGTACTTGGTCACGACTTTGGCATTGCCACGCACCGGACCAGTGATATCCATAGGTGTTGCACCTGTGATACGACGATTCAGTGGACTGCCTTGTACCAGTTGGAATTGGCCTTGAGCATCTTTTTTGATATGAGCCACAGTAACGCCATGCGCCGCTACTTCTTTACGTACTTCATCCGCTGGACGAGGTATACCTGTTGCTCCCATTGGGTGCAACAGGTTTGGATCCAGATATTCATGGTTAAATACCAATAAACCTTCAGCACTGTTTTTGTTGGTGCTGCGGGCATCCAGAGGGAAGAAGTGCATACCATCGTGGTGTGCGCCCACTTGCTGTTCCATATCGGCACCACTGTTGCTGCCATCAACCAGATAAGCCGGGTAGCTGCCTGTCAGCGGAGTGCCCATAGGTAAAAATGGCTTAGCTGTGTAACCTGTTGGCACTGTAATAGTGTCCATACGGTTAGCTGCTATCGCAGTAAAGCCCATTAACACTGGTGCTGGTTCAGGTTTGACCGCAGAAGGGCCTGTAACAGGAGCTGCTGTATCGCTGTCGCAACCTACTAAGCTAGTGCCCATAATGGTGGCTATGGCTGCGCCTAAAGAGCCTTTTAAGAAGCTGCGGCGGGATGCCAGCACGGATTGAAAATCCGGGTTATCGGAAAAGTTAGTTTGTGGATCTATACCCGAATTGTCGATCTCGAAATTTTTGTTCTGCATTTTGACTCCGATGTCGGTTTAATTAAAAAATCTGCCCGCGACATTAGAGCTGTTGCCTGTTTCAGTATGGTTACTTTTTATTGATAAAATAAAGACAGCTATCCGACATTTTTATGACAAGAGGCTGTGTCAGTGCATAAAGACAAAATGATGATGTAACTCAGGTTTTTAACTCTCTGAGTTTAAAGCGCGTCAGGACGAGATTTAATCCAGACGTTTCAGGTAAGTCGGTACTACTTTAGCTGCAGGGCCATAATAACCCTCGGCAAAATCACCACGGGTCGCCTCCATATTGAGTTCTACCGTATGAGCACCAGCCTGCGCTGCTATCTGCACAAAACCTGCTGCTGGATAGACTTGGCCTGAAGTGCCAATAGAAATAAACAAGTCCGCCTGCATCAGTGCTTCGGCGCAGAGCTCCATCTGATAGGGCATTTCACCAAACCAGACAATATCCGGCCTGAGCGGCTGAGGTATTTTGCAGCAATGACACAAGTCTGCCCCTGTCAGGTCTTTTAACCAACTTTGGTTTTTACCCGTGACTGGGCATTTTACTTTTTGGAGTTGACCATGCATGGCAATCACGGAGTCTGAGCCCGCTCTCTGGTGCAGGTTATCGACGTTTTGCGTGATTAATAAAAAGCGGCCACCTCTGGCGATATGCTCTTGTTCAAAACGGGCTAATGCCAGATGCGCAGCATTGGGCTTTAATTTGGGATCGAGTAGTTGCGCACGGCGCTGATTATAAAATTGATGCACTAAAGCTGGATTTCGCTGATAGCCCTCAGGGGTCGCTACATCCTCAATCTGATGGTTTTCCCAGAGACCATTGCTGTCTCTGAAGGTTTTAATACCAGATTCGGCTGATACGCCAGCCCCTGTCAGCACTACTATGTTGTTAAATCTCATCGAACTAAGCCTTTGTTACGAATAGCACAATTGCCTTTGGGTCAGGCTCACAAGGGGGCTGAAGCCACAGGTGTTCCATGCTACTGCGAACTGTGATGCAGAGCCAGTACAACTGTACTCAGATTCAAAAGACTATTTCATTAACCGGGAGCGTAACGTCCCAGCCACCTCTGCTTTGCAATGAAACAATAGAATTAATTGATGGTATCAATTTTATCGTTTTTATTGATTTTACTTTTTCTTACTGCTATTCTCGTAGTGTGGATCAGTATTTCAGGCTAATTATTTTCTCGCCATATTGCCTGTTCCTGGAAGATCAGAAGGAACTGGAACCAAACAAAAGCGTAAGTGCATGCACTATGTTGATATAGATTGTCGACAAGGCTCCAACGCTTTATCTCAACAGAGTGGGGTGACTTATGATTTTTGGCCGGAAAACGAAAGAACTGATAGAAAGCTTAACAACACGTGTGAGTTTAGCTACGGCTGACCTTAGCGCTATAGAGCAGTACGTAGCAGTCATTGAGTTCAGTCCTGATGGCTATGTGCTCAAAAGTAATGCTTTATTTAACTCTATGATGAGAGTGCAGCCAGAATCAATCATAGGACAGCATCACAGTAAATTTTGTAGCAAAGACTATGTAAATTCGCGCGCATACAGCCAGTTCTGGTTACGGCTAAAACAAGGGGATTGTTTCGGCGGCCAGTTCCCAAGAGTGCGTGGAGACGGTCAGGTCGCTTGGTTAGAAGCAACTTATTTCCCTGTCAGAAACAGTGATGGAATTGTTGAGAAAGTGATCAAAATTGCATCTGATGTAACGGCCTCAAAAATAGAGCTTGATACAAAAAATGCTGTTTTGGATGCCATAAACCGTTCTATGGCTGTTATTCACTTTGACCCACAAGGCAATGTGTTGGAAGCAAACACTAACTTTCAGCAAGTCATGGGGTATAACGAAACTGAGCTGGTTGGGCGACATCATCGGATGTTTTGTGATGATGAATTTTATAAGGAAAATCCAAGATTCTGGACTGAACTGGCGGCTGGAAAACATTGTTCCGGGCGGTATAAACGTTTTGCTAAAAATGGTCAGATAGTCTGGATTGAAGCTACTTACAACCCTATTTTTGACGGCAGCGGGAATGTGGTTCGGGTGATAAAATTTGCTTCTGATGTGACGGGGGCCGTGAATAAAGAGCATGCAGTGAGGCATGCCGCTGATATGGCGGGTAACACATCCGAAGAAACTTCAGTGATTGTTGCCACAGGCGTAGAAAAGTTACAGGAAACTGTCAGTGTCACCAACACCATGGTCAGCAAAATAGGCGACGCTTTCCAGCAAGCTGAAACCTTAACTTCACATGCAAAAAATATAGGTGTTATCGTAAGTACTATCCGTTCTATTGCGGAACAAACCAATTTACTGGCTTTAAACGCCGCTATAGAGGCAGCCAGAGCGGGAGATTTAGGGCGCGGTTTTGCGGTGGTTGCGGACGAGGTTCGCAGCCTCGCTTCCAGAACGGCGAATTCAACATCGGAAATTGCGGCTGTAATTGCTGCCACTCAGCAGACTGTCGACTCCATGATGACTGTCATTACAGATGTCAATCAGTCTGCTCAACAGGTCAACGAGCGCATCAGTGAAGTTGAAGACGTTATGTCTGATATTAAAGCAGGAGCTGACAATGTGGTTAGTCAGATTTCTAACGTTATTTTGACCTCTTAATGTCGCCTTATGTCAGGTAGCGCTATGTGACCTGACTTTTGTTTAGTGTCAGGGTGACTAAAGTCACGAATTATGAACTATAAGTAGTATAAGTTCAGAATGGGGAGCGGCAAACTGTTCCCCAGACTGCGAATCTAATGTGCAAAGGAATACTATGCCAAGCCCGTCCTTAGCCTCGTTAAGTGATTATATTGATCAGTTACTTGAAGCTATTTGTGTGGTGGATGCCAATGGGTGTTTTTTGTACCTGAGTTCAGGTTGTGAGCGCATCTTCGGTTACACAAGTGAAGAAATGATAGGCCAGCCTATGATTGAGCTTGTGCATCCAGACGATAAGGAACGTACCTTGCTGGCCGCCAGCGAGATTATGGCTGGTGATCACAAAATAGATTTTGAGAACCGTTATATCCGCAAAGATGGACAGATTGCCTATATTCAGTGGTCGGCACGTCTGTCTGATGATCAAAAAGTACGGGTCGCAGTGGCGCGCGATATTACTAAACATAAGCAGCTGTTAGCGCAGCTGCAGCATATCGCTTTTTACGATCCTTTAACCCAATTGCCAAACAGGGCTTTGTTTGAGGACAGGCTGCAGCAATCTTTGGCCAGAGCCAGACGTGAGCAAGGTATGCTGGCTTTGTGTTTTGTAGACCTGGATAAATTTAAGGAGGTTAACGATAGACACGGCCATGCGGCTGGTGATTTGTATTTGCAAACTGTCGCTGAGCGTTTGTTGTACTCAATGCGGGAAACTGACACGGTGGCCCGTTTGGGAGGCGATGAGTTTGTCATCATTATGGATGCGGTCACTGAACAGTCTGATGTCGTAAATAGTCTGCAGCATCTTTTAGTTAAACTGCAACAACCCTTTTTATATGGCCAGCATAGACTGAACTTGTCCGCCAGCATTGGTATTGCGTTGTTCCCTGATCATGGTCAGGAACAGGCCAGTTTGTTGGCGGCGGCCGACAGAGCTATGTACAAAGCTAAACACGCGGGCGGCAACCAGCTTTACGTTGCAACTGAGCTACGTCATGTCAGTGAAAAAAATTACGGTTAGTTTACTGTCCCTTGCTGCTAAACTGCTGTTTTTCATCCATTTGAGCAAGTCGTGTTATGTCCTTACCTCGTCGTATTCACCGGTTTTTAGGCTGGTGTCTGATCCTGCCTTTTTTTGTCTGGGCTTGTACTGGTCTGGTTTTTTTTATTAAACCAGGTTACCAGGCGGCATTTTCTTTGCTGACGCTGAAAACTTACCCCATCAGTCAAAGTATTCAGCTGTCACCAAAGCCACAGTGGCAAGAAATTAAGCTGTTGCAAACTGTATTAGGACTGCATCTGCTGGTGAAACAAGACTCGCGCTGGCAACAATTGAACCTGACGGACTTGACTGTGCGGCCCGAGCCAGACGCTGCTCAACTGCAGTTATTGGTCCTGGATGCAATCAAAGTCGACCCACAGCGTTATGGTCAGCAAGTGCAGAAAACGGATCAAGGTTTTGTTACAGAAACAGGGATAACTATTGAGCTGGATTGGCCGAGCTTAGCCTTATCACAGCAAGGGAAAGATACAGAGTTGATTAACAATTTATACAAGGCGCATTATCTGCAGTGGACAGGGCAAAAAACACTGGATCAACTCCTTGGTATTATTGGCTTACTAATGTTGATATTAACAGCTGTTGTAGGGCTTAGATTGTTACTGCGACGCCGTTAGGCCGCGATGAATGCTGCGGGCAGCGAAATTAAAAAAAAGTTCCATCTAAATGAAAATTGTTTGCAAACAAGAATGATTCTCGATAGCATGCGCAGCAGGATCAGCGCCGATACCGAAAAACTTGTTGTTAACACTCTATTTTCAAAGAAGGACTTTATTCGATGGCTTTTATCACCGCTAAAAAACATCAGCAGGTGGCCCGCTTTAATACCACTTTGTTAGCTTCAGCTTTCGCTTTGGCCTTACCCGCAACAGCAGCAGCCGAACAACAGGCTGATGCAGCACAAAAAGATACGCAACTGGATGCTGTAGTGGTTACAGCTGATGCAGTGGAAGCAAAATACAAAGCTGAAAAAGCAAGTTCAACTAAGCTGACTCAGCCTTTGGTGAATACGCCACAAACCCTGGTCGTAGTTAAAAAAGAGTTGTTCCAGCAACAGGCTGCAACCACTTTGTCTGACACTTTACGCAACACCCCGGGTATCACTATGCTGATGGGTGAAAATGGTAATACAGCCACAGGCGACTCCATTTTTATGCGCGGCTTTGACACTCAGGGCAGCATTTTTGTCGATGGTATTCGCGATTTAGGCACCATCAGCCGTGATACTTTTAATACTGAACAAGTTGAAATAGCCAAAGGCCCAGCTGGCGCTGATAATGGCCGTGGTTCCTCTTCTGGTTATATCAACTTATCCAGTAAACAAGCCACTCAGGAAGAATTTACCACAGCTAATCTGACGTTAGGCTCAGGCTCACACAAGAGAGCGACAGTGGATCTGAATCGCCAGTTGTCTGATACCTCAGCCATCCGGGTGAATCTGCTGAAACAAGACTCTGGTGTAGTTGATCGTGATGAAGTCGAAGACAATAAAACAGGTATTGCGACCTCTTTAGCTTTAGGTCTGGGCACTGCGACCCGTACTTACCTGAATTTCTTCCATGTTGATCAGAAGAATCTGCCAGATGGTGGTATTCCAACCGTAGGTTTGCAAGGCTACTACAACGCCGCTTTTGACGCTGACGTCAGCACAACTTATCCTAAAGGTGGTCCAAACGCAGGTAAAACTCTGGCACCTGTTGATACCAGCAATTTCTACGGCTCTAAACATGACTTTGACGATGTTAAAGCCACTATGGTAACAGCCAAAATTGAACATGACGTCAGCGATAAAACCACTATTCGTAACACCTCACGTTTTGGTCAATCGACTCAGGATTATCTGCTGACTGGTGTTAATGCTATTACCACAACTACAGGCAGCGGTGCTGCTGCAGTAGCTATCCCTGATCCGGCAAACTGGACTATTTCCCGTAGTCGTCAGGGTAAAGACCAACAAAACCAGATTTTAACCAACCAGACACAATTAACTACTTCTGTTGATCTGGCAGGTCTGACACACGATATCAGCTCTGGTATCGAGTTTATTTATGAAAGTCAGCGCAACAATACCTTAGCTTTACCTACAGGTGTGACTCAGGTTGCTGCAAATCTGTATAACCCAAGTACAGAGGATGCTTTTGTAAACCCTGTTCACACGGGCGCCAGCACTGATGGCAGTACTTTGACTTCAGGTGTCTATTTGCTTGACACTATCCACTTAAACGAACAATGGCAGTTAAACGCCAGTGCCCGTTTTGAACACTACAAAACTGAAACTGATTTGGTGACTATTCAGGCTGCAGCCACACCACAGACTATCCCTGTTGGTACTAAGTTAGGTTCTGCAGTGGAAGCGTCAGACAATCTGGCCAGTTACAAGCTGGGTGCGTTGTACAAACCTGCGGCTAATGGCAGTGTGTATTTATCTTATGCAACCAGCCAGTTACCTCCAGGTGGTGCTAACTTCACTTTAAGTGCGACAGCAGGTAACATCAATAACCCTAATGTGGATCCACAAAAAGGTACTAACTTAGAGTTAGGCACTAAGTGGGATCTGCTGGATAACAAGCTGGCACTGACAGCTGCGGTTTTTGAAAGCACGAACGAAAACGAAATAGCAACGGATCCGGACGGCACTGCAGCTCAAGTGGGTGAGCGTCAGGTTCGTGGTGTTGAATTAGGTATGGTCGGTGCCATCACTTCAGCCTGGCAAATCAGCGCTGGTGCAGCTTATATGGATTCTGAAATTACCAGAGGAAACAGAGTTGCGAACGCGAATCCTACAGATGGCGGCGTGATCCAATGGACACCTGAACTGACCTTCACGTTATGGAATACTTATGAGTTACCTATGGGTCTGACTTTAGGTGGTGGTGTACGCTATATGGATACAGTGTCACGCTCCAGTAGTACTACTCTTAACCTGGCTAAAACTTCTGTGGTTGAAGTGCCGGATTATTGGGTAGTGGATGCTATGGCATCTTACCCTGTAACGCCTTATGTGGATGTTCAGCTGAACGTGTATAACCTGCTAGACGAGGAATATATGTCGGCTCTGAACAACGGTGGCTCGCGTTATTACCTGGGTACACCTCGTTCGTTCCGTTTAGGTGTTAATGTGCAGTTCTAACATGTAACAAGGGCCTCTTTCACAGAGGCCCTTTGTGAGACTTTGTATGCTAATTCATATTCCGCACGTGTTAACTAAAGCTCAGGTGGCAGAATTCAGGCAGTTGCTGGACGAAGCAGACTGGACTGATGGTCGCGCCACAGTTGGACCACAAGGCGCTTTGGTGAAACAAAATAAACAGCTTCCTGTTGAATCGGCTCTGGCTAAACAGCTGGGTGCTGTAATTTTACAGGCTTTATATCAGCATCCGCTTTTTATGGCAGCAGCCATTCCTCTTCGTACTGTACCGCCTTTGTTTAACAGCTATCAGGGTGGCGAGCATTATGGCTTGCATGTAGACGGAGCTGTCCGTGGTTTGCCTGGATCAGGATTAAGCCTAAGGACAGATTTGTCATCCACCTTATTTTTGTCTGAGCCTGAAGACTATCAGGGCGGTGAATTGCAGGTGATGGATACCTTTGGGCAACATGAAGTGAAGTTGCCAGCCGGAGATTTAATTTTGTATCCGTCCAGCAGTTTACATCAGGTATTGCCTGTGACCAGTGGTGAGCGGGTCTGCAGTTTTTTCTGGACTCAAAGTATGGTGCGTAACGATCAGCAGCGTTCTATGTTGTTTGAACTGGATCAGACTATACAGCAATTGCGGGCTCAGCATGGCGATACAACCGAAGTGCTCGCATTGACAGGGCATTACCATAATTTGGTACGTTTATGGGCTGAGCTGTGAAACGATCTGCGCTTTTGTGTGTGCTGGTGTTGATGGTGCATCTGAGCTTGATTGCAGCTGCAGTGACTTTGGCTACAGATCCCCAGGCTAAACCGGTAGAAAGGGCGATAGAAGGTGTCATTATCCCTGCTCCTGTAGCGCCACAGCCAGAAAAACCAAAACCCAAGCCAGTGCAACCCGAGCCTGAAAAAAAACCAAAACCTAAACCGCCAAAACAGCACAAAGTTCAAGCTAAAAAAGCTGTAGCTAAACCAACGCCAGCCAAACCTTTGCCCGTTGCCGAAGCGTCACCTAAAGCTGTCAGTGCAGCAGAACCTGTGGCTGAAGTGGCAAAAAATGAAGCTGTGGCCGAAACTCCAAAGCCTGAGCCTGAACCTCAAGCCACACCTCCTGTTGCTTCAGCGAACCGGGCCTTAAATAAAGCACCGCTTTATCCAAACTTGTCGCGTCGTTTAAAAGAGCAGGGCACAGTGTATCTGCACGTGCTGGTGCTTAAAAATGGCAAAGTAGGGCAGCTGAAACTGAAACAAAGTTCAGGCTTTGCAAGGCTGGATCAATCGGCATTGAATGCAGTGCGTGGCTGGACTTATCAACCGGCGATGAGACTGGGGCAGCCAATAGACTTTTGGTTTGTTCAACCCGTAGTTTTTAATTTAAATTCAATTAATTAGCGAGTAAATCATGCAAGAAAATCCTTATGGCGTTGCCGCACTCTGGGCTCAGGGTGACTTTGTTATCAAGGCAGTAGCTGTGATGTTATTGCTCATGTCTGTCGCCAGTTGGTCTGTGATTGTGATCCGGGCTATCAGTTTATGGCGCCTCAAGCGGATCAGCAGAGCCAGTAACGATTTCTGGCATGCCCACAGTTTTACTGAAGGGTTACGGATTTTAAGTTCAGCAGACTCAGCCACAGGTCCTATGAATCCGTTTCGTTATATGGCCGATGAAGGTCAGGCTGCTTTGGATCATCATCAAAGTCATCAGCAGGACTTACATGGCAATTTGCCGCTGGCTGAATGGCTCAGCTCCTGTTTGCGTGGTGCTATAGATGAAAGCGCTGAGCAGATGCAAAAAGGCTTGGCTATTTTGGCATCTGTAGGCTCCACTGCACCTTTTGTCGGTTTATTCGGTACTGTGTGGGGTATTTATCATGCGCTGGTGGGTATTGGCGTATCAGGTCAGGCGAGCATAGACAAAGTAGCAGGTCCTGTTGGTGAGGCTTTGATTATGACGGCTTTTGGCCTGGCTGTAGCTATACCTGCTGTACTTGGCTACAACGCCTTGCAACGAGGTAACAAAGACGTATTGAATAAAATGCACCGTTTTGCACATCAGTTGCATGCCTATTTTCTGACAGGTGCAGCGCCTAAGAGCAGCAAAATAGTAGTGCCACTGAAGGAGGCAAAATAAATGGCTTTTGGCGGCGGTTTAGATTCAGACAATGAAGTGATGAGTGAAATCAACATGACCCCTTTGGTGGACGTGATGTTGGTATTGCTGATCATTTTTATCATTACTGTCCCTGTGCTGACACACAGCGTGAAAGTAGATTTACCCAGAGTGAGTAATGAAAAGCAGGAAATTAAACCTCAAACTGTCACCTTAACAGTCAAGGCTGATGGTGCCGTATTTTGGGACGACCAGGCTATAGATATGGCAACGCTTGAGCTGAAACTTACTGAGCAGGCACAAAAACAGCCACAACCCGAAGTCCATATTCGAGGTGACAAAGCAGCGCCTTATGAGCATGTGCTAAAAACCATGGCCGCCGTGCAGCAAGCCGGTTTGTTGAAGTTGGGGTTTATCAGCGAACCAGCCCACTAACAAGGTTGGTTCTCTATTCGCTTTTTTGCATCAGCTTTATCGATAAAATTAAATTGCGTGCAATTTAATTGTTAGGCATTATGTTTGCACTTTCAGTCAAAGCTGAACACCTGATCAGAGGCGAACTCAAAGGAGCACCCTATGCCAAACCCAATTTTTGATTTAGCTGTTACCAACATCAAAGGCCAACAGGTCGAACTAAAGGACTATCAGGGCAAAGTGCTGCTGATTGTAAACACTGCAAGTAAATGTGGTTTTACACCGCAATACAAAGGCTTAGAAGAGCTATATCAGAAGTACAAGGAGCAGGGGCTGGAAATTTTAGGCTTTCCTTGCAACCAGTTTGGTCAACAAGAGCAGGGCAATGAGGGCGAGATCAGCGAGTTTTGTCAGCTGAATTATGGTGTGTCTTTTCCGATGTTTGCCAAAGTTGATGTGAATGGCCCGGAAGCCTCGCCTTTATTTAAAAACCTGAAACAACAAAAACCAGGTGTGTTGGGCTCTGAGTCTATTAAGTGGAACTTCACTAAATTTTTGATTGGTCGCGACGGCAAAGCAATTTTACGCGCCGCCCCTCTGACTAAACCAGAAGCTTTAGAAGCCGAAATTCAGCAGGCGTTAGCCGCAAAATAAGTCCTTTTGATCAAATGGATATCGTAGGGCCGACCTTTAGGGTCGCCCCTCTTGTGTTAAAATCCGTCTGATTTTTACAGCAAAAACACATGTAAAAAAACGCCTGACGACAGAGGTGTAATCAGGCGCAAAGTACACAAGGCTGGGATTGGTTGCGTCAAGACCTGTATCTTTGACAACCAGTTCATCGTACAGTGAGAACGAAACAGAGTGTGCGCCGGTGCAGAACTCCAAGCCTTGATATAGAACAATAAATCAGCCAAATTGGTTAAATCCTTAGTTTTTATCATGCACTAGTGCAGAGTGAACCTGACGGAATCAGCCTGTTTCCATCGACTGCATAATTATTAGTATTTTTCCCCTTGCTTAAAGCCAGCGTTTTTTGAACACTAGCGCGCTATTTCATCTTTTATCACTGGTTCCTATGAAAACTCAGGTTGTTCACGCTTCAGACCATCCCACCAAAGGGATCCTATGTATGCTGCTTGCAGTGGCTATGTTTTGTGCCATGGACGCCTGCATGAAACAGTTGACCCAAGATTATGGCCCTATGCAAATTGCCAGTTTGCGTGCTTTATGTGCCTGGCCCTTGATAGTCGGCTGGCTGATCACAACCAACAGAGTGCAACATTTATTGAATTCACGTTGGTCTTTGCATCTGCTGCGCGCTGTGCTTGGCGTCGTGATGTTGTCAGCCTTTGTCTATGCCATCGAAAGCTTGTCGCTGGCTGACGCCTACGCCATCTTTTTCGCTGCACCTTTGCTCATTACCGCGATGTCGGTCTGGTTTTTAGGGGAAGATGTGCAGCTGCGCCAATGGGTCGCTATCGGCGTTGGTATGCTGGCGGTGATTTTTATGCTGAAACCTGAAGGCGATCAACTACTGAGTTTAGGTGCTCTGGCGGCTTTGGTGTCGGCGCTTTGTTATGCAATTTCTGCTATCACAGTGCGGGTGTTATCCCGCACAGATAACAGCGGCAATATGGTGTTTTGGCTGATGACCATGATAGGTCTGGGCGCTGGTGCTTTGGCTTATCCAAACTGGGTCGCTTTGTCCTCTGAACATCTGTGGTTATTTGCTCTGATGGGCATAAGTGGGGCCATAGGCCAGGTCAGTATTACTGAAGCTTTTCGCTTAGCTCCAGCTTCAGTGATAGCACCTTTTGAATACACAGCTCTGGTCTGGGGTTTAGGCTTTGATATTTTACTCTGGCAGCTGTATCCGGATTTCTCTTTATTGATGGGCGCCGGAGTCATTGTCGCCAGCGGTTTGTATTTATGGGCGCAGGAGAGGCGCTGATCTAAGCTTTGTGACACAGCTTTGAACGCCGGAAGGTCGTGGCAAGTCTGGCTCCCTATTTTGTGTCATGCTATTGTCACTCTGGGGTTTTAGCATAAGACTTTTGCAAAAGGTGTTAATAATATGCTGATTAAAAAAGGGTTTTCTCTGCTGCCTCTGAGCTTACTTGCTCTTAATTTATGCTCGGCAGCTGCTGTGGCTGCAGACGCTTGTCTGAATCCACCTTTGGTCATTGCCCATCGTGGTGCCAGCGGTCATTTGCCCGAACATACACTCGAAGCTTACATGCTAGCCATGCGAATGGGCGCTGATTTTATTGAACCTGATTTAGTACCGACTAAAGATGGTGTGCTTATCAGCCGCCATGAAAATGATTTAACTCATACCACTAATGTGGCAGAACTTGCACAATTTGCCGACCGTAAAACCACTAAGCGTATAGATGGTATTCCTATTACTGGCTGGTTTAGTGAAGATTTTAGTCTGGCTGAAATTAAGCAGCTAAAAGCCCGCGAGCCTTTGCCTGCGCTGCGGCCTCAGGGTGTTGAGCACAACGATCAATACGATATAGCCACTTTGCCTGAGATTGTGAGTCTGGTGAAACAGTTTGAAGCCGATACGGGCCGTAAAGTCGGGCTTTATATTGAAACCAAACACCCGACTTATTTTCGTTATGAAGGCCAAAGTCTGGCAGGAAAATCGATAGCTTTGGATACCAGCAAAGCCTTGGTGCAGGAGCTAAAGCAACTCAGGTTTACCGATCCGAAACGAGTATTTATTCAGTCTTTTGAACTGCAAAATTTAGTGGAATTAAAGCATCACTGGTTGCCGCACTATAAGCTGCAATTACCACTGATACAGCTGATAGGTGATACAGAAAAAGCCTATTTACCGCCCAAAGACAGTTTTTCTGTGCCTTATGATGTGTTTTATCACCAGCAGCAGGGCACTGATTTAACATCTGTTTATCCAAAGGAATCCGGTTTTTTAGCCGCCTCAGCTAAGCCGCTGGACTACTCCGCATTATTGACTGATAAAGGACTGCAGTTTGTAAAGAGTTATGCTGCAGGTATAGGGCCATGGCGTAGCAGTATTTATCAAAAGCATAGCCTGACGTTAAAACCTTTTGTTAAAGCAGCTCAGCAGCAGGGCTTAAAAGTGCATCCTTATACCTTTAGGGCCGAAGCTAATTATTTAATGGCCAAAGATGCCAACACCAAGTTCAGCTACGACGAAGAAATGCAGGCTTTATTTCAGCAGGGCATAGACGGAGTGTTTTCAGATTATCCGGATTTAGCGCTGCAAAACAGAGCCTTATATGTAAAGCAGTGCAAGTAATAAAATTTGGGGGCAGGCACCGTGCCTGACCCCATGCAGATAGAGCGAACAGCGTCATCAATGCAGCGAAACTAGGGGGCATTCAGCCATTGCCGAATGTAGTCGCTTAGTAGCTGAGGTTGCTCCAATGGCAGCATATGACCTGAGCCTACCACCCTGTGCATCACGGCCTGAGTATGGCGGGAAAAATCCTGCATCCATCTGATGTTGATCAGCGGGTCTTGTTCGCTGTAAACAAAACAAAGACGCTGTTCTATTTTCAACAGTTCATTTTTTAAATCTCTGCGCTCTGAAGTTCCAAGCAATTGAGCTTTTAATACCTCTTCGCCAAGCTCAGTATCCATTTGCCTGATGATAGACACCTGATGGTGAGCGACTGCATGGCTATGCAGACTGGAATCGATCATCGCTTCAGCCTTTTTTAGGCTTATGCCCTTGTAACCATAGCGGTTAATCAGTTGCAGGTTGTGTTTCCGTAACGCCAGTTCGTTTGCACTCAATGGGCAAGGACTATTGGACACTAACATTAACTTTTCGACTTTTTCCGGATAACGCAGAGTCAATAAAGAAGCCAGGTATGCGCCTGCGGAAAAGCCAAGCAGAGCTACTTTTTGATCTGGTAATGCCGACGCCAGCTGTTCAACCAGTTGCTCTGCACCGCATCCAGAAGGAATAGCCATATGCACCAGTTCATAGTGATGCAGATAAGTAGAAAGCTCAGACCAGAGCCTGGCATTGCACATGGTGCCTGGGATCAAATACAGTTTAGCTCTCATGCTGTTGTGCTTTTGAATAGTATTCAGGCCTGCCAGCATAAAAGATCTGGCAGTAAACACCAATCATCTCACTATGTGTCTGGATTTTATTGGAGTGAAGCTGAGATAAAAGTGTCTGGACAGTTGCGACATACCGTCCCTCCACGGACATAAAAAAGCCGGAGCTTGTAAAAGCCCCGGCCTTGAGTCGTCTGAATTAACTTAGAAATCCAGTTTTAACGTTACTGTCGCAGTACGTTCAGCACCCAAGTAGTAAGCGCCTTCCTGGCCGCCTGCTAAGTAGTCTTCGTCGTTTAAGTTGTTCAGCACCAGTGAAACATCCATGCCTTTGAACATATCTTTAGACGACAGGTCTTTGCTGTAGCCGACGTAGAAATCCATCACTGTAGAGGCAGGGATTTCGTCTTTGTTGCCGCCTAAAGCTGCGCCAAAGTAAGTGTCAGTGCGTTTAGCTGTTAAGCCTGCGCGGTAGGCGTCGCCCTGATAACGCAAAGACAAGCTCAGCATAGTTTCAGGTGAACCCGCTACTTTGTCGCCTTCGAAAATTGCTGAAGGGTTAATAGCTGGTTTGCCGTCTGGGCCTAACACGACATTGCCTTTATCATCCAACACTCTGGAGTTGATAGTTTGGCTGTACTCTGCGTCGTTGCTGGTGAACGCGCTGTACAGGCTCCAGCCTTGCATAAATTCCCAGTTTAAGCTGGCCTCTAAACCGCTGGATTCAATACCACCTACGTTGACATAAGTGCCGTCCAACTCGTTCAGATAGTCAGGACCACCGCCATTAGCGCCTGGTTGCAGGAAAGTAATGCGGTTATCAAACTGCACGTCGTAGTAAGTGAAAGACAGGCTCAAGTCTTCACCAAAATAACGTAAACCTAAATCGATGTTTTCCGCTGTTTCGGCTTCCAGATTGTTGAAGTCCTGGTTGGTTTCTAAAATCGCATCACCTATAGCTTTGAAGTTTTCAGCGTAACCACCAAATACTTCGTAGCTTTCGTTTAAGCGATAAACAACACCCAGGCTTGGTAATAAATCTGAATCGCTGTCCAACTGACCTTTGTTGGCTGTCACAATATTGTCTTTGCGGCTTACGTCGACATAAAACTGTTTCACGCCCAGTGTGACAGTGAAGTCATTCCAGTTGATTTGATCCTGCAGATAAATTTTCTGAGTGTCAGTTTCATAGCTACGATCGTAGTGAACCCAGTACGGTTGGTGATCGAAATAGTGGTACTGCTTTGGATCGATCACATTATGCCAATCGCGGCTTTCGTCGCGATCCTGCTGTTCCAACCAGGCACCTAAACGCAGTTCGTGGTTGTCCATAGTCCATTTTAATTCGGACGTCATGCCGTAGCGGTCTTTTTCATAGTGGGTGTGACGATAAGACGAAACACGGGTGGCGCCAGTTAAATCAGCTTTTGGATCCAGAATAGGCTGACCAGCGGCGTTTACATACTGATAAGGCGTTAACTTGCCATTACCAGTACCACGGCTGACACGGTTACCCGCAGCGTCTTCAACATAGACCTGATACGGAGGCATCCAGTCACCACGGCCTGATTGCATATGCACATAAGGGGTAATGGTCAGGTTCAGACTGTTTGATAAATCGGTATCAATTTTTACGTAGCTGAAGCTGTTTTCGCGTAAAGTTGACCACACTTCTGCGAAGTTTTGGTCGATATCCGGGTTACCAGTCCATACGTTGGTCAGACGGTCCCACTCAGGGTTATCGAAAAACTGTGCTAAAGAAACTGTGTTGTAGTTATCTTCTTCAGTATCGTCGTAAGAAAAACGCGCAGTGATAGTGGTGTTTTCGAGCTCAGTCACAGTTTTGACTTCGCCGTGCAGACGGTCAGTAAAACCGTTGCTGCCTGAACCTATCCATCTGTTGTTAAAGCTGTCTGATAAGCTGACATAAGCAGTGGTATTGCCACCAATCTGACCTGTGTCAAAACGGGTGTAATAACGGCGGGCATTGTGATCACCACCTGTAACACCTAAAGACAGATTTTCTTCGGCCAGAGGATTGTTAGACACAAAGTTTAAAGTACCGCCTAACGCATCCAGTGAAGCTGAGGCTATATCAGAGGTACCTTGACCCACTTCGACATAAGCTGTGTTTTCTGTATCCAGGTAACGGTTTGCTTTGCTACCGCCGCCATAACCTGAGCCGCCGTTAGGTAAACCATCGATAGTAATACCCAGCTGCTGTTCGTTCAGGTTGACGTTAAAACCACGCATTGAAATAGTTGTGGACCAATCATCACCACCAAAAGCGTCACCCTGGCCTACACTGATACCTGGCAGTTGGCTGACTAAATCCAGTACGTTGCCTATAGGTGCTTTGGTATTTTTAATGGCTTCGTCGGTGCTGTTATTCGCATAACTAATGCGTTTGCCCGTAATGGCCAACACTTCGACTTCCTGCTCTTCAGCTGCAGCAACTGCGGCTTCTTCTGCGACAACGGATGCCGATAAACCTAAGGCTGAACTGATCGCCAGAGCGAGCAGATGTTTGTGATGTAATGCCACGTGGAACTCCATTTTGTTGTTTGAATTGAAGAAAACGCCATTATTCTGGATAGGTCTGATGACAGTGCCGTGAAAGGCAGGTGACAAAATGAAGTAATTAAAATGTAATTTTTATGAAATCTATAGGTGAAAGTGTGAAGCTAATTTATTGCTTTGCTTCAGAAAAAACTGGAGTTGTTGTTCAGATTTGGCCTATGCTGAGATGAAGTTGTAGAAGGTGAATGTGATGCGACAACTGCTGTATCTGTTGGCTATCTGGGGAGCGTTGTGGGCTGGTACTGTACAGGCACAGCAGCTGCAGCTTTTGGTAGGTGTAGAAAAACCTCCTTATATTAAAATCGAGACTAAAAGTGGATACGAGCTGGAGCTATTAACAGCTGTAGCTAAACGTATGGGCTTTGATAGTCAGTTTATTCATGTGCCTAATGGCAGGTTATTGCCTTTATTTACTGCAGGTCAGGCTGACATGGTGTCTTTGCAGCGAACTAGCCCTGCCGGATTTTTTGCGACACAACCTTATATCAGTTATCAGAATATTTTGATTGTGCGTCAGGACTTACAAAAAGACATTTTAAGTCTGGATGATCTGGCAGGACTTCGAGTGATGGCTTTTCAAAATGCCCGCCAGTTTTTACCTCCCGACTATGCTATGGCTATCAGCAAAGCCAGTAGTTATCTGGAAGTGGTAGACCAGGGGCAACTTCCTGCCTTGCTGCTAAAAAACCGGGTAGATGTTCTGGTCATGGATAGAAATATCTTCTGGCATTATTACCGTCAAACTGCTCCTGACGACAGCAGTCTGAAAATCCTGAGTTTTTTCCAGCCGAATCACTACCATATGCTGGCCCGTACTCCAGAAGTCGCGGAACGCTTTAACAAAGCTCTGATGGAGGTGAAGCAGTCCGAGTTCTTTAGCCAGCTGCAACTGAAGTATTTTGCGGAATTGAATCAGTAATAAAACCGCGGCAAAGCCACAAACAGCGGATCATCGTTATGAGCGACAACAAAACCAAAGTCACAGCTGCCAGTGTCGCTGATTACATAGCTTCAAAAGCCCAAGCGCAACAAGGCAAGGATTGTCATGCTTTGATGACTTTGCTTGAACAACAGACAGGGCAGCCTGCAAAAATGTGGGGCCCCAGCATAGTGGGTTATGGCTCCTACCACTACACCTACGATAGTGGACGCAGTGGAGAAGCGCCTTTGACTGGATTCGCCATTCGTGGCAGGGATCTGGTGCTTTATCTGTCGGTGGACAGCGAGGAACAACAGGCTTTATTGGCCAGACTGGGCAAACACAAAATGGGCAAGTCTTGTCTGTACTTTAAGCAGTTGGCTGATCTTGACAGCTCTGCGCTGCAACAGCTGATTGCAGTTTCTATTGCTGAGTTAAGGCAGCGCTACGGCTAATATGTGCAATGGCCCTAAAGCTGTTTGAACTGTTATGGAGTCAGGATGAACTACCTCGCCACAATTCTTTTGCTTTGCTTTAGTCTCTCTGTCCACAGCACTGAGCCTGAAAAGCTTTCTGACCTTGGTCTTTTGCAGTGGAAAAACCGCATTATCCTGGTCAATAACCTTCACAACCAAGATGCCCTGTTGGCTCTTTTTGACAACAACAAAAGTGAAATTAATGAGCGGGATATTATCTGGTTTGTGTTGGAAGGGGATGTAGCCCACACCAATTATCAGGGCGCCTTGTCAGACGATTTTATCGTCAACACCAGAGAACGTTATCAGCTCAAGCCTGGAAAAATTATGCTGATAGGCAAAGATGGTGGCGTGAAGTTTTTACTCGATCGGATGGATTTGGAGGCGATATTTACACAAATTGATGCCATGCCTATGCGGCAAAACGAGATGGAGCAGTGATAGTCGTGGCGTTCGTTGAGTAGTTGCATGGTTGGTCGCTTGGTGCAATGCGGCTTCGCGGCGATTGGACCCTTCCGCAGGAATAAAAAAGGACCCGAAGGTCCTTTTTTACAACGTCAACTCACTCCCCACTCAATACTTAGCTGGCTGATCCGGCTTAGGTAAAGTGGCTTTGATAAAGTCACGTAAGTCCTGGTTCGACTGACGTAAATCGTCGTAACGCAGGTACATCATATGACCGCTACGGTAGCCTTTGAAGCTTAATCTGTCTTTCATTTTGCCACTAGGATCCAGCTGCCACATATTGTATTTAGCATCAAAATAGTTGGTGGCGCCGTCGTAGTAACCCGATTGAGTCATCACATGCAGGTAGGGGTTTTGAGCCATAGCCTGACGCAGGTTTTCGCCAGTATTGTCATTGCTTCTGTCCCAGGGGTGCACGTTACCAAACATATTGTATTTCACGTCTGTGTGGTAATTCAGTTCGTTTTTCAGATAGTGATTAATAGCTGGAGTAAAAGAGTGCAGCCATGAGGTCAACTCAGCGTTGTAATCCGGCTCTGAGCCCGCATCTTTTTTGTCGATACCCAAATAACGTGAATCTAAGCGACCGACGGTCTGGCCACGTTCACGCAGCAATTCTTTCCAGAAAAAGTCGGTAGTAATATCCAGATTATTTTGTAAAACGGCTTTGACAGATAAACCTGAATACTTGGCCACTTGTTCGGCTATCTGTTGTTTTTCTGCATCAGGCAGGGAGTTGCCTTTGGCTAAAGCCGGCAGGTAGGTGTTCAGTGTGAACTCTTCTACTTCCGGCAGATAGTCGGTTAAGTCTTTTTGCTGTAAATCGCTACTCAGAGCTTTGTGATACCAGGCTGTGGCGGCAAAGTAGGGCAGGCGGTTGGCTGCATCGACAGGGCCGTCCCGCTTAATGCCTATCTCAGTCGGCGACACCAGCACTACGCCGTTTAAGTACATCCACTGCTGGTTTTGCAGCGCTAAAGCTAAACCAGACACCCGTGTTGTGCCGTAGCTTTCGCCTATCAGGTATTTTGGTGATTCCCATCTGTTGTAACGACTGACAAAGGTATTGACCCAGTCAGCCAGGTATTTGATATCAGCGTTCACACCAAAAAACATTTTTTGTTGCTGATCCTGGCTTGGCATTTTGCCATCCTTGCCCGGTAATACGCGGGAATAGGCGGTGTTCACCGGGTTTACAAATACAATGTCGGCGGTATCCAGCACTGAATACGGGTTTTGTTTTACGCCGTAAGGCTGCAGCGGATAACCTTCGCTATCGACATTCAGCGCTTTAGGGCCAGTGTAAGCAATCTGCATCCAGACCGAAGCTGAACCCGGGCCGCCGTTAAATGAAATCAGCAGAGGACGACTTTTTCTGTCTTTTACATCCTGACGCTCATAATAGGTATAAAAAATGGCTGCTGTAGGTTCGCCTTGCTCATTCCAGACAGGTTGAGTTCCTGTATAGGCTTTGTAGCTAAAGTCCTGATCCAACACTGTGGTTTCATGCTCTGTCACAACCACTGAGTCGGCGTCTATTTGTACTATGGTGTTTTTTGCCGTTTTGGCTTCTTCGGCCTGAACTGCAAGGCTAAAACTAGTCGCGCTCAGGCATAGGCCGAGCAACAGAAGTGGACTGATTTTCATAGATTTCCTGCTGGTTTTTGTTTTTCTGTTCCAGCCTACTGTGTAACTCAAGATCTGGCAAATAACCACAAGGCTTGAGACTAATTAACCTGAGTTCGGGATAATAAGTGTCGAACACACTGTATTTAACTCCATAAATCATAGAGATAAACCAACTTATATAAGTAGCATAAGCCTTCACTGACTGAATTCGCAGATTTTTGTGGATCTCAAGGCGCTTTGTCGTACGCCATAGCAGGCTATGGCTAGACAGAGCAACGCAGAGAGGCGCGAAAAGATGTCTGTTCAGTGGCACGGTTTATCCCGAACTCAGGTTAGTTACAAAGATTCAGGTTAAACCGAAATTCAGCTTTGTCTGTTGCTCCGCACTTCTTGCCTAAAAGTCCAGAAAGCTGAGTTGCCAGGTGCAGGCCCTCTGTGTTGCTTTTATACTGACTTTTCATTCCAGCCAGGGGATTAGCTATGAGCATTTCAATAGAACAGCAACTTGAACAACTAAAGGCTCAGCTTTTACCTCATATGCCAGCCTATGGCGCGATGGAAAGCACTATTCCGGATCTGTGTTTGTACCGCACTGAAGTGACTACGGAGATCACGCCTGTGGTGTATGAACCTTCGCTGTGCATTATGTTGCAGGGCGAGAAAGAGGTTTATCTTCACCAGGATCGAATTGTGTACGATCCGTTAAGTTATCTGCTGGTCCCTGTGACAGTTCCGGCTAGCGGCAAAGTGACTAAAGCCAGTCCGGAAACACCTTATCTTGCGCTGCGCTTGACCATAGATTTAAAAGAGCTGGCAGATTTGGTGATTGATTTGGGTGGGCGAATAGAGCGCAGTAAAGAGCAGGTGAAGGCCATGGCCGTTGGACGGGTCGATGAAGGCTTGCTGTCCGCTATAGCGCGTTTATTGCAGCTGCTGGATAAACCATCCGATATCCCAGTGCTTTACCCTCTTCTGAAACGTGAAATTTTATACCGCTTACTCTTGGGCGATTTAGGCAGTCAGCTGAGAGATTTTATGTTGCTGGATAGTCAGGGGCATCGTATCAGTAAGGTGATTGAAATACTGCGGAAAAAATACAACGAACCTCTACGAATTAAAGACTTAGCGGACGAAGTGCATTTAAGTGAATCTGCGCTGTTTCAGGCGTTTAAGGCCGTCACAGGCTTGTCACCTTTGCAGTATCAGAAGAAATTACGCCTAAATGAAGCGCGCCGTATTATGCTGCATGAAGGTATTGAAGCCGCAACAGCCAGCTATAAAGTGGGTTATGAAAGCCCGTCTCAATTTAGCCGTGAATACAGTCGCTTATTCGGTGCTCCTCCAAAAACAGATATTGAACGAGTGAGGTTGCAGGGGAATTGATAGGGCTTGGCGTACTCTGTTTCAGGGGTATCATATTTTTCATTATTTTATTGGTTTTTGTCGAAATATAGTAAAAAGTTCATCTGGCTGTGCCATAATCGCGGACAATTTCCGCTTCAACAGGCTGCGGAAAACCCCTATTCAGACAGGTGATTTTTATCCATGTTTAAATCTAAAACTATTAGCGTCAGGCTTGTTCTGGCTTTTTCAGTTCCACTACTGTTATTGGTGATATTGGGCAGTCAAAGTTACTTTTCTGTCCGTGCTATGCATAAACATATTGATACTTTGTATGACGAGCGTATTGTGCCTTTGACTGAACTGAAGTTGATTGCTGACGCTTATGCTGTAAACGTGATTGACGCGGTAAACAAAGCCAATGCTGGAGTCTTTACCGCTGAACAGGCCGTGCAGGAACTACAAAAAGCCCAGCAGATCATTAAAGAGCAGTGGACTGCTTATCAGGCTCATTCGATGCAGGCTGAAGAGCAACAATTGATCAGCCAGGCTCAGCAATTATTTAGTGCTGCCGATCAGCAAATTGTTGCAGCTATTGAACTGATCTCATCGAAGCAAGGCTCAGTGGTTCGACAGCTGGATAGCATGGATGGCCCTTTGTACCAGACTATAGATCCTATCAGTAATCAGATTTCCGCTCTGATTCAATACCAGTTGGACCAATCTGCAGTCATTGATCAGCAAGCCACGACCTTGTATGACACTGAAGTCTGGGGCATCTGGATTATTACTTTCCTGGCTTTTGCCGGCAGTGCAGTAGCGGGTTATATAGTGACTCAACGTATTTTACGTCAGCTGGGTGCTGAACCTATGCAGGTTGTGGCTTTGGTCAAGGAAATCGCAGCTGGACATCTGGATTTGAAGATTAATCTCGATAAGGCCCATCCAGAGAGTCTGTTGTTTTCATTAAAACAGATGGTTGAACAACTGATTAACGTATTAAAGCAGGTGCAGACGGCCGGCACTTTGGTTAATCAGAATTCAGTGACGCTGGAGCAAAATAGCGAACAGGCTTCTACTCAGCTGAACCAACAAAAAAATGAAGTGGTTTCTGTCAGTGCAGCTATGAATGAGATGACCACCACTGTGGCCGCAGTAGCGCACAATGCACGACAAGCTTCGTTAAAAGCCGAGTTTGCCAGCCAGGAGAGTGTCAGCAGTGCGAAAGTCATGGACCAGACTCTGCTGGCTATGCAGCAGTTGCAGCAAAACATTGTGCATTCAACCCAGACAGTTCAAAGCCTGTCGGCGGAGAGTGAACAAATCAGCCAGGTGATTGAAGTGATCCGAGGTATTGCTGATCAAACCAACTTATTGGCATTAAATGCTGCAATTGAAGCCGCTCGAGCAGGTGAGCAAGGTAGGGGTTTTGCTGTAGTGGCGGATGAAGTCCGTACTCTGGCCAGCCGCACTCAACAATCGACTCAGGCCATACAACAAATTATCGGCACTTTATTAAGTGGTGTGGACTTGTCATTGCAATCCATGGAAAAAAGCCGTGACGAAGTGCTGCATGTCGTAGAGTTGGTGAATCAATCTGGTAACAGGTTGCAGCAAATTAATCAAAGCGCGCAACTGGTCTGGGATATGAGCTCAGAAATCGCCAGTGCTGCAGAGCAACAAAGTGTGGTGGCTGAAGACATTAATAAAAATGTCAGTTATATACACCAGGGAGCAGAACAAAGTTCGGTAGCTGCCGGAGCTGTATTACACTCAGCCGAGCAACTGCAGCAATTGTCTGAGAAACTAAAACAACAAATTGCTTATTTCCGCTTACCTGCGTAATCAACTTTAATTTGATAAACGCCATTGATCTAACCAGCTCCAGACTTGTTGCTGCTGTTGCTGGTTAAATTCATGGCGTGCTTCGCTCCAAATCTCAGAGCGTAGCGCTGCCTCAGCGCCATAGGCCTGCCAGACTTTTTTCAGTTGTTGTTGTCCCTGAATGACGCCTTGTACCGGCATCAGTGGATCTTGCCCGCCATTGATTAAATACAAGGCCTTTGGTGCCATCAGACTGACCTGATCCGGTATATCCAGCACTGCCGCCAATCCAGGATGGAGCAAATAAAAAGACGATTGGCCTTTGGTTAAATTAGCGCCGGGTTGCAGCAGTTGTTCAAAGTTATTAAACCAGCAGATAGCGGCTGCGGCCTGAATGTGCTCAGACAAAGCAGCGACTTGCCAGGCGCGGTAGGCACCCATAGAAAAACCAACAGCGACAATTTTCCCTGCAGGCACCTGTGGTTGCTGCACCAAAAATTTGGCCAGCTGCATGTCTTCCCATGCCGACAATCCTGATAGCGAATGCCCTGTTGCCATCAGGTTGGCAGCCAGTTGTTGCTGCTCTTCATACTGTAAAGGCCCACGCTCACCAAAGCCCAGAGTATCGGCCGCCAGCACCAGATACCCTTGCTTGGCCAGTTCGTCCCCAATAAAAGTACCAGCATAATATTTATTCACCCACTCTTTTGCTGCCTTGTTGAGGGGGGAGTCAGCAAAAGGTTTAATCATTTTTTCTTTGCCAATCACAAAATAGGCGCCGTGATCATGCAGTAACAAAACTGCGGCTTTGACAGGCTGATTTTTGGGGATCAGCATCACCGCTTTGGTATGACTGATACTGCTCAAGGGGATCTGCCAGAGCCCGGCTAGATAGGTGCCCCTGTCTTCCTGGTGTAGCAGCTGAGCCGAAGCCAACTGCACAGGGGCAGGAGATAGCAAGCGCTCCAGATAAAAATGGCGTTGCTGCTGTTGCCATTGGTCAATTGGCATCTGTTGTTGCCAGCTGCCTGAGTAACTTAAGGCGGGTGTAACAGGTAAAGTCACAGCTGCCTGGACGAATGCCGTATAAATACCAAGCCAGAGTGCAGACAGAAACTTAGTCATTGAACTTACCTCAACTGATTTTGTTCAGCATATAGCAGACTTAGCTTTAAGCTTGATCTTTATGGTTAAAATTCCATAAAGAGTACAAATCAGGCGGTTGGGCGCATCTGCTTGGGCGTTAATCTTAAAGGATGCTTTGAGTTTGCAGTTTTGTTATGCTCGATCACGAATTTTATTAACACTCACCCATTCTTGATAGAGGCAGTTTTTATCTCGAAGGGTTTAACATCCGGGGAACAGGATAGATGAGATACGCATTAAGCGCCGTGGCTTTGGCTTTATTAACAGCCTGTGGTCAACCAAGTGACACCAGCAAAACACAAGAAACAGTGATGACAGAAACTCAAGCCGCTCACCCTTTTACCTACCCAGTCACAGCTAAAGGTGAAGTGGTAGATAGTTATTTTGATAACAAAGTAGCGGATCCTTACCGCTGGCTGGAAGATGACCGCAGTGAGCAAACGGGCAACTGGGTCAAAGAGCAAAACAAAGTGACTTTTGCTTATCTGGACCAGATTGGCTACCGCGATCAAATCAAACAACGTTTAGAAGCGCTGTGGAACTATGAAAAAGTAGGCGCGCCTTTTATTGAAGGCGACTATACCTATTTCTTCAAAAACGATGGTTTACAAAACCAGTCTGTGCTTTACCGTAAAAAAGGCGAAGCCGAAGCTGAAGTCTTTTTAGATCCAAACACCTTTAGCAGCGATGCGACCACTTCTTTAGCTGATGTATCTTTCTCTGACGATGGAAAAACTCTTGCTTATTCCATCTCTGAAGGCGGTAGCGACTGGCGCAAAATTATCATTATTGATGTAGAAACTAAAAAGCCAATTGAAGAAACACTGGTGGATGTGAAGTTCAGCGGTGTGTCATGGAAAGGCAATGAAGGTTTTTACTATTCCAGCTACGACAAACCTGAAGGCAGCGAGCTTTCTGCAAAAACCGATCAGCATAAGCTGTATTACCATAAGTTAGGCACAGCGCAAAAAGACGATCCTGTGGTTTTCGGTGGTGTTGAAGCAGAAAAACACCGTTATGTCGGTGGTGGTGTGACAGACGACGGTAAATACCTGATTGTCTCAGCTGCTAATGCAACTTCTGGCAATAAAGTCTTCCTGAAGGATTTAACCAAAGCTGACAGCACTTTTGTCACTTTGTATGCTGAAGGCAATGCCGACTTTGAGTTTGTTGATAGCCGCGGCGACGCCTTGTATTTCGTCACGAATTTAAATGCACCAAACAAAAAACTGATCAAAATAGACGCCACAGCTCCAGCTGCCGACAAATGGGTTGACGTGATCCCGGAAACGGCCAATGTGCTGGATGTCAGCAAAGGCGCAGGGTTCCTGTTTGCCAATTACATGGTAGATGCTATTTCTCAGATCAAACAATACGACTACGAAGGCAAGTTAGTGCGTGATGTGTCTCTGCCAGGTTTAGGCACAGTCTCTGGTTTTGGTGGTAAAACCAAAGACACCACCTTGTACTACAGCTTCACTAACTACAACACTGCACCTAGTACTTTTGCTTTTGAGCCTAAATCAGGCGAAACCAGCACCTACTACAAAGCTGCTGTGAAGTTTAACAGCGACGACTATGAATCGAAGCAGGTGTTTTACACCAGTAAAGACGGTACTAAAGTACCGATGATCATCACCCACAAAAAAGGTCTTAAGCTCGACGGCACTAACCCAACCATGCTGTACGGTTATGGTGGTTTTAACGTCAGCCTGACACCAGCTTTTAGCGTAGCTAACCTGGTGTGGATGGAAATGGGCGGTGTCTATGCTGTGCCTAACCTGCGCGGTGGTGGTGAATACGGTAAAGCCTGGCACGACGCTGGTATTCAGCTGAAAAAACAAAATGTGTTTGATGATTTTATTGCTGCAGGTGAATACCTGATCGCACAAAAATACACCTCAAGCAACAAGCTGGCTATCCGTGGTGGTTCTAACGGTGGTTTGTTAGTGGGTGCTGTGATGACACAACGCCCGGATCTGATGAAAGTAGCTATTCCTCAGGTCGGTGTACTGGATATGCTGCGTTACCATACCTTCACCGCTGGTGCGGGGTGGGCTTACGACTATGGTACTTCTGAGCAAAGCAAAGAGATGTTCGATTACATCAAAGGCTACTCACCTGTGCATAACGTCAAAGAAGGCGTTGCTTATCCTGCTACTCTGGTGACCACAGGCGATCACGATGACCGTGTAGTACCTGCGCACTCCTTTAAGTTTGCTGCAGAATTACAAGCTAAGGCTACAGGTCCTAATCCACAGATGATCCGCATTGAAACTAATGCAGGCCACGGTGCTGGTGTACCAGTGTCTAAGCAGATTGAATTAGCTGCAGATATCTTTGGTTTCACCTTGTTTAACATGGGTGTGAAAGAGTTACCTAAGCAGTAAATAAACCAGGGTCAGCGTAAAATTAAAGCTTAATGTTATGCTGACCCTGATAAAAAACTGTACCTTCAGCTTTTTTGTCATGTTGCCTATTTTCAATTCTTACACTTCATCTTCAGCCAAGCTCACTGCCGTTTTACGCTAGCTGGCAGCACTGTTTACACAAGCACTAATACTGCTGCTTTATACCCAAGTGACCTGAAGTTTCGGCGAGGCGACAAGCCTGTTGGGCGAGATGGCGCAGTCAATAAAACGGCAGCTTTAAATCCGACGGGTATAAAACGATATCCGGTAGGCAAAAGCCGTTGTGTTGATCTTGCGTCTCAAGTCTCTATAGGTTCTGATAGAGGTCGTTTTTCAGGAGAGCACAGATGGCAGATTTTCGCAGTGATACCGTCACCCAACCCAGCGCCGCAATGAAAGCTGCTATGCTGGCAGCCCCTTTGGGAGACGACGTTTTTCAGGACGACCCGACAGTCAACGAATTGCAGCGCTATGCCGCAGAACTTCTCGGCTTTGAGGCGGCGTTGTTTGCGCCCAGTGGCACCCAAACCAACTTAATAGCACTGATGAGCCATTGCCAGCGCGGTGATGAGGCCATAGTGGGTCAGCAATGGCACACCTACCGCTGGGAAGGCGGTGGAATGGCGGTTTTGGGCTCTATTCAGCCGCAGCCTATTGAACTTCAGCCAGACGGTACTTTAGCGCTTGAGCATATCCGCGCTGCAGTAAAACCTGATGACCCACATTTTGCCCGCACTAAATTGATTGTGATGGAAAACACCACAGGCGGTAAAGTACTGCCACTGCACTATATGAACTCAGTAGCAGCTTTGGCTAAAGAGCTGGGATTAAGCTGCCATATAGACGGTGCCAGACTGATGAATGCGGCAGTGGCTTTGGCGACAGCAGATGGGTCCGATCCAATGCAAAAAGCCAGACAACTCTGCGCTGGTTTTGACTCAGTGTCTTTGTGTTTATCCAAAGGTTTAGGCGCACCAGTAGGCTCTTTACTATTGGGAAGTCAGGCCTTTATTCAGCAAGCGCGCCGAATTCGCAAAATGTTAGGTGGTGGCATGCGCCAGGCTGGAGTATTAGCAGCAGCAGGTTTATATGCGCTGCAGCATAACGTAGAGCGTCTGGCAGAGGATCATCAGCATGCACAGCAGCTGGCTGAAGGATTGCAACTTCTCGCAGCTGAACATCCCCGACTGAGAGGCAAATTGGACCTTGTGTCTGTTCAAACGAATATAGTGTTTACAGACATAGCTGCAGATATTGCGGATGACTTACTGAGTCATCTTGCGGGACACGGCATCCAGTTGACCAGCAGTAATTACAACAAAGCGGACCAGTACTTTAAAAGAGTGCGTTGGGTCACTCACCTGAATATCCATCCTGAGCACATTCAGCAAACGCTTGATTGTCTGCGACTTTTTTAACCCTACTTAAAAGTGCCGTTAAACGGCACTTTTTTTAGCCAAAAAATACCTTTATTGGGTATGAATATAATGAAAATATCACAAATATATAAAGTTGCTGTCGCTCGTCGCTCCTATAGTGTGCTGGCCCAATCTCGGGCACATCACAGATATGGAGAACTGAAATGGAACAACAATCTTTAGTCTGGTCTTTACCTCCACAAAATCTTAGCGCTTGCCATAGCACTATTCAAGGCTTGAAGGATTATCAAAGCCGTTTTTGGGCTATCGGCTTAAATGGTGATACTCTGCAGCCTGACGGTTTTCTGAAGTTCTTTGAAGATCGCAGTTTGCCTTTCGCTTATTTTGTGCGCAGTCAGGGCGTCTCTGCAGGCAATGAATCTGCCTACGACGTCAATATCAGTACCTTACAAAGCTATATTAATCAGCAAGTGACAGCCGAAACGAATCTGGTCAATGCCATTATTACTCAACTGAAAGACTATCAGGCACGTAACTGGGCCATTGGCTTAAACGGCGATACACTTCAACCTGATGGCTTTGTTTCATTTTTCGGTCAGCGCCAATTGCCTTTTGACTATTATGTTCGTAGCCAAGGGCTGTCTTTAGGTGAACCAACGGCCTATAGCAACAATATCCAAACTTTACAGAAGTACTTGCAGAGCGTGAAGTAACACATTCGGGGGCTAAGGCCCCCTTTCTGCTAGCCTTAAGTTGAGGCTGAAAGTTTATTAATTTGTAAAATCAATACGATAAATGAATTTTTATCAGGGCTGACGTCGTAGGCCTGACTCATGCTTTTGTAACTAGCAAGGCGTTTTTGTTGTATCAGATTGCGATTTAAGATTGAAAGGTCCTATTGAAAAGGCTCAAAAAGATGCTGCTTCAGTGCCGCTGCTTGTCTAGTGTTAAACCTGTTTGCCTGAAGCTACTCTGGGACTAATGACCTGATTTCCGGGGTGGTTTCCTCTGTTTTTCTGTGTTGAAGCTGATAAGGTAAATACAGAATAAAATCTCCGGGGCCATTATGAAACTTAGTTTAGCTGCTTGCCTACTGGCGGCACTTTTTACCTGTACCTATGCAGAAGCTGCCTATTACCGTTCGCCTTCGATACAACAAACCCAACTGGTTTTCACAGCTGAAGGCGATTTATGGCTAAGCTCCATTAATGCTGCTGAAGCCAAACGTCTGACCACCCATCCGGCCGAGGAAAGCCAGGCATTGTTTACGCCTGATGGCAAAGCTGTGGTTTATGTGGCAGCTTATGACGATACCCCGGATATTTATTATTTAACTTTGGCTGGTGGTGCGCCAAAACGTTTAACTGCACTGAATGCCAAAGTGAAATTGCAAGGCTGGAGTCTGGACGGTAAGTTGCTGTACAGCACTGATGCAATGGCAGGTCCAGTCAATACCTGGGTGCTAAAACTACTGGATCTGGAAACTCAGCATACTGAAACTTTACCACTGCTGGATGCAGTGGAAGCAGTGTTGGATGAGCAAAATGGTTACCTTTATTTTATTCGCTATGGCTTACAGCTAACGGGTGACAATGCCCGTCAGTATCAGGGCGGTGCTAAAGGACAGCTCTGGCGCTGGAAGCTGGGTTCACAGCTTGAAGCCGAACCTTTACTGACAGAGCATCAGGGATCGGTACGTCACCCCATGATCTGGCAAGGTCAGGTGATACTAGTCAGTGATGCAGGCGGCAATGCGAATTTATGGTCCTATGATCCGCGTGCCGGGGCTTTGAAGCAGCTGACGACTGAGCAGGATTTTGCAGTACGTTCCGCCCGTATGGATCAGGGCAAAGTGATTTACCAGTCCGGTGCAGATCTGAAGCTACTGGATTTAGCTTCAGGTCATCGCAGCGTCCAAACTCCTGCTTTGGTTACTGACTCTCCGCAGCAGCGCCAGCGTCTACTGACTGAACCTCTGAAGTACTTAACCTCCAGTTCTGTTGGATTTTCGAAAGAAAAGCTGGCCTTGACGCTACGCAGCAAAGTGCAGGTGTTGTCTCGTGCACCTCAACGTATTGTCGAACTGGCTGTGCCTGAAACGGCCAGAGCCCGCAGCGCTGTCATCAGTCAGGATGGCAAATGGGTGTATTTAATCTCAGATCAATCCGGCGAGCCTGAAATCTGGCAATACGCCGCTGATGGCTCAGATAAAGGCAAACAATTAACCAAAGACGGCCGCGGTTTTCGCTGGAATTTAACTGTATCGCCTGATGGTCGTTATCTGGCACACGATGATAAACAAGGCCAGTTATGGCTGCTGGACACCAACACAGGCACGAACCAGCTCCTGTATAAAAGTGGTTCTGGTTTAAGTCCATACGCTGACATGGTGTGGAATAACAACAGTACCTTATTGGCTTTTACCACTGAAAAGGATGGGACAGGCCGCCAGCAGATTGGTTTGTATTCAGTCAAAGAGCAACAGGCGAAGCTTTTGACAACTGCTAAGTACAACTCCTTTAGTCCGGCATTTCATCCTGATGGTGACTGGTTGTATTTTTTGTCAGAGCGCGAATTAAAAGCAACTCCAAGCGGTCCCTGGGGCGATCGGAATATGGGGCCTGCTTTTGATAAAAGATCTCAGGTGTTTGCTTATGCGTTAAGTCATGCGGCTCAGTTTCCTTTTGCGCCAGAGACTGAATTGACCGGGGCTTTGGAAGCAGAGAGCAAAACTCTGGCTTTAAAGGACTTACCTGGTCAGTTATGGCAGGTGCCTGTGGCTGCGGGTAACTATCAAAAAGTGCAGGCTGGGGCAGACTATCTGTATTTGCAGGAGTTTGAATACAGTGGTGATGCAGGCTCAGTACAGGCACTAAAAATTGAGCCTGATAATACAAAACTTCTGAGCTTTGCTGGCAAGGTGCGAAATATCCAGAGCAGTGCAGATGGTAAATCATTGTTTTTGCAGTATGAAACTGCACCTGGTCAGTACAGGTTTTTCTTAGGTTCAGCGACAGCCAAAGCACCTGAAGGCGAAGGTTCAGAACCCTGGGCTACTGAAAAGATCAGCCTGATGCTTAAACCCAAAGCTGAGTGGCAACAAATGTTTCATGACGCCTGGTTGATGCACCGAGAATTCTTATTTGACCCTGCAATGCGGGGCGTGGATTGGGGGACGACCAAAAAACGTTATCAGCCTTTAGTCAACAGAGTGACTGACAGATTTGAACTGGACGATGTATTGGCGCAGCTGATTGGCGAATTGTCTGTGTTGCATTCTCAGGTGCGAGGCGGCGACTATGCCAAGGCCAGTGAAAGTAGCAAAGCTGCCAGTTTAGGCGCTGAGTTTGTTAGTCGTAATGGCAAATTAATAGTGCAGACTATTTATCAGACGGATCCGGATTTACCTGCTCTGGCCAGTCCACTCAATAGCCCTGGTGTTGAGCTTAAAAGTGGCGATCACTTAGTGGCTGTCAATGGTAAAGCTGTCAGCTCAGTACTGGATCTACAGCAAGAGTTACAGCAACAGCAAGGCCAGCAGGTGCTGCTGCAGTTTGAACGTGACGGCAAGCCCATGAAAAAGGTGGTGCTGCCTATTAGTCCGCAACAAGAGCAAATGCTGCGCTATCAGCACTGGGTGCAACAGAAAAAACATCAGGTTGAGCAGCAAGGCAAGCAGCAGCTGGGTTATTTGCACTTGTATGCCATGGGGCCCACAGATATCAGCAACTTTGCGCGGGAGTTTTACGCCAATATCGACAAGCCTGGTTTGATTATTGATGTGCGCCGCAACAGAGGCGGAAACATCGACAGTTGGGTCATTGAAAAACTACTGCGTCGGGTCTGGGCGTTCTGGCAACCTGCCCAGGGCAAAGCCTACGGCAATATGCAGCAGACATTCCGTGGCCAGTTGGTGGTTCTGACTGATGCTCTGACTTATTCAGACGGTGAAACTTTTGCCGCCGGTGTGAAAAGTCTGGGCTTAGGTCCGGTGATAGGACAGCAAACTGCTGGAGCCGGTGTCTGGTTATCTGGCCGTAATTTACTGGCGGATATGGGAGTGGCCCGAGTCGCCGAAACCGCACAGTTTGATAAAGACGGCCGCTGGATCATTGAAGGTCGTGGGGTTAGCCCGGATATTCTGGTTGATAATCTGCCCTACGCTAGTTTCACCGGGCAGGACGCACAACTGTCCTACGCCATTCGTCTGTTGCAAAAACAACTGCAGGAAAAAGCAGTGGCTGAGCTCAAAGCTGAAGCGATAAAACCAGGCATGGCTAAAGACGTCAAGGGTCAGAGTTATTAACTCTGCCCCTGTACGAAAAAACATAATGTGTTTGCCCTTTCGTTGCGATGTAAGCGCTTTACAATTTGAGGTTAAACTGGTATCCAATTGAAATCATTCATGATTGGATAAAATAATGAAACTTAAACTACTGTGTTTTTCTATCGCCTTTTGTAGTTATTCCGCTTTGGCTGCTGACTGGCAGCCTTTGCTGGATAAAAATCTGAGTCAATGGGATACCTATTTAAGCTATAAACACAAAGAGTCGTATGACGGTTCTGTGCCAAAAGACGAACAGGGTAAAGCTATAGCGCCCATTGGCTTAAATACCGGTAACGACACCTATAAAGTCTTCACTATGCAGGAAGAAAAGGGTGAGCCTGTACTGAGAGTCAGCGGCGAAATCTACGGTGCTGTGACCAGTAAAAATTCCTATAAAAATTACCATTTAAAACTGCAATTTCGCTGGGGTGACAAAAAGTGGCCACCTCGCCTGAATAAACTCAAAGACAGTGGCATTTTGTATCACGCTGTTGGTGAGCATGGACAAGAGTATTTCCGCTCCTGGATGATGTCTCAGGAATTCCAGATCATGGAAGGTCACAACGGCGATTACTGGCAACAAGCCGGTTCTGCTATAGATATTCGAGCTTTTATGCCTGAGTCTATTATGAATGCTGTGGCGGATGAGACTCAGCCTTTCCTGAAAGTAGGCAAAGGCGAAGAGCTGCAGGGTTTTGTGTTACGTAAAGACAATCACGAGAAACCTGCAGGGCAGTGGAACACTCTGGAGCTGATTAGTTTTGAAGGTCAGAGCCTGCATATAGTCAACGGCCATGTAGTGATGGTGCTGCGCAATTCCAGGTACGTCACAGCTGATGGTAAAACCTTGCCATTAGTGGAAGGTAAAATTCAATTGCAAAGTGAAGCGGCGGAAGTGTTTTTTAAAGATGTAAAAATCAAAGCGTTACAGCAGATGCCTGCTGACTATACCAGGTTGTTTATGTAGCAGTAGTGACAAAGGCAGCCAACAGGCTGCCTTTGTGATGCTGTAGTTAAGTCGGACAATAGCTTAGAATTTATAACCGACGTTAAAAACCGCCACAGTTTTGCTTTCACCATCACGGCGGCCACCATCATAATCTGCACTACCGACACCCGCACCTAAAGTCCAGCCGCGTCCACTAAAACCATTCAGATGATAATCATAAGTGGCCAGAATCAAGCCATCGCCGTTAAATACATCAGAGGCTGACGCATACTGAGCGCCGAACACATGTTGACTGCTGGCTGATGGTGCTATGTGAAAGCCCACTGCTGCGCCTCCTACACCAGCCCCTACATAGAGGGCCATGTTATCTTCACGGTACATAAATTTACCGCCTAAATCGCCGTATTGGGAGCCAAAACCAGCCGCAGGAACAAATTCCCCCGCTTGTGTTTCGCCTGCTGTCAGTGTGGTAGCCAAAGCTAAAGTGGTAAGGGCTAATTTCATTTTCATTATGATGCTCTCTTTTTATCAAGCCAGAAGATGTCCGGTGGCAATAAGGCGGCAGTCTACCTGTGTTAACTGAACCGCAGCTTACTGTGGCTCAAGGCTGAGTGGAGCAAACTGGAGCAAATTAGAGCAAAGTACTGCGATAGCATGATTGGGGTAGAAATTGGAACGCAGTGCAGCGGTAGCATAATAGGGTTAAAAATAGGTGCGTAATTCAGCTGGGGCTCATCTTTCTGGTTCTACACTGCGAATTCGCCTGCTGTTGGAAGGACTGAACCTTACCCGGCAGTGTCAATCAGAGACAGGAGTGCATGCAATGAGTGCAATCAAACAACAGCAAAGTGCGCAACTTAAATACAACCGCAGCCAGAGAAATGACGATTTAACTCAGCAAGAACGCAGTGCTTTGAGTTTGATTTGGCGCGATGAAGAATCCGAACCTGTGACAACAAAACGCTATGACTCAACCACGGATCATTGCGCTGAGCTCGGTTACAACTGACAAGTTAAAAGCGCTGACGTGAATACGGCAGCGCTCAAGCAAAGCAAGGGACAGTATAGTTATGAACCCGCTGCTGTCCTTTGTTTTGCTTGTTCTTGCCAGTCCTGCTCCAGTTGAACAAAGTCAGGTCTTTTCAATTTGCCGCTGTGTTGATAGCTGAAAAATACCGCCAAGCATAAGCTAAAACTTATGGCAAAAAGTGTTGGCCCACCCCACAAGTCCAGTATCAATCCTCCGACGACAGGCGATAACGAATAGCCTATGGCGTATAAACTGGCGGCACCAAAATAACTACCACGTAACGAGGCTGGTGCCAGTTGATCTAAGTGCACGTTCATATTGGCAAATAATACGGCTTCGCCAAGACTCAATATAAAAACTGCCACTATCCAGCCCCAAAACCAGGTGGGTGGATTCAGCGCAAAGCCCAGTTGAGAAGCGGCTAGCAGCAATAATCCAACATAAATGCGTGATACCACAGACCAACTCGCCATCAGCCGTAATAACGGAAACTGAAACAGCACTATCACTGTAGAGTTCAGAATAATCATCGCTGAGATCAGCCCGACCAATTCAGGAACTTCAGCTCGGGTCAGGTATTGGATCAGGCTGGAGTCGCCATGAGCATAAATAAAAGTCACTAAAATATTAGCGACAATCACCAGCAAAAACAGCTGGTCTTTTTTCAACAGAAACAAAGTCTGGCCAAAACGCATTGGGTTGTATTTTTGCGCCAGTGGTTTGGGCTGACGGCGGAAAAATAATACAGCCACACCTAACAGAAAATAAGACAAGGCGGTGATAAGAAAAGCCAGTGGATTGCCTGTCATTCCAGCAGAAAGACCTAATAATGGCCCTATAGCTGCACCTGCATTAACCATAAAATACAGACCTTGCAAGGCCAGCTCACGATCTTTAGGGTCGGGAAGCGAATCTCCCAACCAGGCTTTACTGGGTGCATCCCATAAGGCCCTTGGTAAGGTGGACAAGAAGATACAACAAATAAAACCTGCTTTGCTCTGCACTAGAGCAAAACAGCTAAATGCCACAGTGCCTAAAGCTGCAGCAGCCAGCAGCAAGGGATAACGGCCAAAACGGTCCGATAAGTAGCCCGCGTAAAAGCCCAGTACCACAGCCAGCAGGGCAGCACTGGTCAGCCACAAACCTATTTCAGTCGCACTTAACTTAAATTTCTGATAGAGCAAAACAGAGATAAAAGGCCAGACCATAAAATAGCTGCCACGGACAAAAAAATTGCCCAACAGCAGCACCCATGCCGGGCCGGGCAAGTTTTTTATACGGGACCAACTAACCAGATCAGACATCACTGAACTCCATAAAACCAAGCCTTATACTAACGGAAAAACTCAAACTAAACGCCTGAGTTTTCAAAGAAAATTAGCTTGTTTCAGGAAACAGCAAGTTGCTTCAGTGCAGCTTTAATTATGCTGATAAAGACCAAGCTGTTGCATCAGCTGCCAGACGCTTTGAGGTTGCTCTGTCGCTTTTAAATAGTCACCAACTTTTTGCCGCTGTGATGCAGATTTATTTTGCGAAAGTTTCATTTTTCCAAGCCAACTATTGACCTCTATTCGGACTCCACAGATGCCATTGACCAGCTTTTGCTGATAATCCTTGGATTGCAACATAGCAGGCGCGGAAAAACTCTCCTGACGGCGCGCTAGCTCCAGAGTTTGCTCCTTATCCAGACTAAAGGCTTTGCCTTTGAGTTCAACCAGACTGTAATTCCAGGTCGAAACCGCCTGTTCTTCGCCATAACAATCGCCTGCGACAAAAGCATGAGGCCCCATAATCACAATTTGAACCTGCTGTTCATCCAATTGCTTTAGCTGCGGATTATTGCGGGCCATGTGGCAGTGTGCTGTCAGTTGGTCGTTCTGCCAGTCGAACAAAAACGGCAAAGGGCTGTAGAACAAATCAGTGGTGTGGCTGAGCAGCAAACCAAAGTAGTTGTGCTGCAAGAAGTCACGGATCTGCTGTGGATCGTCGGTTTGAAAGTCTTTAGGTAAATACATGGTGCTTTAATATTCTCTTTTGACCACAAAAGCGTTGTGGCATAACTGATAGCCTACTTTGGGATAATAACCCATAGCACTTTCGGCGCTGTGCAATAACTGCTGTACTTCAGCACCTGTAACTTTTTGTACCTGACGCAATAGTTCTTTGCCAATGCCCTGATGTTGCAGATTTTTATCGACCAGCAAATCACATATATACACCACCCAGGCTTTGTCTGTCATGCAACGTGCTAATCCTACTAACTGGCCATTGCGCCGCGCCGTCACCAATAAATTCGCGCTGGCCAGCATAGTCGCCATGCGGTTTTTATTGTCAATGGGTCTGTTGATACCGGACTTTTTATACAAAATCAGCATTTCCTCTAAATCAAAGCTGGATTCGATTTGATAACTCAACATAGTGGTTCCTCTGTGCTTGTGTATGACGCAGTTGTATCGCTAAACTGGTTCTATTAAAAGTGCCAGTTTTGTCAAATTGAGGGGGCCAGTTTGCGGGTAGAACTTGGGAGTTTTTTTCTGTCCGGTCAGGGGACTTTGCAACTACAACTTTATCAGGCTCTGCGTGAAAAGCTGTTGGCTGCCCACTGGCCTGCCGGTGCCTTATTACCCTCCAGCAGACAGCTTGCTGCTGAACTGCAGTTAAGCCGAAATACGGTCAATCAGGCATTGCAGCAACTGGTTGCCGAAGGTTATTTGGTCGGGCAGCAGGGCCGTGGCTATCAGGTCATTGCCCTTGCACCAGATCAATTTTTTCAGGCTCATACTGCAATTTCTGAGACTGCCCCCCAAGCTGAAATAACTCTGTTTGATTACGGTATCAGTGCAAAAACAGGCCCGGCTACAGGTGCTTTACAAACCGGAGTGCCGGATTTATCCGCTTTTCCATTTCGGATATGGCAAAAACTGACTCAGCGCCATAGTGGCAGGGCGGTTCTGGCTGGTATGGCTGATGCTATGGGGTATTTACCACTGCGTTTAGCTTTGAAGGACTATTTACGCCAGTCCCGTCAGGTTGTCTGTGATGAAGACTGTATTCTTATTACTCCAGGCGCACAGGCTGCCTTATTTATTGCCGCAAAGCTGTGCTGCAAAGCCGGAGATAAAGTGGCGATGGAGTCACCGGGTTATCCACGTTTGCGCCAGGCTTTACTGTTGTCTGAAACTGACATTCATTACATTGACGCCAGTTCAGACCAGGGAGTAGCGCTATCGCAACTGGAGCAGTTAAAGGACTGCAAAGCTGTATTTGTCACGCCAGCCCATCAATACCCTATGGGCGGAATTATGCCTTTATCAGAACGTTTACAGTTATTGGACTGGGCTCGTCAGCAGAGCGCTGTGCTGGTAGAAGACGACTACGATAGTGAGTTTCAGTTTAAACACAGACCCATAGCCAGTTTGCAAGGGTTAGCTCAGGGCCTGGGTGTGATTTACGTCGGCTCTTTCAGTAAAACCCTGTTTCCGGCATTGCGCTTAGGTTATCTGGTTTTACCTAAACAATGGATGAGTAAAGCTGCGGCGCTATTACAGGCGGTGTATGGCGATGTGGCTTTATTACCTCAGGCTGTCACGGCAGATTTTATGCTTGAGGGCCATTTTGGCCGACATCTTCGCAAGATGCGTCAACTGTATCAGCACAAGCAACAGTATTGCCTCAGACTTATTGCACAGTATCTACCAGATGCCAGATTATACGCCCGTTATGCTGGTTTGCATCTTACTCTGGAATTTCCATATGCCATTGCCGACAAAGCACTGTGCAGCGCTTTGTTAGCGCAAGGATACAGGGTGCAACCTTTAAGTCGTTATGTGTTTATTGCACCAGAGCGCACAGGTTTAGTGATAGGTTTGGCCAATACGTCAGAAGTCCAGCTCAAGAGTGGAATAGAGTGCATAGCGCGTTTACTGCCATTTTATCAACAGCCTTCCGGAAGTTAAAAACTCACTGAGTATTGCATAAGTTGCAAATAGGAATTATTATCATCTGAGTTGATTTCATAAAGCTGTTCACTGATGACTGAATTAAACCCGGATAAAAGATCGCAGAAAATGCTTAAAACCTTCAGGCAATGGATAGGACTTTTTATTGTGATCTCTGGTGCCTTTATCCTGCTGCTGGAAAGTTTTGCTGTGCTGCCTACGTGAGCAAAACTGTAAATTTAATCTGAGTACCCCAGTACCAAGGCGCCAAGCCAGGTTGTGTCGACTAGACTGCTGTGCCTGTTGCTAGCAAAAATAACGCTCTAAGTGTTACTGTGGACCTGCACAACAAGTGCTGTTTTCAACGAGTTTGTTTGAGTTATCCTGATATCGTGCATAGCACCACTGACTCTGTCATCAGCAAAATAACAGCTAGTGACAGATTGTTAGCCGTTGTCTTGTCGTTCTTCTGTACACTGATTACAATCGCCGCCATTTCCGCTGTTTGTTTGGAGTTCTGATGAATAAAAGTCTGTTAACCAATCTGTTGTCTGTACTTCTGATGGCGTGTGGCTGGTTTTTCGCCTTGCCCTGGTTATGGGCTATGGGGTTGTTTGCCTTTTCAGGCGCTATAACCAACTGGCTTGCTATTCATATGCTGTTTGAGAAAGTGCCTTTGCTCTATGGATCCGGTGTGATACCTGCCCGTTTTACCGAGTTTAAACAAGGCATCTATGATTTGATCATGGGCCAGTTTTTCAGTAAGGAGAATTTGCAACGTCTGCTTTCTGAGCAACACGAGCAAGATGCGGTCAGCTTAAAACTTGCACCAGTAATCGAGGCCATCGACTTATCACCGGCTTTTGATGCCTTGCTTGATACAGTGCAAAAATCTTCTTTGGGTGGCATGTTGGCGATGTTTGGTGGCGCTCAGATGCTGGTGCCGCTGAAAGAGCCCTTTATCGAAAACCTGAGTCGTTCTTTAGTGGAGTTGGCTGACAGCCCAGAGGTACAGCAACAAATCCGCAGTCAGCTGCATCAGGGCGATACTATTGACCTGCTACAACCCAAAATAGCTGCTGTAGTCGAAGGGCGTTTAGCTGAGCTGACGCCAGACATGGTCAAAGATATAGTGCAACAGATGATCCGCCAGCATTTAGGCTGGCTGGTGGTGTGGGGCGGAGTCTTTGGTGCTTTGATAGGCTTAGTAAGCAGTATAGTGCCAGCTATTTAACCTTTAGTTCGTTGTACTTCGTACCAGCAGGACAGTGGCTACTGTCCTGCGAATTCAAGCCTGTTAGGGTAAATAAATCTCACCTTGCAAATACAATTTCGCCTGACCTGATACCAGCACTCTGTCCTGTGTTAACTCGCAGCGCAGCACACCGCCTCTAGCCGAGGCCTGATAAGCCAGCAACTGATTTTTCCCAAGCTGTTTTGCCCAGTAAGGCACTAAGCCTGCGTGAATAGAACCTGTAACCGGATCTTCATCACCACCATTGGCTGACCAGAAATACCTCGACACAAAGTCATAGTCCGAACCTGCTGCTGTAGCTACTACATCATAAGGTGCGAGTTTTTTTAGCTCCTCGCTAGAAGTGGTTAACTGAAGCACCTGTTGCTCATCTTTGTATATCGCAAAATAGGCCTGCTCACTTCTGAGTACCAGATCAGGTTGCAGTGATAAGCCTGCCAGCAGAGCGGCGGGAGCCTCTACAGGGCTGGCAGGACGCAATGGAAAGTTCATCAGGATCCAACCATCAGTCTGCTGAGAGACTACTAAGTCGCCCACTGACAAGGTACTGAATTTAATTTGCTGGCCTGGCTTCAGGCTGAATAAAACAAAAGCCGCAGCTAAAGTGGCATGACCGCAAAAATCAATTTCAGTCACAGGAGAAAACCAGCGGATTTGATAATGATCTGGATCGATTTCCAACACAAAAGCTGTTTCCGACAGATTATTTTCAGTCGCTATCTGCTGCATCAGCCCGGCGCTGATGGGCTCAGATAAAGGCACTACGGCGGCATAATTGCCCTTAAAAAGTTGATCGGTAAAAGCATCGACCTGATAAATCGGCAATTTCATCTGTGTAATTCCTATGTCTGACCCAAAGTTGTCGCATCATAGCCCAGAAAAACACAGCAGAAGAGTCGAACTTGCTTATAATACCACAGATTTTTTACGAGGATGTCTGATGAAAATTGTTCTGTTAGTGCTGTTTAGTAGCGTGTTGGTCTCTACTTCTGTAGCTGCAGCTGATGTAGATATGGAAAAAACCATGAAACAAATGGCGCTGAGTTTTAAACAAGCCAATGAAGCTCAGTCTATTGAAGAACTTACCTCGGCACTGGCCAGTTTTAAAGGACAGTTGCAGTTGGCTCAGCAAGGTAAATTTCAGGCAGACAAAGCGGATTTGTACCAGCAAGGTTTAAAAGAATTGGCAAGTGAGGTGGATCAGGCGCAATTGTTGTTAGAACAACACAATTTAGCCGCAGCTAAGCAACAGTTAATCAAAATGGATGAGCTTAGAATCAAGTACCACAAGCACCGCAAACCAAGCTTTTGGCAACTGATTTTTGGTTAAGACCTCAGGCTCGATTTTAAGGCTGAACTTAAGTATATTGCACACAATTCAATTGAGTGGGGCTTTGCCATGAGTGCAGATAACGAAGACTACTTAGTGTTGGAAAAACAGCTGTGTTTTTCACTATACAGCGCAAGTCATAGGCTGGTGCGAAGCTATCGTCTGTTATTAGAGCCTTTGGATTTAACCTATCCGCAGTACCTGGCCATGCTGGTGTTATGGCAGCAACCGCAATTAAATGTCAAAGAGCTGGGTGAACAGCTTTATCTGGATTCCGGGACTCTGACGCCTTTACTGAAGCGGCTTGAAACTAAAGGCTTAGTTAGCCGCACCCGCAGCCAACAGGATGAAAGAGTGGTGCAAATAAGCTTAACCGCACAAGGTAAGGCGTTAAAAGCTCAGGCCAGTCATATTCCAATGACCATTTTCCAGCAGTCAGGTTTGCCTTTAGAGCAGTTGCTGGAGCTAAAACAGAGTTGCGATTTGTTGTTTAAACAACTGGAGGCCTTGTAATACTCCGACGCATCCCCATTTCAAACAGCAGATTCTTGCAAAGGGCAAGATGGCATAAATGGGGCTAAGAGAATGAGTTTATCTTTTTACAGTGCATCAGTTCCGGTATTTAAGCAATTTTTGAACAGCTTAAAGGACTTGTTGGTCAAGGCTGAAAAGTTCAGTCAGCAAAAAGAACTGGCAGATGCCGTGTTACTGCAATCACGTTTATTCCCTGATATGTTTCCACTGGTGCGTCAGGTACAAATTGCTGCTGATTTCGCCAAAAGTGTATCAGCCCGTTTAGCTGGTGTTGAAGTGCCTGCTTACGAAGACAATGAGCAGACTTTTGCCGAATTACAGCAACGTTTGGATAAAACTCTGGCTTTCCTTGATACCTTAACGGCTGAGCAGTTTGCTGAAGCTGCAGACAAGGAAATAGTGCTGCGCCCTGGCACACCAAAAGAGAAACGTTTTAGCGGCACCCAGTATTTAGCTCAGTACGGCTTACCTCAGTTTTATTTCCACGTCACCACCAGTTACGCCTTGTTGCGTCACAATGGTGTTGAAGTGGGCAAAAAAGACTATATGGGACAAATTTGACACTAGTAGCAGTTGGGAGAAATCCCAACTGCGCTGGGCTGATTAAGAAAGCGCAGCTTTGGTTTGTTGATTAAGTAAACCAATCTGTTCTATCAATACAGTGAGAGCTATTTGCTCTTCTTCACGCAGATAAGGATTCCAGATATCTGCCAGTATGACGGCTCTGGTTTTGTCACTGCGGTTCCAGGCTTCATGCAGATAGGTGTCGTCAAAAGCAAATATTTTGCCTTCTTGCCAACTCAGTTCCGCTATACCAGGCAAGTTAAGCCTGCAGTGGTCTGGTATATCCAGGCCTAGATGTAATACAGCTCTGCTATTTGTTGCGCCCCGGTGTGGCAAAATATGAGTACCAGGTTGCATGATAGAAAAGCAAACTTCAGGTGCATGGTCTTTGATATGAACCAGAGGAAGTTGACTCAAAGCCCGCGCTGTCGCTGGACATTGTGCTAAATGTTCTGTGTAAGTTTTACCATGACGGTAGAAAAAATAAGCATCCCAGGCACCGCCCTCAGTCAATGATTTTCCTTCTTCACCTTCCTGAAATGGTCTGAAATCCTTCGATTGATTTTGGAGTTGTTTCAGTTCCGCCTGGATACTGGCAGCTGCGCTTTCGTATTGTTCAGCAAAAGCCAATACACTTGGGTCAAAGACCGGAGCCAGAGGCAAATCTGGCACGTACAAATAGTTAGGTTGTTGTCTTGGATCTGCAAGCACTAAAGGGCGTTCACCTGTGTACATTTGTATTGCTTTAGTTACCCTTTCCATTGCTGATTTACCGAACCTCTGCCATAGAGGTTCGAGCCACTGGTACCCCAGATTTATTTTGTATTTGTTGATAAAGCCAAGGGCATAAGCGACATACTGACGGCACCAGGGCGCTGTAGATGCTTCATTTAACCAGAAACCTTTAGCTTGAGCAGTTTTAACAGCGATCAGGTATTGTTGACCTGCGCCAAACATATCTCCCTGTAATTCCAGTGCTCTGGCATAGAGCAATCGAGTGGAATAGGCACTTGGTAGTGTTTCTAGCAGCACAGCTAAAGAAACGCCAGAAGGGTCAGTACCAGATAATTGATCCAGACAACGCGCGAGTATTTGATGCAACTGCAGATCGGCAGGTTGAATAGCCAGCAGTTGTTCACAATAAAAAATTACCTGGCTGTAGTTATGCTGCGTCAGGTAGATTTGAATTAAGCTCTGTAGGCAGTAGATATCATTGGGCTTTTGTCTGAGAACGTCTTCGCAGAGTGGACGAGCTTCGTCTAGTGAATTTGATAAAATAAGTTTTTGAATTTTAAAGACTAAATCTGAGACACTTAACATTGCAGCGCTGGCCCTGACGGATATGTCGAGCAAGACTGCCATAAAGTTTTACGAATAACCAGAGCATGTTTTATAAAAATTGAGCGGGATCAATATTTACATTTGTTCAACTCTGTTGCGGCTTGCAAAGGCTGTACAGGCTGATGTTTTTGCTTTTCTGCACCAGAGTTTTATGGAAAAATCATTACGCCATTCTGGGTCTGAGTCTCAACATCATGGTAGAGCCGCAGGATCATTTGCCACTTCTCGGCGATCACCTGCTGTTCACCACTGCTTTTGAGCTTCTCTGCGGCCTGGCGCCAGCGCTCGACTAAATTCATATCAGTACCTTTTTTTGACATTAATAAATAAACGTCTGAACGTTTTAGCTGGTAGACAGGCCGGATATCCTGCAGATCTAAGCCTTCTTCCAGCAATAAATGTTGGATACCCTGACTTTCATAGGCAATTAAGTCCAATCTGCCTGAACGCAGCCGCATGATATTTTGTTGATGATTGACCGAGGGATGCAAATTGTTAAAGCCTTGTTGGAGCAGCCATTCTTCTCTGATATCACCCCGAACCACGCCTATTGCATTCACCTTATGCAAGCGTTGTAGATTCTGTATTTGAATAGGATTCGAACTCAAAGCATAGACAGACCAGGCTTTCACACTCAGATGGTTGATCCAGTGGAACTCATTTTCTCTGGACTCTGTTCTTGAAAAGCTGAAGACCAGAACATTAGGTTCAGTGCGGGCTACATGAATAGCGCGAGCTTCGGGCATTACTTCGATCTGGGTTTTGTCGTCCAAAATACGTTGAATAGCTTGAACAACTTCGACCGAGAAACCGGTCAAATGGCCATGGCTGTCCAGGTAGCTCGCTGGTGGCTCAACTACTGTAATAATGCGCAGAGCCTGACTTTCGCTGCTCAGGCTCAGACATAACAAACATAGCCCAACCATCCATCGCATCTTGTATTGTCTCTTCTGAAGAAACCTTAGGTTAGGTATAGTGCAGAATTGGCTGCACTGACAAGCAAAGCTTCTGTATTGTTTAAGATAGTCTGGCCAGGCGTTTAAGTTGGGCTGTAGGCACTAAAATAATTAAATTGCCTAAAGCCACAATGCACACACCAATAAGCGCAAACCAGCTCCAGTGATAATTCTCAAATATGGTCGATATACCAAGAGCTACTATTGGAAAGAGCACCATAGTGTAAGCTGCTTTGGCTGGACCAATACGGCCGACCAGAGTCAGATAGGCACCAAAGGCCAGGACTGAACCGAATAACGATAGATACAACAAGGACAGATTGAAACTAAGACTAGTGTCAAAGACCGGCATTATGCCTTGCACCATGGCCAGTATCGCCATCATGAGCGCACCATAGCTCATACCAAATACATTACTTTGTACTACGGGTAGTTGCTGTTGCTGATTTTTAGAGGACAACATATTGCCAAGAGAGGCTATGTAAGTGCCGGCAATACTCAATACCAAACCCCAAAAAGCAGAGCTGTTGCTTTCTAATCCGGCCAACTCAGGCCAAAACACAAAAGCTATGCCCAGAATACCTAACAAGGCTCCAAGCAGAGTTTTCATCTCAACAGGGCGGCCAAAAAATAAGGCACCGTTAAGAATATTCATCAGCACTATACTGGAAAACACCACTGCAATCAGGCCACTGGTGAGATCTGACGTCGCCAGATAAATCAGCAAATAATTTAAGCAAAACAAAAATAAACCTTGCAGTGCCATCCAGCCATGCTGGCGGCGGGTGAAGCGTAGCGGCAGTTTGCGCCACAAGCACCAACACCAGAGTAACAGAGCAGCCAGGCCAAAACGGTAAGCGATAGACCACATTTCTGGTACGTCGCCAAGCTGGAATTTAATAGCATAAAAAGTAGAACCCCAAATCAGCACTGTGGCCAGATATAAGGTAATAGAATGAGTCAGCATAATGCCTCAGGATACATGGGTCTTTAAGTCGCTTGCGCCGCAACTGGGGTTAGTTTCTTTCGGAAGTCGTGTTGTACTATGGCCAAAGCTGCCAACACTGTGTCTACTGGCAAATCCTGTTGCTCCAGCAACAGGATCAGTTCCACAGCCAGTTGCACCTCGAGAGGGCCATCAGATAAGGCTGGTGTTTCAGTTTTTGTCACGTTGAGTGTCTAAGAAGGCTTTCGCCTTATTAACAGCTTCACGCACTTTCATCACCATTTCAAAGCGCTCAGTTTGTGGCAAATAAAATGCCATATCCACTTCATAACGAATGTATTTTGGCGGCAACTGATTCAGCACTATGCAGCACAAGTCAGCCAGATATTCGGTGTCGTAGTCCTGATCTAAACGCAACTCAACTAAATGGTCCAACAGAAGTTTTTCGTAATAGTTATGGATATCGTTATCTAACTTCATCTGTTACTCCTTGTGTGCCTGAACTTTGTGCTCCGGCCTTTTAATAGCGTACTGATACTGAAGCTAAGCATAATCAGTTCGGTCATAAAACGCTACCAGCAGATGTTAACTTCAGGCTCGCCTGTTAGAATAGCGCGGTCAAAACAACAGGCTCTGGCCTAAGATTAAAAAAATGCAAAAGAATACAACCCCTTGTTACTACGGCGACTATCTACAACTGGATAAAATTTTAACGGCACAGGCCCCTGAAAGCGCTAAGTATGCCGATGAAGCTCATGACGAGACTTTGTTTATTGTGGTGCATCAGGTCTATGAGTTGTGGTTTAAACAAGTTCTGCATGAACTGAAAGCTGTGCTGGGCGTTTTTGCTGCGAATGAAGTGAAAGATCAGCAACTGACAGGTGTGGTACACAAACTCAAACGGGTTATTACCATTCAGCAACTGATGAACCAGCAAATAGGTGTGATGGAAACCATGACACCTCAGGATTTTATGTCCTTTCGCGACTATCTGGTGCCAGCTTCCGGTTTTCAAAGCGTGCAATTTAAAATGCTGGAAATTGGCTTGGGGCTAAAAAGCGAATACCGTATCGACTTTGATAAGAATTCCTTTTACAGCAGATTAAATGAAAAAGATCGGTTGTTTTTAGAAGCTTTGGAAACTCAGCCTAGTTTGTTTGAGCAAGTGGAGAAATGGCTGGAACGTATGCCATTTTTACAATTTGGTGATTTCAGCTTCTGGCAGATGTACCAAAGCGCGACAGAAAACATGCTGAACGAAGACGAAAGCACTGTGTTATCGATAGAGCAGATTGCTGAACATGAACGTGAAATGCAGCTGAAGGAAATAACGAATACCAGAGCTAAATTTGCAGCTTTGCTGGACAAAGATAAGTACGCTGAATTACAGCAACAAGGCAGCTTCCGCTTAAGTCAGCGCGCCATGCTGGCGGCGTTGTTTATTACCTTGTATCAGGAAGAGCCGGTATTTAACCTGCCATTTCAGGTGCTGACCTGTCTGACGGAAATCGATGAGAATATGACGATATGGCGCTACAAACACGCCATGATGGTGCAACGTATGCTGGGAACTAAAATTGGCACTGGTGGTTCCTCTGGCCATGATTATTTAAAACGGACCACGGAAAAGAACCGTATTTTCACCGATTTATTCCATATGGCTACTTTCCTGCTGCCAAAATCGGATTTACCTGAACTGCCTTTAGCAGTACGCAAACAGCTAGGGTTTTATTTCTCAGGTGCTCAGCAAGTCTAAATTGTAGGGGCGGGTCTTGTACCCGCCCGTCAATGGATATCGCGGTGCCCTTTGGCGGGCCGGGACAAGCCGCGGCCCCTACAACCTGCCCTTCTCAAATTCAAGTACAAAGGGCATGAAACCAGCGGTTTGTATTCGGTAATGACACACCGCTGATTTTAAAGGCTGCATAAAACAGTTGCAGATGAATTTGTGTTAATGCAGCAAGATCACGCTGATAACCTCCGCCTATAACGGCTGCAAGTGGAATTCCACGTTTCTGACATTCAGTCAGCACATACCAATCCCGCTTTGCCACTCCCGCAGTGCTAATATGCAAAAGCCCTAAATCATCCTGTTGATGAATGTCGATACCTGCATCATAAATCACTAAATCCGGCTGATGGATGCGTAACAAATAATCCAGACTTTGTGTGACTGCTGCCAGATACTCATCGTCAGAGCAGGCTGTGGGCAAACCTAAATCCCAGCTGGACTGTTGCTTACGGGCGGGGAAATTTTTTTCGCCATGCAAAGAGGCGGTAATGATGGCCGGTTCATCAGAAAAAATAGCAGCAGTGCCATCGCCCTGATGTACGTCACAATCAAAAATCAGCACCTTATCCACGCCCTGAGTTAAGGCGTAGCGAGCCGCTACAGCTAAATCATTGAATAAACAAAAACCACTGCCTTCAGCAGCAAAAGCATGGTGATAACCACCGCTTAAGTGCAAAGCTAAACCTTGATGTAACGCAAGCTGAACCGTTTGCACTGTGCCACCCACTGAAGTTAAAGATCGGGTGACTAATTGCTCTGACCAGGGAAAACCTATACGTCGCATCGCCTTGCTATCGAGCTGACCAGAGATAAGCTGCTCTGTATAACATGCCCGATGTACTGATAATAACTGCTCAGTGCTGGCGATTTCAGATGAAGTGAAGTGCTCAGCGGGTACACCCAGCTCTAACAAGGCCTGATATAAAGCCTGATATTTACCTATCGGATAGCGGTGTTTATAGGGCAGTTCAAGTTGGCTGTAGATAGGGTGATAAATCAGCCCCGGCGGTTTTGTTCGGACCACTGAATTTCTACCTCAAGTTCACTGATGGCTTTGCGACACCTGCCTAATCGAGCGTGAATGGCCAATACTCTGTCTGCACTAGTGTCCGCTGAACCTCCGGATAATTGGCGCTGCTCCAGTTCCAGCATATCCAGTAGACGCCTTTCAAAGCCCTGATATTCAGAGAGCTGTTGATACAACTCCTGAGTAGAACGGCGTAATTGTCCCACCATAGCCTGAGCTTGTTCTGAGGCATTGGGGGAAGCGGGGCGTTTTTTACCTTTGCCGGGTAAATACCTTAAGTCTTTGGTTTGAAAGGCACGGCTTAAGGCCTGAATTTGCGCGCTGAGTTTGGCAGCCAAAGCTTGAGCTGAGCTGGTGCGCTGCTCTGTGCTTGCTTTGAGGCGTTTGAGCATGGCTTCAGCTTCTAGCACATAATCGGTCAAAAAAGGCGAGTGGGATTGAAACAAGTCACTATCAAACCAGGCTTTTTGTTGCCAGCTGCTTTGTTTACCGTCAATGGCTTTGGCTTGCTGGGTCAACTGTTTCAGTTGTTGCTCAAGCGCTGCCAATAAGTCTTTCATCCATTGCTCCAGGCTTGCCATAACAAGCGGGCTGTAATAGCCAGTACCATAGTTAAAAACAGTGGTCTGATAAACTTGCTGCCAAAACGAATGGCTGAACGGGCACCAAAATAGGATCCGAGCATTAAACAAGCGCCCATCGCAAGGCCCAATGCCCAATAAATATGACCCAACCAGGCAAAAGTCACCAGGGCAAAGATATTACTGACGCAGTTCATCGAGCGAGCTACGCCGCTGGTCAGCAGCAAGTTGATTTTATACAGTGCCATGGTCGACACCATCCAGAAAGAACCTGTGCCGGGGCCTGCCAGGCCATCATAAAAACCTAAACTAAAACCTTGTGTTCTTTGTAGCCAGAAATGCTTGGGGGTTTGCTTTGGTAAAGTGAGTTGATCGTCTGGTTGCATTTTGACCAGCAGACTATACAAGGCTGCAACGACAATAAAAAACGGGATAATACGCTCCAGCCATTCTTTACTGATTAAATCCACTACTAAAGTGCCACAGGTTGCGCCAATGGCAGTGAAAATCAGCGCTGTGCGCCAATAGGCCGGATCAAACAATTTACGTCTGTAGTAGGTGACTGAGGCGGTAACAGAACCAAAAGTAGCGGCTAGTTTGTTGGTGCCTAACACCAGATGTGGCGGTAAACCTGCGGTTAGTAGCGCTGGTACTGTCAATAAACCCCCACCTCCGGCTACTGCATCAATAAAACCTGCCACTAAAGCTACGGTACATAAAGCAGCCACCACCCAGAGGTCTAAACCTAATTCCATTGTTAGTCTTCAATAGTTTGTGAAAAGGGGGGCAAAGCTTTGAGCATGGCCTTGCCATAAGTTTTGGTCACCAGGCGTCTGTCTAAAATAACAATACGGCCTTGGTCCAGTTCCTGACGCAGCAGTCTACCACAGGCCTGCACTAGTTTTCGTGCTGTAGCTGGCACTGTCATTTGCAAAAATGGATTGCCGCCTCTTTTGGTAATGGCCTCAGACAAGGCTTCTTCCAATGGCGAGGAAGGCACTGCAAAAGGTAATTTAGTGATCACCAGATTCGTTAGTAAAGCCCCCGGCAAATCCAAACCTTCAGAAAAGCTTTGGGTGCCACATAAAATGCTGCCTTCGCCTGCTTTGACTTTCAGCGCATGCAGTTCCAGCAGGGACTGACGGGATGCTTCGCCTTGCACTAAAAATGACCAACCTTTGGCGCGCAGCGCTTCGACCACTTTTTGCATTTGCCAATAAGAGGCAAATAACACCAGATTACCGGCTTTTTTCTCCAGATACTGTGGCAGTTTTGCTATTAGCTCATCGGTAAAGGCGTCACTGCTGGGGTCTGTCTGCATTTTAGGCAACAGCAAACTTGCTTTGTTTTGGTAATCAAAAGGCGAGTCGACTTTCAGTGTCTGCAAGCCGGGGTGCTGTGCAAGGCCTAGTTCCTGCTTTATATAATCAAAGCTATTGAGAGTGGTTAATGTCGCTGAACAGAGCACTGTGGCAAAAGCCTGACTGAACAATAAATCGTCCAGCAAAAAGCTGACGGACAAAGGACTGGCATAAGCGCTGCTGTGTTGTTGCTCTTTTTGGTCTATGGCCACCCAGCGCGCCTGATTGACATGTTTTTGCTGTGGTACTGAATACAAGCGCCAAAGTTCTGATTGTTGCTCAAATCTATGTTCTATTGCTGTGAGTTCAAATTGCAGTGGCAGCACCAGCTTAGGCGCAACTTTATGTTCAGTCGCAGCTTCAGATAAAAACTGTTGCAGTTTCTCTATCGCAGACAAGGCCTTACCGCTGAGTTCTGCCAGTTGATCCGCATGGGAAGCAAAAGTCTCTGGTAAGACTGCATCAGCAAATCGGTAATGCGGCTCTTTCGCAAACCAGGAGCTTTGGTTCAGTTCAAGCTGATGCTGTACAGGTTTGAGTTGTTTCAGGAAGTCGGCAACCAGCTCATCCAGTTTTAATACTTCTGTCATGGCGCCGTTTTGCGGCAGTACACCGGCCAACTGCTGTGTGGTCTTTTTTAACTTCTCAAGGTACTGAACTGGAAAATGCAGCGGCGCAGAGGCTGAGAAAAAATCACGACCGCTGTCAGGTAAGTGGTGGGCTTCGTCTATAACGTAAATACAATCCGCAGGTTCTGGCAGTATTTGCGAGCCTGCGTCCAAATCTGCCAGTAACAAAGCGTGATTAACTACTAATACAGTACTGTCTTCAATTTCAGCTCGGGCTAAATGAAAAGGGCATTGATGGTGCACTGAGTTAGCTTTGCTGCAATGAGCAGGATCAGATGCTATGCCATACCAATGTTCATCTGCAATTGGCTCTTTTAGGCTGTCTCTATCGCCCAGCCAATGACGCTGTTGCCAGTTGCTGAGTAATTGCTGTAACAAAGATGCTGGCGCAGTGCTTTGAAATAAAGGTAATAAATCAGGCTGTTGTAATTGCTGGCGGATTTTTTCAACACAGGCGTAGCGTTGACGTCCTTTGACTAAACAGAATTCAAATTTCAGACCGCTGTGTTTTAGAAAAAACGGCAAGTCTTTTTGTACCAACTGTTCTTGTAGTGCGACAGTAGCTGTCGCTATCACCAGTGTTTTCTTTTGTTTTAATGCAAAAGGAATAGCTGCCATTAAATAAGCCAGAGATTTCCCCGTGCCGGTTCCCGCTTCTACTAACAAGGTTCTGTCGTAGCTGTGGTAGCTACCAGCTAATGTATTGGCAATCTCAGCCACCATTTTATTCTGGCCAGAGCGGGGCTGGTAATTCGTCAGGTTGCTTTTTAGCTGCTGATGAATTTCTCGAATTTGGTTTTTTAAAGCATCAGTAAGCATTAAAACATCTGGATAAAAAAACAGGCTTTTATGATAAAGCAGTCCCCTGAACATCGCAATCGTCAGTTTTGTTACTGCAATAGTGGTTTTTCGAGATGGATAGATGAAAATAATTAACCTGCACTCTGTAACCTAAGGTTTACGGATGAGGGGGTGTGTTGTATAAAAAATACCAAAATAGATTAAAATGCAGCCAAATAAGGCGGTTGCTGGCTGTAAATGCACAGTGGGTTGTAATAAAGATACATATTTTGTCGCAGAATTTTACATAACTGCAGCAAAGGGAATATCTGTGTCGCGCCCGTTGACAACACTTAACAGAATTTGTTCCGTGAAAGCTGTTGACCATGTCGAAAAATTACGTTTATTATCGGGGCGTTGTTATCGGGGGGCGCCCCGGTTTCGAAATGTTCGGAGTTCCAATCGCCGCAAAGGTTGGTCATTGTAAAATTATAGAATCACTAAATAGTGGTCCAGGGAGAAAAACATGTTTACAAATAATAAATTATCAAAAGCAGTGCGTTTAGCAGTTGCTTTTGGTGCTGCCTCTACAGCTGCATTCACTGCATCAGTAAGTGCGCAAGAAGCTGAAGAAGCGAAAGACGTTGAACGTATTGAAGTTACTGGTTCTCGTATCAAACGTACTGACTTAGAGTCTGCAAGCCCTATTACAGTATTTACTGCTGCAGATATCGAAGCTTCTGGTCACGTTACGCTGGAAAAATTCGTTCAGTCTTTACCAGCAGTGAACGGTGCAGCTCAAGGTTCTAACGTAAACAACGGTAGTGCTGGTAATGCTACAGTTTCTTTGCGTGGTTTAGGTTCAGGTCGTACTCTGGTATTGATCAACGGTCGCCGTTTTGCTTCAAGCGATTTAAACTCTATTCCTCTGTCATTCGTTGAACGTGTTGAAGTTCTGCGTGACGGCGCTTCAACTGTATACGGTTCTGACGCTATAGCTGGTGTTGTTAACTTCATCACCAAAACTAACTTCGAAGGTACGGAACTCACCGCTCAAACTGACATGACAGGTGAAGGCGATGGCGAGACGTACAAAGTATCAGCAACTACTGGTGCTTCCAGTGACAAAGGTAACGTAGTTCTTGCATTAGAATACAGCAAGCGTCTGCCTATTTCTCAAGGTGATCGCGATTTCTCAGCTTGTGCTTATGCAGATGATGGTGATGGCGGTGTTCAATGTGTGGGTTCTGGTACTACAGCTTTTGGTACCTGGCGTTCAAGCGCTGCAGGTAACTACTACACTGGCTCAGGTGCGGGTGGCTCTACGAGCTGGATAGTGGACCCTGTGACTGGTTTAAACCGCAAATTAACAAGTGCAGACACCTTTAACTATGCAGCTGTAAGCTACATGGTGACTCCACAGGAAGTGTTCAGCATCAACGGTTCTGGTCGTTACGAATTATCTGACAGCACTCGTATTTTCACTGAAGCAGGTTTCACTAACCGTCAATCTAACCAGTTAATGGGTGCTGAAGGTACATTCTGGGGCCAAGTAGTTCCGGCGAACCACCCTGATAACCCAACTCGTTTTGATATCAACGGTAACGCAGCAACTCCTACTGCTGTAACGGTAAACCGTCGTTTATTCGAAACAGGTGGTCGTGCCTTTACTCAGGACTTCTCTGACTACCGTATGGTTGTTGGCTTAGAAGGCGATTTCGAAAACAACTGGTCATGGGATACGTCTTTTAACTACGCTCGTTACGTCGATTCACGTATTGACTTCGGTCGTGCTAACCCTAAACGTTTCCTGACCTTAACAAACCCTACTGCTTGTGCGGCTGATGCAGCTTGCCCAGGCTTATGGAACCCGTTCAAAGCCGGCACTTTAACTGATGCAATGATGGACTACGCTTTTCTGCCAAACTCACCAGTTGTTCGTGGTGTAACTAAGCAGTTCCAAGCTAACTTAAGCGGTGACTTTGGTGATTTCGAATTACCAGCAGGTCCAGCTGCCTGGGCTTTTGGTGTTGAAAGACGTTGGGAAGATTACCTGAACCAGCCAGATGGTGCTGCTATCATCGGCGAAATCTACTCAGTAGTAGGTGAGAAAACAGAAGGTCAATACGACCTGAACGAAGCTTACTTAGAATTAAGTGCTCCGTTACTGGCTGACTTGCCAATGGTCGAAAGCCTGAACTTATCTGCAGCTGTTCGTCGTACTGACTACAACTTCCTGAGCGCAGCTTCTAACACCAAGTTAGGTTTAGAGTGGACTCCGTTCGATGGTTTGTTAGTTCGTGCTACCAAAGCTGACGGTTTCCGTGCTCCAAGCATCTCTGAACTGTATGCTCCACAAGCCGAGTCAAACCTGAACTACGCAGAACCTTGTACTAACTATGCAACTGGTGCTCAGTCTGCAAACGTAAAAGCAAACTGTGCTGCTGAAGGTTTACCAGGTAACTTCTCACTGACCTCTAACCAGGCTAGTTCTTTAACTGGTGGTAACCCAGATTTAACACCGGAAGAGTCAGAAAGCTTAACTATGGGCTTTGTGTACACGCCGTTTGATAACTTCAGCTTCGCAGTAGATTACTTCGACATTGAAATCACTAACGGTATAGGTACTGCTGGTACTAACAACATCGTTACAGCCTGTTATGAAAGTGCAAACTTCTCTAGCCCGCTGTGTGCTCTGATGGTTGGTCCTGGCGCATTACCAACTCCGGCTGCTCCGCACCCAACTTCACCACGTCGTGACGCTTTAGGTGCTATTGCTGGTGTTCTGGTTACTAACGCTAACTTGTCTACTTTCGAAACTTCTGGTGTTGACTTCGATACATCTTACAGCTTCGATTTAGGTTCAGGTCGTCTGAAAGTGCGTTTAGACGGTACCTACTTAGAGAACTACTCATACGTTCCTTTCGCGGGCGAAAAAGAGTTGAAATATGCTGGTAAGTATGCAGAAGACCAATGGGAAACCAGCCCGGCTGCGTTCTCTAAGTTACGTGCTAACTTAACAACGTCTTACACTACTGATTCATGGTCTGCAACCTGGATGATGCGTTCTATGTCAGGTGTTGATGCGTTAACTCCAACAGAAGGCAACACTAGTGATAGCACTGGTACAGTTGTGTATAACGACTTACAAGGTAGCTACTACTACGACAACATGACCTTTACATTAGGTGCTCGTAACTTACTTGATAAGAAACCACCATATGTAACTGACTACGGCGATATGAACACTCTGAACGCCTCATACGATACTGCTGGTCAGTACTGGTATGCTCGTGTATCAGCTAAGTTCTAAGCTGAACTCCTGAAAAAACCAGCCTTATGGCTGGTTTTTTTTTACCTTAATTACCGTATAAAAATGATCTGCCGCAATAAGGTGCTTTGTGGTAAAACCTAGACTGATAAAAACGGACTGCGATAAAAAGAAGTGATGAAACAGTTAGATTCAGCTCAATTAATGCAGCAGGCTTTGGGCTTTTACCAAAGCCAACAATACCAACAGGCCATAGGACTACTACAACTGTTGGCGCAACGCCATAAAGAACACCTTCAGGTATGGCATCTGAAAGCGTTAACAGAACGTAAGTTGGGGCAGGAACAGGATGCACTGAGTTCTTTTGAGCATGCTTTTAAGTTGCAACCAGATAACCCAGAGCTACTTAACAACTTTGCAAATTTACTTAAGCGTCACCAGCAAGAAACCAGAGCTTTAACTTTGTTTCGTCGCGCTATTGAGCTGCAGCCTGGGTATTTTGACGCTCATTACAATGCCGCTTTGTTGCTGCAAGACCAGCGTAAAGTACAGGAAGTTATTCCTTTATTACAAAAAGCTCTGAATATAAAACCAAAACATCCGGACGCAATTTTGGCTCTGGCGCAGGCTTTTGAAAAAAGCGGCAGAGTAGCGGATGCTGAGCGGCTATTGGAAGCTGCTGTGGCCGAACAACCCGGTCAGTTGAAGTTATGGCTCATGTACTCAATCACGCTGAGGCATCAGGGAAAGTACAAATACGCACTTGAGCAATTAGGTAGGGCTGTTGCCATTAACCCGGCTGATTTGGCGTTAAAGCGTGAGTACGCGACAGTCTGCTATTTAGCCGGAGATATAAAAACAGCTATAGCGCAGGCCAAAGATTTGTTACAGCAGTTCCCGACAGAGGCGTCTTTGTATCATTTGCTGGCAGATTTCAGATGGCTGGCCGGTGAAGACGATTGTTTTAGTCACTACGAACACATCTTAAAACGGCAGCCACAATTACTGCATTTGTATGGGCCTTATATTCAGAAACTGATTAAGGCAAATGCGACGGAAAAAGCAGAACAGATCACTGACCTGTATCTGGCGCAACAACAAACAGCAGAAGCTTTAGTCTACAAAGGCTTTTTACGCCGTAGTGCAGGTGAAGCAGGTCAGGCGTTAAACTTTCTGCACTCAGCGTTGCAGCAACGACCTGCAGATGCAGAAATCCGCAATGAAATGGCCTTATGTTATTTGTCGCAGCAGGCGGATGAACAGGCCTTGAAGCAGTTTGAAGCGCTTATTCAGGACTATCCGCATAATCAGGCTTGGTATGCACATTATGCGGCAGCTTTAAAGCACCTTGGCCAAAGCTCTGCCTACCACCAATTATACAATTACGATCACTTTGTTCAGGCCAGGGCTATCGAACCTCCGGCTGGCTACGTTTCAATAGAGCAGTTTAACCAAAGTCTACTTTCAGTACTTACTCCTTTGCATCAGACACAAAGGCACCCGCTGGATCAATCTTTGCGGTATGGAACTCAGACGGACGATCATTTATTTTTGAGGCAGGAAGAGCCGATCCAACAGTTGGAACAACAGATCCGTCAGCAGGTCTTGTTATACATTCAGAGCCTACCCAAGGATCAGACTCATCCATTTTTACGTCGAAAAACTGCCAATTTTTTATTCACAGGGGCATGGTCTGTGCGGCTGAATCAAAGTGGTTTTCATAAGAATCACTATCACAGTGAAGGCTGGATTAGCGGTTGTTATTATGTCGATATACCGCCTGCTGTTGAAGAGAAAGGTCAGGGATGGATCAAGTTTGGCCAGGCTGAACTGACTGAACAACTGGCAATGCAACCAGATATTTTAGTTAAACCTCAAGCCGGAACTGTAGTATTGTTTCCGTCAATGATGTGGCATGGTACTGAGCCTTTTTCTGGCCAGCATTACCGGGTAACAGTGGCTTTTGATTTAATTCCAACGGATTAACTTTTTAAGGGGTATTTATGTTTTGGGGTCGCTTTAGTGAAGAGCAAGCTGCAGATAACAAGTTAAAAAATCACGCAGAAGCTATAGAAATGCCCAAAGGTGAAATGTATCTGGCGTCATGTATTAATATTTTACGTAATGTGTATGGATATGTCTTCTCCGTCGAAAAGGGTGTTGCTGTCGATAAAAGTGGTAGTTATCTGCCCCTTTATACTTACCCTACTATTGAATATCTGACTCAGTTTGATTTCCGCAAAAAGCGGGTGTTCGAATTTGGCGCTGGCGCCTCCACTTTTTTCTGGATGGAAAGAGCAGCTGAAGTGGTAAGCGTCGAAAATAATCTGGATTGGTACACTAAACTCAAGGCGCAAATTAAGCCTAATGTGAAACTAATCTTCGCAGAGAATACTGATTTTCCGCTAGCTATCAGCAAGCAGGAAGGGCTGTTTGACATTATCATAGTTGATGGTTTTGGCTACAGGTATGACTCAGCAGTGCAAGCACTGAGTAAGTTGGCTCCAGGTGGCTGTATTGTGCTTGATAACGCGGATTGGCACCCGAATACCGCAGCTAAGCTTAAAGCAGCTGGTTTGTTGCAGGTGGATATGACAGGTTTTAAACCTTGTGAATCTCATACCTCGACGACATCGATTTTTTTTAGTCGGGACTTTGCTTTCGCGACATTAGAACAACGCCAGCCAGTTTATGGTAAAGGTTCAAAATGGATTAACTCTGAAGAATGGGATAAAACCCAGTTGTAAGTTCAGCTTTTCCGGCAGTTATCACAACGTTGCCTGGCCGGGTCAAGCTCTAACTGTTCAAAAGGCAATGCGGCTTCGCAGTCTGCACAATAACCGTATTGCCCTATTTGGATTTGGCTTAAGGATGCTTCCAGTTGTTCCAGTCTATGCCGGTATTCTTTTAGCTGTTCTGAGAATACTCCCGACATGAGCTCTGGCCATTTTTGGACAGATTCTGCCAGCAGCTTCTTTGCCAGTAACAGATAGTCAGAGTCCTGACTGTGCTCTAAGCAAATGATGATTTTTTGCTGGACCTGAGTCAGCTCCTGCTCTAGTTTTTCCTGATAATACTGTATTGTGTGTAGAGGCATAACAGAAACTCCTGATTAAGTCTGTAGTTTGTACCGCAGAGAGCTCGTTTGCTGTGATGTATATCAATAAACTTTATTTAATCTGATAAGTCGTGAAATTTTTTTCTGATGAGTCAGGTCTATTTGAAGCAACTTAATGCAACCACAAGGAATATTGTTATGAAATCGAATAAAACTACCGCTGTTGCCGTCAGTGCCTTAGTATTGGGTTCTTTAGCTAGCTTAAGTGTAACTGCAAATGCCAATCCTTTTTCTGCAGAGCAGTTAATTGCTGGTTATCAGTTAGCTTCAGCTGAGGCTTCTTGTGGTGCTGATAAAGCCAAAGATAAAGAAGCTAAATGTGGTGAGGACAAAGCGAAGGATAAAGAAGCCAAATGTGGTGAAGGTAAATGTGGCGGCGATAAAAAAGACGCCAAAGACAAAGAAAAGACCAAAGAAGCTAAATGTGGTGAAGGCAAGTGCGGTGGCGCTGCGTAGTACTACAGATAGTCAGCCTGCACTCGCAGGCTGACTGCTTTTAGGAGACCTTATGTCTGATTTCCCCTTTGGTTTAACGTCACATCAGGTGGGTTTAGGCCTGCGGCGTGAAATGTTGAGTGCTGTGTTAGAGCAGCAACAAGCAAGTATCGATTTTTTTGAAGTGGCGCCAGAAAACTGGTTACCTTATGGCGGTACTTACCAAAAAAAATTTCGCCAGTTAACAGAGCGTTACACCTTTATTTGCCATGGTTTATCCTTATCTTTAGGAAGTCCTGATCCATTAGATTTGGATTTTGTGCGTCAAATCAAAGCCTTTTTAAAAGAGCATCAGATTCAGCTCTATAGTGAGCACTTAAGCTATTGTTCTGCAGCAGGGCATCTGTACGATTTATTACCTATCCCTTTTACCGAAGAGGCTGCTGTTTATGTGGCTGACCGCATCCGTATTGTGCAGGATATTCTTGAGCAGCCTTTGGTAATTGAAAATGTTTCCTACTATGCAGCGCCTGGCCAGGAGTTAACGGAGCTTGAGTTTACCAATGCGGTGTTAGAGTTGGCCGACTGTAAGCTGCTATTAGATGTGAATAACATTTACGTTAATTCAGTCAATCACAGCTATGATGCTCTGGCCTTCTTAAAAGGACTGCCAACGCAACGTATTGCTTATGGTCATGTTGCAGGGCATTATCGCCAACATGACAGCTTACTGATTGATACCCATGGTGCTGATGTGTCTGATCCGGTCTGGGCTTTATTATCTGAAGCTTATCAGCATCATGGTCTGTTTCCGACTTTGTTGGAGCGGGACTTTAATATTCCGGATATGCAGCAACTGCAACTTGAGCTGGCACATATTCGTCGCCTGCAGCCTACTGATCCTATGCAGTTAAGGGCCTGATATGAAGTTTAAGCAGGTTCAACATCAGTTTGTGGCTTATTTACGCTCTCCTGATCAAAGCGAAAAGCCGACAGATATCGGGCAGGAACGTCTTGATGTGTATAGAGAATTATTGTTTAACAATGTTTCAGGTTTTGTCAGCAGTGCCTTTCCTGTACTGAAATCCCTTTACTCAGAGCAAGCCTGGCAACAGCGTTTACAGCTGTTTTTTAGCGCTTATCGTTGTGAAAACCCGTTTTTTTTGTCCATAGCTCGGAGTTTTTTAGACTTTCTGCAGCAACAATATCAGCAACAGGGCGATGATCCGGTGTTTATGCTGGAACTGGCCCACTACGAATGGCTTGAACTAGAGCTTGCTACCCGAAAAGCTGAACCTGAAGTTGCAGTCACAGATCTGAGGCAACAGGCCCTGCAGCTATCCGAGTTAGCTTCTGTGCAGGCTTATCAGTATCCTGTGCATAAAATTTGTCGGGAGTTTCAACCAGAAGAAGCAGAGGCTAGTTTTTTACTGATCCATCGCAATGCCGATGATGAAGTGAAGTTCATCGCCCTGAATCAACTCACGACTTTATTGTTACAAATCTTGACTCAACACCCAGGATTAACCTTGGTCGAATTGGTGACAGAGTTGGTGCCTTTTGTGCCACAACTAGAAGAAAGCCAATTATTATCGGGTGCCGAGCAGATACTGGCAAATTTTGCTGAGAAAGGCATAGTGCGAGCTTTTCAAGCGCACTAAAATTCATTACCATGTTCAACCTTTTTTAATGAATGAGCTCAGATCATGGCAGACGAAAATTTTAAAGAATCTTTTGGCATAGGCCAATTCGTGTTACTGATAGTGGCCTTTCTGGCATGTTTATGCCTTGCTCCAATTGTCAGCTGGATTCGTTTTTTCAGCTAAAATTTCGCGAGTGAGAAATAAACCGCCTTGTGGCGGTTTTTTTGTCTATTTTAGGTCGGGCTTTGCGGCCCGGCGCAATGTTCTATTTTAGGATCAGGAAACTGAGAATGACTACAGCATCTCTTTCTACTTTATTAAGCCAGGTGATTAAAGCCGTGCCTGACTACCCAAAGCCAGGTATTTTATTCCGCGACGTCACCAGTCTGATGTTGGACGCTGATGCCTTTGGCAAAGTGATTGATGCCTTTAAGCAACAGTTCCAGGACAAAGGATTTACCAAGATTGTCGGTACTGAATCCCGTGGTTTCATTTTTGGTGCGCCACTAGCTTATGCTATGGGTCTGCCTTTTGTTCCGGTGCGTAAACCAGGTAAATTGCCACGCGAACGTATTGCTCAGTCTTATCAGCTGGAATACGGTGAAGATACACTGGAAATTCACAAAGACGCTATAGTGACAGGTGATAAGGTGTTGTTAGTGGATGACTTATTGGCCACAGGTGGTACTATTGCTGCTACAACCAGTTTAGTCGAGCGTCTAGGTGGCAAAGCGACAGACGCCGCTTTTGTGGTGAATCTGCCGGACTTAGGCGGACAAGCGCGTTTAGAAAAGCTTGGGTTGAACCTTTACAGTCTGGTTGAATTTGCAGGCGATTAATTCCAATAACAGACAGGCGTGGGTGGCATGAGTTATCAGGTACTGGCAAGATACAGGTGGGCACAAGTGGCATGAGTTATCAAGTGCTGGCAAGAAAGTGGCGACCACAACATTTTGGTCAACTGGTTGGCCAGGATCATGTGAAAACGGCGCTAACTAATGCGCTGAATCACAACAGATTACATCATGCCTATCTATTTACCGGCACCCGTGGTGTCGGTAAAACCACTATAGCCCGTATTTTTGCCAAAAGTTTAAATTGCGAAACAGGCGTGACCTCCACGCCTTGTGGTGTCTGCAGTGCCTGTGTTGAAATTGATCAGGGTTTTTTTGTTGATTTGTTAGAAATTGACGCTGCCTCCCGCACTAAAGTAGAAGACACCCGCGATTTACTCGACAACGTACAATACGCGCCAAGCCGCGGTCGCTATAAAGTTTACTTAATAGACGAAGTGCATATGTTGTCGCGCCACAGCTTTAATGCGCTTTTGAAAACCCTGGAAGAACCGCCGCCACATGTGAAGTTTTTGCTGGCGACCACGGATCCACAAAAGCTGCCTGTCACAGTGTTATCCCGTTGTTTACAGTTCAGCTTAAAAGCCTTAAGCCCGGAACAAATTAAGCAGCATTTATCTTATGTCTTGGCGCAGGAAGGTATTCCAGCTGCGGACGATGCGCTTGCTTTGTTGGCTCGCGCTGCCAAAGGCAGTTTACGCGATTCATTAAGCCTGACGGATCAGGCCATAGCACAAAGTAATTCCAATATTACTGTGCCTTTAGTGCGCGACATGCTGGGGTATTTAGAGCAGCAATGGGCAGAGCTTTTACTGGCCGCTGTGATTAACCGCGATTTAGCAGCGCTGAAACAGCATCTGGATCAATTGGTACAGCAGCACAGTCATTTCGCTCATGTGCTGGATGATATGCTGGCCTTGTTGCATTTGGCGGCTTTAAGTCAGTTTAACTGGCAGGCTGCTGATTTAGTCACAGACCACAGTGCTTTTGTGCAGCAATTAGCGGAGCAGCAGAGCCCAGAGCAGCTTCAGCTGTTTTATCAGTTACTGATTTCTGGCAAAAAAGAACTGGCCTTTGCGCCCGAGCCTCGTATTGGTCTGGAAATGGCGTTATTACGCGCTGTAGCTTTTGTGCCAGGTGCTGAGCACTCTCCTGCGATGCGTGCTTCGGCTCCTGTGTCTCATGCCGCCGAATTAAAAGCAAAATTTAATTTACCTGAAACTGCGCCGGTGCTTAAAGAAGTGCAGCCTGTCTCTACTGCGGCGCCTTATGCTGATGAACCCGAAGTTGAGGTCGTCGCTCCAGTACCTGAGCAAATTGCTGCTAAAGTTGCATCGCCAGTGGAGGCTCCTGTCCCAGTATCAGCAGCTCAGACCACGGCGCCTGCTGGTATAGCTGCATCTATTTTGGCTCGTCGAGGCATAAAAGCCGATACAGTCGTCAATGCTGGCATAGCGTTGGAGAACCACAGCGAAAAAAAGTCTGAGTCAGCCCAAGCTGTAGCTCCGGCTACAGAGCCTGTTGCTATACCTGCAGCTAAAGTTGCAGCTGCTTTGGTTTCTCAGCCTGCAGCTCAGCATAGTGTTAAACCAGCGCAAACAGCGACCTACCAGACTGCTCCTGTAGTTTCGCAGCCTGCGGTTATAACTGCTTCATTACCAGAACAGCCAGAGCCGGCAATGTCCGCTTATCCTGATGAATCTGAGACTTCAGATATAGCAACAGAAGATGCAGATTTTGCCGCTGACTGGGCCTGGCAGGAGTTTCAACAGCAACATCAGTCAGAACCTACGCCAGACATACAGCCTGTTGCCGCTTCACCTGAAGCCAAAGCTCAGTACCGTTTTGATGGTGTGATCACGGCCGAAAACTTTTCAGTGCGTCTTGCTGCTCAGGTGGATGAATGGGCTGCTTTGGTCGATAGCCTGAATTTAGGTGGTTTGTTGCGTTTGTATTTGTTGCACAGTCATATTAGTTGGGCTGGGGACACTGTGCAGTTGCTGGTGTGCCAGAGTCAGCAGCATCTGGATAAAGAAAAATTCCGGGCTGACATTGTTAAAGAGCTGAGTCAGGCCTTTCAAAAGCCAGTGCAGCTTGATATTCAGTATCAAGCCTGGGTTGATACTTGTCCTGTGGCTATCCAGCAACGTATTGAACAGGAACGTCTGGTTTACGTTCAGCAGCTGCTCCAACAGGATCCATGGGTGCTGCAGCTACAAAAAGACTTTGGGGCTGAGATAGTCGCCGATAGTATTATCGTCAACTGATTGGCCCTCCTTGGTGTCCATGATATTCAACTTGTAATTTGGGGCTCAAGTCATTATCTTGTCGCCAGTTTAATAGAGTCATTTTTAAAGAGAGTACAGTTATGTTCAAAGGTGGTGGTGGCGGTTTAGGCAATATCATGAAGCAGGCGCAAGCCATGCAGGATAAAATGCAAAAGGCCCAGCAGGAATTGGCTAATCTGGAAGTCACAGGCGAGTCGGGCGCTGGTCTGGTCAAAGTGACCATGACAGGCAACCACAACGTACGCCGTGTCAGCATAGACGACAGTCTGATGCAGGATGACAAAGAAATGGTTGAAGATTTAGTCGCTGCTGCCATTAACGATGCGGTTCGCCGTGTTGAAGAGGCCAATAAAGCCAAAATGGCTGCTGTGACCGGTGGTATGCAATTACCTCCTGGTTTTAAGATGCCATTCTAAGCAGATGCCTGATAGAGCATGAATAAATTCAGTCCATTGCTGCAGCAGTTGATCGACGCCTTGCGCATATTGCCAGGTGTAGGTCCAAAGTCAGCACAACGTATTGCTTTGCAGTTGCTTGAACGCAACAGAGCAGGAGCCATGCAGTTGTCTAAAGCTTTAGCTGTGGCTATGGAGAAAGTGGGGCATTGCCAGCAGTGCCGTACTTTTTGTGAAACGGATTTGTGTGCCATTTGTTCAGATCCAAGACGTAGCGACAGTCAAAGCCTTTGTATTGTCGCTTCATCTTCCGATCAGTTTGCTATAGAGCAAACAGGCCAGTTTAAAGGCCGCTATTTTGTCTTGCAGGGCCAATTGTCGCCACTTGATGGGATAGGTCCTTCCGAATTGGGCTTGGATTTACTGCAAAAGCAGTTGGGTACGGGCTTAGTGCAGGAAGTGATACTGGCTACCAACCCCACAGTGGAAGGCGACGCCACAGCTTATTACATTGCTGAGCAATGTAAAAAGTATCAGGTCAATGTCTCCCGTATTGCCCATGGTGTGCCTGTGGGGGGGGATTTAGAGTATGTGGATGGGACTACCTTGTCGCACGCCTTTAGTGGCCGCAAACCTATCTGAGCTTCGTCCTTGAAGCTGTAGCGGTGTTGCTGCGTTCTATTCTGTAATTGCTCATAGCTGCGAGCGGGCGCGGATAAACCACGCCCCTACAATTCCGTCGCGCTGCAACTCCAATGGCTTTGGTCAGACTCTTCTTTACATGCAGCTGTTACCTTGTTGGCTGCGCTCTTGCATTACCAAATAACAGCTTATTCTTTCTCCAGTTGCCTGTTCCTCCACTTTTGTTCTCTGTTTTGCCATCATTGCCCCCTTGATATTTGTGGTTATTAAACCCATATCCTTGCCAGCACAATTGAAAGTCATTCCACGAAAGATAAGGAGCTGTATATGACTGAAACAGTACAAAAACAAAAGCACGGCTTTCAGGCCGAGGTCAAACAACTTCTGCAGCTGATGATCCATTCGCTGTATTCCAATAAAGAAATTTTCCTGCGCGAGCTGGTGTCTAACGCTTCAGATGCTGCCGATAAACTGCGCTTTTTAGCCTTGTCCGACAGCAGCTTGTATGACAATGACGGCGAGTTAAGAGTCCGTATCAGTCTGGATGAAGCCGCTAAAACCATTACCATCAGCGACAACGGTATTGGTATGACCCAGGATGAAGTAATTAGCCATTTAGGTACTATTGCAAAATCTGGCACTAAAGAATTTTTTGGTCAGTTATCAGGCGATCAAAGCAAAGACTCTCAACTGATTGGTCAGTTTGGTGTGGGTTTCTACTCTGCTTTTATTGTGGCCGACAAAGTGACAGTCAAAACTCGTAAAGCCGGCGCGCCAGCTGATTCTGCTGTAGAGTGGGAATCGACAGGTGAGGGTGAATACACTATTACTCCTATCGTCAAAGCAAGCCGTGGTACAGAAATTATTCTGCATTTACGTGACGAAGAAACTGAATTTTTAAGTCAGTGGAAAGTTGAGTCTATAGTCACTAAGTACTCTGACCATATCAGCATTCCGGTAGAAATGTATCAGGAAGGCACTCCAGAGCAGGATGGTGAAGATGGCGAAAAAATCCCTGCCACTGAAGGCTTCTGGAAAGCGGTCAACAAAGCCACAGCACTGTGGATGCGCGATAAATCAGAAGTGACAGACACAGAGTATCAGGAATTCTACAAACACATTTCGCATGACTGGACAGAGCCGCTGAGCTGGAGTCACAACAAAGTAGAGGGTAATACCAACTATACCAGCTTATTGTATGTGCCGAAAAAAGCACCTTTTGATATGTGGAACCGTGAAGCCCGTCATGGCTTAAAACTCTATGTACAGCGCGTATTTATTATGGATGACGCTGAACAGTTTATGCCAAGTTACCTGCGTTTTATCAAAGGTGTATTAGATTCGAGCGATTTACCTCTGAACGTATCCCGTGAAATTTTACAGGATACCAAGGTGACCCAAAGCCTGCGTAAAGGCTGTACCTCTCGCGTTTTAAAGATGCTGGAGAAAATGGCCAAAGCTGAAGATCAAACCGAATACCAGACCTTCTGGACTGAGTTTGGTCAGGTAATGAAAGAAGGCCCGGCCGAAGATTTTGCCAACAAAGAAACTATCGCCAAGCTGCTGCGTTTTGCTTCTACTCATAACGAAAACGCAGATCAAAATGTCAGCTTAGAAGCTTATGTCAGCCGGATGAAAGAAGGTCAGGACGAGATTTATTTTATCGTCGCAGACAGTTACGAGGCTGCCAAGCACAGCCCACATTTAGAAGTACTGCGCAAAAAAGGCATTGAGGTGCTGTTGTTATCCGACCGTGTTGACGAGTGGTTAATGCAGCATCTGACTGACTTTGAAGGCAAAAAGCTGCGCTCTATCGCCAAAGGTAACCTGGATATCAGCAAGCTGGATGACGAAGAAACCAAAAAAGCTCAGGAAGAAACAGAAAAGCAATTTGCTGCTGTGACTGAACGTTTTAAAACAGCTTTAGGTGACGAGGTTAAAGCCGTGAAAACCAGTCATCGCTTAACCGACAGCCCTGCTTGTATTGTCACTGACGAGTTTGATATGAGCACCCAGATGATGAAACTGATGGAATCTGTGGGCCAGAAAGTGCCGGATGTGAAGCCTATATTTGAACTGAACCCTGATCATGCACTGGTCAAACATATTGCCGATGTGCAGGATGAAACCCAGTTTAAACAATGGGCTGAAGTGCTGTTGGATCAGGCTTTATTGGCTGAACGTGGCAGCCTGAAAAATCCTGCGACTTTTGTCAGCCGTTTAAATGCGCTGCTGCTGGATTTATCGAAAAAGGCATAAGCCATAGTTCAAGTGTGAAACAGCCTCTGCAGTTGCAGGGGCTTTTTTTTGATCTGTGGAAAGATTTTCTGCACTTTCCCTGTCTGTTATCTCAACAGCTTGATAGGGAGCCGACTTGTGATCCAACAAAGTATTTTTTATTACCAAAAGGCAGTGTTGAAACTGCAGCAGCTTGATTTTATTCCTTTGCTGTTGCTGAGGATGTACTTAACCCCTGTGATGATGCAGGCCGGCTGGACTAAGCTGCAAAACTTTGACAGTACCCTAAGTTGGTTTGCGAATCCGGATTGGGGTTTAGGCTTGCCCGCGCCAGCCTTGTTGCTGAGCCTGGTGATTTTACTGGAATTAGGCGGCGGCTTGGCTTTGCTTTTGGGTTTATTTACCCGACTAATGGCTTTGGGACTCAGTGTGACTATGGTTGTGGCCATGCTGACAGTGCATGCGAAAAACGGCTGGCTCGCAATAGCGGATGCGACAAGCTGGTTGGCTGACGGCACTATTTTCCGTAATGAAGCTGTGATGGCTGTACCTGAGAAACTCGCAAAAGCGAATGAAGTTTTGCAGCAACATCCAGACTATGAATGGCTTGTCTCCAGTGGAAAATTAGTCGTATTGAACAACGGTATTGAATTTGCCGCGACCTATTTTGTGATGTTACTCCTGCTTGTGGTCTATGGAGCAGGGCGCTGGTGCAGTCTGGATTATTGGCTAAATGCCAGAGCAGTTAAAATGATTAGAACAGAGCAGGGGGTCGCTTGAGTTTTCTTCGAACTATGTCCTATAGTGAGCAGCTTCAGCCGGAAACAAAACCGGATAACGGGCTCTTATCTGAGAGGACAGCTCTTGTGAAGTGGTGGTCAACTGATAAAGCGACTGCAAAGAAGCAGGTGCCAGAGAAAGAGCAGCGCCAACATAGCTACATGCAACTGGTGCGTTTATACCATGCGGATTTATACCGCTACAGCTGCTGGATATGTCGCAGTGCCGACATTGCAGAAGATTTAGTACAAGACACGTATTTGCGCGCCTGGAAAAGTATCGATTTGCTGCAGAATGAGGCGTCAGCTAAAGCCTGGCTTTTTACTATTTTGCGTAACGAGAACGCCAGACGTTTTGAGCGGAAGCAATTTCAATATCAGGAAGTTGAGCAGGATTTATTGCTTGACGAACATCAGGTCAGTCCTGAGCAATTGTATTCACAACAACAGTTGCTGAAGCTAGTTGAAAGCTTGGAACCCGAATACAGTGAACCTCTGATACTGCAAATTATTGGCGGTTTTAGTGGTGATGAGATCGCACTTTTGATGGATCTAAATTTGAATACCGTGAACACCCGTTTATTTCGCGCCCGCAAGCAATTACGGGAATTGTTGAACCATGGCAATGTAAGGGAGCAGAAAAATGGATGAGTTAGAAATCCGCCGTCGTTTGCTGACTGACCCTTATCAGCTGAAGGCTGAACAATTGGCGCAGTTGCAACAGGACCCCGATAGTCAGCAGTTTCATCAGGATGTACTGGAGTTAGACAGGCAGATTAAAGAGTTATTCAGCCCGCCTGTGCCAAAAGCACTGGAGACAAGATTACTGCTGCAGCAACACAAACACAAACAACAGCAGCAGAAACGCTTCTACCAGAATTTGATCGCTTTGGCAGCATCAGTGGCTTTTTTAGCTGGTTTTGCGCTGAACTGGTCGTTTTTTCTTTATGGCTCGCAAAGTCTAGGTGAAAACTCATTGGCTCATGTCTACCACGAAGAGGATTATGTGCAGCATTTGACTACGCCGCTGTCCTTGTCCGATGTCAATGTGAAACTGGCCGATTTTGATGCTCAACTTAACTCTACTGAACATGCAGTTGTATTTGCCAACTATTGCAACTTCAGGGGCACCCGTTCTTTGCATCTGGTGGTTGAAACAGAACAAGGCCTGATGACTGTATTTGTAGTGCCCAAAGAAAACTCGCTGGATTTTGAGGCCGAGTTTCATGATGAGAAATATCAAGGGCGCAGTGTAGCAACACAAAAAGCTATTTTGGTGATGGTCAGTGACAAAGCTGGCGCATTGCAGCAGGGGGAACAGCAATTTCTGAAAAGTTTGGAGTTTAAAGTCTGAACAGGAATGGCTTCGGGGGCTTTATGTGCTTCCGAAGCCTTTTTGCTTAAAATTCTTCATTTTATTGATCTCTATCAAGTTAAGTCTGCCGAATAGCATTTTTATTGCTATTAGTTGTCCGCAATCAATAACTTAGTTGATTGGCGGTTTGTTCATTATTTCAGCTGGCTTACAATTTCATCTCTACTGCCTAGCCTTGCTTCACGCCTCGAAACTCAGTAAATATGCACTACTTTAGTCGAATAGCTGATTGTCTTTATTCAACTTTTTTGCTTGTATACCCCTTTTCGACCGAAGAGAGAGCTGAATCAGCTATTGTGGTAAGTTATCCTACCAAAGTAGGCTTTACGGCGGCGGATCAGGTAAGACAAGCAGACAAATTCCTTGTCTGATGAAGCACATTATGTAAAGATTCACCCCCTATAACAAATGGATCATTCCCAGGTTAATTGAGGATCTTTGTATGCGTATTATTTTGTTGGGTGCCCCGGGTGCTGGTAAAGGAACTCAGGCGCAGTTTCTGATGAACAAGTATGGGATCCCACAAATTTCTACAGGTGACATGCTGCGAGCTGCAATCAAAGAAGGTACAGCTTTAGGTTTGGCTGCTAAACAAGTGATGGATGCAGGCCAGTTGGTGTCTGACGACTTAATTATTGGTTTAGTGAAAGAACGTATCAGCAAAGAAGATTGTGCTAAAGGCTTTTTATTAGATGGTTTCCCACGCACTATTCCACAAGCTGACGCCATGAAAGCCAACGGCGTTGTAGTTGATCATGTCATTGAATTTGATGTGCCGGACGATGTAATAGTTGAACGTATGAGCGGTCGCCGTGTGCATCCTGCTTCAGGTCGTGTTTATCATGTCAGCTACAATCCACCAAAAGTGGATGGCAAGGACGATTTAACTGGCGAAGATCTGGTGATCCGTGAAGACGATAAAGAAGAAACGGTGCGTAAGCGTTTAGGTATTTATCACGAACAAACTGAATTGTTGGTCGGTTATTACCGCCAAGAGGCTGAGCAGGGCCGTACCCAATACCATCATATGGTAGGTACTTTGCCTGTTGAGCAAGTCAGCGCAAAACTTGAAGCTTTATTAGGTTAAGCTTCATCCTTTTTAGTAAAGCCCACTTCGAGTGGGCTTTTTTTGTGACAATCAAAGGCCCTGATCAGACTTTAAGTCTGACATGGGTCTCAATCCTGTGAAGCTTCAGGATCTTTGGCTACAGGCTGTGGTTCACTGGTTGCCTTGTCGTTTCGAAGGTATAGCTTCAGGTGTGGTGATAACTGCGAGGAATCTATTGATGACGTTAACTGTGACATCTTTTTATGCCGCTATTTTGGCTTTGTTTTACGTTGTTCTGGCTGCTTTGGTGATCCGTCAGCGTTTTAAACACAGAGTTGGTCTTGGCACAGGGACAGAGCCACAACTGCTACAAACTGTGCGGATGCATGGCAACTTCGCTGAATATGTGCCGTTTTTATTGATTTTGTTGGCTTTGCTTGAGATTCAGCAGAGCCCGCTATGGCAACTGCATCTGGTGGCTGGGTTAACCTTAGCTGGACGCCTATTGCATGCGATAGGATTGTGGCGCAGCAGCGGCACTTCCGTTCCTCGGTTTTTTGGCATGATTTCAACCTTTACAGCCCTTATTGTTGGAGCTGTGTTTTTGCTGATGAAGTAACTGATGCAAGATACCGTGCTGATGCTGCATAGCTCGATGTCGAGCGGTCGCCAATGGCAAGGACTAAAGCTGGCTTTAAAAACCGATTATCAGGTGCTTAATCCTGACCTTATCGGCTATGGCACTACTACAAGCTCTTATCCACGCCCTATGTGTCTTGCTGACGAAGCGAGCCTGCTGTGGCCTCTGCTAGATGGAAAACCTGTTGGCTCAGTGATTTTGGTTGGGCATTCTTTTGGTGGTGCTCTAGCTTTGCATATCGCCAGAATGCGGCCTGAACTCTTTAAGGCTGTAGTGTTGTTTGAGCCTGTCGCTTTTCATTTATTAAAAACAGCAGAGCCGGCTTTGTATCAAGAGGTACAGCAATTAAGCTCACAGATGCACCAGTTGCGACCTGAAGACGCCGCCGCGCTTTTTATCGATTATTGGCAAGGCCAAGGCTACTTCGCTGGACTACCGCATGTGATGCAGCAAAAGTTGACACTACAAGTTGGCAAAGTGTCTGCCGACTTTGAGGCTTTAAGTGGTGAGCCTGCAACTCTTCACGATTACGCCGCCATTCAGTGCCCCGTGTTGCTGCTCAGCGGTGAACAGAGCCAGTTATCAGCCAAGCGTTTAGCGACACTGCTGGCTGAGGCTTTACCGCAGGTAAAGTTTCAGACAATAAAAACGGGCCACATGGGGCCCGTTACTGATGCTGAACTAGTAAACGCTGTTGTGCTTCAGTTTATTCAGCACCTGTAGTGTTTTAACTGCGGACCAAGCCAGGTTTACGCATTGCTCACCTGGGCTAAAGGCTGATTCAGCAGTTGAGGTTCAGCTTTGACCGCAGATTGCTGGTTAATAGCTATTTTGCGTGGTTTTAATGCTTCAGGCACTTCGCGTACCAGCTCTATATGCAACAGGCCATGGCTCATTTGGGCGCCTGTCACTTTGATGTAATCAGATAACTGGAACTTACGTTCAAAATTACGCTCTGCTATGCCTTGGTGCAGAAAGCGGCGACCTTCGGTTTTGTCTGCTTTCTGGCCCCGAACTAACAAAGTGTTATGTTCTGTCTCAATCGACAGCTCGTTTTCATCAAAGCCAGCTATAGCCATAGTAATACGGTACTGGTCCTCACCTGTTACTTCAATATTGTAAGGAGGATAAGCAGGCTGCTTTTCGTTGCGAGCAGCGGCATCCATCAGGTTGGCTAAATGATCAAAACCAATAAATGAGCGGTAAAATGGGGTGAAATCTAACGTATTCATAATCAAATCCTCTAAGGCAAATAATCTTTTCTGCTCTTCAATTGAACGAGCAATGTAAGCAGGTGCCGGATGGCCACCTGCTTACTTAATATGTGCACTCAGAGAATTTTCAATAGAGGGCTATACAAAAAATTTAAGATTTTTTGCCGGTAATTTGCGCAAGAGCAGCCATGCTGTGTGCGTAATCAGGTTCTTGCGCCAGCGCTGGAACCAACTGCTGATAGGCCAAATTCCCTTTATTATCAATAATTAACACGGCTCGTGCCAGGATGCCCATATCTTTAATTAACAAGCCGTAGCTACTGCCAAAATCACGCCAGACGGCATCAGACAAAACCAATAGCTGGTCCACTTTTTCCTGAGCGCAATAGCGTTTCTGGGCAAAAGGTAAGTCTGTAGAGATGGTCATCATCACCACGTCTTGCGAAACTTTACTGACTTCCTGATTAAATCTTTTCGTTTGCAAAGAACATATGCCAGTGTCTACGCTAGGCACTACACTTATTAAAACTGTTTTGCCTTTGAAGTCACTCAGTTTGATGGTTTTAAATTTCTCGTCCACAACCTGAAAATCTGGTGCTTGTTGTTGCAATGCAACCTGATGTCCTTGCAATTCGACAGCTTTGTTACCTGCTTTCACTTCGGACAAACGGCTCGGCAATTGTGCGTTTAAATCAACAGCCCAAACTGCTGGACTCAAGGCTAAACTAAAAGCTATGGTTTTTATCAGATTTGATGGCATTCAAATGTCTCCCAGTTTGGTAATATGGCTGAAAAGTGAAAAAATTAGTAGGTGTTGTTTATTTTTTGTCAGATACTACACAGGGTTAGCGAAGAGCCATCTTTCTGACTACACTGGAAAACAACAATACGTGAAGTGAGCCATAAATGGTAGCAGCAGTTTTGATATGTGATGATTCCAATCTTGCGCGTAAACAAATGGCAAGATCTTTACCTGCTGAATGGCAGCAAAATGTTCAGTTTGCTGGTCATGGCGGTGAAGCTTTAGATATTTTACAGCATCAGTCTATAGACCTACTTTTTCTTGATTTGAATATGCCGATCCTGGATGGTTATCAGGTGCTTGCAGCTATTCAGCAACAGCAATTACCGGTTAAAACTATAGTAGTGTCTGGTGATATTCAGCCCGAAGCCCGGGAGCGTGTTTTATCTTACGGTGCTTTAGACTTTATTAAAAAGCCTGTGGACCAGCAAAAACTAAATCATGTGTTAGGTTTAGTTGAGCAAAAAACTATTCAGCAACAAGAAGAAGCGAAAAACCAACCTAAGAAGGCTGCAGTGAAAAGCCATAGCTCCTTTGTGCTGTCTAACGATTTGCGTGATGTGTTTCAGGAGCTGAGCAACGTGGCTATGGGCCAGGCCGGGGATTTGTTAGCTCGCCTGCTCAACGTTTTTGTCAAACTTCCTATCCCAAACGTCAATGTGATTGAAGTCAGTGAATTGCATATGGCGATAGCCTCGGTTGAGCAAAAGGAAAATACGTCGGCTATTTGCCAGGGCTTTATTGGCGGTGGTGTTGCGGGCGAAGCACTGCTGATCCTGAATGATTCCAGTTTTATAGACATCGCCAGATTAATGCAATATGACGGTGAGTTGACCACTAAAGTTGAACTTGAGCTGTTGATGGACATCTCCAACATTCTGATTGGTGCTGTGCTCAAAGGTTTGGCTGAACAAATAGATATGACCTTCAGCCAGGGCCACCCTGTGGTATTAGGCCAACACGCCCCTGTCAGCGAACTAATTAAAGCCAATGCCAGACGCTGGCGTCGAACTTTGGCAATAGAAATCAGCTATGGTATTGAAAATTACAATATCAGCTGTGATTTGTTGCTGCTGTTTACTGAAGACAGTATTAAAACCCTGAATTATAAAGTCGAATTCCTGCTGGAAGATTAAATGTCACAAAACAACGTAGAAGTATCCGAAATCCACTGGTTGATGGACATGTTCCAGACGGTTGACGTTGGTCTGGTGGTATTGTCAGCTGATTACCGCATTCAGGTGTGGAACGGCTTTATGGAAAATCACAGTGGTCTGACACCGCGTCAGGTCCGTGACAGGTACCTGTTTGATTTATTCTCTGAGATAGATGAGGAATGGCTGAGACGTAAATGCGACCCAGTGATTCTATTAAAAAACCGTGCTTTTACCATTTGGGAGCAACGGCCCTATATTTTCAAGTTTCGTAATTACCGCCCCATTACGGGTTCAGCTGAGTTCATGTATCAAAACAGCACTATATTTCCTCTGACAGACACTATGGGGAAAGTAACCCACCTCTGCTTGATTATTTATGATGTGACTGATGTAGCGGTTAGCAGGATAGAGCTGGAGTCTATGAATGGACATTTACGTACTTTATCCAAAACTGATTTCCTGACCGGCTTAAATAACAGAGGTTTCTGGGAAGAAGCGCTGATTAAAGAGTACAAGCGCATTCAGCGCAGTGGACACCACAGCACTCTATTAATGTGTGACATTGATCACTTTAAGCGTGTTAACGATACCTACGGTCATGCGGCTGGTGATGCAGTGATCCAGCATGTTGCAGCTGCAGTGAAGAAAAATCTTCGCAGTACAGACGTGGCTGGCCGCTATGGCGGGGAAGAGTTTTCTGTGTTGTTGCTGGATACCTCAGTGGAGCAGGCGATGTTTTTCGCTGAACGTTTGCGCAAAAATGTCGAAGCTATGGCAGTGGAATATAACCAGCAAATTTTACGGGTGACCGTCAGTATAGGTGTATCCGAATACAATGAAGCTATGACTGAATACAGGGATTGGCTGGAAGGCGCAGACAAAGCCTTGTATCAATCCAAGGCCGCAGGCCGCAACCGCATTACCAAAGCCGAATAAAAATGGGGTCATTGCCACATGGTTCAAAGAGACAGTGCGGCAATGACCCTATGTCGTTAACGTCAGACCGGACAACTACCTAATAATTTTACACTGCCATCTTCGTTTTGCTGCTCTAGCTGTACATTAAAACCCCAGAGTCTGTGAACGTGTTTCAACACCTGCTGGAAATTCTCTGCCAGCGGAATACGCTGATTCGGAATAAACCTTAAGGTTAAACTACGATCCCCGGTAATATCGGCGCTGTACACCTGAATATTCGGCTCGATATTGCTTAAATTATACTGAGCTGACAAAGTCTGACGGATTTGATGGTAGCCCTCAGCGTTGTGAATAGCGGCCACTTCGAGTGTGCTTTCTTTGTCGTCATCTGTGATGGCAAATAAATGAAAGTCGCGGATCACTTTGGGTGACAAGTACTGACTGATAAAACTCTCATCTTTAAAGTTTTGCATCGCAAAATGCAAAGTCTCAAGCCAGTTTGAACCTGCAATATCCGGAAACCATTCTTTGTCCTCTGCTGTTGGCTGCTCGCAGATACGGCGCAAGTCGGTAAACATGGCATAACCCAAAGCGTAAGGGTTAATACCCGAATAATATTTACTGTGGTACTCAGGCTGAAACACCACATTAGTGTGGTTATGCAGCACTTCGAGAATAAACTTGTCCGTGACTAAGTTCTCCTGATACAGGTGCTGCAATATGGTGTAATGCCAGAATGTTGCCCAACCTTCGTTCATCACTTGTGTTTGTTTTTGTGGGTAAAAATACTGTGAAATTTTCCGCACTATACGCACGACCTCGCGTTGCCAGGGTTTAAGCAACGGCGCATTTTTCTCAATAAAATATAAAATGTTTTCCTGAGGTTCAGATGGAAAACGGTATTCATGCGCTGCAGATAAATCGCCTTTATTCGGAATGGTTTTCCATAGCTGATTGACCTGAGATTGCAGGTAAGCTTCACGGTCTTGTTGGCGCTTTTGTTCTTCATCCATTGATATTTTTTGTGGTCTTTTATATCGGTCGACGCCGTAATTCATCAGGGCATGGCAGGAGTCCAGCATATCTTCCACTTCGCTGATACCATATTTTTCTTCGCAATGACTTAAATACTGCTTGGCAAACACTAGGTAATCGATAATAGATGAAGCATCTGTCCAGCTGCGGAATAAGTAATTGTTTTTAAAAAATGAATTATGACCATAACAGGCATGCGCCATGACCAGCGCTTGCATCGTCATAGTGTTTTCTTCCATCAGATAAGCAATACAAGGATTGGAGTTAATCACAATCTCGTACGCCAGCCCCATAAAACCCCTTTTGTAGTTTTGTTCGGTTTGAATAAATTTTTTGCCGTACGACCAATGGTTATATCCGATAGGCATACCGACACTGGAATAGGCGTCCATCATTTGTTCTGCGGTAATCACCTCGATCTGATTGGGGTAGGTATCCAGCTTATAGAGTTTGGCCACACGTTCTATTTCCGCCTGATACAGCCCCAGTAATTCAAAGGTCCAGTCTGGGCCATCCGATAGTGGTTGTTTTTGTTCAACAGAAGACATAAGCAACTCCCTGAAGTCAGTAGCTAAGCAGCCTGTTTTTTAAAGAGCTCTCGAAATACAGGATAAATATCAGCTACTAGCCGTATCGGCTGAATAGCAAAGTTATCAAAACTTTGCTGCAGCTTTTCGTATTCGAGCCACAGGCTTTGGTGGGGTCTTGGAGTAATTTCGATATAAGCGTAATAACGTACAAGAGGCAGAATCTGCTTCGCCAGTATATCGGCACATTGCGGACTGTCATCTGCCCAGTTATCACCATCAGAGGCCTGTGCAGCGTAGATATTCCATTCTGCAGGGTCATATCTGTCTTTGACTATTTCGGCCATCATTTTTAGCGCACTGGAGACTATGGTGCCGCCGGTTTCTTGTGAGTAAAAAAACTCTTGCTCATCCACTTCCTTGGCTTGAGTATGGTGGCGGATATAGACGACTTCGACATTTTTGTAGCTGCGGCTTAAAAACATATAAAGCAGGATATAAAAGCGTTTCGCCATATCCTTAGTTGGCTGATCCATAGAGCCTGACACATCCATCAGGCAAAACATCACCGCCTTACTGGTAGGTTCCGGGCGCTTCTGAAAATTGCGAAAACGTAAATCGAAACTGTCAATAAAAGGCACTGCATCTATTCTTTTTTCAAGCAGCGTTATTTGTTCGCGTAGCGCCATCAACTGATGCTGGTCAGGCACAGCTTCTGCTTCTATTACTGCTAATTTGGCCTCCAGCTGATGAAGTTCACGTTTTTTCCCTGCTGTCATAGCAACACGACGGGCTAAAGAACCTTGCAGTGATCGCACTATATCAATATTGGTGGGCACACCTTCAGAGCGAAAACCAGCCCGCACATTTTTGTATTGCATCAGTTTGTCCAACTGGTTTTTTTTCAGGTTTGGCAGTTCTAAATCTTCGAATAACAAATCCAGATATTCATCTTTAGAAATCGAAAATACAAATTCATCTTCGCCTTCACCATCTGCACTGGCGTCGCCCTGACCTGAACCACTGCCTTGTCCGCCTTGAGGCCGTTTGATTTTATCGCCGGGGCTGAATTGGTCATTGCCAGGATGCACTCTTTCTCTGTGGCCACCCTGACCCTGATGGAAAAAAGGTTCAGTAATATCTTTACCGGGAATAGAGACTTTTTCACCGTTGTTGATATCAGTGACACTGCGTTTGCTGATGGCATCGGACACAGCTTGTTTAATTTGCTGCTTGTAGCGGCGAATAAAGCGCTGTCGGTTGACAGCACTTTTGTTTTTGCCATTCAAGCGTCGGTCAATAAAATGCGCCATACAACCTCCAAAGGCTCTGACCTTACTGCGATTTGCGAACCCGTAAATACCACTCACTTAGTAAGCGCACTTGTTTACGGGTATAGCCTTTCTCCATCATCCGGTCGACAAAATCATCATGTTTTTTCTGATCGTCGGTGGAGGTTTTGGCATTAAATGAAATCACAGGCAACAGCTCTTCTGTGCTGGAGAACATTTTTTTCTCTATCACAGTGCGAAGTTTTTCATAGCTGGTCCAGGTTGGATTTTTACCATTATTTTTGGCTTTGGCTCTCAATACAAAATTGACGATTTCATTGCGGAAATCTTTTGGATTGCTGATGCCTGCAGGCTTTTCAATTTTCTCAAGCTCAGCGTTCAGTGCGGCTCTGTCAAACAACTGACCAGTTTCAGGGTCACGGTATTCCTGATCCTGGATCCAGAAATCCGCATAAATGACATAACGGTCAAAAATATTCTGGCCATACTCAGAGTAAGATTCTAAATAAGCGGTTTGAATTTCTTTGCCAATAAACTCTATGTATTTCGGAATTAAGTAGCCTTTTAAATGCTCCAGATAACGCTCTGCCACATCTGCAGGGAATTGTTCCCGCTCTATTTGCTGCTCCAGCACATAAAACAGATGCACAGGGTTGGCTGCCACTTCAGTGGAGTCAAAGTTAAAGACCCGGGATAGAATTTTAAAGGCAAAACGGGTAGATAAACCTGCCATGCCTTCGTCGACACCAGCGTAATCACGATACTCCTGATAGGACTTGGCTTTAGGGTCTGTGTCTTTTAAGCTTTCGCCATCATAAACCCGCATTTTAGAGTACAAGCTGGAGTTTTCCGGCGCTTTTAACCGCGATAACACGGCAAACTGTGCCAGCGAGGTTAAAGTGGCAGGAGAGCAAGGTGCTACTTTTAATTCACTGTGCTCCAGCAGTTTTTCGTAAATTTTGACTTCTTCAGACACCCGCAGGCAATAAGGCACTTTGACAATATAAACCCTGTCTAAAAAAGCCTCGTTGTTTTTATTGTTACGAAAGGTCTGCCATTCCGACTCGTTGCTGTGCGCCAGAATAATACCTTCGAAGGGTAGGGCTGCCAGGCCTTCGGTGCCGTTGTAATTACCCTCTTGCGTGGCAGTTAACAGCGGATGTAGCACCTTAATAGGCGCTTTAAACATCTCAACGAATTCCATTAATCCCTGATTCGCGCGGCACAAGGCGCCTGAATAGCTATAGGCGTCTGGATCATTTTGGGCAAAATGCTCCAGCTGGCGGATATCTACTTTGCCAACTAAGGACGCAATATCCTGATTGTTTTCATCACCAGGTTCAGTTTTAGCGATACAAATTTGATCCAGAATAGATGGGTATTTTTTTACTACTCTGAACTGGCTGATATCGCCGTTAAATTCATGCAGGCGTTTACTGGCCCAGGGAGACATAATAGTTTTCAGGTAGCGTTTTGGAATGCCATATTCCTGCTCAAGAATGCCGCCATCTTCGTTCACATCAAATAAACATAAAGGGCTGTCATAAACAGGTGAGCCTTTAATGTAATAGACAGGCACCTGTTGCATCAGAGATTTTAGCTTTTCGGCCAATGAGGACTTACCGCCACCCACAGGACCTAACAGATATAAAATTTGTTTGCGCTCTTCCAAGCCTTGGGCCGAGTGTTTCAGGTAAGAGACAATTTGCTCTATCGCATCTTCCATGCCGTAGAACTCGGCAAAAGCCGGATAGCGGCCTATCACTCTATTGGAAAACAGCCGACTAAGTTTTGGGTCTTGTGCAGTATCAATGAGTTCAGGCTGACCTATAGCCATTAACAGACGCTCAGCTGCGCTTGCATAACAACTTTTGTCTTTTTTACAGAGTTCCAAGTACTCCTGGATGCTGTATTCCTCTTCTTTGGCTGCTTCGTATCTTGACTTGTAGTGCTCAAAAATGCCCATAGTGCACCTCCGAAACTGGTCTGTGGGAACTGAATGCAAATAAAGCCACTGATACAAGGTTAGACAGTAAAAAAGCGCTTCGCTCAACTAATTCACAGAAAAATATGAATTTTTTTGTAGAGATCTCTGCACAGGACAGCAGAGGGGAACTTATAGCGAGCTTGGTTTTCCAATTGGGAACAATAAAAAAGCCCGGTGAACCGGGCTTGATATTCCAAAATCAGTGCTAATTAAGCAGCGAAGTTTTTCGCAGCAAATTCCCAGTTGATTAATGCCCAGAAGGCATTTAAGTAAGTTGGGCGTGCATTGCGGAAATCGATATAGTAGGCATGTTCCCACAGATCCACAGTCATCAGTGCAGTAACTGAGCTGTCAGTCAGTGGCGTGCCGGCATTGCTGGTGTTGACGATATCTAAAGAACCGTCTGCTTTTTTCACTAACCAGGTCCAGCTTGAACCAAAGTTGTTTACCGCTTTGTCATTAAAAGCAGTCTGGAATGCAGCGAAAGAGCCCCATTGTGCAGTGATTGCATCACCTAAAGCACCTGTTGGTTCACCGCCACCATTTGGTGATAAGCAGTTCCAGTAAAAAGTGTGGTTCCAAATCTGAGCTGCATTGTTAAATACAGGACCTTGAGAAGTGCGGATGATGTCTTCTAAAGACTTACCAGCAAATTCAGTACCTTCAACCAGTGAATTTAATTTCACCACATAGGCGTTATGGTGCTTGCCATGGTGATAATCCAGAGTTTCAGGAGAGATGTGAGGTAATAATGCGTCTTTTGCGAAAGGTAATGCTGGTAATTCGAAAGCCATTGTCGTTCTCCGTAGGCGTTGTTTATGGGGTCTGCATCGCGTAGACTACAAAACCCGACTAAATTACTCAAGTTTTAGTCGTAAATTTCATAGCTAGTTTGTTGCAATGCAGTAGTCTGCTCCCCATATTCTTGGGGCACTTTGTAAAATCTCAAGTGCGAAATGAACGAACAGAGCGTAAAATAAGACAAATTTTTAAACCCAGTAGTGCCAGAGGCTGAAGATGGAAACCATTGAAAAAATTAAACAACAGTTGGCTGATAACCCAATCATTATCTACATGAAAGGTTCGCCAAAATTACCGAGTTGCGGTTTTTCAGCTCAGGCTTCTCAAGCCCTGATTGCATGTGGCCAACCTTTTGCGTTTGTCGACATTCTGCAAAACCCGGATATTCGTGCTGAATTACCAAAATTTGCCAACTGGCCAACTTTCCCGCAGTTATGGGTGGAAGGTGAGCTGATTGGCGGTTGCGACATTATTCTGGAAATGTTCCAGCGTGGTGAGTTGCAGCCTTTGATCAACGAAACTGCTGCCAAGTACAACAGCGAAAGCGCTGAGTAAATTTGTGTTTATAGCAAAAAGGCAGCGCAAGCTGCCTTTTGTTTTTTTAAGCGAACTGGGTCAGGCTGGATCAGATGCTGCGCTTTCTTCCTGTTCGCTATCATCCATCAGCATAGGTGGCGGCCAACCGCCCAATTGATGCCAGCGATTGACTATGTAGCAAAACAGCTCCGCCGTACGTTCTGTGTCATACAAAGCGCTGTGCGCTTCTTTATTGTCAAAATCAATACCAGCCTGTTTGCATGCTTTCGCCAGAACGGTTTGGCCTAAAGCCAAAGCTGACAAAGTGGTGGTATCAAAAGACACAAAAGCGTGAAAGGGTGAGCGTTTTAATTTAATTCGATCTATGGCTGCATTTAAAAAACTTTGATCAAAAGCAGCATTATGTGCCACCACTACAGCTCGTTGGCAGTCGGCATCCTTCTGCGCTTTACGTACAGCACGGCAGATTTCAGTCAGGGCTTCGCGTTCTGAAACCGCGCCACGAAGCGGGTTGTAGGGGTCTATACCATTAAAAGCCAAAGAACTCGCTTCCATATTGGCACCCTCAAAAGGTTCAATATGAAAATGCAGAGTCTGGCTTGGAACAAGCATGCCTTTTTCGTCTATAGTCAACAAAGTAGCTGCGATTTCTAACAATGCATCTGTTTTTGCATTAAAGCCTGCGGTTTCTACGTCGATAACAACAGGGAAGTAGCCACGAAAACGTTGTGCTAACGGATGTAAAGCTTGAGTCATAAGACCTGTGTCCTGATAAGATTGGCAGGTATTATGCCAAATAAATTGCAAAGCGTCTTGTTTGAGTACCTTGTTTGTCCTGGTTGAAGTTGAAAAACAACGGGTGTTGAGATGAAAAAAGGGAAACCTATACGATATCAGCTTTGTCTGATGCTGCTGATCTTCGGTGCTCAGGCGCAAGCCGGGCTGCGGCAGTATTCAGCCACTATAGACAAATCCAGCTGGTCTTTACTGCAAAATTCGCCTTTGTTGTGCGAGTTAAGTCATCCTATCCCTCATTTTGGCGAAGCCTATTTTCGTAGTGTGGCAGGCAAAGAGCTGAATATGCAGTTTGAACTGAATATGCTGCGGTTGCCCGATCACTACGCCTTAGCTGAAGTGCTTTCTGTCCCGCCAGTCTGGCGACCTGGTGAGCAGGCAAAAGCCATCAGCAGCATGAAAATGCTGAAACAGTTTGACGGTGATTTAGGTAAAGCCGAAAGTTGGATTATGCTGACTGAGCTGGAGCAGGGTTACAGTCCGACCTTTTATTTTTCGGATTGGTACAGTCCTTACGACAAAGTTAGTGTATCGCTTAATCCTGTGCACTTTATTGAAGCTATGGACCAATTTACCCAATGCGTCAGCGCTTTATTGCCTTATACATTTGATGATATTGCCTTTACTGTGCTGACTTATGAATCAGGTGGAGATGAACTGACCAAGGCCTCTAAAAAGCGCCTTGAGCAGATAGCATCCTATTTAAAGCATGATCAGAGTATAGAGAGTATTGATATTCAGGCCTATAGCGACTCATTTGGTGGCCGTTGGATGAACGAGCAGTTGTCCATCAAACGTGCGGAAGCCATTAAAGCGAAGCTTGTCAGTTTTGGTCTGGAACAAACCCGGATCCGCACCGAAGGGTTGGGCGAAAAACGCCATGTCGCATCCAATGAAAGCTCTTTAGGCCGAGCCAAAAACCGCCGTGTTGTGATTCAAATGGAAAAGCCCTGAGTTCAGGGCTTTTGCAGTAAAGGTTCCGCAACTTGTTTTGGTAACTTGTCGTAATATCTGTCGAACTGTTTTAATACCGCCAGAATTTTATCGCCGGTAAAAGGTTTGACAATAAAAGAGGCTGCTCCCGAAGCTATGCTGGTTTTGACATTGTCCAATGTGCTGACGCCACTGACCATTACTACAAAACAGTCGGGTTTTTGCTCTTTAAAACGTTTTAGTAATTCCAGACCTGAACCGTCTGGTAATTCAATATCTAAAAACACCATCTCTGGCAGTTGTTGGCTGAAGGCCAGCAAAGCAGATGATGAGTTATGAGCCTGAAAATAACTAAAAGCTTTGTATTTTAATTTTTCTTTCGAAAATAAGGCGGTCAGATTATTGCGTAATAACTGTCTGTTGTAATCCAAATCGTCGACCAGCAATATTTTCTGTTCCCGCACTTTTACTTTAGTTTGCATGCCTTACACTGCTCCAGAAAATAGGCGGCGCGCTGTTTTCTTTGTTCTGCCGGGATACTGTGCCACTCACTTTGTAACTGATGAGCCAGCTCGCTTATTATTGCTAAATCGAAGCTGGCAGCACTGCCTTTGAGTTGATGGACTATGGTCATAAATTCCTCCCACTCTTGTTGCTCTGCTAACGAGCCCAGCTGCAGAAATAGTTGTTGTGCATGGGCCTGATAAGCGTGCTTAAGCTCCGATGGGAGTTCTAATGCTATAGCTGGAATGGCTTTAAACTTGACCAGTTGCTGCTGGACATTTTGCCATTGCAGAGGTTTTTTTAATGCCAGATCAAAACCTGGTTCTGTCACTTGTTCCGCCGACATCGCGATAATAGGTCTGTCATATCCTAAAGTACGTAGCATCTGCATCGCACTGACGCCATCTAACACAGGCATTTGAACATCCATCAAAATAATATCAAACTGGTAACTTAAAGCGTGCTGGACGGCTAAATCTCCATTTTCAACCCAGACCACCTGATGACCTGCCGTTTCAGCCTGTAACTGAAACAGCTGAGCAAGCAAAGCGTCATCCTCAGCAAAAAGTAGGTTCAATAAACTTAATCCCTTTGGTTATGGCGAAGATAACGTTGTAGATCAATGCTATCAAGCTGTTGTGTCGTTAAAGGTAAAGGCTCTTTTGTGATGAGACAAGCTAAAACTTCAGCCAGCAAAGGTGCCCAGGTTAAACCTCGAGCTCCCAGAGCACCAAAACGCCAAAGCTGTTTTTGCTGACCAAGTACAGGCATATGATCAGGTACAGTGGCGCGCAAACCTGCTTTGGCAGACATCACTTCTACGTCTTTAAACCACTCTGGTTGCCCCAATGTTTGATTAACCAAATCGAGGTTCTGTTGGTTGTCAGCATCGAGCACTTCGCTGTGTCCATTGGTGCGATCAAAGGTGGCGCCTACACAATACAGTTGCTGGTATGCAGGAGTGATGTAACCCTGATGACAAACTACTGTTTTTAGTGGCGTCATCCTCTGGCTTTGCAAATGACTGACCTGACCGCGAATTTGCCGCAGGGGAAAAGACTCCAGACAGGCCAGGCTATTTAATTGTGCTCCTGTTGCCAGCACTACTGCTGTCGCCTTAATGTTTCCTGCACTGGTTTCCAACTGACAATAGTCTTGATGCTCTGAAATGCGCTGCACCTGAGTCTGGTAGATAATCTCGACGCCATGGCTGCTCAGCCAATTCGCTAGCTGCTGGCAATAGTCCTGCGGGCATAACCAACCTGCAGTTGGAAAAAACAATCCTGGGTAAGGCACTGAGACGCCAGCAATATCCGAAGCCTGCTCTTGAGTGACAGCATCAAAGAGCCCACTTAAAGCAAAAGATTGCTGCTGAATTTTATGCTGACGCTTAGCCAAATTCTCATTGCAAGCCAGTGTCAATACTCCGCACCAGTCTGCTGCTACTGCTAGTTTTTCCAGCCACTGTGCATAAAACTGTCTGGCATATAAAAAGCTCTGGCAACTTAAAGAGGACATCAAATCGTAAGTCGCGTGCAGGTTAGGGTACACAGCGCCCTGACGGTTGTGAGAGGCGCCCATACCCGCATGTGTATCGGCACATAGTAACTGAACTTTTAACCCTTTTTGCCATAATGCAAATGCAGCGTTCAGACCAGCGACGCCAGCCCCTATCACTGTAATTGGGTTCGGCTGATTTGAGGTCAATACGGCAGCTTGCTCTGCGCTTGCAATCAACATTTCGCGTTTTTGACCATGACCTTTGGTTTTCCTGGCGGAAAAACCGGCATCATTTAAGCCACGACGAACAAAACCAGCACAGGTAAAGGTAGAAGCCGTTGTTCCGCTGTGACTGAGCCTGAACATCTGGTTAAACAAATTTTGCTGCCACATATCCGGATTTTTACTGGGGGCAAAACCGTCCAAAAACCAGGCATCGACTTTATTGTGCTCCGGCACTTGTGGCAGTAACTCGTTGACATCGCCCAACCACAAATCCAGCACCACTGTGCCCTGATCAAAGCTAAGCCTATGCGGGCCTGGTAGCGCTACAGGGTAGCTCTCTACCAGTAAAGCCGTGAGTTCAGCCAGTTGGGGCCAGGCCGCTAAGGCTTTGGTCAAGTCTGCTTTACTAAAAGGATATTTTTCAAAACTAGTAAAATAAAGTCGCTGGCAAGTCGTCGCATTGGTTTTGTACTGTCGGAAGCGAAGCCAGGTCAATAGGAAGTTTAAGCCAGTACCAAAGCCTGTTTCTGCAATATGGAAAAATGCGCGTGTATGGGTAAACCAGCGTTCAGGTAGCTGATTTTTATGTAAAAACACATAATCGGTTTCATCCAGGCCGCCATTGTCGGAAAAATATATATCACCAAACAGGTCGGAAACCGGTGTGCCAGCGTCATTGTAGTGAACTTGAGCCTGTTGCAACGAAGAAGAACCCTATCGAAAAAGAATGCAGTATTGTAACTTAGCCGCAATACAAATAGATAATAGTGTACAACTGTGCGCTGAAAGCGGACCAGTTTCGAAAAGAAACTCCGTACAATGTGGCGCAATTACTAAAAGACATCCGATTTTTTGTTTGGAGCAAGCATGAAAAGAGCAGTGATCACAGGTTTAGGCATAGTATCCAGCATTGGTAACGATAAACAGCAAGTACTGGAATCGTTAAAAGCAGGACGCTCAGGAATTAAAGCGTCACAGGAATTTGCCGACATGGGCCTGAGATCACAGGTCTGGGGTCAGATTGAAATTGATACCGCCGCCTTAATAGACCGCAAAGCCTTACGTTTTATGGGCGATGCAGCAGCTTATGCTTATATTTCTATGCAACAAGCCATTGAAGATGCCGCTTTAACACCAGAACAAGTATCGAACTTCCGTACTGGTTTAGTGGTAGGTTCTGGTGGCGCTTCGTCTAAAACTCAGATTGAAGCGGCTGACACCTTACGTGAAAAAGGCGTAAAACGTGTGGGCCCTTACGCAGTGCCTAAGACGATGTCGAGCACTTGTTCGGCTTGTTTAGCCACTCCTTTTGAAATCAAAGGTGTGAACTATTCCATTAGTTCTGCCTGTGCCACCAGCGCACACTGTATTGGTCATGCTGTTGAGCTTATTCAGCTGGGCAAACAGGACATTATTTTCGCTGGTGGTGGTGAAGAGGTGCACTGGACTTTAGCTATGGAATTTGACGCTATGGGCGCCTTATCCACTAAATACAATGAAACGCCTGAACTGGCATCCCGTACTTATGATGCTGACCGCGATGGTTTTGTTATCAGCGGCGGCGGCGGTATTTTGGTCATTGAAGAGCTGGAACACGCTCTTGCCCGTGGCGCTAAAATTTATGCTGAAATTGTTGGTTATGGCGCAACTTCAGATGGTTACGATATGGTGGCGCCAAGTGGTGAAGGCGCAGTGCGTTGTATGGAAATGGCGATGAAAGACGTGAAAGGTCCAATCGACTACGTCAACACCCACGGCACTAGTACTCCTGTCGGCGACGTCAAAGAATTAGGTGCTATTCAGCAGGTGTTTGGTGGTAAATCTCCAGCCATTAGCGCGACTAAAGCTATGACAGGTCATGCTTTAGGTGCTGCAGGCGTGCACGAAGCTATTTATTCGTTGCTGATGATGGAGCATAACTTCATTGCCCCTTCTATCAATATCGGCAATCTGGATGAAGCGGCTGCTGGTTTAAATATTGTCACTCAAGCAACAGAAGCAAAATTGACCACTGTGATGTCCAATAGCTTTGGTTTTGGTGGTACCAACGCCACCTTAGTGATGCAAAAATATCAGGGTTAAGTTGTCTTAGTACTGAGCTTAGAAAGGCCAGACCAAAAGTCTGGCCTTTTTTGATCAACAACCAGAAATCCGATAGCTCAATACAAACCCTGTCGCTACAATGTCGCTATTCCCGTTCTGGACTGATACAGATGATAATATACGCTGATGAAAATATGCCGTACGTCAGAGACTTCTTTGCTGATTTAGGCGAAGTCCGGCTGGTGAATGGTCGTACTTTGACTTCAGAGCAGATTAGTGATGCAGAAGTCTTGCTGGTGCGTTCAGTGACCAAAGTCAATCCGCAGCTGATAGCAAAAAGTCCCAAGCTAAAATTTGTCGGTACCGCAACTATTGGTACTGATCATATCGATCAGGCATATCTGCAACAGCGGGGTATTGGGTTTAGCAGTGCGCCTGGCTGCAATGCCCAATCTGTGGTTGAGTATGTGCTGAGCAGCATCTTTGTGCTGGCGGAAAAGTATCAATGGGATTTGCAGACTAAAACTGTTGGCGTAGTCGGTGTTGGCAATATTGGCCGTTTGCTGGTTAAGGCACTGCAAGCCTTATCTATTCGCGTTTTGTGCTGCGATCCGCAACGTGCTGCGATAGAAGCTGATTTTCCTCACATTGAGTTTGAACAGTTATTGCCGCAACTGGATATTGTCAGCTTTCATGTCCCGCTGGTAAAAACCGGACCAGAGGCGACTGTCAATTTACTTAATGCACAGACATTAACACTGCTCAAGCCTGACTGTGCTGTGATTAACGCCTGTCGTGGCGAGGTGACCAATAATGACGCTTTATTATCTGAAGCTCAATCCGGTCACAAAAGAGCGCTGGTGCTGGATGTCTGGGCCAATGAGCCTGAGCCTGACTTGCGGCTTATTCCTCATACGGACATAGCCAGTGCCCATATTGCTGGTCATAGCATCGAAGGCAAAGCCAGAGGCACTGAAATGCTGTATCAGGCGCTGTGCCAACAGCTTGGATTGGTACCGCGACTCAGTCTGGCTCAAGTGTTACCAGCACCACAAATTTCAGAGCTGAAAATAAATTCAAATTTTGGACTTTTAGATGTCCAAAATTTAAGCCGGCTGTTATATGATGTGCGCCGGGACGATGCTTTGTTTCGTTTCTATATGATGCAAGATAATAAAACGCAAGGTTTTGACTGGCTTAGAAAGTCATACCCACCGCGGCGTGAATACAGCTCGGTGCGGCTGACAGGACAAGAAGTGCCTGAGTTTTTAACAACATTAGGTTTTAGCAGCCAGTAACAAATGAAAGGGGAATAACCATGGCTCAGCAATACGACGTCGCTGTGTTAGGTGCTACAGGTTTAGTAGGCCAGCATTTAATTGAAATTTTAGAACAGCGCGATTTTCCGGTAAATAAACTTTATCCTTTAGCCAGCAGCCGCTCTGCCGGCGGCCATATCACCTTTAAGGGTAAACAAATCGAAGTACTGGATGCTGAAACCTTTGACTGGACTAAGGTTCAGATTGGTTTATTCTCCGCCGGAGGTAGCGTATCTGCTACTTATGCGCCTCGCGCTGCGGATGCAGGTTGTGTGGTGATCGACAACACCTCGCATTTCCGTTACGAAGCCGATATTCCTTTAGTAGTGCCTGAAGTAAATGCGCATGCTATTGCCGAATTCCGTAACCGCAATATCATAGCCAACCCGAACTGCTCCACTATTCAAATGCTGGTGGCGTTAAAGCCTATCCATGATGCAGTAGGCATCAGCCGTATTAACGTATCTACGTATCAATCAGTGGCAGGTGCCGGTCAGCAAGGTGTTGAAGCGCTGGCAAAAGAGACTGCTCAGTTACTCAATGGTCGTCCTTTGGAAGAAAGTGGCAAATTTGCCCGTCAGATCGCCTTTAACTGTATTCCACAAATTGATGTATTTTTGGATAACGGTTACACCAAAGAAGAAATGAAAATGCACTGGGAAACCCAAAAAATTATGGGTGATGCCAGCATTTCGGTAAACGCGACAGCAGTTCGTGTGCCGGTATTTTATGGCCACGCTGAAGCTGTGCACCTTGAAACCCGTATGCCAATCAGTGTTGAGCAAGTCAAAGCGCTGTTAGCCAATGCTCCTGGTGTGGTACTGATGGAAGATAATGCCGATTATCCAACTCAGGTCGGTAATGCTGCTGGTCAGGATGATGTATTTGTCGGTCGCATCCGTCAGGACTTCACCCACGAGAACGGCATTAACTTGTGGCTAGTCGCGGACAATATCCGCAAAGGCGCTGCGACTAACAGTATCCAGATCGCAGAACATTTAATCCGCGATTATTTGTAAAGCAAGATTAAAAACTAAGCAAAGGCTCCTGGTGGAGCCTTTGTTGTTTCTAAAGCAATTGATTCTGCAGCCGATATATACGAGAGAGCTGATTTAGTTTAAGCATAGCCAGTGGCGAGCATCTGGTTTACTATTCCGTTATGGAACGATGCTTGCAGTGTTCTTTCGTTTGCAAAATAATCTCCGGCCTTATAAGGATCATCGATGCGTTTAGTTGGGCTTCTTATCTTCAGTATTCTGTTGCAGCTATGCAGTGTTAACGCCACCGCAGAGAGCACTGTGCGTCTTAAAGGCCCAAAAAGTACCGAAAACCCCGATCGTAGCAGGGTAGGACCTTTAACACCTAACGACACCTTGTGGCGTATTGCCGAAGATGTCAGGCCTCACCCGGGGTTAAACATTTATCAGGTGATGTACGCTATTTACCTGAAAAACCCGCAATCTTTTCTTGATGACAACTTTAACCATCTGAATGTAGGTTCTTTTTTAGCTATCCCTAATGTCGATGAAATCCTGTCTGTTGATGCGGTGGATGCGCAGCGGAAATCGGAAGAAGACGACAGGATTTGGGCTGAAAGGGTACGTGCAGCTGCTGCAGCCAAAGTCAAACAAGGCGTCAACACAGCTCAGCAAAAAGATGTGGATAAGGCCAAACAGGAAATTAAAAAAGAACTGATCCGTGTTGAAGGGCAACAGCAAGGCCAATTGCTCGACCTGCAGGAAAAGCTGGCTGAGTCAAAAATTACTGTGGAAGCTGTATTGGCAGACAATACAGCGCTTAAGGACAAGCTGGATCAGCTGGCAGACCAGATGCTGTTGATGAAGTCTCAGGTCGATAAAGACAGTGAGATCCAGCAGCAGTTACAATTATTAGTCGCCCAACAAGCCGAAATGCTTGCACAGCAAAAAGCTCAGATTGAACGGGAGCAGCAAGGGATAAATTTTGCCGAGATATGGCAAAATATTTCCTCCAGTAGCCTGACCTGGGTGCTGTTGGCTTCCTTGCCTACTTTGTTTGTGCTGTTTGCGGTATTGGGTTGGATTAAACGCCGTACCAGAAAATCTGAGCAAATTGTTAGCGCAGCGACTGCTGTTCCGCAGCAAGAGCCAGGTTACCGCTCGCCTTTACCTCCTTTGGATGAAAGTCTGGACTTTGACGAAAGCAGCTTGATGACGCTGGACGAATCTCTGCTGGACACCAGTAGCAAAAGTATAAGGTTGGACGACGAACCTATTGATTTGCATGACGATATGTTACTGGATACCAGATCTGACGAGTTTGACGACATTCTGATGAATGACGATGACTTACTCGACAGTAAAGATCTGCTGGATGCCAGCTCTATTGATGATGAATTACTGGATGACTTTTTAGATCAACCAGCAAAAGCACCAGAAAAGGAATTTGATCCTAATAATATTTTATCCGGTACTGATTTGTCGGCCTTGTTTGAAGACGAGCTTGAATCAGATGACCCTGACGATATTTTCGCTCAGGCCGTAGCTGAGCAGTTGGCACAAGAGCAGAGTCAAAATGCACCAGAACAGCAGGCTGAAGAGCTGGTTGATCAAGACGAGCTGATTGAAGAGATTGAACTGGATGAACCAGATATCGAGACTTTTGAAGTCGCTACCGAAGAGACTGAGGTAAAAGACGAATTTAATCTGGATGAGGTTGAAGAAGTCGAAGAAGTAGATTTTGATTCGTTACTGGATGAGCTGGTGGTGGCTGAGAATGAGCCAGCATCAGAACAAGCAGTTGAGAGTTCGCAAGAAAGCAAACCCGACATTCCGCTTGAAGAGGCCGCTGATCTGGTCGCAGTGGTGCCGGAACAGCCTCAGTTTGATAGCACAGAATTAGACGAGTTTGCCGAATCTCTTGCTAACGAGGAATTATCAGAACCTGATCTGGTTACAGTCGAAGATGAGGGTGACATTGATATAGACGCTTTGTTGGATAGCTCTGCAGATTGGTCTGAACCCGCAACTACGCAGGGAGCAGAACAGCCAGATCATGGTCAGACTGCAGAGGCAGAGGTCGCAACGCAGAAAGCTGAAAAGGCCGAAACTAGCTTAGAGTTTGATGAAGATGATTATCCACTGAGCCCTGATGATGTCGCTTTGCTTCTTTCGGATGAGCCTGCTGCTGAACTTGAAGTGGATATGCCAAATCACTTCCATGCCGATCACTCTGATCTGGCAGAGCTACAGCCGCAAGACAGTCAAGATGAGATGGTGTCAGAGCATGGTGATAGTGCTGCGGATATCGAATCGGATCAGGCCTGGCAGGAGCTTAGCGAACCTGGCAGTGAAACCCCTCTAAACGAATTGGTCCCGGACTTAGATTTTCAGGAAGATTTAACTGTTAGTCGGGTATCTGCTGCAACTTTGTCGGTAGAAAACCCCAGTAAAGTTTTGGAAGAATACCCAGATTTAGAATTTTCTGACGAAGCTGTAGCTTTGGAAGAGGCAGAGGATGAGCTGGACGATGATCTGCTCCAAAGCCTTGAAACTAATGTCGAGACTCAGGCCGACACAGGTCTGGCCTTGGAAGATATCGCTGCAGAACTTGATGCTTTGGACGAAACTGACTTTGATACCTTACTGGCTGATTATGCACAGGAAGACGTCGAAAGTCGTCTGGCAGATGAGCAAATTGCTGATGCTGTAGCAGCTGAGTTAGAGCCCAAGAATATGAAACTCAATGAGGCTCTGGATCCTTCAAAGCCACAACCTCAGCTGGATGAGTTGGAACAATCATTGTTAGCGCTGGATAAATTACTAGACGACTCTGAAGACGAGCTTGAGCTGCCTCGAAGTTCAGGCCGCGCTATCGATGTCGGTTTGGAAGATTATCAGGATTTTATTGCTGCACAACATGAACCTGAGTTGGATCCAGCTGAGCAGGGTTTTGCTGCCGATCTGGATTTAATTCGTGCTTATATTGAAATTGGTGAGCAGGACGGTGCAGAGCACCTGATTGACAAAGTACTTAGTTCTGCTGCTCCTGAGCATATCAAACAAGAAGCACAAAGCTTAAAAGATCAGCTTTAGACCACAGGGTCAGAGTCTTGACTCTGGCCCTTTGAACCCGCCATTGCATCATGCCGCCAGAAAATCAAATCATGATCTTGTTTATGCTGCATTATCATGCTGTCGCCTTTAAAACTCGTGAGTTTCTCTCCATGCCTGAGTTATACTTCCGCCCCTAAAGTGATGGGAGTAACAATGCGAATTGCGTTAGGTATCGAATACAACGGCGTAGGCTTATTTGGCTGGCAAAGGCAACGTGAAGTGCCTAGTGTACAAGGTCATCTGGAAGCTGCGTTATCTAAAGTCGCTAACGCGACTATCGAACTATCCTGCGCTGGGCGAACTGATGCCGGCGTGCATGCGACAGGCCAAGTCGTGCATTTTGATACCGATGCTCATCGGGATATGCGTGCCTGGATTATGGGTGCGAATTCCAATTTACCTGATGGCATAGCTGTGCGCTGGGCGAAACAGGTTGCTGACGATTTTCACGCCCGTTTTTCTGCTACAGCCCGCCGTTACCGTTATGTGATTTACAACAATAAATTCAGACCAGCCATTTTGGGCGCAGGTTTAAGTCATTATCATCAGGACTTGAATATTGAACTGATGCAGCAGGCTGCTGTCCATTTGCTGGGTGAAAATGATTTTACCTCGTTTCGCGCTATCCAGTGCCAGTCACATAGCCCTTTCCGTAATCTGATGCATCTGCATTTAAGCCGGGTAGGGCAATTTATTGTGCTGGATATCAAAGCCAATGCGTTTTTACACCATATGGTCCGAAACATCACGGGCAGCTTATTGCAAGTAGGGATGGGCCTAAAAGAACCTGCATGGATCGCAGAGCTTTTAGCCGCGAAAGATAGAACTTTAGCTGCGGCAACGGCCAAAGCGGAAGGCTTGTATTTGGTGGACGTGGACTACCCTGAACATTTTGGTATTCCGAAAATGCCATTAGGACCACTGTTCCTGCCAGACAGTTTTTGCTCTGACTCTGTGTGAAGCCGAGGTTTGAAGTAAGACCAGTTAGCTATAGGTTCTATCAAGGCTTTGTGCTTTAATAAGCGCCGTTAGCCGCATGATCGGCGCTTTTTCATACAATAAACTAAGTTTGGGCTCAAGCCCTGCTGCGCTACCAAGGAACAACTATGAGTTGGTTAGAAAAAATTCTGCCCAGAACTTCGTCTTCATCCCGTCGTAATATTCCTGAAGGGGTCTGGACTAAATGTACCTCTTGTGACGCTGTATTGTACAAAGCAGAACTGGATCGCAACTTAGGTGTTTGTCCTAAATGTGACAATCATATGCGTATCAGTGCCAGAGACAGATTAAACAATTTCCTTGATACCGGCGGTATGGTCGAATTAGCCGCTGAGTTAGAACCTCAGGATCTGCTGAAATTTAAAGACAGCAAAAAATACAAAGACCGAATTGTTGCTGCACAAAAAGAAACCAATGAAAAAGACGCCATGGTGGTGATGCGCGGCACCTTGTTGGGTATGCCTGTGGTCGTGGCTTCGTTTGAATTTGCTTTTATGGGCGGCTCTATGGCGTCTGTAGTAGGTGCCAAGTTTGTCAAAGGTGTCGAATACGCCATTGAAAACAAAGTACCTTTTATTTGTTTTTCTGCCAGTGGTGGCGCACGGATGCAAGAGGCTTTAATGTCTTTGATGCAAATGGCCAAAACCAGTGCTGCTCTAGCCAAACTGAGTGAAGCAGGTTTACCTTATATTTCTGTGCTGACTGATCCTACTATGGGTGGTGTATCTGCTAGTCTGGCGATGCTGGGTGACTTAAACATTGGTGAGCCTAAAGCTCTTATAGGTTTTGCCGGTCCTCGCGTTATCGAACAGACAGTACGTGAAAAATTACCTGAAGGTTTCCAACGCAGTGAATTCCTGTTGGAACACGGTGCTATTGACATGATTGTTGACCGCCGCCAAATGCGCGATACAATTGCCCGACTTGTGGCTAAATTCATGCGATGGCCAGCTCCTGCGAAGGAACACCGCGTCGCCTAATAAGGTGTTATGACCAATCTTTTATCGCCTGCAAGCCAATCCTGTCAGACCCTGACGGATTGGCTTTGTTATATAGAACAAAAACATCCGCAACATCAGATTGAATTAGGGCTTGCTCGTGTGCAGAAGATTGCACAGCGGGCTGATTTGCATCTGCTGCCTGGTAAAAAAATTCTGATTGCCGGCACCAACGGTAAAGGCACGACAGCACGTACGCTTGAGCAGCTATGTAGGGTGCAGGGTTTGTCTGTTGGTGTCTACAGTTCCCCTCATTTGCTGCAGTTTAACGAACGTTTACGCATCAATGGCGTCGACGTTTCCGACTCTCTTTGGTGTGAGGCTTTTTCCTTTATCGAACAACTGCGTGGCGATATTGAGTTGACTTATTTTGAGTTCACCACGCTAGCGTCCTTTTATCTGTTGAAACAGCAGCAACCTGATATCAGCCTGATTGAAGTAGGTTTAGGTGGCCGACTAGATGCCACTAATATTATCGAACCGGATTTAAGTATTCTGACCACAGTCGATTTAGACCATCAGGATTATTTAGGGCCAGACCGCGAAAGTATTGGTCGTGAAAAAGCCGGTGTATTTCGCACTGGTAAGCCGGCCGTGATTGGTGAGACTGATATTCCACAGTCGGTGCTGAAGTACAGTCAGGATATTGCAGCCAAACCGCTTTGTATCAATATGGACTACCAGTACAGCGTTACTCAAACCAGCTTTAGCTGGCGCGGCGTGCAGAATAGGTTCGATGCCTTACCTCTGACCAGCGTGCCGCTGCAGAATATAGCGACAGCCCTTACTGCACTGGAAGCATTAGCTTTGTTACCTTCACAGCAACAGGCCACCAAGGTTCTGGCTGAATTAAGTCTGCCCGGACGTATGCAGTGGCTCAGTAAAACCCCTGGTATTTTATTGGATGTGGCGCATAACCCTCAATCTGCAGGTTATTTAGCGGCTCAGCTGCAGTTCATCAAAGAGCGTTATGCTCGGGTTCATCTGCTGGTAGGGATGTTAAAAGATAAAGACATTCAACAAAGTCTGGCACCTTTCCACCAGTTAGCTGATCAGTGGCATCTGGTGGATTTACCTGGTGCTCGTGGTGCACAGGCCAGTATGTTAGTTGCGCATTTACCAGCACAAAGCAGCTCTTGCTGTTATGCAGATTTGGAGTCTGGTTACCAAAAAGCGCTGTCATCCATGCAGCCTAATGATTTATTGGTGATTTTCGGCTCTTTTGTTACAGTGTCGGCAGTTCTAGCGCTGCAAAAGGAGACAGACGTATGACCAGCGCCTTTAAAAACCGCTTAATTGGCAGCAGCATTTTAATTATTGCAGCCATAGTTTTTTTACCTGATTTGCTGGATGGGCAAAAGCAGGTGGTGAAAGATGAATTTAAAGCTATTCCAGAGCGTCCTGAATTTGCCACAGTGCAACAGGAGCAGGTATTTACTAAACAACAACTCGCGGAAAAACAGCAGGAGTTGCTGGCGACTCCGGTCAATGAGCCCGCTGTTGATGCAGCTTTACCTGATAATAGTTTTGCACAGGTCACAGCAGGCTCTCCTGGCAGTGAGGCTGGTACAGATAGCGCCGCTATGCTAGCTCCCGTCGTTGAAGGGGCTGCAACAGATCCAATTCCGGTGCCAACGGAAAACCCTTTAGCCCCCCAGCCTGTGGCTGAGAGCACTGTACAGACGACGGAAGCAGCAACAGCAGCAACCACAGCTCCTGTTGTTGCTGCAACTGAAAAACCTGCGGAACCCAAAGGTAACCCAGCGCTGAACGAAACTGCCTGGATAGTCAGAGTCGGTAGTTTTGGCAAAGTTGAAAATGCGACTGCCCTGGTCGCCAAACTAAAAGAAGCAGGTTTTACCACCTTTACCCGTTCAACCACCAATGCACAAGGCCAGTCCATGGTCAGCGTAGTGGTGGGGCCTGAACTGAAAAAGGAGCGCTTAGAACAAAAGTTGCCGCAACTGCAGCAACTGACAGGAACTGCCAGTCTGAAGCTGACAGCTTTTAAGCCTATCGAAAATAATTAGGTGTTATGGCGCGTGTTTTGGTAGAATGCGCGCCGTCCTTAAGCATCCTTTGGTAGCAAATGGTTTGGATTGATTATGCCATTCTGGCAATTATCTCCCTGTCGACTGTCATCAGTCTGGTCAGGGGATTTGCAAAAGAAGCGGTTTCTCTGATTATCTGGATAATGGCCTTTTTTGTGGCCAGCTATTACTACCCTTATCTGGCAACCTATTTCACTGAATTGCAAGACGCCTTGGTGCGTAATGCAGTCTCAATTGCTGTTCTGTTTATCTCTACTCTTATCCTTGGTGCCTTAATTAATTACCTGATTGGCCGTTTGGTTGAATCTACAGGTTTATCAGGCACAGACCGATTACTTGGCCTGATCTTTGGCGCCCTGCGTGGTGTGCTGGTCGTCAGTGCATTGTTATTCTTTTTAGATGCGTTTACCTCAGCAGATCAAAGCGAGTGGTGGAAAGCGTCCAAACTAATACCCGAATTTGGTTTTATCATTGAATGGTTTTTTGAATACATCAAAACCCATTCCAGTTTTATGCAGCGACCCTAAGCGTGGCGAGGAAATAATCGATGTGTGGTATTGTTGGAATCGTAGGTAAGTATCCGGTCAATCAGGCGTTGTACGACGGTTTAACTGTGTTGCAGCACCGTGGTCAGGATGCCGCCGGCATAGTGACAGTAGACAACAAAACCTTACGCTTACGCAAAGCGAATGGCTTAGTGAAAGACGTATTTGAAGCCCGCCATATGCAGCGTCTGTCTGGCAATATGGGCATAGGTCATGTGCGTTACCCTACAGCGGGTTCAGCCAGCACGGCAGAAGCGCAGCCGTTTTATACCAATAGCCCTTTTGGTATAGCGTTAGCGCATAACGGTAACCTGACAAACTCTGAAGAGTTAAAAGATGAGCTGTTCCGTGTCGCACGTCGTCATGTCAACACCAACTCAGATTCAGAAGCTCTGTTAAATGCTTTTGCTCATGAGCTCGATATTCATGCCGATATGCATGTAAATCCTGATCATATTTTCCGTGCTGTAGCCAATTTACACCGCAAAATCCGCGGTGGTTATGCGGTAGTGGCTGTGGTGATAGGTCATGGTTTAGTCGCCTTTCGCGACCCTCATGGTATTCGTCCTTTAGTGATGGGCAAACGTGAAACAGCGCTTGGCACTGAGTATATGGTTGCTTCTGAAAGTGTTGCTTTAGACGCCGACGGTTTTACTGTGCTGCGTGATGTGGCGCCAGGTGAAGCTGTGTATATCACAGAAGATGGCGAGCTGTTCAGCCAGCAATGTGCTGAAAACCCAAGTTATGCCCCATGTATTTTTGAATACGTCTATTTTGCCCGTCCTGACTCTACCATAGACAATGTGTCTGTCTATGCATCCCGCGTGGCTATGGGTAAAAAGCTGGGCGAAAAAATCAAAAAAGAATGGGCGCATTTAGATATTGATGTGGTTATTCCAATTCCTGAAACCAGTAACGATGCCGCGTTACAAATCGCGCATGAGTTAGGTTTACCATACCGTCAGGGTTATGTGAAAAACCGTTACATTGGCCGTACTTTTATTATGCCGGGTCAGGGCGAACGTAAAAAGTCAGTCAAACGTAAACTGAATGCGATTTGGCAGGAATTTAAAGGCAAAAACGTTTTGCTGGTGGACGACTCTATAGTACGTGGTACCACTTCTCAGCAAATCATTGATATGGCGCGTGAAGCTGGTGCTAAGAAGGTGTATTTTGCCTCAGCGGCTCCGGAAATTCGTTTCCCGAACGTCTATGGTATTGATATGCCATCAGCCAATGAGCTGATAGCTCATGGTCATGATGTGGACAGCATCTGTAAGATCATCGGTGCTGACGGTTTGATTTTCCAGTCTCTGGAAGATTTAGTGGATGCAGTGCGTTCTGAAAATCCGGAACTGAAACGTTTTGAAACCTCGGTGTTCGACGGCGTTTACGTCACCAACGATATCGATCAGGCGTATCTGAATCGTTTGGATGCACAGCGTAACGAAGCAGCTAAGAAGAAAAAAGAAGCTGAATTGTCCGCTAGCTTAGAGTTGCATAACGAAGGTAATTAATAACCTTTCGCTGTAACGACCAGAAAAAAGGGCTGTGTAAGACAGCCCTTTTTGTTGTTTTATTAGTTGGTCAGTTAATGTGTAAAAGCAGGCCCAAAGCCAGAGCTCCACAATATAGCCGTTGCCGTCATCACACAAACAAGCAAAATAAGCCCTGTGGTGACTACTGAACTGGCATAAATAAAACCGCGCTCCTCAGGGATGTGCATCAATATAGGCACACCTACATAGAGCAAATAAACTGAATAGGCTAATCCAGCCAAACCCACCAGCATCACAAACCACAACTCAGGAAAGAGTGCAGCAAAACCCACCATAAACAGTGGCGTAGAGGTGTAAGAGGCTAACTCAAGTGTTTGGGTATAGGTAGGTTCAGAACCAAAAGTGTGAGCCATCCAGTGTGCCAGATAAGCAAGAGCAAAGACTCCACCAATTAATGCAAAATACATGGCGACACAAAGCATCATGGCGCTTTCTGCTGTTAAGCGGATAGGTTCACCTACACCAATACTCCAGCCTATATGCACAGCAGAATAATAAGCACAAAAGGAAGGAATTAGGGCGACCAGCAGAATGTGAATTAGACTGTATCTGAAGCTTTCGTGACGCGCATCTATCGTATGCCATTCTTCTTTGGGATGGGCATACAGCCCCCATAAGTGATTTAGAATCATAGTTGTTATCCTTGGCTACTACGTTGTTCATTGCAGGGCCACACAACAAACCCTTACCTTTGTTATGGCTAATAGAATGAGGTTCGTCAAGTTTGGAGCTGAAAATCTCTGAGCAGGGATAGACGGAAGCAGCAGATATGCTGCTGCCTCTGTCTATATCAGAGGGGGAGGGGGCTATATAGTTGGAACAGGACAGCCGCTATGAAATTTAAAGTCAGGATCTGGGGTAGAAATTAGTTCAGCTTCAAGGCGACCAAAAAAATGAATACGCTCTGAGATGTCTGTTTTTGAGATCACTTGAGCCAACTCCAGATAGTCGGCAAAGTGCCGCGCCTCTGAACGCAGTAAAGAGGTATAGAAGCTCGCCAATTCAGGATCAACAAACTCAGCTAACTTGGCGAAACGTTCGCAGGAGCGGGCTTCGATATAGGCACCACAGATCAGTTTATCAATCAGAATTTGAGGTTCGTGCGTTTTGCAGTTTTGGATCAAGGTTTTAGCATAACGGCTGGCACTGATATTCTCGTACGGTATACCACGAGCTTGCATAATCTCCAGTACCTGACAAAAGTGATGCAGCTCTTCCCTTATGAGTAACACCATGCGGTCAATAATACGGTCAGAAAAGGCAAAGTCAGATCGGCCTATTATACTTTTGTTTAACTTTTCAGCCTGCTTTAGGCCTTCAATAGTGCCATCAAAACGGTAGGCAAAGTCCTCAAAAGGTTTTAGCCAGTTCAGCAGAGTAATCGAACTTTCTTTATCACAGGCATAACGTCTGAGCAAATACATCGCAGTTTGTGCCGCTTTTAATTCACAGATCAAGTGGTCCTGTAATAGCACGGCCAGGCGTTCTGGCTTTTGCGCCTCCGCTAACCAGTTATCTGGGGTTTCACACTGCAGAAACTGATAAATAGGCTGAAGGAGTTCGGTAAAGCTCATATAAGTCTCGGTAGCGGGTTGAATACTTAATTCTGCGGCAGAGCCTGAAAGTGCAGTTGCCATGCAGAAGCAGATACATCCAGATAAGAACTCTGACTGTACCAGTCACCTAATACATAACGTTGTGCTGCACTGCCATCTGTAAGTTGTAATGGATGCACAGCCGGTCTGTGGGTGTGGCCATGAATTAAATGCTGCACCTGACGCTCGGCCATGACTTTAGGTACTTCGTCCGGTGTCACATCCATAATGTCCGATGTTTTACCTTTTTTATCCATAGCGCTGACCCGACGTGCTTTACGCGCCAGATGTTGTCTGTACCACAGCGGCAAGGACAAAATCAGCTTTTGCCACCATTTCTGGTCCCACCAGGCTCTAAACTTTTGATAGCCAATATCCAGAGTGCAGAGCGAATCGCCGTGCATCACCAAAGTAGGAGTGCCATACAAATCAACAACGGTCAGAGGCTCAAGCAAAATCATGCCTGAACGCTTGGCAAATCCTTGACCCAGTAAAAAGTCCCTGTTGCCGTGACAAAAATAGACGGGCACTGACTGGGCGGACAGAGTCTGGATAGCTTTAGCAACTTGTGCTACCAAAGGCGAAGGATTGTCGTCTCCTATCCAGACTTCAAACAAATCACCCAAAATGTAAAGTGCATCCGCTTCTATCGCTTTGTGCTGCAAAAAAAGCAAAAACGCCGCGGTAATATCCGGGCGTTGTTCGCTTAAATGCAGATCGGCAATAAAAAGGCTATGGCCTTTAGCCATGGATTTCTGCTTTTTCGATGATCACTGCATCGTTTGGTACGTCAGCATGACCAAATTTACGGCCGGTAGATACAGTTTTGATTTTGTTCACTACGTCCATGCCTTCGACTACTTCACCGAATACACAGTAGCCCCAGCCTTGTGAAGTTTCTGAACTGAAATCTAAAAAGTCGTTATTGGCTACGTTAATAAAGAACTGGCATGTCGCAGAATGTGGGTCGCTGGTGCGGGCCATAGCTATAGTGCCAGCTTTGTTTGCGACTTTGTTATTCGCTTCGTTTTTGATCGGTTTGCCTGGTTCTTTTTGTTCCATCTCTGGAGTAAAACCACCACCTTGGATCATAAAGCCATTGATCACACGGTGAAAAATGGTGTTATCGTAAAAACCTTCTTTTACGTAGTGCAGAAAATTCTCTACTGTTGCAGGGGCTTTGTCGGCAAATAATGCCAGTTTAATCACGCCAAAATTGGTATGTAAGCTAACCATGATGCTCTCCTCAAGCTTAAAAACGGCGATAGTGTACCGCAGCTATTGCATATACCCAAGTAACTTCAGGGAAGAGCGGAAAGTATCTTAACTCTTTGCAACAAAGCGAGAAAGCGAGGATAGCTCAAGGCATTTGCTGATGTTACACTGTTGCACTTTGTGATTGCCGTTTTGATGATTTCCCGAGGAGCCCATGCTACAGATTTTTAACACCCTGACCCGTAAAAAAGAGTCCTTTGTTCCTATAGTTCCAGGCAAAGTTTCTATGTATGTCTGCGGCATCACTATTTACGATTTCTGTCATGTGGGTCATGCACGTACTTATGTGGCTTTTGATGTGATGAACCGCTATTTGCGTTTTAGTGGTTATGACGTGACTTATGTGCGTAACATCACAGATGTGGACGACAAAATCATCAAACGTGCGAATGAAAACGGTGAAAGCTGTGACGCTTTAACGGCTCGTTACACCAGTGCCATGCACGAAGATTTTAATGCGCTAGGGTTAATGCCTGCCGATATTGAACCTCGTGTCACGACTCATATGGCTGAAATTATCGAGTTGATTGAAACCTTGGTAGCCAAAGGCTATGCCTATATAGCTTCTGATGGGGATGTGCTGTTTGATGTCAGTAAATATGCCGCTTATGGCCAGCTGAGTCAGCAGAACCTCGAGATGTTGCAATCTGGTGCCAGGGTGGAAATTGATCAAGCCAAAGACGACCCGCTGGATTTTGTCTTGTGGAAAATGGCCAAACCCAATGAACCAAGCTGGTCATCGCCCTGGGGTGAGGGTCGTCCGGGTTGGCATATCGAATGTTCGGCTATGAGCGCCAAACATTTGGGTAAACATTTTGATATTCACGGTGGTGGTTCTGACTTGCAGTTCCCGCATCATGAAAATGAAATAGCTCAGTCCTGCTGCGCGCACGACACGCCGTACGTCAACACTTGGATCCATACGGGTATGGTGCAGGTCGACAAAGAAAAAATGTCTAAATCCTTAGGCAACTTCTTTACGGTCAAAGATGTACTGGCAGATTACAACGCTGAGGCTGTACGCTATTTCCTGATCTCCAGCCATTATCGTAGTCAACTGAACTATTCGGCTGAAAACTTGCTGCAGGCGCATTCTGCCCTAGGTCGTTTATATACGGCCTTACGTGAAGTCACTCCTGCGACAGAAGTCGATATGAACAACGACTATGTAAAAACCTTTAGCTCAGCTATGGACGACGACTTCAATACGGCTTTGGCTTTACCTGTACTGTTTGAACTGGCGCGTGATATCAACAAAGAAAAAGCTACAGATCCTGCAAAGGCGTCGCAGTTGGCTGCTTTGCTGATTAAACTCGGTGGCGTGCTGGGTATTTTACAAGGTGATGCAGAGCGCTTTTTGCAGTCAGGCACAGACTCTGATGATGTAGCAGAGATTGAAGCTTTGATCGCAGCGCGTAATGCGGCCAGAGCGAACAAAGATTGGGCTGCAGCAGACGCTGCCCGTGATGCTTTGGTGGCTAAGGGTATTATCCTGGAAGATAAAGCAGGTGTTACCACCTGGCGTCGGGGTTAAACAGTGTCAGAGCTTAGGCTCTGACACTTCAGTTCGAAACTTAATTTAATCTGCTTCTAAGATAAATCCGATACACGGGTCAGAGCCAAGGCTCTGACCCGAAATAAAATCACTGATCGTGGAATTGCTCACAGGCTTCTAAAGTATTTTCAATCAGACAGGCGACAGTCATAGGGCCAACACCACCAGGTACTGGTGTGATAAAACGCGCATGTTCTTTGGCTTTATCAAATTCAACATCGCCCACCAGCTTGCCGGATTCTAAGCGGTTAATACCGACATCAATCACCAGGGCTCCAGGTTTGATCCAGTCACCCGGAATAAACTCGGGCTTACCTACTGCGACTACGACTAAATCAGCACGGCGTACATGCTGTTCTAACTGCTTGGTAAACTTGTGGCAGACAGTGGTAGTGCAACCGGCCAGCAGCAACTCCAGCGCCATAGGACGACCCACTATGTTGGAAGCACCGACAACAACTGCATCCAGGCCACGGATTTGAATACCAGTGCTTTGCAGCAGCTTAATAATGCCCTTAGGAGTGCAAGGGCGCAGAGCGGGGACTCGCTGCGCTAAACGGCCTATATTGTAAGGGTGAAAGCCATCGACATCTTTTAAAGGGTCTATCCGCTCCAGAATGGCAGAGGCGTCTAAACCTGCAGGCAAAGGCAGTTGCACCAAAATGCCATCTACTTTTTTGTCAGCATTTAACTGATCAATTAAATCAAACAATTCTTGCTGAGTAGTGCTTGATGGCAAGTCGTAAGAGAAAGATTCAAAACCTACTTCTTCACAGGCCTTGCGTTTGCTGCCTACATAGACCTGAGAGGCTGCATCCATACCTACCAGTACTACCGCAAGGCCGGGGGCTCTTTTTCCTGCAGCAAGGCGCTGCTGAACTCTTAATGCGACCTGTTGACGGGTAGATTGAGCTACCGCTTTGCCATCTATGATTTGTGCTGCCATAAAACTGCTCTGTTGACCTGAAATCTGAGGATTTGTATTTTCGCACAGCTACAGCAAAGAGGCCAAGCAGATCAGTTTAACTGGCGTAAAAAGTTAAAAAATCAGCATATTTTCGCTCGGGTGGCTGCTTTTTTGACAAATAGGTTCAATTATTAAGCAATCAGTTTTTTAGCTGCAAAAAAGGTTTGACGCTCCAAGTCTTGGGCTGTAATATTCCGCCCCGTTGCAGTAGTGTAGCGAAGTCGGTGATTAGCGCAGCTTGGTAGCGCACTTGGTTTGGGTCCAAGGGGTCGCAAGTTCGAATCTTGCATCACCGACCATTTAAGAGAGCCTAGCGGCCTCGAATTTGGCGCCCGTAGCTCAGCTGGATAGAGCAACGGCCTTCTAAGCCGTGGGTCATAGGTTCGAGTCCTATCGGGCGCGCCATTGCAACAAAAAGAAGTTCTACCGTGGTGGCTGTAGCTCAGTTGGTAGAGTCCCGGATTGTGATTCCGGTTGTCGTGGGTTCGAGCCCCATCAGCCACCCCATTTAGACGGTGTTTATGTCGGTGATTAGCGCAGCTTGGTAGCGCACTTGGTTTGGGTCCAAGGGGTCGCAAGTTCGAATCTTGCATCACCGACCATTCTCCCTCTAAAAACAATAACAGCAGCAATGCTGTTTTTTTGTTTTTGCGTTTTTTAAATCTGCTCTGTCACTAACTCCTACACCTAGATTGTATCTTCCCTACCACGGCCTACTTTTGCTTATTCGTTTTTTCTTAAGCACTCTAGCTTAGCGTTTTACAGGCAAAAAAAAGCCTGCGCAGGGCAGGCTTCTTTGGCAATCAATACAGCTTAAGCTGCTTCTGATTTGGCTTTTGGTTTGATATCAAACAAAGACTTATCTGCAGCCAATTCCAGCGGATCAAAATCATCCACATTAATAGTGTGCAGACGGCCTTGTTCAGCCACTCGCAGCTTCTCTGCTTCAGCTTCAGTGATCACGCCCAGCTCTAAACCTAAAGCTGCCACTTCGTGTAAGCGGAAGAACGGCAGGCGTTTATTCGCTGCGTGCACCACTTTATCGAAGATTGGTTCAGCGGCCAGAATATCAGTCAGGGCTTTTTCAATTAAACCAATTTGGTTGTTTGGCTCCAGTGTCAGATACAGGTTAGTACCTAAGCGACTGCGTGCTTCACAAGGGGTTTGCATGATGCGTGATACCTGATGATCCAGCTGGTCAGAGGCTTTACGTAAGGTACGACCCCATGGGAACAACAGCTTGCTCAGCACTGAACCTACCAAGCGATTTGGGAAGTTATCCAGCATTTCATCCAAAGCCACCTGAGCTTTGTACATATTGTCTTCGCAAGCCCATTGTACTAAAGGTAAATCCTGCGCCGGACGACCATCGTCGTTAAAACGCTTCAGTACAGCAGAAGTCAGATACAGCATCGACAACATATCGCCTAAACGGGCAGAGATACGTTCGCGGCGTTTTAAATCGCCACCCATGGTGCCCATAGCCACATCAGACATCAGTGCCAATGCAGCGCTGTATCTGTTCATTTGTTTGTAGTACTTAGCTGTCACATCAGAATACGGGCTTGAGGAGAAGGCTGAATTGCTTAAGCCTAACCATAAAGCACGGAAGAAGTTACTGATACTAAAGCCGATGTGACCAAACAAAGCTCGGTCAAAAGCTGTCACAGCAGCGCGTTCGTCTTCTAAACCTGCCGCCTGTAACTCAGCCAGTACAAAAGGATGGCAACGAATAGCACCCTGGCCATACACAATCATGTTGCGCGTCAGAATGTTGGCGCCTTCTACTGTAATAGCAACAGGAGCACCTTGATAACCCCTGGCTAAATAGTTGTTCGGGCCCATACAGATGCCTTTGCCACCATGAATATCCATAGCGTCGATAATGGCCTGACGCATACGCTCTGTCATATGGAACTTAGTGATGGCAGAAATAACGGAAGGCTTTTCACCTAAATCAATAGAACCTACCGACATAGTAGTCGAAGCTTCTGCCATATAGGCGTAACCACCAATACGGGCTAATGCTTCTTCAATACCTTCCATTTTACCTATAGGTAATTTGAACTGACGACGAATACGGGCATAGGCACCAGTTAACAAAGCTGCAGCCTTGATACCGCCAGTGCTGTTTGAAGGCAGTGTAATAGCACGACCAACAGACAAGCACTCCACCAGCATACGCCAGCCTTGACCGGCCATCTTTGGACCGCCAATGATGTAATCCAGTGGCACGAACACCTCTTCACCCTGAGTAGGACCATTCTGGAATGGCACGTTCAGCGGGAAGTGACGACGACCTATTTTTACACCAGGCGTAGTCACAGGGATTAACGCACAAGTGATACCTAAATCTTTTTTGTCACCTAATAAACCATCAGGATCCTGCATCTTAAATGCTAAACCCAATACGGTCGCAATAGGCGCCAGCGTGATATAACGCTTATTCCAGGTCAGGCGCATACCAATAATTTCTTTGCCTTCCCATTCGCCTTTACAGACGATACCTACGTCAGGGATAGCACCGGCATCTGAGCCTGCCTCAGGGCTTGTTAAAGCAAAACAAGGAATTTCTAGACCTTTAGCCAGACGAGGCAGGTAATGATCCTGCTGCTCCTTGGTTCCATAGTGCTGTAATAATTCACCTGGGCCTAAAGAATTTGGTACACCCACTATGCTGGATAACACCATGCTTTTACTGGTTAATTTCTGCAGTACACAAGATTGGGCGTACGCTGAGAACTCCAGACCACCGTATTGCTTTTTGATGATCATCGCAAAGAAGCCGTGATCTTTCAGGTATTGATAGACTTCTGGAGATAAATCGGCGCGCTCGTGTGTGGTGTGCCAGTCATCGACCATGGCCAGTAGTTCTTCACAAGGACCATCTAAAAAGGCCTGCTCTTCCGCGCTTAGGCGTGGTTTTGGATAGTTGTGCAGCTTGTGCCAGTCTGGTGTGCCACGAAATAAATCGCCTTCCCACCAGGTGGTACCAGCATCTATGGCTTCTTTTTCTGTAGTCGACATTTCAGGCATGATCTTGCGATACAGTTTTAACAGCGGCTTAGTTAAATATTGTTGGCGTATACCAGCGATATTTAAAGGCAAAGCTATTGCTAAGAACAAGACCCAGCTAACCACACCCACTGTATCAGTGAAGCTTGCTACAGCGAATAAGGCAGCGATTAACGCTGTAAACATAGTTAAACTTGCTCTGTGGTAGGCGAGCACGGCGACAATGCCAAGCAAGGCTACCCAAAAAATTAACACATCCATAATTTACTCCTGATAACTAGAGGTCAGACCACTGTAGGCTTAGAGTAGTGTGCCTGTTGCAAAGATGCAAGTAATTCCTTACTTTGCACTATGGTTTACTGTCAACTTTTGTTGCAGCTTCTGCATGTCCTGTGAGTAAGTATAGGAAGCTATCTGATTTATGTGTGAGTTACTGGGAATGTCAGCGAATGTACCGACTGACATATGCTTTAGTTTTAAAGGCTTAAGAGAGCGAGGCGGTAAAACTGGCCCGCACAAAGATGGCTGGGGTGTCGCTTTTTATCAGGGCAAAGGAGTCAGCACTTTTAAAGATGCAGATCCGAGTTATCAGTCTGAAATAGCGCGGCTGATTAGCGATTATCCAATTAAAAGCACTAGTGTGGTTGCCCACATCCGCCAAGCCAACAGTGGTGGGGTCGGTTTGGAAAATACCCATCCTTTTACCCGCACTTTATGGGGACGGTATTGGACTTATGCCCATAATGGCCAGTTGCAGGGCTTTGAGTCTTTGCCGGTTGGACAGCACCATGTTGTAGGTCAAACTGACAGTGAGCATGCATTTTGCTATTTACTGCATAGATTGGAGCAAGAGTTTGCCGTTGCTCCTGCCGATATGAAACAGGCTTTTGATTTTATCGCGAGCTTATGTCCTGCGTTGCAGCAGTTAGGTGTATTTAATTTATTATTGTCTGATGGCGACTACCTGCTGGCCTATTGCAGTACCAAATTGCATTGGATCACCAGAAGAGCACCCTTTGGTGTAGCGCTTTTGTCGGATATGGATGTCGATATAGATTTTTCAAAAGAAACTACAGAAAAGGATGTAGTGACTATTATCGCTACTTTGCCACTGACCTGTAACGAGCAGTGGCAAGTGATGGAGTCCGGACAAGCTCAATTATTTAAAGCAGGAGAGCCGCAATAAGCGGCTCTTTCATGGGCGTTTGAACGCTTTAATTGGAAGGTTTGAATGTCGCCAGTTGAATATCAAACTGCTCAACTTTGTCTTCTGCCTGCCACAAGCGTACTAATAAATAGTCCAACTCTGGTGCTACCCATGCTAAGACTTGTTTATCGGCGTTAGTGCCAGTGCGTTCAATTCTGATGGTTTTCACTTTGCCATAAGGAAGGGATAACCACTCTTCGCCTGCAACTTTGTAACTGTATTTGCGCTCATCACCGTGGCGATTCAGCACTTGATAGACAAATTCTGTTTTACCAGCCTTTAAATCCAAAGCCAGCTGGCTGTGGTAGCTCAGAGGGTCAAGCCATTGCTCATTCCATTGAATAGCTTTGAGCGTTTTAGACTTTTCAACTCTGAGTTCTTTACTCTCCCAATTCAGATTTAACTCGTAGTAGCGGTTTGGTCCTGAGCCGGTACGCTGCATTACATAGCGACTTGGCTGAATGCGCCCATTTTTTAATGAGAAAAAGGACTGCTCAGATCGTTTATCTTCAAAAATCAGCCAGCTGATATCACTGCTGTAACCCAGTTCATAACCTTGATCTGTGATTTTCAGATAACGTTTGGCGTCACCATGCTTTTTACCAGAGCGCAGCACATTGTAACTGGCTTCAAAGGGCGAAAATTGAACTGAAGGGGAGGCTGTAGGTTCTTCTGCGGTCAGCAGGCTGGAAAAGAGTAAAAAAAATGACGCTGTAAGGCGCCATTTATTCATCATCCTGGTCATTTGCATATCCATGGTCAGACAATAAAAGGCCGTCTAACAATGCCTTATCTGACTGCTGTTGTAAACGGTTCTGACAAAACCAGCGCACAACCAACGGATAAATACGGTGTTCCTGTTCGTGCACACGTTGAGCTACAGCTTCTGCATCATCTTCAGGAAAAACAGGAACTTTGGCCTGAAGTATAACTGGTCCGCCGTCCAGTTCAGCTGTGACAAAATGCACAGAGCAGCCGTGTTCAGTATCACCTGCATCAATAGCACGCTGGTGGGTGTTTAATCCCTGATACTTAGGTAACAATGAAGGGTGGATATTCAGTAAGCGTCCCTGATAATGTTGCACAAATTCAGGTGTTAAAATCCGCATAAAACCAGCGAGCACCACCAGATCTGGCTGATGTTGATCGATAGTGGCAATTAAATCCCGATCATAAGCAGCGCGGTCAGCATAGGCTTTATGGTCCAGAACTATAGCTTTGGCATCAGCCTTTTTCGCTCGTTCCAATCCATAAGCTTTGGCTTTGTTCGATAGTACGGCAGTGACTTTGCCCGGGATAAAACCAGCACTGCAGGCATCTAAGATAGCCTGCAGATTGGAACCGCTACCGGAAATCAATACAACAATAGATTTCATCTATGGGTTTAGCCCTGGATCACAACTTGAGGCTGATCTGCAGCAACCTGATTAATTTCACCTAAATGCCAAGCGTTTTCGCCAGCAGCCTTTAACTGGGCTAAAGCTGCATCTAAGTGAGTCGCAGGAACTACCACTATCATGCCAACACCACAGTTGAAGGTACGGTACATTTCGTGACGTTCTACATTACCTTGTTGTTGCAACCAATTGAAAATTGCAGGCCACTGCCAGCTACTTTCGATGATGCTCGCCTGAGTGTTTTCTGGCAGTACTCGTGGAATATTTTCCCAGAAGCCACCACCAGTGATATGACAGAGCGCATGGACAGGCATAGCTTTAATCAAAGCCAGCAGGTTTTTCACATAAATGCGGGTTGGCTCTAACAGATGATCGGCAATAGTTTTGCCTTCCAGCAGAGTTTGAGGGGATTGACCACTGACTTCCAGCACTTTGCGGATTAACGAAAAACCGTTGGAGTGAGGACCTGAAGAGGCTAAAGCTATTAACTGGTCGCCGGCTTTTACTTTGCTGCCATCGATAATTTCAGATTTTTCAACCACACCCACGCTAAAGCCGGCGATGTCGTAGTCTTCGCCATGGTACATGCCAGGCATTTCAGCAGTTTCACCACCGACCAGAGCACAACCTGCCTGCTCACAGCCTTTGGCAATGCCTTCCACTACAGTAGCTGCAGTGTTGACATCCAGTTTGCCTGTAGCGTAGTAGTCAAGGAAGAATAATGGTTCAGCGCCTGATACCACTATGTCGTTTACACACATAGCCACTAAGTCGATACCGACGCTGTCATGGCGTTTTAAGTCCATCGCCAGACGCAATTTAGTACCCACACCGTCAGTGCCTGAGACTAATACCGGCTCTTTATAGCCAGCAGGGATTTGACACAAAGCACCAAAGCCGCCTAAACCGCCCATCACTTCTTTGCGGGTTGTACGTTTTACCGCACCTTTAATACGGTCAACCAAGGCCTCACCAGCATCAATATCAACACCAGCGTCTTTGTAACTTAACGACGTTTTTTGCTCGCTCACGGCAATCCCCAATGACTAAAAAGTGAAGGTCCAAAAAAATTGGCGGCATTTTACCTTGTAACGCCGCCAGACAAAAGGATTTACTGCTTTGCATTTGTGAATGCTGCTCTTCTGAGTGCCATCTGACTACAAAGCTTCGCCTCCAAACACTATTATTGCATCGCATTACTCATCGCCTGACCGACGTAATTACGCAGACTGGCGCTGGGCGTTTTGGCGATTTGGTGATAAACCAAGGACGCGAAAGGGAACTCTTTGCCGTTAAAGTGCACGCAGATATAAGGTGCTTCTGGTGTTGACTCGTCGTAGTACCACTCTCCACCCACATGATGGATAAAGACTTCACCTGTATAGGCACCAAAGACGTTGGATAAGGTAAATAACAGATCGTCAGCATGACGTTGTTCTTGCTGGCGTAAAAACAGTTCACTGAGTATTTCATCCACTTTGGTCAAACTGTCCAGACTAAAATCGAGCAGAACCTGATGATCCTCAGCCGCGTAAACGACAGCATCCTGCGCTGTGGCTTTCATTAACTCCGTTACTTCTTGCTTATTCATAAGTGTCCCCGTTATTCGTTTTTGTGTTCGGCTAGCAATAATTCACGCAACTGACGGCTGCCTGGCCCTAAAGTTTCTTCTTTTGGCGTAACCAGTGCTAAAGGTACAGCCCGAGCTGAGCTTTGCGTCATAGGTAGTCGTTTTAATGTTCCGTCTTTAATCAAATCGCAAATCAAAAACTCTGGTAACCAGCAAAAGCCGATACCGTTTTTAAGAATATCTATAGCTTCAAAGAAATTATTCACAGTCCAGCGTTGCTCGGCACGCAGCCAGCCAACATCTTTTGGCTTGCTTGCCGTATCCCGGATCACTATTTGCAAATGCTGACTGAGTTCATTTAAATCCAACGAGCTTTGTTGAGCCAGACTATGATTTTTACCAACCACAGGGAACATTTGAGTGACGCTGAGTGGTTCCCCTATGTAGCCTCTCGGAACGCTTGGAGAGGCTGCAATCACTAAATCTGCTTTGTGCTCCAGTATCATTTCGGTGGAGCCAGTGATAACAGTATCGATGATCTGAATGCGACTGCCCCTGGATAAGGGATGAAACTTTGCTAAGGCACGGTAGAGTATTTGTTTTGGATAAACCAGTTCGACAGCGATGCGAATTTCCGGCTCCCAGCCGACATTAATATTGGAGGCCAGAAGTTCTAAATCTTCAATTTGTTGGGTTAATAAGCGGGAACGCCGCAACATGACTTCGCCAGCCGGAGTCAAAAACGCTTTGCGGCCTTTAACTTCCAGAAGTTCGACACCCAACTGATACTGCAGCTTCGCCACTGCATGATTCAAAGAGGATTGGCTTTTATTCAGTAAATCTGCCGCCTGAGCATAGCCCCCTGCATCAACCACAGCTTGTAGTATGCGCCATTGTTCCATGGTTGATTTAGGGCGGTACGGCATCAAAAGTCCTTAGATTTAAGCCACAGCTACTATTACTGCACGTAGCGGTGCAGGGTAGCCTTCAATGGTTTTACTATGATCAGTTGGGTCAAGAAAATCAATCAGACTTTCGTTTTCCATCCAGCTGGTTTTTCGTTGTTCATCCAGACTGGTGACAGACAAATCCACTACCTTGGCCTCTTTAAAACCAACTCGTTGCAGCCAGAGCAATAACGCCGCTGTACTTGGGATAAACCAGACGTTACGCATTTTGGCATAGCGATCAGTAGGCACTAACACGGCTTGTTCATCACCTTCTATGACTAAGGTTTCCAGTACCAGTTCGCCACCTGGTCTAAGCTGCTGTTTTAACTGGGCTAAAAAGTCAATCGGTGAGCGGCGGTGATACAGGACTCCCATAGAAAAGACCGTATCAAAAGCTTTTAGCTCTGGCATATCGTCTATACCCACAGGCAATAAATGCACTGTCGGGTCGGGATTAAAATGTTTGATGGCTTCAAATTGACAATAAAATAGCTGTGAAGGATCAATACCCACGACAAATTGTGCGCCTTCGCCTTTCATCCGCCATAAGTGATAACCGCTACCACAGCCGACATCCAGCACAGTTCTGTGCTGTAGTGGACTGATATGGGGTAAAACTCTGTCCCATTTCCAGTCCGAACGCCATTCAGTGTCTATGGTTAAACCATGCAGAGTAAAAGGCCCTTTACGCCATGGCATCAGTTGGCGCAATAGCACTTCAAGCCGCTGTTTTTGTCCTTCACTTAAGTCTTCTGGTTGGCCAAACTCAACTTTGTTTTTCAGTTCAACACAAGTCTTATTGGCGACAGGCAAGTGGTCCAAAACTTTTTGCCATTGTTTAAAGTCGCCATGCAAGGCGTCCTGCTCCCAACCCTTTAATTGAGCTGGCAGGGTTTCCAGCCAATGCAGTAGTGAGTTGCCCGCTATTTGCTGATAAAAACTCTGGAAACGACTCATAGTTCAGGCCCTGCTTTAATGGCCACCATAGAGCAGAAGTTAAAACACTGGAACCACAAGCTTATGTGTTCAAAACCAGCGGTAGACAAACGCTCTTTGTGCTCAGCCAGGCTATCAGGGCGCATTACATTCTCAAGGGCGGTGCGCTTTTGGCTGATTTCCAATTCACTGTAGCCATTGGCGCGTTTAAAGTCGTGGTGCAAATCAATCAGCAGTTCATGAGTGGTTTCGTCTGTTTCAATAATTTTTTCTGACAATACAAAAATACCACCAGGTTTAAGCGCAGTGTAGATGCGTTCAATTAGACGGGCTCTGTCTTCTTTAGCCAGAAACTGCAGCGTAAAATTGCTGACCACCACTGCGGCATTTTCCATAGGGACGTCTCGGATATCAGCCAATACTATGCTGGCAGGTACATCAGAGCGAAAAGCCTGCAAATGACTGGTGCAGCGTTCTACCATAGCGGCGCTGTTATCAACTCCAATGACCTGGCAGTCAGGTTCTGTAATTTGCCTGCGCATCGCCAAAGTAGCTGCGCCCAATGAACAGCCTAAATCATAGTAGTTGCTATTGGCTTGCTGGAAACGGCTGGTCAGTTTGCCTATGGTTTGAATAATAGTCTGATAACCTGGCACGGAGCGTTGGATCATGTCTGGAAAGACATCGACCACGGCAGAGTCAAACCGAAAATCCTGAATATGACCCAAAGGGTCGGCGTAAATATGATCTTTTTGCATCAGCGGAACAACTTCAAACCTGTAATGGCGGATAGTTTACCGTATTTCAACTTTAAGACGAAATCAAAGCAAGCTTAGCTGAGTTTGATCCTGCGGCCATGGTGCCAATATCGGGTGGTCAATGCCTAAATCCATTACAAACTGTCTCGCTAACACTGGCGCTGTTAAATTGTCTGGGCTGTGAAAAAAACAAAAAGGCGTTTTTCCTTCATCCAGCCATTGCCGTACTTTATTTAACCAAGGCCCATAGTAGTGCTGATTGACCACCATGTCGTCAGTGCCAACAAAACGCAGCATAGGTGATTTCGTCAGCGCTATAGCATGCACGGGTAAATAAGGTTTTTTGCGCTGTGCATCCAGTAAAGCCGCTGTCGTAGCCTGGACTGAAAATAATGCTCTGCTGTCAAATATGACACGCTCCGCACCAAAGTCCCGCAATAAACGATTCAGCGCTATTTCATGCTCTGCTTTGTCAAAAAAAACCGGATGCCGCACTTCGACTGCTACGGAAAATGATGAACACAAAGCATTGAGCATTTGTTTTAGCCAGCTTAAATGCTCTGGTGAAAAAAAGGCAGGCAGCTGTAAATGCACCAATGCCAATTTACTGGCCAAGGGGGCTATTAAATCCAGCCAAAGCTGCAGTTCTTGCGCTTGGAATTGACTAAATTGATGACTTAATCGCTTTGGTACTTTGAGGGTAAAACGAAAGCTGTCGTTACTCTGCGCCGCCCAGCGCTGCACAGTCTGTGGTGATGGATCTGCATAAAAACTCGTGTTTCCCTCAACAGAGTTGAAATACCTACTATAGTTAGCAAGAAATTCAGATGATTCCAGTTTGCTGTTATATATCAGGTTTTTCCACTGAGGGTTTGCCCATACTGGGCAGCCAAGGTAAAGCATCTGCTATTTCCGTTGTATAAAGTTCCGCGATAAATAAGTTGCGTATTGTCGCTGTATTCGACATCTTAACCTAAGGTAAAGACCACTGTCCTGAACATGATTAAAAAGCTACTGCTGGTTTTTCTTTTACTTACAGGCTACTTAGCTCTGGCACAAAATGCCGGGATCGGCAGTCCAGTTCCTGCGTCGCTGAAAATAGGCATATCCAGCGATACCTATCCCTATATGTTTATTGATGACCAAGGCCAGCCCGCTGGTTTAGTGGTGGATTACTGGCGGGAAATTGCAAGACAACAAGGGATTGACGCCGAGTTTGTCGCGGCAGATTGGGCTGATACTCTGAGTATGCTCGACGCCGGACTTATTGATTTACATGGCGGTCTTGGCCGCACTGCGGACAGAGATCGAAGCTATTTATTAGGTCCGAGTTATCTGGATATTTTCAGCAATGTATTTGTCCATCGCGACTTGACTGGAGTGCGGAACTTAGCGGATTTAAAACCTTATTTGGTTGGAGCTGTTGAACGTTCAACTCATATTGATAGTCTGACAAAACAGCAACCTGATTTGGTATTGAAGCACTACAACTCTGTTTCTCAGATGTATGACTCTGCACTGAGAGGGGAGATAAAAGCTTTTACTGGCCTGGATCGATTGCCGCCTCGTTACGCCAATTATCAGGATTTAATCTCCTTTTATCCCGTGTATAAAAAGTTGCCTATCCGGAAAATAGAACTCACCTTTGCGGTGAGTCAGGAAAACACCGCTTTATTTCAGTGGTTAACTACTGCCGCTGATTCAGCGACTAAAGACTTTCGTGATCAGCTGGAGCGAAAATGGCTCAGCATGAATACGGCTCCAGATACCTTGCTGATCGGGGTTTCTATAGGAAACCAGCCTTATATGAACGTCAGTAGCAATGGAGATGTGCAAGGCATTTTTGTCGACCTGTGGCGGTTGTGGTCTAAAAAAACCGGCATTGCAATAAGCTTTGTGCCTGATCAGTCCGAGGAGTCTTTGGGCTATTTACGAAAAGGTCGTATTGATGTGCAAATGGCCCAGGTTGAAAACGCTGAAAAGTTCAGCGGTTTAAAGCCTGCCTACCATTTATACAATATCTACTCGTCGCTGTTTTATCACAGCGAGTCCATTCAAGCTGATTTGACTACAAAAAAGGACATCAGTCTTGGGGTGTTGCACACTACAAGCTTTGACGCCGCACTACAGAATCAGTTTCCAAACGCAAAAATACAAGCTTTTGAGACAGTAGATCAAATGATTGACGCCGTATTGAAGAAGAAGCTGTACGGCTTTTTGGCGTCAGAGGTGGTCGTGCGAAACAGACTCGCACACAGCAATAGTCAGGAGTTTTTCAAAGAATACCCCGGCATTCGTTATGAATCTGCGGTCTACTCCCTAATACGCCCAGATGACAGTAGCTTGTATCAGAGCATCCAGCAGGGATTTTCGCAAATTAGTCTTGATGAAATGATAGAGATTGAGAAGCGATGGTTGGGCACTGATGCTGGGGGCTATTACCAAAAGTTTCGCGATAAAGTGCCACTCACTGTGGCTGAACGTGAATGGCTCAATCAGCACCAACAGATCAAGGTTGGCGTGATGAGCAACTGGCGGCCTATCGAATTCGTTGACGAACATGGTAAAACCCAGGGAATTACCGTAGATGTATTGGAGTTGTTGAATCAGCGACTTGAAGTGCAGTTTGTGCCACAACCTTATGACGATTGGGATCTTCTGCTGCAGGATTTTCAAGCGGGAAAACTGCAAATGGTGGCCAATATTTCTGACTTACCAGAGCGGCGTAGTTTCAGCGCATTTAGTCTGGATTATTGGACTTTACAATGGATACTGATTGGCAAACATGATGCAAAATTTGATGCCAGGATTGCTCAAATGCCCGGACAACGCATCAGCATCATGCGGGAATATCAGTATATAAAGGACTTTAAAAAAGCCTACCCGCAGCATCAGGTGATCGAAGTGGACAGTCTGGAGCAAGGTTTGGAAATGGTAGCCACAGGTCAGGCTGATTTTACCCTGGATACTGTGGTGGCTTCTGCCATCGCCATACGTGACCCACGTTATGTCAATTTGCGCGTTTACCTGCCGGAGGACCTGCCTGTTTATCCATCTTATTTTGGAGTGCATAAAGACCTTCCAGAATTATTAGTCATTCTGAATAAAGGCATTAAAACCATCGATGATTCCGACAGAAAAAACTTACACAACAAATGGCTGAATCTGGAGATCAAACAAGGACTCGATCAAAGCAGGGTAGTCACATTGGTGTTGCAGATCGCCGGACTATCTTTTGTGGTCATTGTAGGCTTCTTAATCTGGAACTTCTCTTTGCGCCGTGAAGTGAATTTGCGCCGAAAAGTCGAAGAGAAAATGCGGTTTATGGCAGGGCATGATGACTTAACTCAACTGCCTAACCGCAGCCTTCTGATTGAGCGCCTGCAAACTGCTTTGCATCAACACGCCCGCCACAACGAGATGTTGGCGCTGATGTTTATCGATTTAGATGGCTTTAAGCAGGTGAATGACCAGTATGGTCATGACGTGGGTGACGAAATGTTAGTCAAGTTATCCGCTATTTTGAGTCATTGTGTACGTAAAACAGATACCGTCGCTCGTTTTGGAGGCGATGAGTTTGTGATTTTACTGACAGGTCTGGTGGACAAAGACGATGCTGCCATAGTGGCAGAAAAGATTTTGCTTTACCTGCAGGAGCCCCTCGCTTTGTCGGTTTGTCAGGCCAGCGTAGGTGCCAGTATTGGTATAGCCATTTACCCCCATGATGGCACTGATGCGGCGACTTTATTAAAGTCCGCTGACAAACTGATGTATCAGGTCAAACAGCAAGGTAAAAGCCAGTATCGTTTCAGCAGGTAGCATTTAAACGTTGCCAGAATAAATAAAATTTAAATCCACCGCATCAACTGGCTTTAAGGGCAGTGACATTAATCGTCTTTTCTATATAATTAGCGCTCATTTTCGCAGGCAGATTAAAGTTCGACTGAAAGGATAAGTTAATGCGTAGCCATTATTGCGGTTCATTAAAGGCAGAAAACATTGGTCAACAGGTGTCATTGTGTGGGTGGGTAAACCGCCGTCGTGACTTAGGTGGTTTGATTTTTATTGACCTGCGCGACCGCGAAGGCTTGGTTCAGGTGTTTTTTGATCCTGAATTAACGGACTTATTCTCTCAGGCGGCTGACTTACGTAACGAATTTTGTGTTCAGTTAACAGGAACGGTGCGTGCGCGTCCGGAGTCTCAGGTCAATGCCGACATGGCCACTGGCGAAGTCGAAGTTTATGCCTCCAGCCTGACCATTCTGAATAAATCAGCTCCTATTCCACTGGATCCAAACCAGAACAATAGCGAAGAGCAACGTTTAAAATACCGTTACATTGATTTACGCCGTCCTCTGATGAGCGACCGTTTAAAGTTCCGCGCTAAGGTCACCAGTTTCGTCCGTAACTTCATGGATAGCCAGGGCTTCCTGGATGTGGAAACGCCAATTCTGACTAAAGCGACTCCTGAAGGCGCCCGTGACTATTTAGTGCCAAGCCGCACTCATAAAGGTCAGTTTTTCGCGTTGCCACAATCACCTCAGCTGTTTAAACAATTGCTGATGATGGCGGGTTTAGACCGTTATTACCAAATCGTAAAATGTTTCCGCGACGAAGACTTACGTGCTGACCGCCAACCGGAATTCACTCAGATTGATATCGAAACGTCTTTCATGACCTCTGAGCAAGTGATGGAAGTCACGGAACAGATGGTGCACCAAATGTTCCTTCAGCTGTTGAATGTTGATTTAGGCAAAATGCCACGCATGACTTACAACGAAGCCATGCGTTTATACGGTTCAGACAAACCGGATCTGCGTAACCCAATGCAGTTTGTCGACGTCGCCGATTTAGTAAAAGACGTCGAGTTTAAAGTATTCTCAGGCCCGGCCAATGACAAAAAAGGCCGCGTAGTAGCGTTAAAAGTGCCAAGTGCTGCTGAAAAAGTATCCCGTAAAGACATCGACAACTACACAGCTTTCGTAGGTATCTACGGTGCTAAAGGTTTGGCCTGGTTAAAAGTAAATGATATCAATGCAGGCGCTGAGGGTATTCAGTCTCCTGTGGCCAAGTTTTTAACCCCTGAAATTATCAGCGAAGTGTTAAGCCGCACTCAGGCCACTACGGGTGACTTAATTTTCTTCGGCGCTGACAGCTACAAAGTAGTCTGTGAAGCTATGGGCGCTTTGCGTCTGAAGTTAGGCGAGGATTTAGGTTTAACAGTGCAGGGCTGGAAACCTTTATGGGTTGTTGACTTCCCAATGTTTGAAGAGAACGATGATGGCAGTTTCTCTGCCGTGCACCACCCATTCACTTCGCCTTTGGACACCGCAGAATTTCTGGCGACCGAAATGGACAAGCTGGATCACAGAGCTTTGTTGTCCAACGCCTATGATATGGTGTTAAACGGTACTGAGTTAGGTGGTGGTTCTGTGCGTATCCACACGCCGGACGTGCAGGCTAAAGTATTCCAGTTGCTGGGCATCAGTGATGAAGAAGCCGCTGAGAAGTTTGGTTTCTTATTGGAAGCTTTACGTTATGGTGCACCTCCACATGCAGGTTTAGCTTTTGGTTTAGACCGTCTGGTGATGTTGATGACGGGCGCGAGCTCAATCCGTGACGTGATGGCCTTCCCAAAAACTGCCACTGCAGCTTGTCCGCTGACAGATGCACCGGGCGAAGCCAATCCGGCTCAACTGGCCGAGTTGGGCATTCAGGTGGTGAAAAAGCAATAAGTCCTGCTTTTGGACTTTTGAAGGTACAGAGCGCTGAGCACAGTACTCTGATCTGTGATTGACATTTAACTATCTGGAAGCGGCTTTTGCCGCTTCTTTTTTCATGGAGTATGCACATGGCTGGTCATAGTAAATGGGCTAACATGAAGCACCGTAAGGCTCGTCAGGATGCCAAACGGGTGAAAATTTTTACCAAACTTATTCGCGAGCTGACGGTGTCGGCCCGCATTAGTCCAGACGTGGATGCCAATCCACGTTTACGTACAGCAGTAGCCAAAGCGCTGTTGAATAATATGACCCGTGATGCGATAGACAGAGCGATCAAACGTGGCGCTGGTGAGCAGGATGGCAGTAACTACGAAGAGTTGGTGTACGAAGGTTATGGTCCTTGTGGCGTTGCCATAGTAGTAGAAACCCTGACGGACAACCACAAACGTACTGTAGCTGATGTGCGTAGTGCTTTTACCAAATACGGCAATATGGGCACCGCTGGTTCCGTCAGCTATTTATTCAGTAAAAAAGGCATCATCTCTTTTGCGCCGGGCTTATCTGAAGACAAGGTGCTGGACATCGCACTAGAGGCTGGTGCTGAAGATGTGGTTAGTCATGACGACGGCAGCATTGAAGTGATCACCAGCCCTGACAGTTTTAACGATGTACGTGAGGCGTTAGAGGCTGCAAAGCTTGTCGCGGATGATGCAGAAATTACTATGGTTCCCTCAGTGAAAGCCGAAGTAGATGCAGAACATGTGGTGAAGTTTTTTAAACTCATTGACATGCTGGAAGACTTCGATGATGTACAAAACGTCTATCACAATGCCGACATTGCCGATGACGTGATGGCATTAGTGCCTTAATGGCTATTATCCTAGGTATTGACCCCGGCAGCCGTTTAACAGGCTATGGGGTTGTGCGTCAGACTGGCCAGAAATTTGAATACATCGCCAGTGGCTGTATTCGATTAACACTGAATGATATCCCAGACAGACTCAAACAAATTTTTGATGGGGTCAGCGAAATTATTCAGCAAACCCAGCCCGATGTATTTGCCATAGAGCAAGTTTTTATGGCACGAAACCCTGACTCGGCGTTAAAGCTCGGGCAAGCTCGTGGTGCAGCTATAGTGGCGGCGAAAAATGCTGGGCTTGAAGTGTTTGAATACTCAGCCCGTCAGGTGAAACAGGCCGTAGTAGGTACTGGTGCTGCAGATAAAACTCAGGTGCAGCATATGATCCGCACCTTGTTAAAATTGCCAGGCAATCCACAAGCCGATGCTGCCGATGCCCTTGCCGTGGCTATGTGTCACGGGCATACTCACCAAAGTTTACTGCATATGGCAGGACAAGCCACCAAAACAGTGCGTGGCCGCCTGCGCTAATTTTTTACCGGAGCTTTTGACTGTGATTGGATTATTACGCGGCGTTATTTTAGAAAAGCAGGCACCGGATCTACTCATTGATGTCGCTGGTGTTGGCTACGAAGTGCAGCTGCCTTTGACCAGTTTTTACAAATTGCCTGAAGTCGGCAAAGAAGCTGTGATTTACACTCATTTTGTGGTGCGGGAAGATGCACAGCTTTTATATGGCTTTCATACCAGCACAGAGCAGGCTTTGTTTCGCCAACTGATCAAAGCCAATGGCATAGGACCGAAGTTAGCTCTGACTATCTTATCCGGCCTGTCGGCTCAGCAGTTTGTGCGTTGTGTACAACACGACGATATCAGTACGCTGGTGAAACTGCCTGGCGTAGGTAAAAAAACCGCTGAACGATTATTGATAGAAATGCGCGATCGGTTAAAAGACTGGGGAGTCACTATCAGCACTCCTGTCACTGAACATCTGGTGCTTTCTGGTGACGAAGTCGATTCGTTTGAGTTGGTGGAAAGTGCAGAGCAAGACGCGATCAGTGCGTTAGTGGCTTTGGGTTATAGTCAGTTGCAGGCCAGCAAAGCAGTACAAAAAGTCAAACAGGCCGATATGAGCAGCGAGCAGCTAATCAAGCTGGCGCTGCGCAGTATGATTTAACGCAGATTAATCAGGATTTCCCATGATAGAAGCCGATCGTCTGATCGATACCAAAGCCAGCCGCGAGGATGAGCTGATTGACCGCGCCATTCGGCCTAAATCTCTGGCCGATTACACAGGTCAGTCTCATGTCAAAGAGCAAATGGCCATTTTTATTGAAGCGGCCCGCGGTCGCGGTGAGCCTTTGGATCATTTGCTGATCTTTGGTCCGCCTGGTTTGGGGAAAACCACCTTAGCTATGGTGGTGGCGAATGAAATGGGCGTCAATATTAAAAATACCTCAGGTCCTGTGCTGGAAAAAGCCGGTGATTTAGCGGCGCTTCTGACCAACCTTGAACCTAACGATGTACTTTTTATCGACGAAATTCACCGCTTAAGCCCCGTAGTGGAAGAAATTTTGTATCCGGCGATGGAAGACTATCAGCTGGATATTATGATAGGGGAGGGGCCAGCAGCCCGTTCCATTAAACTGGAATTACCACCTTTTACCTTAATTGGAGCTACAACCAGAGCGGGCGCATTAACCTCGCCACTGCGCGATCGTTTTGGCATAGTGCAACGGCTGGAATTTTATAAAGTCGATGAATTGGCACAAATTATTCTACGATCTGCCCATTATCTGGATCTGCAACTGGAGTTGCCGGCAGCGACTGAAATAGCACGACGTTCCCGTGGTACTCCGCGTATTGCTAACCGTCTTTTACGTCGAGTACGCGATTACGCTCAGGTCAAATCCGCCGGTCTGGTACCAGTGGAGATCGCCTCAGCTGCGTTGCATATGGTGGATGTAGACGCCAGCGGTTTTGACTATATGGACCGCAAGCTGATGCTGAGCATCATTGAAAAGTTCGGTGGTGGCCCTGTAGGACTGGATAACCTTGCAGCAGCCATAGGTGAAGAGAAAGAAACTATAGAAGATGTAATAGAACCTTTTTTAATTCAACAAGGTTTTATCCAGCGCACGCCACGAGGCCGTATCGTCTCGCCAGCCGCCTACAAACATTTTGGTTTTGATTTACCGGAATCGAATTAACGAAGCTTTGACAGGACGATAAAGAGAAAAGAGCTCCCTGTCGGCAAGAAAGTGTCGCAGATCGAATAACAAAATCGCCGGGAGTGATTTTCAACAGCTTCAGCTGGCCCGCAGGGTGAAGCCGGAATTAGCATTGCCAACAGTTTGGCAATGCACGGCTGAGCGCCAGCGGCTCTGTCCACTGGCCGGATTGAGGGCAGGAAACCCGGAATCATCGAAAATTGCTCCTGCATTTTCGATGTACCGTACTTCCTGTACATAAAAAAAAGCCCGCTAAATTAGCGGGCGAATGCAACAAGTTGAAGTATGTCTTCAAAATCCAGGGAACATGTTGAGAAGCAACATAATTATCTCGAACAGACAATCACATCACCATGTATTCATCACTAAAGTTGTGGCACAAGGGCCGGAACTTTTGCGCTAGCTCAGAACACGCAGGCATTTTAGGGAGTTAGTGCAATTACTTCAAACTAGAAAAATTGAGATTTCAGATTAATTTAACTAATCTGAATAATTATCTATTTAGTACGAATTTTAATCTTGTTTTGTGTTTTTGTCGCGCTAGGCCTTGAAAATTAAGGGTAGCTGAACAGCTGTGTTGGTGATGATGAATTACTATTTTTTAAACAAAACTTATCCGGCTGATTAAAACGACCATTAGTCGCTGTTTTTTCCCTTTCTATCGTGAACAGGAAACTTTTCAACATTATTTGACCCATAGGTTTTGCGAGTCGTCAGAATGTCATGAAATCAAAATATTTTTAGCTTCGATAAGGCTCTTGCTGTTGAGTTCGGCTGTTGCCTCCAATATCATAGCGGCCAATTTGGCTGGTAAAATAAGATGATGCTTGAGGTCTTTGAGTTTCCGATCAGGGTTTATTACGAAGACACCGATGCCGGTGGCATAGTATATTACGCTAACTATCTGAAATTCTTTGAAAGAGCCAGGACGGAATTGCTCAGGACTTTAGGCATAGAACAGGATGCACTGCTGGATCAGGACATTGGTTTTGTAGTGAAAAATGTTCAGATGGAAAATCACAAACCAGGACGGTTTAATCAGCTTTTGTTAGTAAAAACCGAGATTAAGATGCTAAAAAAGGCCAGTGTGGTATTTTGGCAGGAAATCTACAACGCAGATGCACAATTGCTTTGTTCAGCGCAGGTTAGTGTTGCTTGCGTAAAACTATCATTAATGAAAGCGAGTGCAATACCTCGCGATGTTTTAGGGGTGTTATCAGGTGACAGGCGGACTATCAGTTCTTGATTTAATTCTTCACGCTAGTGTAGTAGTGCAGCTGGTTATGCTGGTTTTACTGAGCATGTCTGTGATGTCGTGGGCCATGATCATTCAGCGAAACAAAGCCCTGAGTGCTGCGGTAGAAGAAACTAAACAATTTGAAGATAAATTCTGGTCGGGCATCGATCTGTCCAAACTTTATAACGAAGTCAGCGCCAAAGTGACAGTCACTGGTGTTGAAGCTTTGTTCAAAGCGGGTTTCAAAGAGTTTGCCCGCTTACACAAAAGCAGCCGTCAGTCTGGTGCCGTAATGGAAGGTACTCAACGAGCCATGCGTGTTGGTTTATCCCGTGAAGTGGAACGCTTGGAGACGCATCTGCCGTTTCTTGCAACTGTGGGTTCTATCAGTCCTTACATCGGCTTGTTTGGTACCGTCTGGGGTATTATGAACTCCTTTATTGCATTGGGTGCCGTACAGCAAGCCACTTTAGCCATGGTTGCACCTGGTATAGCCGAAGCACTTATTGCAACTGCTATAGGTCTGTTTGCTGCTATCCCTGCGGTTATAGCGTACAACAGGTTTTCTCACAAAGTAGAAATGCTGGAAAGTGCATACGCCAACTTCGTTGAAGAGTTTGCCAATATTCTGCACCGTCAGGCGATGGCCAGCGGAGAAAACAACTAATGTACGTCCGTAAAAAACGCCGTATGGTGGCTGAGATCAACGTCGTTCCTTATATCGACGTAATGTTAGTGTTGTTGATCATCTTTATGGTAACGACGCCAATCATTACTCAAGGCGTAAAGGTGGAATTGCCAAAGTCAGATGCTGAACCTATAGAGCAAATGAAAGACGGCAAAACGCCGCTGGTGGCGACTGTGGACGAAGGTGGTTTGTATTATTTTGAGAAAGATGGTGTCAACAAAGGCCCGTTTAATGCTCAGGAAATGCAAACTGAAGTAGCAGGTACTTTGCAGTTAGAACCTGGTACTCAAGTGATTATTAAAGGTGATGGCCGCGTAAATTATGCAGCTATTATCCAGTTATTAAATCTGCTGAAAGACGCGGGTGCCCCTTCCGTTGGTTTAATGACTGACGATGTGGAGCAAAAATAAGATGGAACCAGCGTTTAAGAAGTCGCTGATCATCTCGGGTGCGTTACACCTTGTTGTCGCTGTGCTGCTGTTCGTTAATTTTAATTTCTTTAAAAATGAAGAAATTTTAGTGGTACCTATGGCCGGAGACTTAAGTGCGCCGTTAAACGCCACTACAGTTGATCAATCGCAGTTCGACGAAATGAAAGAAAAAAATCAGCAGAAGAAAAAAGCTGAGGAAAAGCGCAAAAAAGATTTAGAAAAGAAAAAGCAGCAGGAAGAGCGTGATAAGCGTCTTGAAGAGCAGCGTCTGAAAAAACAGGAACAAGAGAAAAAAGAAGCCGAAATCGCTGAGAAAAAAGCGGTTGAAGAAAAGAAAAAACAGGCTGTAGAGAAAGAGAAACAACAAAAGCTTGCTGCTGAAAAGAAAAAGAAAGATGACGAAAAGAAAAAACAGCAAGAGATAGAGAAAAAGAAAAAGGAAAAAGCAGCAAAAGAAAAGGCAGCTAAAGAAAAAGCAGCCAAGGAAAAAGCTGAAAAAGCCAAAGCTGAGCAGGAAAATCGTGAACGCGAAGCCGCAGAAGAAATGCTGGCCGAGCAGTTGGAAGAAGAGGCAGAAGCTCGTCGTGCTGCGAAAGCTGGTCAGATATTGACCGAAAAGCAGCGCTACCTGGCGATGATTGTTGCAAAAATCCAACAAAATTGGTTTGTAGACGATACAATGCGTGGCAAAGAGTGTCGGGTGAATATACGTTTGGCCAGCAATGGCTTCGTTACCGCTGTTAATGTGTTGGGTGGAGACAGGGCTTTGTGTGAGTCAGCTCTCCGCGCTGTGCAGAAAGCAGGTAACTTCCCAATGTCACCTGATCCTGATGTTTATGATGCGTTGAAAGATATTACACCTACTTTAAGACCGGAACTGAGATAACAATATGCTGAAGTTGATAGGAAAAAGCCTGGTGGCATTCGCCCTGGTGCTAAGCGCAAAATCGTATGCCAGTTTAGAAATTGTCATCACAGATGGTGTCGACAGTGCACGCCCTGTTGCCATTGTGCCCTTTAAATTTGAAGGCAATACGCTGCCTAATCAACGAATTGCTGATATTGTGTCTGCAGATTTAATGCGTAGCGGTAAGTTTAATCCTATAGCAGCGACCCGTATGCCACAGCAGCCGACGAACAGCAAAGAAATTGATTATCAACGCTGGATGAAACAAGGTGTTGAAGCTGTAGTGACCGGTACTATTCGCGAAGTAGGCGTAAATAGATACGCTGTACGCTTTGAATTGGTGGACGTATTTAAAGGTGCTTCAGGTGGTGGTTCTTCCTCTGCTATTATCGGTGGTCAACTGACTACTGGTCTGAGTCACATTCTGGATGCGCGTGAGACAACCATTAGTGGCGATCAATTCAGACAATATGCGCATCGTATCAGTGATATAGTCTATGAAAAATTAACTGGTGAACGTGGTGCATTTTTAACTAAAATAGCCTATGTCTTAGTACGCGAGAAAGCAGACTTTAAATATCAATTAGTTGTAGCTGATTACGACGGTGAGAACGAGCAGGTATTATTAAGAGCGAAAGAGCCTTTAATGTCACCAGCCTGGTCTCCTGATGGTACTAAATTAGCTTATGTGACTTTCGAAAAACGTCAGTCTCAGATTTATATTCAAGATATTTATACTGGCCGTCGCAGTATATTGACGAGTTTTAAAGGAATTAACGGTGCTCCTAAGTGGTCACCTGACGGCAGAAAAATGGCGATGGTGTTGTCAAAAGATGGCAATGCTGAAGTTTATGTCATGGATATTGCGACTAAAGCCTTGACAAAACTGACCAATCACAGACGGATCGACACTGAGCCTTCATGGGCCCCTGATGGTTCAAAAATAGTTTTTAGCTCTGAACGTGGTGGTAATCCACAAATTTATAGCGTAAATGTAGCTTCAGGTGTTACTGAAAGGGTAACATTTGAGGGAGAAATGAATTTAGCTGCCTCTTATACACCAGATGGAAGTGGTATTGTTATGGTCAACAGAACAAATGGCCAGTATAATATCGCCCGCATGGATGTTGAGAGTCGCTATTTGCAAGTGTTGACTCGCACTTATCTGGACGAGTCACCAAGCATTGCGCCGAATGGCTCAATGATAATCTATAGTACTTTGTACGGATCGTCACAAGTACTGGCACTGGTATCCATGGACGGGCGCTTTAAAGCACGGTTACCGGCGGCAAACGGCAGAGTCAAATCTCCGGCTTGGTCACCATTTTTATAAAAAACGAAAATTTGGTTAATTGATTTACTAAGGACAACAATTATGAACTTAAACAAAGTTTTAAAAGGCTTGTTAGTTGCAGTGCCAGTGTTAACTTTAGCTGCTTGTAGCTCAACTGATGAAGTAGCTGCTACTGATGCAAACACTGGTGCAAACACTAACCAAGTAGTTGAACAAGGCCTGTCAGCTGAAGAATTGCTGCGTCAGCAATTAGAAGCTCTGCGTCAAGACAACACTATTTACTTCGACTTCGACAAGTCTGAAATCCGTTCAGAGTTCGCTTCTGTTCTGGAAGCTCACGCTGCTTTCTTACGCGCTCGCACTAACATCACTGTAACTGTTGAAGGTCACACTGATGCTCGTGGTACTCCAGAGTACAACATCGCTTTAGGTGAGCGTCGTGGTCAGTCTGTGACTCAATACTTAGCTAACCTGGGCGTTGCTGCTGGCCAAATGTCAGTAGTTAGCTACGGCGAAGAGAAACCAGCTGTTGAAGGTAACGACGAAAGCGCTTTCTCTAAAAACCGTCGCGCTGTTTTAGTTTACTAATAACTGATACGAAGCAAAGCAGTGAAAAAATATTTAGTTACTGCGCTTTCTGTTATCAGCATTGCCTCGTGGGCAGATCCGGCTCCTGTAGCCGATCTGTCCCGCGCAGGCGGTGGCGCTACCCAGACTCCAAAATATGCTTCCACAGCAGATCGTATAGCTGCACTGGAACGTATTGTTGAGGCCAGAGCCAACGCTCAGGTTGCTATGCAGCAGCAGGTGTCCGCACTATTAGACGAAGTGTCAGAGTTGCGCGGCATTACTGAAATGCATTCCTACAAATTAGAAGAAATATTGCAGCAACAACGCAATATTTATCAGGAAATTGACCGGAGATTGGGCACTGGTGCCGCTTCAGGTTCAACGAATTCCGCTCCGACAGCATCTGTTACTCCTACAACTCCCACTGAACAGGCGCCAATAGGCAATCCTGCAGCTGTGGTTAATAGTAATGCCGAGACAGCAAGTGCTGAGACGACAGAAGCAGCCCGTGTGGCAGCATCTTCCAGTCCGTCGGAAAGTGAAGCTTATGAAAGTGCGGTAAATCTGGTGCTGAAAGATCGCGCCTACGATGCAGCTATTCCTGCGTTCGAAAATTTCGTCCGTACTTATCCGGATTCAAGCTACGCACCAAACTCCTATTATTGGTTGGGCCAATTATTTTTTACTAAAAATGAATTGCTCAAAGCGAAAGCTCAGTTTGAACGTGTGGTCGCTCAATTCCCACAATCAGCAAAAGCTGCAGATTCTTTATCTAAGTTGGGTCAGCTGGCAGAGAAAGAAGGTGACAAGGCTGCTGCTAAGCAGTTTTATCAGCTTTTAGTCAGTAAATATCCACAAGCTAAGCCAGCGAAAGCAGCGAAAGCTAAGTTAGAGACTATGTAGCCTCATAGTTGGTTGAATGAGAACCCTGGTTTTATACCGGGGTTTTTTATTTTTTACCTCTTTGAAATTAAATTTAATTCACCTTTGTTCGAAAATAAATGCGATCGTCTGTACGGAAAATAGGCAGGGCTGGTCTTGTTGACTGTTTTGGCTTTTGCGCCTGACCTCGATATTTCTGTACATAAATAATACTGTCACTTTGCATTTCTGGATTGTCAGCGTTTTTATGCTGGCATTTTAAGCAGTTGAACAAAGAAAATGGCATTTCTGGTAATTTTTGGTTGCACTGGAAATTTAAATAAGTAAGATATGCGTCCGCGGCAGGGGTCATTAGCTCAGCTGGTAGAGCAGCGGACTTTTAATCCGTTGGTCGATGATTCGAATTCATCATGACCCACCACTCCCGCGCAAACTTTTGTATCGAACTGGGTCATTAGCTCAGCTGGTAGAGCAGCGGACTTTTAATCCGTTGGTCGATGATTCGAATTCATCATGACCCACCACTTCGATACGCCTGTTTGGGTCATTAGCTCAGCTGGTAGAGCAGCGGACTTTTAATCCGTTGGTCGATGATTCGAATTCATCATGACCCACCACTTTCTCGATTCTCCTTGCATGGGTCATTAGCTCAGCTGGTAGAGCAGCGGACTTTTAATCCGTTGGTCGATGGTTCGAATCCATCATGACCCACCATGCAATCGTTACCTACCTTGTGTTTAAAGCTAAACTTTTTGTGTATAATGCCGCACTTTTTCAAACCGGGTGGCCGTTATGGATCAAGCACTGCACTTCAACGAACTTGACTTTGTATTCCCGAAAAAACCTTTACCGTTAAATGCGGATCAAAAAGCTGCCTACAAAGAACGTATCAAGCTTTTATTACAACAACGTGATGCCGTATTGGTTGCACACTACTACACAGACCCAGAGATCCAGGCTTTGGCCGAAGAGACTGGTGGTTGTGTGTCAGACTCGCTGGAAATGGCGCGTTTTGGCAATAAGCATTCTGCTAAAACCTTGATCGTAGCCGGTGTGAAGTTCATGGGCGAAACCGCCAAAATTCTGAACCCGGAAAAAACTGTATTAATGCCAACGCTCGATGCTACTTGCTCGTTGGACTTAGGTTGTCCTGCAGATGCCTTCAGCGCCTTTTGCGACGAGCACCCTGACCGTGTTGTGGTTGTGTACGCCAATACCTCTGCTGCTGTAAAAGCCCGCGCAGATTGGGTGGTTACGTCCTCCATCGCTTTGGACGTCGTAGAGCACTTAGACAGTGAAGGTAAAAAGATCCTGTGGGGTCCTGATCGTCACCTCGGTGCTTATGTGCAAAAGCAAACAGGGGCTGACATGCTGTTATGGCAGGGCGCCTGTATTGTGCATGATGAGTTTAAAGCCAAAGCGCTGGTTGAGCTTAAAAAGCAATATCCAAACGCTGCTGTGTTGGTTCACCCTGAGTCTCCAGCCAACGTGGTTGATTTAGCCGATGCGGTAGGTTCTACCAGTCAGTTGATCAAAGCCAGCCAGACGATGCCAAACGACACCTTTATTGTGGCCACAGATCGCGGCATTTTCTACAAGATGCAACAGGCTATGCCAGATAAGACCTTTATCGAAGCTCCAACGGGCGGTAACGGCGCAACGTGCCGTAGCTGCGCTCATTGCCCTTGGATGGCGATGAACGGTCTGAAGGCGATTGAGGACGCTTTACTGCAATCCGAAGGCCATGAGATATTTGTCGACGCAGATTTACGCGAACAGGCGTTAATCCCGCTGGACAGAATGCTGAACTTCGCAAAATCAGCGCAAATGCCGGTAAAAGGCAACGCTTAAGGCGTTTATAGTTAGTTTTGCTGAAAATTCCAGCAAAAGAACAAGGCTTTGTATTTAACAGTTGCACGGCGCGGTGAATTTCAATAGGATAGCCGCGCTTGCTGTAGCAAGCCTCGGAGAGATGGCTGAGTGGCTGAAGGCGCACGCCTGGAAAGTGTGTTTAGGTTAACCCCTAACGAGGGTTCGAATCCCTCTCTCTCCGCCAGTTTAAATGAAAAAGGCCCACGCAAAAGCGTGGGCCTTTTTCATTTAAACCGGAGAGCGAGGATTTGGTTCGAACCCTATGTTCGACCGGTTTGCCGGGAGCAAACAGGAACGCGCTTTAGCGCGGCCCCAAAGGGGTGGAGGGCAGGACGCCCGGAATAATCCCGAGGTGCTGCTGTCACGGACGAAAGTCCGGGCCTTTTTCATTTAAACCGGAGAGTGAGGATTTGGTTCGAACCCTTAGTTCGACAAATTCGCCGGGAGCGAATTTGGACGCGCTTTAGCGCGGCCCGCAGGGCCAGCACCATGGATGGTGCTGGCAATCCCCCGGCACGCAAGTCCGGGCCTTTTTCATTTAAACCGGAGATTGAGGACTTGGTTCGAACCCTTTGTTCGACCGGTTTGCAGGGAGCAAACCGGAACGCGCTTTAGCGCGGCCCCGAAGGGGTGGAGGGCAGGATGCCCGGAATAATCCCGAGGCGCTGCTGTCGCGGATTAAACCTGGGGCCTATTGAGACGTGGCAATCCCTCTCTCGGAGCCAGTTTGTTTCGCCTCCTTAGTTTTGCTAACCCCATCACTCCGACCAATACCAACTAGTCACGTTGTAGCGATACGCAGTGGTACCTTTACTAGTTACGGCCTTGACCCAATGCTCAGAACCTTCTGATGAAGGATCAAAGAGTACACAGCGGTTATACAAAGGCGGGATACTCACAGTCTTATCATCCTTACCCATAAAAACCAGCTCTCCGCCTTGTTCAGTACTCCAGTTCTTATTTAGATACAGCAGCATGCAGATCTCTCTGCCCGGTGAATCATCGGCATGTTGATTGACAAAATCTTCAGCGCTTAAGCGAAAAAAATTAGTATTCACTTCAGGCTTGGCCACATGAATGTCTGTGATCTGGACATCAAAGATCTTAGAGAGCAGCGCCATAAAGTCTTTGCTTCGCAGATACTGTAAAAACTCCTGAGCAATAGCGCACTGCTTGTCATCTGGGCCTGCTTTGTGACCTTGCCACAGATCCCGCTGCACAAAGCGTTCTGTGTCAGGAGTCGCATGCCATTTGCTGTCATCGAGGTATAAAGCCGAGTAACTGTGTTTTTGTGTTTGCCAATACTGTTCATGCTGCAACACGGCGCAGATAGCATCTAACTTTTGTGGCTCAAATAAGCCATCTATCACTATATGCTGAGGAGTGGAAGCCGCCAGGGTCTTTCGATACCTGCGGATCGCTGAAGGGATAGTTTGCTGGTCGTTCAGCCACATTAAAAAACTCGCCTCTAAAGTGAGATAGTGCTTTAAAGGCTCGATCATACAATATTTTGACACCGGACTATGAGCGGACATTCGCATTGGGGCTTTTACTCAGCCCGGGCCCTAGTGAAAATCCAGGCTCTTGCTTAGCTATTGAACGAATTCAATTAATTCATTACCTTATAACTAGCTATTACCGATAATGGCGATAAAGAATCCTGGTTTTGGCTTCACCAGAGTCAGGGAGACAGAACTCACGGACTATATAAAAGGACGTCCTGATGAAAAGTATTTTTTTCTTTGACTCTATGTTAACCCCAAAAATTATTACTGTGGTCTATTGGTTCTTGCTGGTGGTTGCAGTTTTCAGTGGTGTAGCTGCCATGTTTTCTGATTACGGTGGCGGTTTTCTGACAGGATTAGGTATTTTGATTGGTGGTGCTGTTGGCGCCCGTATTTGGTGTGAGTTGTTGATCGTATTATTTAAGATCAACGCTAATTTGCAAAAGATTGCAGAAAAGAGCGAAGAGTAAAACTCTTTACTTTTACCAGGTGCAGCAAGTCAGGCAGAGGCTTGCTGTTGCTTACAAGCTTAACCAACCCGCCATTCCAGGCCGTAACGGGCAAATAACTCGGCATCTTTGGCAAACCACACTGCAAAGGCCTGTACGTCATAACCTTCTTGTTGAGCCAGTCTGAAGATCCTGACAGAAAGCTCCAGTAAGTCACGATATTGCCAGGCTTTACCCTGATAGATCACGGCTAAATCAGGCTGTTCAGCCAATATCTCTATCGCTTTCATGGTCTGATTTAAACGACGTAGTTCTTCTGTGCGCCATGTTGTGTTCATCTGCTTCACCCTTTGGTCAAAATACTGTCAGTCGCTCTGTGCTTGCAGAATACTTTTCAATATTTGTGCCATGGCGTTTGGCTACAGACAAATTTAACTCAGCGCGCGGCCTAGTAAGGAAAAATAGCCCAGCCAGTGCTGAGCCAACACTGAAGATAAAGCCTGTTCCGGATACAAGCCTGCTTTCGCCGCTTTGCTTTTTAAGGTGCCGCTGACCAAAAAGCTATTTTTAAGCTGCTGCTGTTGCAGCATATGCTCAAAAGCTCGCGCAGCCAATTCTTCCGGTTTGGCGTAATAATAAATGCCATGGCTTTGGTCGAAGGCGGCGGAAGTTTTAACGTAGCTATTAGGTTCAGTGCCAGTGGCAGATAAAAACAATGCAGCAAAACTTTGATCCAAATAGGTATTGAGCGGGTGAGGGGACACTGTGGCATTGTTGAGCCAGCTTGAACTGGCAAAAGCTGTAATGGGGAGTTCATCGGTAAATAATTTGCTGCAAATATAATGGTCAAAGGCATGAAACCACTCATGCGCTAAGCTGCCGCCACCGGCATTTTTAGCCAGCGCCAGTAAACGACCCTGCGGCTGATAAAAAGCACAGCTGCCTTGCTGGCCACCAATACCAAAATTCAGACTCAGGCTTTGATTCAGTGAAATCACCCGTTGTGGCACCTGCAACAGCAACATCAGGTCGGATAAAGCGTCAAAAAACAGATTGGCGGCCAGCTGTTGCTCAGCTGCGGTGACCCAACGGCCTATTTTAATACTTTGGAAACCAAAAATTTTTACTATGTCCAAAAAGCTGACGTCTGCACCGGATCTATGCTCTGGCCCGTTGCGAAAATAAGCTTGTTGTATACGAGGTACTAAATCGGCCATAGGGTAACTGTTTCAAATTTAAACATTTTTTTGAGCGCTTATGCTGGGAAAACAGAGTTTAAGTCGTATACTGACAAGCGGTATAGTGGTTTTCAACACAACTTGACGGCTTTTCTATACCAAAGCCAATTATCAAAGAGTGATTTTTATGTCCCTGCTAGAAAATTTACTGATTATGTTGCTGCTGATCAGTGCCAGCGCCTTCTTTTCTATGTCTGAAATAGCCTTAGCTGCTTCACGCAAAATTCGCCTGAAACAACTGGCGTCAGACGGTGAACCCCGTGCTGCCCTTGTGCTGCAGTTGCAGTCCAACCCTGGTAGTTTTTTTACCATAGCCCAAATAGGTTTAAATGCTGTGGCTATTTTAGGCGGTATTTTAGGTGAGGCGGCTTTTACCCCTTATATACTGACCTTCCTGAACTTATTTCTTGAAAGCCCGGCCAACGAAGGCATAGCTTTTGGTTTGTCGGTGTTTTTCGTCACAGCTCTGTTTATTTTATTCGCCGATTTAATGCCAAAACGCCTGGCGATGTTAGCACCTGAAAAAGTGGCTATTTCGGTAGTAAATCTGATTTTGTTAATGCTGGTTGTTCTTAAACCACTGGTCTGGTTGTTTAACAGTCTGGCTAATCTTGTATTCAAACTCTTTAACGTACCTATGCAGCGTATCGATCAAATTACGCCAGAAGATATAGTGGCCATGATGGATGAAGGCGCTCAGGCTGGTGTCTTGCAGCAGCAAGAACGTACTTTGCTGGAAAACGTTTTTGATATGGATTCCCGCACTGTGACCTCCGCAATGACAGCGCGCGAGAGCTTAATTTACTTTAACTTAAAAGAATCGGCCGAGAGCATCAAAAACAAAATCGCCGAGCATCCTCACGCCAAGTTTATCGTCTGCGATGAGAGCCTGGACAAAGTGGTAGGTTATGTCGACAGCCGGGATATTCTGATGCAGGTGTTGCATCAGCAGCCGATTAATTTGCTCAAAGAAGGTATGATCCATACTCCATTGATAGTGCCGGACTCTCTGTCGTTATATGAAGTGTTGGCGCATTTTAAATCCAGCGGCATCGATTTTGCTGTAGTGCTGAATGAATATGCCTTAACCGTTGGTATGGTCACCCTGAAGGATGTGATGAGCATAGTGATGGGCGAGTTGGTGAATTCAGACGAAGAACAAATAGTGCAGCGCGACGAGGCGTCCTGGCTGGTGGAGGGCTTAACGCCACTGGATGATGTGATGCGGGTCTTTGATATCGACAGTTTCCCTGACGATGAAAATTACGAGACCATAGCCGGTTTTATGATGTATATGCTGCGGAAAATTCCAAAGCGCACCGACTTTGTGGTTTATCAGGGCTACAAGTTTGAAGTCGTGGATATCGACAGCTACAAAATTGACCAGTTGTTGGTGACTAAAGTCAAAGTTGCTGAACAAGGCGAGCAGGCTGGAGGTTAACCCCTTACAAAGCAAACCAATAGGGGCAGAATCTATCCTCTGCCCCACTACTGTTTTATACCTTCTGAGCCGCCACCCAATTTTTCACTTTGGTATCCAGCACCGACATAGGCACTGCGCCACCTAACAGCACTAAATCGTGAAAGGCCTTGATATCAAATTTGTCGCCTAACTGCTCTTTGGCATAAGAGCGCAGTTCCACTATCTTCAACATACCCAGCTTGTAACCCAAGGCCTGACCTGGCCATGCCATATAACGCTCAATTTCAGACACTACATCAGATTCTGTGGTGCCTGTCGTCTGAGCCATGTAGGCAATAGCTTGTTCGCGAGTCCATTTTTTCGCATGCATGCCAGTATCGACCACTAAACGTACAGAGCGGAATAACTCGGCTTTTAACCGGCCTAAATCGCCAAATGGATCGTCTTTGTACATCCCCATTTCTTTAGCAACCAGCTCTGAATACAAAGCCCAGCCTTCGACATAGCTGTTGTAAGGGGCAACCCGGCGTAGCAGAGGCAAATGCTCCTGGGCTAAATTCAAAGCAACCTGCCAGTGATGACCAGGGTTAGCTTCATGATAAGTCAGAGTTTTTAAATCAAATTTAGCGTTGGCTTTAATATCGCGCAGGTTAATCCAATAAATACCTGGTTTACTGCCATCTATAGCAGGTGAGCTGTACTGACCGCCAGCGGCACTGTCCTGAATTTCTACCGGAATACGGCGCACTTCCACAGGGTAAGGTGGTTTAGTGGCAAAAAGCTCCGGCATACGCTGATTAATTTCAGCTATGTATTTGTTTAAATCATCCAACACTTGCTGGCGACCAGCATCTGAGTCTTCGTATAAGAAACGGGCTTCGCCATTTAATGCCGTCATACGTGCACCAACAGAGCCTTCTTTGTAGCCTTGGGCTTGTAAGATGCTATCCATTTCCTGGCTAATGCGGGCCACTTCATCTAAACCTTTTTGGTGAATTTGCTCCGGGCTAAGATCGGTGTCCCCCAGCTGTTTTACTGAATACGCATAAAACTTATCGCCACCTGGCTGAGCCCAAATACCGGATTCAGTCCTGGCTTTTGGCAATTGCGTACGCACAGCTGCGGCGAGTTGCTGATAGCCAGCCTGCACTTGTTGTTCTACTAAAAGTGCCGCTGAGGTCAGGTATTGTTGCTTAGCTCCGGCTGACAGCTCTTTGACTGCATCCAGTTTTTTGGCAAAATCTTTATACAGTGCATGCTCAGTGACATCGCCTTTGGCATAGCCATCAAGTATGGCCAGAGATTTCTCCAGCAATACTTTAGGGGCTATCCAGCCAGCTTCAGCGTCTGAGGTAAAACGTTGTTGAACAGCTTTTAACGCAGCGCCAAATTTCTCCAGCCGGCTTAAGTAGTTTTTAGCATCCTGTTCATTCGCTATAGGGTGAGAGTTTTGTAAGGCGCCAGCCATATCTATAGTAGGACCGTTGATCTGATTGACCACAAAAGCCGAGTGTCCCATCCAGGAGTCTATATAACCATGAGGTAATTCGTTACTGCCAGCGTAGTACTGCATAATATTCAGCATTACAGCCTGATTTTCCGCATCAACTGCATCTGCTGGTACTGGAAGAGCCGCAAGTTGATTGATGACGGCATTCAGTTGTTGCCTAAGTTGTGCTTCAGCCTCTGCACTGTAGTTTTCCAGTTCAGTAGAAAAAGGCTGTCCTACAACCTCTTCGGATAAGCCTAAAGCCGAGGCATTTAACGCTCTGGCCTGAAACAGCAACTGGGTGGCTTGTTGATACAAGGAGTCGGCGCTTTGAGCTGCAGCTACAGGCGTTGTTATCGCTGATGTTTCTGCCACTGATGTTGCGCCTGGTGCTGTTGGTGCTTCATTGCATGCACTCAGCAATAAACTGCTGACCGCTATGGCGACTAAAGATAAACGCATAGTTTTTCCTTTTGGTTAGTGTGCGTAAATTGGGGCTTATCTTACGCCTTGGTCCTGAATAATTCAGCACAGCAACAGACATTTGCGTTAAAACAAAATAAAAACTGGCTTATTCGCGTTATACTTCGCCATCTTTTCTGAGCTTGGCTTCTGGCTCTGCATTACTGATGAGTGGCAGAAAGAACCCTTATGATTGAAAAAAACACACCTGCGTTTTATGCCGCCAGTTTTGCCCTCTGTCTGGCCGCTGTTTTTGTGTTTGCCAACCTGCATATGCTGCAACCTTTGTTGCCGCTGCTAAGCCGTGAATTCCAACTGACAGCACTACAAACCAGCTGGAGTTATGCCATAGGCACATTAGCCCTAGGCTTATCTTTGTTAGTGTACGGCGCTTTGTCGGATGCTTATGGCCGACGTACTTTATTGCTTTGGAGTCTCGGCGGCATGGCATTGAGCACTCTGGCGCTGACTCAGGTTGAATCCTATCACTCACTTTTACTGCTGCGGGCTTTGCAGGGCTTTTGCCTGGGGGGCTTGCCTGCTATTGCTATCGCCTATATGGGGGAAGAATTCAGTAAAACGGCCATGGTGGTGGCTGTGGGTTATTACATCAGTGCTAATTCATTGGGCGGCATCAGCGGGCGCTTATTGTCAGGCTGGTTTGCTGAAATGAATCACTGGCAATGGGTGTTTTGGCCTATGGGACTGGGAAGTGTGCTTTGTACTTACCTGGTCTGGCGTTATCTGCCTAAATCCAGCCATTTTCAGAAACAACCGTTTCAACTAAAACAGGCCATGTCGGACAATTGGTTTCACTTACGTCAGAAAACCTTGCTACTGACCTATCTGATAGGCGGCCTTAACTTTTTTATCTTTTTAAACCAATACACTTTTGTCGCCTTTCGTTTATCTGATACACCTTATTTGTTATCCAGTGGCTGGATTGGACTGCTCTTTATGACCTATTTAACCGGGACTTTAGGCTCGGCTTTATCGGGCAAAGTGGGACAACAAATTCATCCTGCACTGGGTATGGCGCTGGGCATAGTGATTATGATGCTGGGAACTGCACTGACGCTGTTGCAGGAACTGCCCTGGATTGTTGCAGGCTTTTTTATCAGTGCTTTTGGCTTTTTCCTTTGCCATTCTTTGGCCAGTGCCTGGGTCAATCAGCAAGCTGTTAAAGCCAAAGCCAGTGCCAGCGCCTTATATCTGGTGTTTTATTACCTGGGCGCCAGCTCTGGTGGTTTGTATTTGTCGCCTTTCTGGCAGCAGTGGGGCTGGAATGGTGTAGTTGCCGCTTCACTGTTGATGTTTATGCTGACCTTGTTACTTAGCCTTTGGTTAAAGCGCAGCGCAATTAAATAAATTGCCACAGCGTAGTTTTGCTTGTTAACATAAACACAAGTCCACTTTGAGTACAGCTGAAATGAACAACTAAATTCCCGAAAATTTGTAGTCTTTTTTTACAAATCATCAGGAATGCTGTTGTTTAACAGGTTGTTACCTCGTCTGTCTTTTTTATCTGTGAACACAGTATTCCTGTATTTCAGGAGTCTGTATGTCTGAATTATCTACTGTACTGTTATGCCGCCAGTTCGAATGGACCCATCCAGGTCTCGAGTTATTACATCCAGCTATTGATCTGCAGCTTCAGAACAAAGCTCAGGCTTTGGTTGGCTTAAATGGGTGTGGTAAATCGTTATTTTTACGTTGTTTAGCAGGGCAGGAAACTGCTCTGGCTTACAGCGGAGAACTGCTTTGGCAGCGTCCATTTTATTATGTCTCTCAACACGAAACTGATTTACACCAAAGTATCTGCTGTTATTTGGGACTAGATACTTTGTTTGAAGCTTTAGAACGCATAGAGGCAGGCGGTCTTGAACAAGCTGATTTTGATTGTATAGGTGATCGCTGGTTAGTTAAAACAGAGCTAAGCCAGTGGTTACTGGATTTAAATTTACCCACGGATGCTAGATTGCCACTGGCGCAATTAAGCGGAGGCCAGTTGATGAAACTGCGCTTAGCCAAGGCTTTCGCAACACAACAGTTTTTATTGCTTGATGAAGTATCCAATCATCTGGACCATGCCGCTCGTACATGGCTGCAACAGCAACTACAGCTTCATCAGGCTGGGTATTTGCTGGTGAGCCATGATGTAGAGTTATTGTCGACTGTTGATTGTATTTATCAACTATCGCCTTTAGGGCTGGAGAAATATCAGGGCAACTATCAGGACTTTTTGCAGCAGAGTCAGAGACAACAGCAGCAGTTGCAGCAACAAAATGACAAGCTGAAAAAACAACAGCGTCGTCAGCAACAGCAACAACAACTATTAGTTGAGCAACAACAGCAAAAACATCAGCAGGCCAAAAAGAATAAAGCTCACACCAATCAGGCGCCTATAGTGCTTGGAGGAAAAGCGCAGCAGGCTGAACAAAGTTATGGTCGTTTACAGCTTCAGGTGCAGGCTCAGCAGCAGGAGTTAAGTGCCCAGCGTCAAAAGTTGCAGCGACAACTGGATTATCGTGTCTTACCACAACTGCCGCCTGTTGGTGCGGTCAAAGCCTGCAGTGGGCCTGTGCTTTACTGTGACGGCCTGGTTTTACCCTATGGAACAAGAGCTGCTTTGTCATTTCAGCTCAATGCACTGCAGCGTTGCCTCGTGATCGGAGGCAATGGCAGCGGCAAGTCGACTTTACTTAGGGTATGTGCCGGTTTTATTCAGCCAAAACAGGGTGTGGTGCAAGTAAAGCAACAACTTTGGTATTTAGATCAGCATTTATCTTTACTCGATGCTTTTGCGGGCGCTGTAGAGGCTATAAGAGCGCTGACTGTACTACAGCAGGAGTCGCAAATCCGAACTCATTTGTCTGGCATAGGCCTTGGTGTGCAGCGTCTGACTGTACCCACACGGCAGCTGTGCGGTGGAGAGCGGATGAAGTTGTTGTTACTGATCCTGGCATTGCAGCCTTATGCGCCTTTTTTGCTATTGGATGAGCCTGATAATCATCTGGATTTTCAGGCTATGGCAATGCTCAAAAGCTTTTTACAAAGTTATCCTGCAGGCTTTATGTTGGTGTCTCACCAAAAGGCTCTGTCGCAATCCTTGGAGTTTTCTACTCTGGTCAGGCTGGATTAATCCAGCCGCTGCCACAGCTCTTCTATTTTTGTGCCGTCTTCCATACCACTGTGGTGCCACAAATCGCCATCTAGTTTGGCTTTAAATTCATAGGTTTTATTCAGCATAGCAGGGACAGAACCCGCCTCTGGGGTTTCCTTATAGGAGTCGCCCTGGAGCTGATAACGACCTGTTAACGCATTGTTGAAACTGCCGTCTTTATTGACTGTGACAAAACTGAAATACGCTTTGGATACGAGTTTGATCGATTTCATGTCCTGATCAGATAGTTTGATCACTGTGCCGTCTGCTTTGGTGTAGACAGCGGATTTTAATATCCAGCTGCCTTGTAATTGAACGGGCTCCAATGCGAGTGAAGGGAGGGACGTCAGGTATAAAACGAACAGCGAACCTATCAACAGATGCTTCATGTGGTCTCCTTTGCTTTGGTTTCGAAAAACTTACTGTACAGCAGAGCAGAGAAATTGATAGCAGGATTTAATCAGAGTTCAGTTGAACCGTCTTAAAGCTTCCTTCAGCCAAATCGGCAAGCTGAAAGTTGGCAAGGGCAATTCGTTTTAGTTCCAGTACTTTGAGTCCTTGAGTACGACACATATAGCGGATTTGGCGGTTTAAGCCTTGGGTCAACACAATTTCAAAACTACAGTCGCTCAGTGGCGTTATACGACAAGGTCGGGATTGATAGCTGTGAGGGCCTACTGTCCAGCTAACACCAGTTGCAAGCCGAGCCAATACCTCGCTCATCAGTGGTTTATCTACTGTCACCTGATAGGTTTTTTCGTGGTAGAAGTCAGGATGCAGCAAGCGTTGCGTCAGCTCACCGTCATTGGTCAGCACCACTAAACCACAAGAGTCTTTATCCAGTCGGCCAACAGGAAAGAGTCGCATCGGAAAGTGCTGCAATAGATGATACAAGCTGTCGGTTTTGTCTGGATTGAGGTTGCAGTCAATGCCTACAGGCTTGTGGTAGAGCACATAGTGTTTTGTCGTGGTGGCATGGAAAGGTTGCTGATCGACCTGGATCTGGTCGTCAGCATCCACATGGTCAATATGATTGGCTGGGCGCTGATTCACCAACACCCGGCCTTCGTCAATCAGCCTTGAAGCGGCTCGTCTTGAACAAAGGCCATGGTCGGCCAGATATTTGGCTAAACGAATCTTCATCCGCTTTGACCGCTATCTTTTAAGCTGTAGCTTTTGGCTTAGGTTTAAAGCGACGACGCTGACCATTGCCATTATTGTGTTCAGCAGCAGGTGTGGCCATATGGCCAGCGGCCTGAGTCTGAATACCTGGTGTTTTTGGTGCTTCAAATCGGCGTGGTGGTTTTTGACCCTGGGCCGTTTTTTGCGCCTGGCCCTGAGTTTGACCAGACTTTTGCCCCGCGTGAGCTGAAGCTTTATTGCCTGCATTTTTTGGCTTAGCGCCTTCAGCCGGAGCTTTACGCACAGGGCGAGGCGGGCGTGGTGCTTTGGCTATGGCCACCATGGCTTCTGGCAATGGATTTGGATTGATAGTCTGGCTTGGCAGCTTAATACCAATCAAACGTTCCACCAGTTTTAACTGCGGAATTTCATCCGGAGCAACAAAAGACACAGCTAAACCAGATTTACCAGCACGGCCAGTACGGCCTATACGGTGCACGTAATCAGCAGGTGAACGTGGCAGAGCAAAGTTCACTACATAAGGCAGCTGGGAAATATCTATACCACGGGCTGCCACGTCTGTGGCGACCAGTACCCGCAGTTCATTGGCTTTGAAATCGGCTAATGCCTTAGTACGGGCATTCTGGCTTTTATTGCCATGCAATGCCGCAGAAGGAATACCTGCATAGGTCAGCTGTTCACTCAATCTGTTGGCTTCGTGTTTGGTTGGCATAAAGACCAACACCTGTTGCCAGTTATTTTCGGTGATCAATTCACACAAAGCGGCCGTTTTCTGGCCTTTGTTCAGCAAATAGACTTGCTGTTCAATTTTTTCGACAGTGGTATTTTCCGGCGTGACCTGGATCATCAGAGGGTTTTGTAATAAGCCCTGAGTTAAGCCTTTAATTTCATTACTAAAGGTTGCAGAAAACAGCAGGTTTTGGCGAACTTTAGGCAACAGCGCCAGGATTTTTTTCAAATCACGGATGAAGCCCATATCCAGCATACGGTCGGCTTCGTCCAACACCAGCATTTGCACCTGGTCCAGCTTTAATGCGTTTTGGCCCAGTAAATCTAATAGACGACCCGGAGTGGCAGTTAAAATATCGACACCACCACGCAGAGCCATCATTTGAGGGTTAATGCTAACACCACCAAACACCACATGGTGTTTGAGTTTAGGGCTTAATTCTTTGCCGTACTTTTGAATTTGTTCTTCAATCTGCGCCGCCAGTTCGCGGGTCGGCGTTAAAATCAGCGCCTTGACCGGACGAGGTTTCTGGATAGGTTGTGCTGATAAAATTTGCAGTATAGGTAAAACAAAGCTGGCAGTTTTGCCTGTGCCGGTTTGAGCGGCAGCCAACAGATCACGACGCTGTAACACAGCTGGAATGGCCTGTTGTTGAATAGGAGTAGGTTGGGTATAACCGGCCTGATGTACGGCCTCAACCAAAGCAGGGTTTAAACCCAAAGCAGAAAATGACATTAAATTTCTCAAATAAAAGCGCGAACCCCAATTGGCCAGCGCAAAAAGCCGCGCATTGTAACGGTAAAGCGCTGGCGCGACCAGCGCTATTGTTGGTTTTTTGTGCAGTTTGGCAAATTGAGTGCAATTAACTCTGCAATGAGTCAGCCATTAGCCAAAGCGAAGCGACGCCAACTTACTCAAGCCCATCGCAACTGAACCAAACTGATCACCACGGATCACTGGTACTCCGGGCAATAACTGCTGCAGCATCTGCTGAACGCCAGGCACTGCAGAAGCGCCACCTGTGACAAAAATACTGTCAGGTTTGACTCCGGCGCTTTCAACACATTGCTGGATCAACTTACTAATGCCGGATAGCTCCTGATACAAAGCGTCCATCAGTTGTTGTTGCGACAGATTTTGCAAAAGCCCCTGGTCGATACGGTCCAGTATCACATCCACAGCGGCATGCTCTGTCAGTCCGATTTTGGCTTGCTCTGCTTTTTGATTCAGGTAGTAACTTAAATGCTGCTGATAGACCTGGATAAAGCGATTTAATAACAAAGGTTCAGCGGCTAAGTCTTTTAAATCCAGCAGTTCGTCATAGGTTTTTTCGGCATAAAACCTTTCCTGTGCATGGATATCGATGATATTCACAGCGTCGCTAAACAAAGCGCCGGGCAAAGGTTTTCCATCCAGCGCCAGACTCTGGCGGCCAAAGAGTTTCATCAGGCCATAGATGGTGAGTTTAATGTCCATATCCACACCGCCTATACGTTTACCGCTGTGACCCAACAAATCGCTGCTGCGGTCAAACTTTTGGCTATGCTCTGGCCCTAAGCGGATCAGACTGATATCGCTGGTACCGCCGCCAATGTCGACCACCAGCACCAGTTGTTCTTGTGTTAAATGCCGTTCGTATTCAATAGCAGCAGCTACAGGCTCGTAGGCAAAATCCACTTCTTTAAAACCAACCCGGCTTGCAGCCTGATTTAATATCGCCAAAGCCCGTTCATCGCCCAAGGCTAAATCTATGCCCTGAAAATGGATAGGGCGGCCAATCAGCACCCGTTCAACCTGATGACCTAGTTTTTGTTCCGCACCTTGCTTGATTTGACCCAGTAATAAGGTTGCGACCTGGGTATAAATCTCTGTTTGAGCTGGTGTCAGGCGACTACCTAACATAGATTTAGGTGAGCGGATAAAAACGCCACCTAAAGGGTCCATGCTGTAGCGCTCGTGCGCGGCTTTGCCGACCAGCACCTTACTGTTTTGCGCCAATAAACGGGTCAGGCTGGCAGACAAATACGCGTCTTCGTCTTGTGGATCGCGTTGACGTTCGATATACAAAGCAGAACTTAAATAACGGCTGCCATCCTGCTCCAAGGCTAATAAATGTGGCTGTTGGTCCAGCATAAAACCAGCAGCACAGTTGGATGTGCCAAAATCAACAGCAAGATAAGCAGCAGACATAGGATCACCTATCAGAAAAAAGGGCGGCGAGTATAGCTTTAATCATGGGCCTTGTCAGGCTTCTGGCTGAGGATATTGGCCTCTCCGGCGGGTTGCCTCAGGATTTGTAGTAAAAACTCAATGGCTTGAGGGGATTGGTAGGAGTTATGGTTCGACGGCACAATAATTTCCTGCACAGCTTTGCTCTGATGGGCGCTAAAAAATGGCACTACACCATCACTGATTTGACTACAGCTTTTTTCATCCTTGCAGGATAAAGCGCCATCACTGCCGATAATTGAATATACAGGCTTTTGGTATTCAAGCTTGTTTAGGCCCTGTAATAGCGGATGGCGGGGTGACAACACCTGAACTGAATGGGGGCCACTGCCTGTTAAGTATTCGCGCATAGGCAAGGTAATTTTGTCTGGCCCCAGTTTCAAAATAAAGTTGCTTAGGATCAGCGTGAAGTTTTTTGGCAAATTGATAAACCAGCCTGCCATTTTGGCTAACACAGATTCTGAAGACTCTGAGCCACCATGAGGCGTATCCAAAAACACCACTTTGTCTATGTAGGGCCTGGCATTAAAAATAAAAATATCTTTCACCTTGTCCAGCTCCTGTTGTGCATAACCGAGCTGCTCCGGCCTTTGCGTAAAACTCAAGTCCCATAACAGATAATCAGTTGTCTGGATCAGGGTTTTACTAATCACACCGCCCATGCTGTGACCCACCACCAGCATCTGATCCAAGACGTCAGTTCCGCCCTCAGTTTTAAGCTGTTGATGCAGCTCATCCAGTTTTTTACGCAATCGCATCGAGTTATAAAAAGGCGGTGGACCAGATGGATAAAAGGCATGCCAGATCTGATAGCGCTGTTTTAATTCTTCATCTTGCAAGAGTGCCATCGTCAACTCGTACCAAATCAGTGGGCTGGAATTCAGGCCATGGATCATCAGCAGTGGCTGTTTATTTTTTTGCAAAGGCGTCACGCTGTATATCCCAAGCTTGTTATCTGCCAGCTCAGCGTTAAATAAGCCCGGCAATTCCAGTTCGGCTAATTTGGCCTGCTGCATGAGCCATAAATAACTACTGGCTGCATCGTACAGCAGGGGATAGGAGGCTGACTTAAAGCTTAACTCTGCAGAGTCCAGCATCAGGTGACCTTGCAGAGTCAGCTGAATTTGCAGGTCTTTGTTAAACTTCAGCTCTTTTAGGCTGACAGTGACCGAGCGGTAAATGCCTTCGGGTGGGTAATTTTTATCCCAGCCTTTGCCAGTATTTTTCCGGGCTGCCACCAGACTGACACCTAAGCCGGAGGTAGCGATTTTTTGATGGTGGCTTTTAATGGCGGTAAATTCACTGGCAAGCAGAAAATTGTCAAAGGCCTGACCTGTTTCATCCAGAGGCGGTTCCAACACTATACGAAGCGCCGGATGACGGTATTTTTGTTTGGGTAACATGGTCTGCAAAAACTGACTCAGGCTTTGATTGTACAAGCTGGTCGCCTGTGTCAGTGCCTTTCCCCTTAACTGTGAAGAGGACAGCCAAAACTGAGCGCAACTGAGCTGCAACAGGCTTTTGTTGGCGCTTTCGTCCTGTAACTGAAGTAACTCAGGGCAATACAGCGCCAGCTCTGCAGCGTCCATTTGCTGCATTCGGGCATACTGATAACTAAACAACTGATTGGCTTGCAGTGCTTTTTTAGTGGATGGTAGCAGTTTTAAAAAATGCGGGCTGGTGCACCCTGACATGAACCACAGGCAGAGCAAAAACAAGCAGAGATTGATTCGCTGCGCTTGCATCTGCTACTCCTGTTTACATCAAAATAGAGGTTCAGTCTGGCAGATCTTTTAGTTGGATACCAAACAAAATTTATATTAAAAATCAGTGACTCAGCTATATTATGGAGCCTGCGTAAAGATTTTTATAATGACGTTTAAACCTTTTGCCTCTGTGCTTGCGACTAAGCAGATAACAATAGATAAAAAACAACAACAGGAATGGGATGTTAAGGTCTGATTACACAGAGCAAAGCGCAAGCCCCATGGACGATCTGGTGTCTTTATCACAACAGGGCGATCTAAAGGCGTTCAGGCAACTGTACCAGCAGCACAGTGGTCGGGTGTATGCCGTCTGTCTGCGCTTGTTGGCTGATCGCAGTAAAGCAGAAGATGCCTGCCAAGAGGTTTTCGTTAAGGTGTGGCAGCAGTTGGCTTTGTTTCGTGGTGACAGCAGTTTTACCACCTGGCTGCACAGCATTGCCACCCGCACTGCGATTGATTTATGGCGTCAGGATAAGTTATTACGACTCGCTACTGAAGAAATGCCTGACATAGCAGGGGCTGAACTGGGTCAGAGTCGCGAATTAGAGCAATTGATTTTACGCTTGCCACATCAGGCAAGGGCTGTGTTTGTGCTCTTTGCGCTCGAAGGGTACCAACATCAGGAAATTGCAGAGCTGCTGGGCATAGCAGAAGGCAGTTCGAAATCGCAGTACCACAGAGCAAGACAGTTATTACGGGAGTGGTTAGATGAAAACTGAACAAGAATTAGATGCCCTGATCGCTGGATTGTCTTCAGAGTTAAAACCGTCACGGGATTTGTGGCCGGAGCTTGAACCGCGTTTAGCAGAGAGTGCTGCAGCAGAGACTAAAGTCATAGCGATCAAAACCAACAAATGGTTGTCTGTGCCTTTTGCCAGCGCTTATGTGGCCAGTGCAGCTTCAGTTTTGCTGGCCGTGACTTTGTTTTGGCAGCCAGCAGATTTACAACCTGTGGCTGTCACTGCACCTTTGGCTTTTAACCCACAATTGCTGGATGCCGAAACCGCTATTGTGTACAGCTTTGAACAAGCCAAAGCCGAACAATTAGCCAGTATGAAAACGGTAGACCCTGTCTATGCTGATTGGCAGCAGCAAATGGCACAATGGCAGCAGGCTATTGGTCAGGTTCAACTGGCGCTGAAATACAATCCAAATGAAGCGTTGTTACTAAAACAATTACGTCAATTGTATAGTCAACAGCAGAACTATTTACAAAAAGTGGTCCAATCGGGCCTGGTTTAATCTGGAGTAACATGATGAAACAACAACTGATTTTAGGCCTGGCCTTGTCTGTGTTCAGCCAGTCTTTATGGGCAGCGGAATCCGTTAATGAAAATCTGCAAGTGGCTAATAACGAAAAAATTTATATCGAAAATATGCGTGGTGAAGTCGACATCATCGCAACAAACGAAGGGCGTTTTAAAGTGTCAGGCACTTTGGATGAAAAAGCCGATGGCTATGATCTGAGCTCTAAAAATGGCTTCACCAGCTTTAAAGTAAAAATGCCTAGTTTGCGTAACTACGGCAACTGGGATGATCAGGAAAAAGAAGGTTCACGATTAAAAATTGAAGTGCCGCTGGGCGCTGAACTGGAGTTTCAGGGGGTCAATGCCAGTGTCAAGGTGTCAGGTGTGCAGGGCAGCACCAAAGTCACTACGGTAAATGGCTCAGTCTATGCGGAAAAGCTGCAGAAGTTTATTCAGCTGGAGACAGTTAATGGCGAAATAACCAGTGTCAATAACAATGGCCGCATTAACCTGAATACGGTCAATGGTGAAATTGAGGATAGTGGCTCTGTGGGCAGACTGAGTATCGATGCAGTCAACGGCAGTATTGATACCAAATCCTCGGCGTCAGAAGTTTCAGTATCAGTGGTCAACGGTGAAGCTGATTTAGAGCTGACTAATGTGCAGCAGCTGAATCTGAGTTCAGTCAATGGTTCACTGGAAGCCGAATTAAAAGGTAGTCTGACACCACGTGTAGAGGTCAGTACTGTCAGTGGTAACGCTAAATTAAAACTGGAAAAAGCCGTCAGCGCTAAGTTTAATCTGGTTGCTAATGCTGGGGGTACGATCAGAAACGAGTTGACCAGCCAGACTGCTGAGAAAGCAAAATATGGCCCACGTCGTAGCCTGGAGTTCAGCACAGGCAGTGGCGAAGGCAGTGTGGAGCTTAATACCGTCAGTGGTTCGTTAAAGCTCGAAACTTATTAACTCCTTAGCTCTAAATGAGGGAGGTGCTGGTTCATCGTAAACCAGCACCTCACTCTTTTTTGTGTTCCAAAGTCCTGCTATTCCATCCGATATCTCATCTTTACAAAACTTTGCAATAGCTCACTGGTGTTCAGTTATAACTGAATTGTTAAGCCTTGTTATTAACTGTTGAAGTTGGTAAAAACGCTAGGTTTTTCATAGGGCTGTACATAATCTCTTCGCCAACTAACAATCAAGTTACAGGATAGCTTTATGAACATGATACAGCGTGCCAGTCGTCTGGCTTTGCCTTTGTTTTCGCTGATCGCTCTGGCCGCCTGCGGCGGTAGCTCAGGTGATAAAGCCGAAGATGAAGGTTTTAATCAGGGGTACGTGCAGTTTTATAACGGTTCTGCCAATAGCGCCAATAGTTCCTTTACCGTGAATAATCTGGCGGCTGGTACTGCAACTTTCGGTGATGCGTCTAATTTGCTGGCTATTGAGCCTGGCGGTTACAAATATCAACTGAAAAATGCGACCAGCAGCAATCTGATTAAAGAAGCGGACATCACACTGAACAAGGGCGAAAAAACCTTGTTGTTTATGACAGGTGATGTGGCCAACCCAAGTATCCTGTCATTAACTCACAAGCGTGAAGAAAAATTTGACGACCAGTTCCGGGTTTTTGTCGCCAACTTATCCTCTAGCTATGACAAAGTGGATATCTACACTGCAGCTGAAACAGAAGATTTTAGCAAAGCAACGTTGTTAGAGACTGTGGCTGCGAAAGAAGTTACTAAAACAGGCAAAATGTTAAAGCGTGGCAAATACAAGTTATTTATCACTACTGCAGGCAGCAAAACGCCGTTTTTTGAAGCTGCAGCTTATAACTTCCAATACACTACAAGTTACGTGATGGTGGTACGTGACAAGTTAGGCCCTATGGTCAATCAGGTTTCATTGGATCTAGTCGGTAACTCCACCACAGTTGAAGCGCTGGAACACCGTTTAGCCAAAGGCCAGGTACGTATTTACAACAGCCTAGATAACCAACAAGGCCAGATTGCGATCAACAACTTACCTGTCAGTGATTTAGTTCAGGACACTTTAACTAACTATATTCAGTTGGATAAAAACGACTACAGCCTGTCTGTATTGAATGAAAAAAATGAATTGTTGTTAAACAACGTACTGTTAACTATCAACGCGGGCCAAAGTAAATCTGTATTGTTATTCCGTGACGCTGATAAAAAAGTGGGTGCTGTCAGTTTTACTGAAAAGAACCTGCCTCAGGTCGACGAGCATGAAATCAACGTAGCGAACCTGGTGCCTGATTTTAAAAATCTGCATTTCTATTTTGTTCGTCAGAATGAAACTATTGAAAGTGCCAAGTTCCATGTGAAAGCTCTGGAATTTAAAAAGTACGCAAGTTTAGTGCTACCAAAAGACTTTTACTCCATTTCGCTGGTGAACGTGGCAGACAATGGCACTATCAGCTTGTTGGATAAAACTGCAGTGTTGCAGTTGGAAGCAGGTAAAAATTACATACTGACTGCTGAACCTTCTGCAGCAGCGCCAAGTGGTTATAAGATCACTTTGGTTAAATAATTCACTGGTAGTGAAGTTGTAAAAAAATAAACGGCCACAGGGAGTGGCCGTTTTTTTATCTCTGAAATTCCGGGCTTGCAGTAGGCCGCAGACCAAAGTTGCAACAGTGTTTGCACGCTAAGTAAAAGGGGTTTGCACGTCGAAAAAAAAACCACCGTTAAAACGGTGGTTTTCACAAGCGGGTTCAGTGCTTATTTATTCAGACTAAGTTTAGAACTTGTAGTTCCATTGTACAGCTAACACCTGAGCTTTATTACGATAGGTTGCTTGTACGCCAGATTTGTAGATCCGCTGGCCATCCGCATTGTACTCATGCTCATCGATGCGTACTTTATCCATCCACATATAACCATAAGCGAAATCAAGGCTTTGCTGTGCAGTCAGAGCCCAGTTTGCGCCCCAGGTCCACCAGATACGATCTGATGTCGGTACCCTGGCTGTTTTATGGCTGTTGCCAATAGGGTTTTCGTCGTACGCCAGGCCTGTTTTTAATGTCAGCTCGTCGTTGTACTGCACTGTAGCGCCAACTGAATATGACCAGGAATCCTGCCAATGCTCTGGTATATAACCTATGTAACCGGCTTTATTCAGATTCTGCGGCTGTTGGGTACTTAAGGAAATACTTGGGGTAGCATCGTCGCTGACAATATCAATAGACTCGAAGCTGCTCCAGCCTGTCCAGTTCACACTGGCTTGCACAGACAGCACATCGGTCAAGTGCTGATCAAGACTAAAGGCCAGGTTGGCTGGTGTTGTTAAATCCAGTCGGCTTTGCTCTGTCAAATAGGAGTTAGACGCCAGTTTACCTGTCGCTAAACTAATAGCAGGCAGGGTAGGAGCCACAACGATAAAGTTTGGATTACCTACTACATTGGCGCCTGTAATAGGCGTATTGGTGATTTCAGAATCGCCTTTTAAGGTGTATTTCACTTCAGAATGATAGACCAAAGCCAGCTTAGTTGAGCCTAAGGTGCCATGAATACCCAGGTTGTAGCCTGCAGCTACATCATCACCATTGACTTCATAGTGGCTATCGCAGTAAGCGGCGTTATACACATCACGTCTGTACATAGCGTTGATGCCTGTACCCAGCTCACATAAACCTGAGTGGTCTTTGTATTTGGATAAAGTACCTTCGGCGTAATTAATGTTTAACCCTAAACCAAAAGACCAATCCTGACTCAGCTTGTAAGCCACTGTAGGTTGCATGGCTACTACTTTAATTGAGGTTTCATCGGCGAAATAACGGCCGACCCAATCATTTTGGTAGTTGGATGACAAGCCAAAAGGTGCATAAACACCCATACCCCAGCTTAAATTATCGGTAAAGTGGTCACTATAAAATGCAAATGGCACCAGTTCAGATAGCGTCAGTTTACCTGAGTCACGACCTGTCACTGCCATGCCGTTCGCACTTTGGGCTGAAGCATCGCTGTAACGAGTTGTTGCATGGATCAGGTTTACACCACCGGAGAATTGAGCACCTTTGAGTTTGGTCAAAGCCGCTGGGTTGGAGTAAACCAGAGAGGCGTCAGTGATTTGCGCACCGCGGCCAGCATAAGCGTTGCCTGCTGCACTGACAGATTGTTCAAATAATTTATAGCCTTCAGCAACAGCTGACTGGCTGACTAAAGCAAGGCTAATTGCCAGTGGCAATGAAGCTTTTCGTAACATTGTTTTTGTACCCTGTGTTAAATTTCGCGGCATTATAGGGGGGTAGGGTCTTAGAGTACATGCTCTAAGTCTGGCAAATTTTGCTACTGGCCTGATTGTGCTTTGACTAAAAAATAGTGTAATTTGCTAAATCCCTAAAATTAGGTCAAAATTGGTTTGAGGTTTTTTGTTTTAACTTGTTGTTTTTAAATGGATTTGTTTTTATTTTTCGAAATGGCACAAGGGATGCAATCCCATTGCAACTGATTCGACTTTGAATGTTTAAGGATAAATTATGAAAACCCGCTCATTGCTCGCTACTGCTGTAACTACTGCCTTATTGGCCAGCTCTTTAGTATTAACAGGTTGCGGCAGCGCCGAAGGCAGCCCGGAAGCAGCAAAGGTGGAGACTGTACTTAGCATTCCGGTCGAAGCCGCTTTGGTTAGTCGTGGTGAAATCAGCAGTTTGTATCGCACCACCAGCACGCTGGAAGCCAAGGAAGATGCTGAAGTAAACAGTAAATCCACTGGCATAGTGCAGCAGCTTTTTGTTGAAGAAGGTGACTTCGTCAAAGCAGGCCAGGTCATGGCTATTCTGGATACCGAACGCCAGCGTCTGAATTTAGCCAAAGGCAAAGCCGAATTGGGTCAGTTGAAAAGTGAATTGACGCGTTTAGAAGCCATGTACAAGAAGAAACTGGTCAGTTTTGACATCTACGATAAGTTAAAGTGGCAGGTTGAATCCTTGTCTGCCTCTGTCGCTTTGTCTGAACTGGCCTTAAAAGAAACTCAGATCATAGCTCCTATCAGCGGTGTGATTGCCCGTCGTCACGTTAAAGTGGGCCAACTGATCACTGAATATTCATCCAAAGCTTTGTTTGAAATTGTGTCACAGGAGCGTTTAGAGGCGGTGATCAATTTGCCTGAGCATCAATTGCCACGGGCTAAAGTAGGTCAGGTAGCGCACTTACATTTTGCTGCTTTGCCAGCAAAAGAAGCCAAAATTATCCGCATATCTCCTGTGGTAGATGCCACTACCGGTACGGCCCGTGTCACAGTTGCTGTGGATAACAGTGACCTGACCTTAAAAGCCGGTATGTTTGCTCAGGTAGAAGTGCAATATGACGCCAAAGCTGCCGCCTTGTTAGTACCAAAACGTGCTGTGATGGCAATGGATAACAGCAGCTCAGTTTTTGTGGTCAACAAAGAAGGTAAAGTAGAGCGCAAAGCTATCACTACCGGTTATGAATCCGACACCATGTTTGAAGTGGTGGATGGTTTAGCAGAAGGTGAGCAAGTCGTGACCGCAGGTCAAGCCAGCTTAAAAGAACAAAGTCTGGTTCAGGTCATAGCCAAAAACTAATCAACTCCCCCTCAACGACGCGGGGCAATGTCCCCGCCGTTTCAGATAAATAAAAATAATGAAGGGATCTTCTATGAAACTCGTGGATACAGCCGTTGCACGTCCGGTCACCATGTGGATGTTCACATTGGGCATTATGTTGTTTGGTTTGGTTGCTATGGGGCGACTGGCCGTTAATTTACTTCCAGATTTATCTTACCCTACCTTAACTATCCGCACTGAATACGCAGGCGCAGCTCCTGCTGAAGTAGAGCAGTTAGTCAGCAAGCCAATTGAAGAAGCTGTAGGTATTGTCAAAGGTATCCGTAAGGTGCATTCGGTGTCCCGTGCTGGCCGCTCAGATGTGATTATGGAGTTTGAATGGGGCTCAGATATGGATCTGGCTGGCCTTGAAGTGCGCGAAAAAATAGATGTGCTTTATCTGCCTTTGGACGTGAAAAAGCCTTTATTGCTGCGCTTTAACCCTAATTTAGATCCTGTAGTTCGTTTGGCCTTAAGCCGGGATGAGAAAAAAGATTTAACGCCAGCTCAGTTGGTGAGCTTACGTACTTTTGCTGAAGAAGATTTACGCCGCCGTTTAGAATCTTTGGCCGGTGTTGCTGCAGTGCGGCCTGATGGTGGCTTAACTCAGGAAATTCAAATCCTGATCGACAATGAAAAGCTCAGCCAGTTAAAACTGGATATCAGCGTGATCAACCAGCGTTTAAAAGAGCAAAACATTAATCAGGCTGGTGGTCGTTTAGAAACCGGTAGCAACGACTATCTGGTTCGTACCATTAATCAATTTGCTAACCTGGATCAAATCCGCAACTTATATATTGCCAAAGTAGGGGAAAGCCAAATCCGCTTGTCCGATATAGCTGAAATTCGTGACTCTTTTGTTGACCGCCAAAGTATTACCTATGTGCATGGCAAAGAAGCCATTGAAATTGCCATTTATAAAGAAGGTGATGCCAACACTGTTCAGGTCGCAAAAACTGTCACAGCTAAATTGGCGGATTTACAAAAAAATCTGCCTGCTGGTTATCAGCTGACTTTGGTGTACGACCAATCGACCTTTATTAAACAAGCTATAGACGAAGTGAAATCGGCCGCTGTGGAAGGCGGTATTCTGGCGATGATAGTTTTGTATTTGTTTCTGCGTAATGTCTGGACCACTCTTGTTATCTCTATTTCCATTCCTTTATCTGTCATTGCCACTTTTAACCTGATGTATGCCCAGGATATCAGCTTAAATATTATGAGCTTAGGCGGTATAGCCCTGGCTATAGGTATGCTGGTGGATAACGCCATAGTGGTGTTGGAGAACATTGCCCGCTACAAAGAGCAGGGCATGGCCCCGATGGACGCAGCGAAAAAAGGTGCCAGTGAAGTGGCCATGGCCATCACGGCCTCTACTTTAACCACTGTAGCGGTATTTTTCCCTTTGGTTTTTGTCGAGGGCGTTGCAGGTCAGCTGTTTAAAGATCAGGCCTTAACTGTGACTTATGCCTTACTGGCTTCGCTGTTAGTCGCCTTAACTCTTATTCCTGCTATGGCGGCTCGTGAACGCACTGGTTCTGCCGCTGTGCAGGCAGCAACTGTCGAAGTCACAAAATTTTCTATCAAACCATCGCGCTGGTATTTATGGCCGCTGGTGCCTTTTCATCTGTTGTATCTGGCGGTACGTTTTGTATTTTTAGGCTTATTTACCCTATTCACTATTCTGTTCCGCGCTGTAGCTAAAGGCTTAAGTTTTATTTTTAACCCGCTGCTGAACATAGTACAGACCTTTTTAAGGGCGCTGGAGTCGGGCTATCGAGCTGTATTAACTGCAGCCTTAAAAGCCAAAACTGTGGTACTGGCAGCCACTGTAGGTCTGACCGCACTGATTTATTCATTGATCCCAAGTCTGGGTTTTGATGTGATCCCAAGCATGAGTCAGGGCGAGTTTTATGTCGAAGTACAACTTCCGGTCGGCAGTGCTATTGAAAGAACAGACAAGGTATTAAAACAACTGGCCGAAGTGGCATCACTTCAACCTGAAATTGACCGCAGTTATGCCCAGGCTGGTACTGGCCAACAAATGACTGTGGATCCAAATGTAGGCGGCAGTCATTGGGGCAGGCTCAACATTATCTTAAAAGACAGTGCCACCAAAGCTGATGAAGAACGCCTGATCCAATTATTCCGCGATGCGGTAAGTTCTATGCCGGATCTGAGTGCAAAAATCGACAGACCAGAGCTGTTTAGTTTCAGTACGCCACTGGAAATCGAACTTTCAGGTCATGATTTAAAAAGCTTAAAAGCAACTTCCGATCAACTGGCCAAAGCGCTGGCGGCTAATGACAGATTTACCGATATCAAAAGCTCATTGCGCTCAGGTCAGCCGGAAATCACTTTGCATTTTCATCACGATCGTTTATCTCAGCTGGGCTTAACAGCTGCAGATGTGTCTAAACGTGTGGCGAATTACATAGGCGGCGAAGTCGCAGGCCAGTACTCTATTAACGACCGTAAAGTGGATATCCGTGTTCGACTGGCGGAGAATTTCCGTAATTCCGAGCAGCAACTGTCGCAAATTATTATTAACCCAAACAGCGAAAAACCTCTGCCATTATCCGCTGTGGCTGATATTAGACGCGAAGTAGGCCCAAGTGAAATTACCCGTATTGGCCAGCAACGTGTGGCGTTAGTCAGTGCTAATCTGGCGTACGGCGACTTAGAACAGGCCACTGCTGCTGCTAAAGCTGTATTGGCGCAGTTGACGCTGCCTTATGGTGTAGGCGCCACTATTGTCGGTCAAAGTGAAGAAATGGAACGCTCCTTTAACTCTTTGATGATGGCCTTGTTGCTGGCAGTGTTTCTGGTCTATCTGGTGATGGCATCGCAGTTTGAAAACCTGCTACAACCTTTGCTGATTTTATTCACTGTGCCTTTAGCTGGTGCTGGTGCTGTGCTGGGTTTATGGTTAACCGGTACAAGGGTTTCAGTCATTGTCTTTATCGGTTTGATTATGCTGGCCGGTATAGTAGTGAACAACGCCATAGTACTGATTGACCGTATTAATCAGCTGCGTGACGAGGGCATGGCAGTGTCGGATGCGATAGTCGAAGCTGGTGCAACCCGTTTACGCCCTGTATTGATGACGACATTAACCACAGTGCTGGGCTTATTGCCTATGGTACTCGGCAGCAGTGATGGTGCTGAAATTCGTGCTCCTATGGCTATTACCGTCATTTGGGGCTTGAGCTTGTCGACCTTGCTGACCCTGGTGTTTATACCTGTGTTGTATCGCCTGACTGCGCGTGACGTGCAAACGGCTAAGGAGTAAGGCTATGGACCATAAACCTTTAGCTATCACCCGTTTTGCCCTAACCCGGCCTGTCACTTTATGCATGTTGTTTTTGTCTCTGCTGGTGTTTGGTTTGTTAGCCAGCAGAATGTTGCCACTGGAGAAATTCCCTGGCATCGATATCCCTGAAATTTACGTGCATGTGCCTTATCCAAATGCTACGCCAAGTGAAACAGAACGTCTGATCACAAGGCCCGTAGAAGAAGCTTTGGCAACTGTGACCGGCATTAAAAAGATGCGTAGTTTTTCCAAAGAAGACGGCGCTGATATTTCGCTGGAATTTAACTGGGAAGAAGACATCAATACCAAAAGTATTGAAGTGCGTGAGCGTTTAGACAATATGCGCCACTTGTTGCCCCGCGATGTGGAGCGGGTCATGGTGTATCAGTTTAATACCAGCGATATGCCTATATTCCAGCTGCGTATTTCCAGTGAGCGCGATTTGGCTATGGCCTACGACTTGCTGGAACGCGTGATCAAGCGCCCGCTGGAGCGGGTGCCTGGTGTATCCAAAGTGGAACTTTATGGCGTGGATAAACGCCAGGTTACAGTGCGGCTGGACCCGCAGCGGATGCGTAATTTACAGGTTGACCCTGTGCAATTGGTGCAGCTGTTGCAGGCCAGTAACTTTGCTATGACGGCCGGTGAGCTGCGTAATGCCAACGAAAGTATTCTGGTCAAGCCGGTGGGAGAATTTGCCAGTCTGGATGAGATCCGCGCTTTACCTATACGTGCAGGTTTAACCTTAGGCGCAGTGGCAGATGTCGTGCTGGAGCTGCCAAAACGTATCGAAGGCCGGCATTTGCACCAGACGTACGCTGTCGGCATGAACGTTTATAAAGAATCCAATGCTAACCTGGTGGATGTATCCCGTGCAGCTATAGCTGTGGTGGATGCAGCAGGCAAAGATCCAGCCTTTAACGGCATTAATTTGTTTTTAATGGACGACACAGCCAAAGGGGTGACAGATTCCTTATCGAACCTGTTAAGTTCAGGCGCAATGGGCGCTTTATTGTCCTTTGGCGTGTTGTATTTATTCTTACGCCATATTCCAACCACCTTAGTGGTGGTGTTGTCTGTACCCGTCTCTATTGCTATCACTTTGGGTGCTATGTATTTCCTCGGGTATAGCCTGAATGTGCTCAGTATGATGGGCTTAATGCTGGCTGTTGGTATGCTAGTGGATAACTCTGTGGTGGTGACCGAAAGTATCTTCCGTGAAAGGGCGGCAGATCCGGATACCAAAAGAGCGACAGAGCTTGGTGTAAACAGAGTGAGCCTGGCTGTGCTGGCAGGCACTGCGACTACAGCTATTGTGTTTTTGCCCAATATCATAGGTCAGAAAGTGGACGTCACTGTATTTCTGGAGCATGTCGCTATTGCTATTACCATAGCTTTAGGTGTGTCTTTGCTGATGGCCTTAACCTTAATTCCGCTGCTGACCACTAAAATTAAACAAATCCACAGCTCGGACAATGCAGAGCCAAGTAAGTTGGATAAATTTTACGGCCGTTGTTTACGCTGGGTGATGCGTTCACCAAAAGCTGCAACTGGCATCGCCTTTTTATTGTTGGCCAGTATAGCTATTCCTATAGGCGCAGTTTCTGGTGGCGATGATGATGACGGCGACAGCAACAGGGCCTTTTTAAACTACAACGTGCAGGGCAATTACAGCCTGGCTGAGGTAGAGCAGGAAGTAAACCGGATGGAAGCTTATCTGTATCAGCACAAGGCAGAGTATGAAATTGAGTCTGTATACAGCTTTTACACGGCCAATCATGCCATGTCGATCATTATGTTTAACGACCCGCTAAACAAGCCTGTGTCGGAAATTAAAGAGAGCATTCGCAAAGGCTGGCCTGCGTTAGTGCGCTCGCAGCCAAGTTTTGGCTGGAGTGATAATGGTGGCGGTATGCAGGTGCATTTATCTGGCCCTTCTACTGAAATGTTGACGAAGTTAGCTGCCGACATAGTGCCGGTGATTTCACAGATCAAAGGGCTGGAGGATGTTCGCTCTGAAATTGCGGACGGCCAGTTTGAAATGCAAATCCGATTGAATAATGAAGAGTTACAACGTCAGGGCCTGGACGCCAGCGAAGTGGCGCAAGCTGTGACTCTGGCGCTGCGTGGCACCAACTTGCGTACCTATCGCTCCGAAGATCAGGGCGAGTTGCAACTCAGGGTGTTGTATGACGAAAAAGTCAGTCATTCACCCTCTGAACTGGCCGCTATTCCAGTGCTGGTGAAGGACAAGGTCGTTATTACATTGGCCCAGGTCGCTGAACTGAAAGTGGCTCCTCTGTTGTCGGAAATTCGCCGATTCAACCGTCAAACCACTCTGGCTATAGGTATGAATATGAGCAAAGACCTGACGATGGATAAAGCCCGTGAGGAGTTAACTGCCAGATTAAATCAGCTGCAGTTACCTGCAGGTTACGCCTGGTCTTTTGAAGGTAGTTTTCAGTATCAGGATGAAGCCCAGGGCATTATGCAAATTAATATGTTGCTGGCTGTGGCGATGATTTATCTGGTGATGGCAGCGCTATTTGAATCTTTAATTATGCCAACTGCGGTCATAGGCTCATTGTTGTTTTCTTTTGTTGGCGTGTTCTGGGCTTTTTTATTCACTGGCACCTCCATGGGCATTATGGGCATGATAGGTATGCTGGTGCTGATGGGCATAGTGGTCAACAACGGCATAGTGCTGGTGGACCGTATTAATCAGCTGCGAAACGAGCAGCCTGATGCGGAGCTGGTGCCCTTGATTATCGATGCCTGTGAAGCGCGGTTACGGCCTATTTTGATGACGGTATCTACTACTGTATTGGGCTTATTACCTCTGGCCTTTGGTGATGCCACTATAGGTGGAGATGGCCCAAGTTACGCGCCTATGGCTATCGCCATTATCGGTGGTTTGGTGTTCTCAACCTTAACCAGCCTGTTACTGGTGCCTTTAACCTACTGGGGCTTAATCCGCTTTAATGTTCGCTGGTCTGGCTTTTTAGGCAAAGCCAGAGTACTGGCCAATAAGGTGATTACAGCGCCTTAATGGCGCTGAGTAGCGAGTGTATATGAACTGCTATTGGCGGATGGATACAGGGGTAGTGAAAAAGCCATAGCACAAAAGCCCTATCACAAAAGCCATAATGCTCGCAGACTCGCCCTAACTATGTTCATTAAGGCTACTGTTTTGAGGCGCAGGGGGTTGGCAAAAGCAAAACCCCTTTAGTCGGCAGCAAGTCAGCTCACTGACTTGCTGAAATCCTGCTTTCTCCCTGCTGGACAGGGCCTGCTTAGCTGTATGACGTTCCTCGCTTGCGGTTTTACTTCGATTGCCGTTAACAAGCTCCGGCTTTATTGTCTTTTGGCTACCCAACTGCAGGTTGAGGTGTATCCACAGCTGATTGTAGGAAAGATGATGATTTGTAGAGATTTGTTACTTTGCCTGCCAGAAGCAATCTCAAGCTGCTAGCATTCGCCGGTTTTAAAAATGATCTGCGGCGCTTTGGCTGCAAGGTCTGACTTTACCGGATGAGGTGTTGATGAAATCCTGCAGAATTCTGTTTCCTATGATGCTGAGCTTGCTGTTAGCGGGCTGTGGCAATGATGAGCTGGTGTCGCCAGTTGTTGATTATCGAAAGCCCGGCGAGCCTGTGCTGAGCGGAACTGCGGCAAGTCGCCAGGCCAGCGGTGTTGCGCAAATTCAGGGGCTTGGTAGCCAATGTACAGGTTTTATTATCGATCATGGCGTTTCGAAAGCGCCGGCTTATCTGATGACCAATGGCCATTGTGTCAACTTGTTTGACTCAACCGAAGTCCTGCATCAAGTGCCTGTGGAAGGTGAAGCACGTTTTAGTCTGTTCAAAGACAAGCTGGCAGGCGCCGTCAGCGTGAACATTAGCGAAATCAGCTGGGCCAGCATGCGCGGTACCGATATGGCTATCCTGAAAACAGACCAGACTTTGGCAGAGTTAAAACAACAAGGCTTTAGCGCTTACAAGCTGGCGCCTCTGCCTAAACCGGGCACTGCGTTGTCTATTTTCGGGGTGCCGGTACAAGATATACCGCAGGATGAATGGGCGCTGCGTCAGGTGCAATGTAAAGCTGGCCAAACCACGCGGCTGTTCGAGTTTGTCTGGATTTGGGATCGTGCTCAGGCAGGGGATTGCGGCGGTATTTTGCCAGGACATTCAGGCTCGCCTGTGTTCGACCCTGCTGGCCAGGTTGTTGGCATTATTAATACTGGCACCATAGGCGCTGAAGCGGGTGGCAACTGCTATCTCGGTAACCCTTGCGAGCTGCGTAAAGGCGGTGTAGTTGCTATGCCAAACACCAGCTATTGGCTGGCGGTGGATGGGGTCCACGGCTGTTTTACTGCAGCTGGCGAGTTTTCGCTGCAGCAAACCTCTTGCCCCTTAGAGCTGCCTGAGCCATTTATGGCACGCAACGCGGCGCGTGTACAACAAGCGCCAGCCAGCTGGCAGGCCGAACTTGACGGCCCGCGCACTATCAGCCTGAAAAGTGGCCCTTTAAACAGCACGGATTGCCGCGACCCGGCAGGCTACAGCGGCAGTTATTTTTCAGGCGAGCTGTACGAGCAAGCGATAACTAGTCGTCAGGACGGCCATTGGCTTCTGTGTGCGGCCGGTTATGGTGCCGATGGTAAAATCCAGACCCGCAGTGCCGGCTTTACCACGCTTGAAATCGACAATACAGCACCAGTGCGGCCTATGAAGTTGCATGTGGTCCGTTTTGAAGACGCCTTACAATTCCAGCCGCTGTTTTCGCCACCGGAACTGTCGTCTTACCTTTGGAAAGTGGGTAAACCTTCGGAAACCGACTGTGCCGATAGGGCCGACTACCGTGTATTTATCCGGATCCCACGTTTTGCCGACCTGACCGAGCTGCCACTGAAAGTCTGTTTGATTGGCAGTGATGAGGCTGGTAATGAAAGCAAACCACAAACTGAAATGTTAGAAAAATAACGCGGCTCGCCTGAGTCTGGAGTGGCAACCAGCCCTATGCTGGTGCCATTTACTTAATAGGGGGGGCGTTTGACTATCCGCAAGTTTGGCCTTCTGGTTTGGCTTATTCAGCAAAGCCAGAGTGGTAGCCGACTTACTAAAATCCCGCCTTTTCCCATGCTGGACAGGGACTGCTGACGCAGTAGCCTGTCCTTTTTCTGAGATCTTCTGCATAGTCGCTTTGCGCCAATAGAGGCTATTCATTGTTGTAGTTAACGCCTGATTGTCACTGCTTTTATCAGCTCAAACCACTGTGTAAATTTCCAAAATGTCTAGCTTGAGTAAATTCAAGAACAACTAGCGTACTGCCTGTATAAATTTTGTTGGACGCAAATTAACTGATTTCAGAAATACCTGTTGAAATAGAGGTACATGAGCGTTAGTTTGGTATGAGTAAAAGTGCTGAAAGAAGGCAGAAAAATGTTCGACTTGCGGGCAAAAAACCTTCTATTAAATTGTTATGTTTCACTGAGTATCTATGAGTAAACGAGACGATTTCACCGAAACAACCAAAAGGGTTATGGCTGAGCGAGTTGCTTGGCGATGCAGTTTTCCTGGTTGTGGAAAAATAACAATTGGCCCAAGAATGGGACAGGGAGAAGAAAAGAAGTCTTTAAATTTAGGTGAGGCAGCTCATATCGTAGCCGCTGCAAAAGATGGCCCTAGATTTGACAAAGATACTACACCTGAATTCAGACGATCCATTGATAATGGGATCTGGATGTGTAGGGCTCATGCAAGGTTTGTAGATACAGATCATAAAGAATATTCGGTTGAAACTTTAAAATTGTGGAAAATCCAAGCCGAAGAACAAGCTTACAAAAATCTAAAACTACAAGATAATTATAAGTTTGAAGATAGAAGAACACTTATTGCGATTGGCTTTGATTTGTTACTGTATGGTACATGGTCGTCAGTTAAAGGTAATGAGTGGGAGTTCATAGTTGAAAGTTACTTAGAAGGCTCAAGCAAAGAATTAAAACATTACTCAGATGGCTTTAGTTCTATAGAGATTAATCAAAGGTTTATATCAGTCGAGTCACAAGGTGATGCAAGAATAATTAAAGCACCTATTGAAATTTGTTATTCCTCTGAAGGTTCTGAGTTATTTAGAGTCAAAATTGAAGATAAAGTTATTGCCAAGAAGCCTTCCGTAGTTGGAAGTACTATTAAATTAGGTGATGATGGTGACCTAGATTTATCAGGAGGTGGAATCACACGGATTTCTGGTGTTGAAGCAGCTATTCAGTCGATAGCGACTTCTGCTGGAACCTTGTACGGTGAGTGTTTTTTCGATAAAACAGCAGGTTCATTCATTAGTGAACTCTTTCATAAGTATAAAGATGATATTCCTCTGTTAGAATCTGTGATAAAGCTTGAGATAATAAGATTGTCACTTGTTCCGAGGATTTCATCTGACAATAAAAACGTTACTCCTCCGCTTAGTTTCATAAAAGAAATAGTGTCGGTGAACATCCCGTCGGTTGTTTTGGTTGATTCTCGACTATCGATGAAGTTGAAGCTGGTTTTGGGAGATGAGACCGAGTGGGCTGGCAATGTTAAAGTGTTTGTGCTGCAAACATAACAAGTTGCTGCACTCGGAAAAATTACTCGCTACGCTCCCAATTTTCCGGTGAGCAAAGCGTTAAATTTGGAAAGTACGAATGGATGAGCGAGATCGGAAAGCGCTGGAAGATATTGAAAAATTTGGTTGCCACGTTCTAAATGTTATGGAAGGTGAAGAGCAGCCATGCTTTTCATATTCCATTGGCATAGAGAAAACACTAAACCAGCCTGAATTAATAATAGTTGGGCTAAAGCGCGAACTTTCACACTCCATAATAAATAACTATCGTCAAAGGTTAGCTTCCGGTGAAATTTTTATTCCTGGGGTGTTTTATTCGGACTTCATAGAAGGTTTTGACGTTACGTTCATTGAAACGGACAAAAAGCATTACAAAGAATACCTTGGTTGGGGGCTTTGGCTTTACTCAGGTAATAACTTTAAAACTTACCAACTAATTTGGCCTACCACGGCTGACATTTGGCCGTGGAACGAAAACAAATCAGAATATTATGTTTGGGCGCAACCAATTCTCAATTCATCGGGAGTGCTTGAAAAAATTTAACAAGGTGCTTCAGCACCGCATATTTTGTGCGGCTGAATTAGGCGTTAATAATAAGGACGTTTCGTGAAAAAATTAATTTTTGGTGCAATCTTCGTACTTAGTTCAAGTGTATTGGCTAATCCCTATAAAAGTGAGTTTGTTGAAGTTTCAATTCAAGTACAAGAAGGGACAGACACTTTCCAACTTGTTTGCCAGCCCAAAGTTCCAGCGGGAAAATTACCACAAAACTGGGTTAGTGTTTGTAATGATATAGGCGGAAAACTCCTGGCATTAGCTGTCGAGAAGGGAGTGAAAGTCGAGTTGGTTGATAAGGTATTTGGTATGGCCGGTGACTGGGCGCAAAAAGCTTCGAGTGACTTACCACAGAATGTGATCCCCACACAAATCGTCAGCCAAGAGTTTGGTGGTTAATTTTTTATAACAAGACGCTTTTGTCGCCGCTAACGCAGCAGGTACGGCTTAGGCTGCGCTCTACATTTTCAGGTGTTTATGAAAGTCATCTATGAATTAAGTCCATCGCAGATTGAAGATCTATTTGAACTCTATAAAAAAGAATGGTGGACATCTAACCGCACCTTAGATGAGACGCTTCAATGCGTGCATGGCTCTCAACTATGTATTGGCATTGTCGATGAACATGACGTACTGATTGGTTTTACTCGCGTCATCACTGATTTTACCTTTAAGGCTCTTATCTTCGACGTTATCGTTGCTGAAAGCTCAAGAAAATTAGGCTTAGGCAATAAACTAATTGAGTTAGTAAAAAATCATCCCAAGTTAGGTTCAGTAAAACATTTTGAGCTCTATTGCTTACCCGAATTAGAGCAGTTTTATGAACATAATGGCTTTTCATCTGATGTTGGTGGCATTCGGTTGATGAGATTAAAAAATGCATAGTAAGTTGCCTAAAACCATTTTCTATATTCAGAGCCAGTCAGCTCTTTAGCAAGGCGTCAGCATGGAGGCTGTTTTGAATTCTTTCCAAAAGATAATAAGCAAAATGAAAGGCGGTTCAATGCATCTGATGGCTTGTCTTTTGGTGATGGTTTTAGCCGGGCCTGAAATCATGCTGGCTATGGAACTCAATGCACTTATAGAGCTTGTAGGAGCTTCAATATTTTTATTGATGCATTGGTGTGCGTTTTTGGCTTATTTCGAGCCAGTGTTTAAAAAATTTAAAGAATTCGAAGGCGAGCAGTTTTTTATTCCTCGGTTAGGCGACATCATCAGTTACCCCGCTTTAGTTATTCATGCTATTCCGGGGCGCAGTTTGGGTTTGTTATTTCTGCTTTCCTTGTATTCAATCATGGGGCTTGGCATTGGTGGCGCACTTTTATAAAAATACGAACAGTACTCAGCACTTGCTTAGATTCGTGGGGTTGGCAACCCGTTGTGTAGACTATGGCTGTAGCGGTTTTCTTTATACAAAAGGAACATCATGAGATATATCCTGGCAATAGTACTTTTGATTTCTGTAACCATGTCGAATGCTTTAGAAGTCTCAAGTGTTCATGTTGTTAGAAGTACCGAGGGAGAAATCAATCAAGAGGTTGTTTTGCACTTCGACCAGTCCACATCTTTAATACTGAAAGAGGCTTGGCGCAGTCCGTCGGGTATTGTGTGTAAAGTCACTGCCTATGAACAAAAAGATGGTCTACCCAAGGGAACTTTTGAATGTGAAAGCCAAGATGGGTATAAAGCATAAATAGCCCTAGATTGCTCGCAACATAACAGCAAAGAAACAGGCGCTTATTTATTTTTTGGCTTGGTTGGTCAGTTTGAAAACGCTGGTAACTTCTATGTTTGGTGCCAGTAAATTTTATAACAACACATTTTCGTCCTGCGATCTGGACGCGCAAAAGCCCGCCTTTAGGTGAGGCATTAGGTTTTTAAAATGCATCTTTTCGAGTTATTAAAAGTTACAGGTCCTGATCTTAAACCTGAGCATTGCAAACTGCATCTGGCAACCTGGAATGGAGAAGAAAATCCGCTTGATGCGTTCTTGGCTGGCAATTTCGATCAATGGCAGTGTTGGCAAACGAAGCGCAATTTTGAACGTGAATTTGTTATCGCACTCATAGCGCTGCCTGCTTCCAATCAGTGGCTGTTTGCAGGCCTGTACAAATCGCACGGGTCTGAATGGAAGGAAGAGCACCGTCTGCACTATTACCAATTGACTCCGGATATTTCGTGCAGCGAATTAGAAGGGCGCTTGGTGGTGAACTTCTCGCGAACAGCCCGGCAGTCTTACTTAAATGCTGAGAACTGGGCAGCAGAGATTAAGGTTGCAGAGCTAAAAGCTGAAAAGTTGTCTATTGCTGAATTCCCAGGATACAGAAACATCAACCTATCGAAGGGCGAGCTTGAAACCATAGTTAGGCAATCTCTCGAGTCATGGCGTACAGCGCTGACCAATGTTGCTGCTGTTTACGTTATTTCTGACGTGCAAACCGGTAAATTATATGTTGGTAGTGCTACAGGAGAAGGTGGTTTGTGGCAGCGATGGAGTTGCTATGCCACTACTGGTCATGGGGGTAATAAAGAACTCCGGGAGTTGCTACGAGAAACTGGCGCCAAAACTGCGGATAATTTCCGTTTTGCAGTGCTAGAAATCGCAGATATTCATTCAAGCGAGAAAGAAGTGCTGAGGCGAGAATCTCACTGGAAAGAGGTGTTACTTACCAGGCAGTATGGCTATAACGCGAACTAAAAACTTAAGAACGAAGTCCTCAAGGCTTTTTTCAATACTAAGCTAGTGCAACTAAGCTCCGTTTGCGCTCAACGGCCTGCGGTTAGGGATTTTTATCAGAACACTTCAACTTTTAGGTTTTATGCTTGCTAGTGCAAGTTGGATTATTGGGTACTTTATGTTGGCTCCTGTTGATGGTGAAACATCAGAAGCTTCGGCGGGTGCTGCAGGTTTAGGTCTCTTGTTTATTGTGTTGCCTATGCTGGGGTGGTCTGCGCTTTTGCTGATACCTTCTTCCTTGGCTTTGTTTAACAGCGAATTAAGGCGACGTAGCAGTTTTAAAGGCTACTTTTGGTTTAATCTGTGGCGATTGAACCTGCTGATTTCTGCCGGATATATAGCTGTTGTTTTCTATTTTGCTTATTTATGCATTAAAGTCAGCTTTGGCTTTTAAAAAGCCTTGGTTAAACGCCTGGGATGGGCGCTTCAATGCTACTAAGTCTGGGTATTAGTTTTTTGTCAAAATACCCCTTTAATAAAACGGAAGTTTAAAGCCTCTCTGTATTACCCCCTAATTTATAAGGATATTTTGAAATGCGAAATCACTCTCTAGTTTGTTTGATCGTGCTGTTATTTAGCTTTTGTTGCCTGGCAGCAGGATCTGATACCACACCACAACCTAAGCTCGCTGACTATCAAGATGGCGAAACATGGGTTTGGAAATACAAAGGGGTAACTACCAGTGGGGAAATACGTGCAGATGGGCAAGATACCAAAAAAATAGTCAGCCAAAATGGCGAACTCTTTATGCAAACTGCCGCTAAGGCCATTCCGTTAGCAGTTATTGTTCAACCTGTTCAAAGCAAAACGCCTCGTTACCACTGGCCTTTGCAGCTTGGTAAGAAGTGGACCTTTGAGGAGCATTGGACAAGTGACGACGGCACTAAAGGCGCAACCATTCAAGATGCTGAGGTTTTGTCTTTTAAAGAGGAAACTGTGCAGGCAGGTACCTTTATGGCTTACACCATTAAATACAAAGGCAAGATCACAGACTCCAGAGGCTACAGTGCTGATACTGAAGATGTTCATCTCTATGCGCCACAGGTAAAAACTTTTATTAAGCTTACTCAGACGCAAAGTGGTTACTTGTATGTCGAAGAACTGATTGAATATTCGAAGCAATAAAGAGCCTTTCTATCCGTTATCTGCAGTGGGTAACGCTCAACTACGCCATGCCAATGGGCAAGGCTCTGTATAGTAGCCGCAGACCCTTTTATCGAGATTGGTTTGCGGCAAATGCAGCCTAATCCTGCTTTGCGGTCTCAGCCTGTAACTTTTCCAGCTGAGCCCATAACTCTTCAGCTTCCGAGGTTAAATCGGCGAATAAACGCATATCGCCTTTTCGCTGCGCCAGCATGGCTTGTTCTGCTTTGGCGTCGTATTGCTGACGTAATTTTTTGACAGGATCGCGTTTTAAAAAACTAAACATGGATGGCTCTTTTAATAAAAAAGGACTGAGTAAAGTCAATACGCTCAGTCCTTTGTATTAGCCCACTAAAACCTGCAATTAAAGCCTGCAATGCAAAACTAAAGGGCTTTTAAAATCGTATCCACAGTAGCTTTGGCGTCACCAAAACACATCTGGGTATTGTCTTTATAAAACAGCGGGTTGTTTACGCCAGAGTAGCCCGTATTCATCGAACGTTTAAACACAATAACGTTTTGCGCTTTCCAGACTTCAAGCACAGGCATGCCAGCTATAGGGCTGGTTGGGTCTTCAGCTGCAGCAGGGTTGACTGTATCGTTGGCGCCAATCACCAGCACCGTGTCTGTGTCCGAGAAATCTTCATTAATTTCATCCATTTCCAGCACTATGTCGTAGGGTACTTTGGCTTCAGCCAACAGCACATTCATATGACCGGGCATACGACCAGCCACAGGGTGAATACCAAAACGCACTTTGATGCCACGCTCTTTGAGCTTCTGACAAATCTCAGCGACCGGATACTGGGCCTGAGCCACAGCCATGCCATACCCTGGGGTGATCACGACTGAACTGGAGTTTTTCAGTAAATCTGCCACATCTTCAGCGCTGATTTCCCTGTAGTCGCCTTGTTCTTCTTCGCCTGAACTTTGTTTGGCATCGGCCTGACCAAAACCTCCGGCTATCACGGAGATAAAGGAGCGGTTCATCGCCTTACACATAATGTACGACAAGATAGCGCCGGACGAGCCGACTAAAGCTCCTGTGACTATCAGTAAATCGTTGGACAGCATAAAACCCGCAGCTGCTGCGGCCCAACCTGAGTAGGAGTTCAACATAGACACCACGACAGGCATATCGGCACCGCCAATGGAGGCCACCAGATGTAAGCCAAACACCAGAGCAATCAGCGTCATGATTAGTAGGGCAGGGGCTGCTCCGCCAACACCAACAAAATAAAGCAGCAAAGCGGCCGAGCTTAACAATGCCAGTAAGTTCAGCTTATGTTTGTGCGGAATACTCAAAGGCTTAGAACTGGCGATGCCACGCAACTTGGCAAAAGCAACCAGAGAGCCTGAAAAGGTGACAGTGCCGATAAACACGCCTATAAATACTTCGGTTAAATGCACTGTCAGTGCTGCGCCTGCGGCCTGGTGAGTTTCAAAAAAGCTGTTGTAGCCCACCAGCACTGCAGCTAAACCAACAAAGCTATGCAAAATAGCCACGAGTTCCGGCATTTGGGTCATTTCCACTTTAAGTGCCAGCCGAAGACCAATAGCGCCACCTATAGCCAAAGCAATCAAAAGTGGCAGCATGGCATCCATACTGACGCCGGCAATAGTAGCCAACAGGGCTATGGTCATACCCAAAATACCTAACCAGTTGCCACGGCGGGCGCTTTCCTGCTGTGATAAACCCGCTAAACTCGCAATAAAAAAGGCTGCTGCCAGCAAATAAGCTGCTGTGATTAATCCTTCAGTCATGGCTATTACTCCCCGCCTTTAGTGAACATCTTCAACATGCGGTGCGTAACGCTGAAACCACCGACAATATTGATGCTGGCAATCAGCACTGCGACAAAAGCCAGAGCCTGCACCAAGAGTGAGTCGCTACTAATTTGCAATAAAGCACCAAGCACTATGATGCCGGAAATAGCATTGGTGACCGACATCAAAGGTGTATGCAAGGCATGAGTCACGTTCCAGACCAGGTAATAGCCTACAACGCAGGACAATAAAAACACCGTAAAGTGCGCCAAAAAGTCACTGGGCGCCGAGTAGCCTATCCAGAGTAATAACACAGCGGCTATGCCAATAAACCAATTGGTCTTGCTGGTCTTTTTTTGCGCTTCAGTTCGTGCTGCAGCGACAGCAGCCACTGGTTTTGCAGAGGCTGTGACACTAATAGCCGGAGGTGGAAAAGTGACTTCGCCCTGGTGCACCACAGACATGTTGCGGATAATCACATCCTGCATATCGAGCACCATCTGACCATCTTTGGTTTTGCATAACAGCTTGGCTAAGTTCACCAGGTTAGTGCCGTACAGCTGAGACGACTGTGCCGCTAACCGACCTGGTAAGTCGGTGTAACCTATGACTTTGACACCTGATGCAGTTTCGGTAATTTGACCTGACACTGTGTATTCGCAGTTACCGCCAGTAGCAGCTGCTAAGTCGACAATGACAGAGCCAGGTTTCATCGAGTCGACCATCTCCTTAGTGATGAGCTTAGGCGCTGGTCGGCCCGGGATAAGCGCTGTGGTGATAATAATGTCGACCTCTTTGGCCTGTGCGGCAAATAAGGCCATTTCAGCGGCAATAAATTCATCCGACATGACTTTGGCGTAACCGCTGGATGAGGAGCCATCTTCAGCAAATTCGAGTTTTAAGAATTCACCGCCTAAAGACTCAATTTGTTCGGCTACTTCAAGTCGGGTATCAAAAGCCCGCACTATAGAACCTAAAGAACGGGCTGCACCAATAGCCGCAAGACCGGCCACGCCAGCACCAATCACCAGCACTTTAGCGGGTTGCACTTTGCCTGCTGCGGTAATTTGACCACTTAAAAAGCGGCCAAAACTATGGGCTGCTTCAATCACTGCCCGGTAACCGGCAATATTCGACATGGACGACAAGGCATCCAGCGACTGAGCCCTTGAAATACGAGGCACCATATCCATCGCCAGTACATTAATGCCTTGGGCGGCAAGGCGAGCCACTAAATCCGGGTTTTGTGCTGGCCAGATAAAACTCACCAGCGTACTGCCTTTTTGCAGTAAATCGATTTCCTGCTCTGTTGGCGCATTGACCTTATAAATCAGCTCACTGGCCCAGAGCTTTGCACTGTCAGCTATGCTGGCACCTGCCTGAATGTAGGTTTCATCGCTAAAACCTGCGGCGCTACCAGCGCCTGTTTCCACCAGCACAGTAAAACCTAATTTGCACAATTGCTCTGTGGTGGCTGGTGTTGCCGCCACTCTAGTTTCGTCCTGTAGTTTTTCTTTGGGTATGGCAATAAACATCCTGACCTCTTGTCCTGTTTTTTTATTGGATCCTGCAAAGCAGATTGATCGGTAGCCCGTATCAGCAAAGATGAAGGGCATAGGAATTGAGCTGGTTACCGCTGCTTGGTTTACTTCTTCCTGAAGGGACTACCACTGCGCTTACATAAGGAGATTATGTTAATGCAGGCTCGGTCAGGTATTACTGCTGCGCCAGTCTTTGTAGTGCAGAAACTGCTGATTAGTGCAGCAAAATTCGGCGTAACGACTATATGGCAAGGTCAGACCAATTGACTAATGCCTTTTAGTTATAGCTTAGAGGATAGTCGGCAATTGCAGTTTTGCTGCAGATTGAATAAAAGCAACGGAGTAAAGTGGTCATAAATAGCAAAAGCCCGAGGTTAAACCTGCGGGCAGTGCGGCTTTGCTACAGTTGTTAGTTGGCAGTGGCTTCTGCAGCTTCCACTATAAGCTTTGCAACTTGTTGTGGTTTGGATGTCATCACCACGTGAGAGGCATCTTTGATTTCAACAATCTTTTTAGCGCCAGCGCGCTTTGCCATAAATTTCATCGCAGCCGCTGGGATATTTTTATCGGCGGTACCGTAAATGGCCCATGATGGAATTTTTTTCCAGGCAGGAGCGCCAGAAGCTTCATGCAATGCCGCTTCAGTCACAGGACGCTGAGTGGCTGCCATTAAAGCCGCTTCAGCTGCAGGTACATCTGCTGCAAACTGAGCGCCGAATTTGTCTTGTTGAATATACAAATCTTTGTTGCCATCTTTTAATACAACCGGAGCAGCAAGGGTTGGGCCTAAGGTGCCGCCTGGGTAACGGCCTGATAATTCTGCAATATTTTCACCTTGTTCAGGGGCAAAAGCTGCGACGTAGACTAAAGCTTTTACCTTAGTTTGATCGGGTGTGATTTGGCTAATCACTGAGCCGCCGTAAGAGTGACCTACTAAAACTACTGGTCCTTTGGTGTTTGCCACTACATCAGACAGGTAAGCTGCATCGCTTTTTACACTACGCAGTGGGTTAGCGACAGCAATTACCGGGTAACCTTGTTCGTGCAGTTCAGCGACTACGCCATTCCAGCTGGATGATTCGGCAAAGGCGCCGTGTACCAGTACGACTGTTGGTTTTTCTGCAGCAAAAGCGGCGGCACCAAAGGTCAGGCCTAAAGTTGCGATAGCTGTGGTCAATACACGTGATTTGAAATTTGTCATGTTAGTTTCCTTCTGGGTTTGCAAGCTTAGTTAATGAGTTGCGATCTGTTGAGCGCAATGTGTTGTTTAATTTGTCGCTCGCTTCAGCTGGGGTTGTTGTTTTCCCCTTGTTAGCGGCTGTGTGTATAGTAGGGCTACTACCTTTTCTTTTGGGTTCAAATAGTCTAATTTATGCAACAGATCGTCTAATTGTTGCTTTGAGAGTCTGGAGATAAGTGTGGATCGGCTATCAACCTTGCTCGCTCAATTTGGTATGCACGCTACGACTATTTTTGGTGGCGTGCTGAGTACTGACTTATGTTTTGATGCTGCAGACAGAACAGCCAAGCTGCATTTATTGCGCTCTGGTGATGCAGTTTTACGCCTGGGCCAGGAAAAAGCTGTGCAGATCACAGAGCCAAGTTTGTTATTTATTCCAAGGCCTTGCAGTCATCAGTTGGTGGCTTTATCTGGATTTAAGCCTGAACAGCAGCTGGAGCTGGTGTCGGCGGCGCTGAGTTTTGACGGTGGGCTTGATAACCCTTTGACAACAGCTTTGCCTGCTTATGTGCTGATGCCTTTGGCTGAGATCCCTATGCTCAGCGGTAATCTGAACTGGTTATTTGCCGAAGCTTTTGCACAGCACTGTGGCAAAAACGCTGTATTAAACCGGTTATTTGAATTGGTATTGATCCAGTTACTGCGGCATATGATGGCGAATCGGACTGTAGCCACAGGCATGATGGCTGGTCTTGCAGATTTACGTTTGGCAAAAGCTGTCACTTTAATACACGACCAGCCCGCCAGAGCCTGGTCTGTGGCTGAGCTGGCCAGTGCCGCCAGTATGTCCAGAGCCAGTTTTGCCGCCAAGTTTCATAAAGTTGTTGGCATAACACCGGCAGACTACCTGGTGAGCTGGAGAGTGAGTCTGACGCAAAAGTTATTGCGTGAGGGCCGCCCTGTGGCCTTGATCGCTGATGAAGTCGGCTATGAAAGTCCTTCGGCTTTGGCCCGAACTTTCAGGCGAAAAACCGGCAGCAGTCCAAGAGAGTGGCTGCAGCTACAGGGCTTGCAATAACTGCCTTAACCAGTTTTGAACTTGGCGGTGGCTTTGGTATAAAGCTGCTCGTAAGATTCTCTGCGTCTGGAGTCAAGACTGGATGTCAGGCTTTCATCTGTTACACCAGTCCATTCTTTTGACCTGAAAATCACGCCCAGATCCATTTTTATCTGGGTGTCGTGGTGGAAGCGGTCAGGCAAGAGTGAGTTGTAGTCTTCTATGTTCTGAATGATTTGGTCGTCCGTTAGTCCTTCGGCTTTGCCTTCTTTAAAAATAGCGATCCGCTTATCGACATGCTGGTCAATCATCTGTTCACTTTTGAGCCATTCGTCATAGTTGACTATGTCGGTGGAATCCATCCAACGCGGCGGATTGGTTTCGGTATTGATGCGTAAACCATCCCGGCGATACACCATATCTTCCAACGGCGTAGCTGGGTCTGGCGCTAACCTGTGGGGCGCAGACACATAGGCATCTTTGATCAGAAAAGCAGGAGTGCCATTGTAGGATTTCTGCAATTCCAGAGCTTTTTCAGAAAGAGTCACTATTGTACTTGGTGCCCTATAGGCGCTGCCCGAAATATCTTCTTCATCTTTAACAGGCACAGCTGGCCCTGTCTGCAATACGTTATTGGAGCGATCCAAGGCAATCACAGAAGAGGCACTAAAGCTCTCTATTTTACTAAATAAACTGATCATCATTATCCCTTTGATAGGTCATGTGTTGCTGTGGTTGCAGTTTTTATGCCTGAGTTTGAAAAGAGGTTATAAAAAAGTAAATTTTAGCCTTGGGATGGGCTTCGAAGCTGAAGAGAGCCAAGGGCAGATAGGGGCAGTGCTGCAGCTTTGATGACAAAGAGGCAATTGTTTTCCTGAAGGGGGCTTTTAAGCGGAATTAAATTTCAGTCACAAGCCCGTGAGGTTTAATTCAAGGGCTTGTGACTTTGGTCAGAGGCTTTTCTTGTCAGGCCTGCTTTTCTTTATAGCGCTGCGCAAAAGTTAAGATTGCCATACTGATGCTGCCGAAAATCAAAAATCCTGCGGTCACAGGGATCACAGTACCGTTGTAAAGCAAGCCTATGACTGTGCCTATGCTCATCGACATAATGGATGAGACTGAGCCAATAATGGCGGCAGCTATACCAGCTACATGCCCCATAGGCTCCATTGCCATAGCGTTGACGTTGCCAAATACTAATCCAAAGCAGAAAAACAGTACTGAAGCGTAGATCACAAAGCTCCAGAGCTGGATCTCCATCACCAGATGCAGAGCCAGAAATAGTGCTGAGCTTAAAATAATGCCCCAGACAGCCAGGTTAGATAAATGCTGCATCCCCCATTTTTGCACCAGACGGGCATTCACCAAAGAGGCCGCACCAAACACAATAGCCAGTAAGCCAAAATACAAAGTGAATAGCTCACCGGTTTTAAACAAGTCCTGGAAAATCTGCTGTGACGAATTTAAATAGCCAATAAAACTACCAAAAAACAGCCCCATACAAATCATGTAACAGACTGTAGGAATGTTACTGATCACTTCTTTAAAGCCTTCCGCAAATCCTTTGCTGCTCATGGCGATACGGTGCTCTTTGGGCAAGGTTTCTTCTAAGCGGCAGAAAATCCACACTACTATTAGCAGCGCATAAAACACATAAAGCACAAAAATATCACGCCATGAGCCTATCCAAAGCACAGCCTGACCCAGGCTAGGCGCTAAGGCTGGCACCATCACAAAGATCATCATCACCAGCGACATAATACGAGCCATATCGTTGCCGGAATACTTATCCCGCACTATAGAAATGGCAGAAACATAAGGGCCTGAAACCCCTAAGCCCTGCACAAAACGGCCGAATAACAAGGTATTGATATCGGTGGCAAAATAACAAATTGCAGTACCTACTAAAAACAGCGCTATACCGCCGTTGAGTACTTTTTTGCGACCTGCAGCATCAGACAAAGGCCCGCAAATCAGTTGGCCTATCGCCATGCCAAAAAACAAGGCACTGACCACCAACTGGGCCTGGTTAGGATGGCTCATGGCAATATCGGCGCGAATAGCATCCAGTGCTGGCAATAAGGCGTCGATAGAAATCGCGACTATAGACATCAAAAGAGCGACTAATAAACTAAATTCGCCCGTAGAAATACGCGACTTGGGCGCATGGGTGGAGTAATCAGACATCTACAGCTTTCCTTGTTTAAAACAGCCTGAAAAAGGCGCGGCTAGTGTAACGTTTTTCACAGGCCAGAGTGTTGGCAAATGTAAACGAATTCGAAGCTGCTCGACTCAGTTTGTGTTGGATCTACAGGGAAAGGAGATATGTTTGCGAAAATCAGGTCATAGGTGGCTATATCTACAAGCAAAAAGTGATAGAGCCTTGGTGGCTTCACTGCGTTTTGCGCCCAAGGCTGTTCAGTTTAATAGAGTGCTTGCTGTCAGCGAGTAGCTAGTGGCTGCAACCACAGCCACTAGCTCCGTTACACTTCTTATTCAGACTGAAAATCGTTCGCCAAGCGGGTGAGTTGTTTTAGTTCTGCAGCTTTTTTCCGTTTCTTTTGTTGCAGAAGGTAGCTGGCGATCAGGCTAAGCGGAGCGACAATAAGGCTGTAAAACACCAGTAAATTGGCGCTGATCTGAGCAATATTCCACCACTGCATCCACCATAACAAGCCGGAAAATACGACTAAAGCACCACAGGATAGCTGAGTGTAGAGATAGTAACGCATCGTCAACTTACAGGCCCTGACACGAAATTGAATCAGCCCGCTGCTGCTCCAATTGTCGTACTCCAGAATAGGTTTGTGTACTGTCCAGGCTACATAAGCCGAACTCAAAGCACCACAGATCAGAAAAAAAGCGGACAAATAGCCCAGCCAGTCAGGTATTGAAAAGGCGAGCCAGCACGCGGCGATAAACATCACAACAGCACCCAGCCACTCGCCGTACAACAACCACTTTTGTTCTGTTTGACGTTGTTTGGCCTGCGCTAGATCTGCGATATTGGGCAGTGCTTCGGTGCTGGTTGGGTGTTGTTGCCAGCTCTTGGTCAGGGCGGCAAAGTCGAAATTATCTGCCATTTTGCATGATCTCCATTAGTTCTGTTTTGGCGCGATTTAACCGCACTCTGACAGCGCCCTGATTAATCTGCAGGACTTCTGCGATCTCTGGGGCATCCAAATCTTCCATCGCCAGCAAAATAACCTGACGGTTAGCAGTGGATAGCTGCCTTACTGCATGCATCAATTGCTGGCTTTGCTGTTGCTCTCCAACTTCTGTCGACGGGCAATCCTGCACAAACTGGTGCAGGCTGTCTTCATCCAGTGGCTGCCATTGCTGGCGTTTGGCCCTGGCTATATGATCCACTGTCACGTTGTGCACAATGCGAAATAAATAAGCGCGTGGCATTTCTGCTGCCTGAATACGTTCTGCAGACTGATGCAACGCCAGATAAATATCCTGTTTTAAATCCTGCCGTGCAGCGGGATCCGCTTCGCATGCCATCAGAGTGCGGCTGATCGCGCCCTGATTGTGTTGCCACAGTTCCAATAAAAACTGTTCCGGCGGTATAAAGCCGCTGTTGGATAGAGTCAAAAAAACCTCCGTGTTCAGTATCTTATCTTTCTTATCGAAGTGATTAACCTGTTCGAATTAAGTCTGCCTCAAGCGGCAAAGTGTTACAAAAATAAATAAAAAAAATTTTGTAACAGTCAACGAGAAAGCCGCGACTTCATAAGCAAACACAATAAGTCTTGTAGGACATGAACACTTAAGCTTTTACACAACTAACCTGATGAGCAACAACGAGGATTATCTGATGGAAACTTTGAACTACTGTGTGTCTGAACTAAGCAACCAAATCCACTTCACCGACGCTGAATTCCTGGTGCTTTTTATGGTGTTCTGGCTGGTCGCTGCTGTACTGCACAACAAATTTGAAATGAACACAAACGAGGAGTAAGACATGGATAGGTTACAGCAATTTTTCGCATCTTTTGTACAAGCATGGCAACAAGCGGATTTGGGGTTTTTAGTCGGGTTTGGCCTGTTGTTTTTTGTCGTTTGGTTTTTACCCAGCCTGCTGGCGTTGGCTTTTAATCGCCAGCATGCCGGAAAGATTGCCTTACTGAACCTGCCGGCTGGTTTTTCATGGATTGCCTGGGTGGCCTTAATGGTGTGGGCTGTTACAGGTAAACTGGGCGATAAACTGGCAGAAAAAGCCCGCTTAAAGCCCGTTGTATAAGACAAAGCTGCTATAACTGCACCTCGTCGCCTTCATTTAAAATCAGCAGCGGCACCTGACTCTTCAGTTGCTGCTGCATATGCAATAAGCGCAGCAAGGGCGAGTGCGAACTTATGTCTCCCATTTGCCAACTCGCGTTGCCATAACCCCAGGGGATCATCATTTTGCAGCCGAGTTCTTTGGCGGCAACCAGTGCATCTTCAGGCGTGGTATGGACATAACGATACCAGGCTCCATGGTCTTCATGATGATAAGAGGCTATCGGCAGCAGACAGATATCAATATCACCGTATTTTTGCTGAATATCCTTAAAATGCTTTGAATAGCCCGTATCACCAGCGAAAAACAATGTTTTGCCGCCATGCTCTAACAACCAACCACCCCACATGGCTTTATTGTCATCATCAAAGAATTTGCGGTTATTAAAGTGATGTGCAGGCACCAGGTGGATATTCAGCGCACCTTGTTGGCTTTGGCTATACCAGGCGTGTTCAACAATGCGGTATCCGCCTTCTGGCATATAATCAGCCATGCCCAAAGGCAGGTAGTAGGTTGGGTTGTTCCCTATTTGCTTGATGCTCTCATGACTGAAATGGTCGTAATGTAAATGGGAGTAAAGTACTGCGTCTGTTTCTGCCAAAGTTGTACTGCTGATGGTTGGGGTATAAGGCCTTTTGATAATGCCGGCAAACCATTGAACCCAACGGACCGGCCAGTCAAACTGACCAAACACGGGGTCAATCAGCACTTGCTGGCCATCCGGTGTATGGACCACAAAGCTGGCATGGCCAAGCCACTGTAGACGAAATCCACTATGTAATACAGGAGCTTGTTGCGCTCCGGTATAGCGGCAATCCTGGCCAGGAGAACGGCATATCAATTCTGGATGAGCCGGGTAGCACTGGCCACTACAAGTCACAGGATAGCTGCGTTCGGCTTCAGTACTTGGGTATAGATTACGGAACCTGCCTTGGTATTCGCCTTCAGAGACCCGTTCAATTACTGCGGTTTCACTGAGCTGTTGTTTCACTGTATTAGCGGCTGTGCAGGCTGACAGCAGCACAGAGCCAAGCAAGATAGTACACAACTGGAGTTGCCTCATTCATCATCCTTTATCGCCAAGGGGTATTCTTGATGTTACCTAAGAGAGCAACGAGTACCCGAGCTTCCAACCTCACACCATGTTGTTATTAATCGCTGTTTATTGTCAACCAATCCTCTTACTCTGAAAGCTGCATAACGGGCTCTATCCCTTATTTGAGTTCTTTAGCCAATCCCTGCTGTAACCAATCGAGCAGTAATCGCACTTTAACCGGTAAATGCCGGTTCAGTGGATACAAAGCCCAGATGCCTTCGTCGGACGGTTGCTGCTCTGGCAATAACGCTACTAAACGGCCGTCCTCTAAGAAGGGGTTTAAATAATAATCCGGCAGCTGAGTGATGCCTAAACCTTTCAGCACAGCGTCTGTTAAAGCCACGCCGCTATTGCAACGTAAATAAGGTTGGGGCTTGAATTGCAGTTTTTGGCCTTGCTGTTCAAAACGCCAGAAATCGATAGAGCCGACTAAACAGCGGTGTTGATGCAGTTCAGCCACAGTAGAGGGGGTGCCGAATTTTTGCAGATAATCGGGGCTGGCGCATAAATACAAAGTGCGTTTGCCCAAAGCTTTAGCCTGCAGACTGGAATCTGTTAGCTGACCTAACCGAATAGCGCAATCAAAACCTCCTTGTACTAAATCCAGTTGATCATTGGTCAGCTGCAAATCCAGCTGCACTTTAGGGTAGCGTAATAAAAACTCATGCAGCAAAGGCGCAATAAACTGCTCGCCATAATACACAGGTGCAGTAATTTTTATTGAGCCTGAAGGCTCGTGCTGCAGACTGGTTAAAAGTTGATTGGCTTGTTGCAGGCCGTTGACCAAAGCGCGGCACTGTTGGTAGTACAAAGTGCCTTGTTCAGTCAGTCGTACCTGCCGGGTAGTTCGTAGCACCAGTTTACAGTTCAGCCGCTGCTCTAATTGCAGTACGGTACGACTGACCTGAGCGATTGAAATGCCTAAGACTTTGGCTGCTTTAGAAAAACTGCCAAGTTCGGCTACAGCAACAAATTCGCTGACACCTTGCCATTCTTTCATTTATGCAAAACTCATTTGTTATTTGTGGGGATTATCATCTAATAAGAAAAAATTACAATGGGTTATACTCAGGGGCAAACAAACTGGAGAATTCAGATGAAGATGATCAAAACACGTGCTGCTGTGGCCTGGGGCCCTGGTCAACCGTTAAAAATTGAAGAAGTGGATTTAATGCCACCGCAAAAAGGTGAAGTGCTGGTGCGTATAGTGGCGACCGGTGTGTGCCATACCGACGCTTACACTTTGTCTGGGCAGGATTCTGAAGGCAAATTCCCTTGTATTTTAGGTCATGAAGGCGGTGGTGTGGTTGAAGCTATAGGCGAGGGCGTCACCAGCGTAGCAGTGGGCGATCACGTGATCCCTTTATACACGCCTGAATGCGGCAAATGTAAATTCTGTTTATCCGGTAAAACCAACCTGTGTCAGGCTATTCGTGCTACCCAGGGCCAGGGTTTAATGCCAGATGGTACTACTCGTTTTTCTAAAGACGGTCAGCCTATTTATCACTACATGGGTACTTCTACTTTTTCTGAATACACTGTGCTGCCAGAGATTTCTCTAGCCAAAATCAATAAAGACGCACCTTTAGAAAAGGTCTGTTTATTGGGTTGTGGCGTCACTACAGGTATGGGCGCTGTGATGAATACAGCCAAAGTCAAAGAAGGTGACACTGTGGCTGTATTCGGCTTAGGTGGCATAGGTTTATCTGCCATTATTGGCGCTGTGATGGCCAAAGCCAGCCGCATTATTGCGATTGATATCAACGAGTCTAAGTTTGATATTGCCTTGCAGCTGGGCGCTACGGATGTGATTAATCCGAAAAATTTCGACAAACCTATTCAGGATGTGATTGTTGAAATGACAGACGGCGGCGTTGATTTCTCTTTTGAATGTATTGGTAACGTTAACGTGATGCGTTCGGCCTTAGAGTGTTGTCATAAAGGCTGGGGCGAGTCGGTGATTATTGGGGTAGCCCCTGCTGGTGCTGAAATTTCTACCCGCCCATTTCAGTTAGTCACAGGCCGTGTATGGCGTGGTACTGCTTTTGGTGGTGTTAAAGGCCGCACTGAATTGCCTGACTATGTGGAGCGCTATTTAAAAGGCGAGTTTGAACTCGATACTTTCATCACACACACCATGCCGCTTGAGCAAATCAACGAAGCTTTTGATTTGATGCACGAGGGGAAATCGATTCGCACCGTCATTCATTTCTAACTTTGGTGTTAATTTTTATAAAAAGCCCGGTTCGCCGGGCTTTCTTTGCACAAGGATAAAGTTATGACCTTAATTCAGTTATCCGAACATAAACTCTTTGCTGGCCGCCAGATTAAATATCAGCATCACTCAGAATCCGTCAAAGGCCTGATGCAATTCTCGGTGTATTTACCGCCTGTGGCTGCAGAGCAAAAAGTGCCAGTTTTGTATTGGTTATCAGGTTTGACTTGCACCGATGAAAACTTTTCGGTGAAAGCGGGTGCGCAGCGTGTAGCTGCAGAGCTTGGCATAGCATTAGTGATCCCCGATACCAGTCCTCGCGGGGCAGAGGTGGCGGACGATGCGGCTTATGATTTAGGCCAGGGCGCAGGTTTTTATCTCAATGCGACACAAGAGCCATGGTCGGCCCATTACCAGATGTACGACTACATCAGCCGTGAACTGCCTGCTTTAGTCGAAGCACATTTACCTGTTACATCAGCCAAAGCCATCAGCGGTCATTCGATGGGCGGTCATGGCGCTTTAGTGATAGCTCTACGCGAAGTGGGGGCTTATTGCTCCGTATCGGCTTTTTCGCCTATTTGTCAGCCTTCAGAATGTGAATGGGGTAAAAAAGCTTTTACCGCTTATTTGGGTGACGACCAAAGCCAATGGCTGCAATACGACGCAAGCTTTTTACTGGCGCAACACCAAAGCACGCTGCCTATGCTGATTGATCAAGGTGAGGGCGATCAGTTTTATCCGGCCCAGCTTCGCACTCAATCTCTGATTGAAGCCAATCAACACAGCCAAAGTGCAGCGCAAATTCGTTTGCAACCTGGTTATGATCACAGCTACTTTTTTATCAGCAGCTTTATTGAAGAGCACCTGAATTTTCATGCGAAGCATCTGAAGGCTTAGGTTGAGCTCCGTCGCCACGGATTTTTTACTTGCCCAAACTCCTCAAGCACGGCTAAAATGGCGCCGCGCTTAGGGGAGTAATTTACAAAACCGCCAGGTTTTGTTTTGTTGTCAACATACTTGTACCTCACTGTACATGGCAACAAAGTCCCGCAGATCAGCATTGATCAGGTATTAATGAGACCTAAGACAACGAACTGGCCCCAGGCGGGAGTTGGTTAGTTGTCTTATGTTTAATGATCCCGCCAGGTGCAGTTTATGTATTTTGATGCCTTTGTTGCTTCTTTCGCTTCCGTTACTGTGGCGGAAATCGGCGATAAAACTCAACTTTTGTCTTTATTCCTCGCCGCTCGGTTCCGCTCCCGTGGTGCTATTATTGCCGGTATTTTGGTGGCTACTTTATTAAATCATGCCGCATCGGCCTGGTTTGGTGCCTGGGTGGCGCAGTTTATTCCGGCAGGTTGGCATAGCTGGCTGTTAGGGGGGTCTTTTATTGCGGTGGCCTTGTGGTTACTTATTCCTGATAAAGACGACAGTGAAGAAGTCAGCGTTTTAAAATACGGTGCCTTTTTTGCCAGCTGTATCTTATTTTTCCTGGCGGAAATTGGTGATAAAACACAAGTAGCTACAGTATTGCTGGCAGCCACTTACCCCCAAACCTGGCAGGTCATTTTAGGCACGACCATTGGTATGCTGGCCGCTAATGTGCCCGTAGTTTACGCTGGAAGCTGGTTGTTAGAGCGAATTTCGTTAGACTGGGCGCGTCGTATCGCTTGCGCTATTTTTATGTTGCTGGGTGCTCTGACTATTGCCATGTACTAGCAACACAACGGCTTGTGCGGATAAGGGGATGTCTGTTTAGTCTCGTTAACCTGCGATGAAAAAACCGCGTAACATCACGTTACGCGGTTTTTGTGTTTTTATGCAGTTGTTGTAGCAGAGCTGGTTCCTTAGAAAATAGCTCTGACACTTAGCGCATAGCGACGGTCAGTCGTAAAGCTCAGTGCATCCGTTTTATCACCAGCCTGATTCATCTGATAACGGGTTTTAGTTTCAGTATTGAGTAAGTTGCTGCCCTCTATACCCACTTTCCAGCTGTCGTTAATGCTGTAGTAAAAGCTGGCGTCCATCATGCCTGAAGCTTCAGCAAAAGCAGGTACATATTCTTCTGATTCGCGTAAAGTCAGCATGTACTCTGAGCGCCAGGTGTAAGCCAGACGAAACGAAATAGCTTCGAACTCATACATACCTACTATGTTCATGTTTTGATCTGAGTAACCTTGCAGAGGTAAGCCGCTGAAAACCCTAAAGGTATTACGGTTGTCTGCGATAGGATTACCATTTTCATCAAAACCTAAAGTGCCTTTGGATATAGCGTTAGGATCTTCCAGACCACTTTGATCTATATAGGTGTAGTTAAACTGCAAACCTAAACCACGCCAGGCACCTGGCAACATGTCATAAAACTGGGAGTAAGAGAACTCGGCGCCGCGAATAGTACCTGAACCCGTGTTGGCAGGACCATAGGCTGAGACATCGTAATTCACGCCGTTGTAGCTGACATCCAAATCAAATTGTCTGTTGCGGATAATGTTATCCAGCTTCTTGTGAAACAGGCCCAGATTAACAAAACCAGCGTCAGCGAAATACCACTCTGCGGTTAAATCCAAATTGATGGATTCCTCCGGCTCCAGATAAGGATTACCTGCTAAAGCTGTCACTTCAATATCGTCCAGCGCAACAACAGGGTTATTGACTTCGTCCTGATCGGCACCCGGAGTTTGCAGTCGTCTGGTGTAGTCCAAATCCAGCAGGCTGATATTACGTGCATCTGCCAGGCTTGGGTAATACAAGCCTTGAGAAGCGCCAACACGCATTACCAGATCGTCCTGTAGCTCAAAGTTTAAATTCAGGCTCGGCAATACAGCGTTGTAATCCGTGCCATCTACTGTGCTTAACTGAGATCCACCCGAGGCCAGATCGTAATATTTCTTATACTCAGCCTTTTGCATCACAGTGTTCAGCGAGGTTCCGGGATCCCCTCGTTTTGACGTGGAAGGTTGGACAAAGGCTCCTGTAGATTCCAGCTGATAATTCACGAAACGCAAGCCCAGATTACCTTTGACAGGAATATCCAGCTCAGCTCTTTCAAAATCAGCGCGCAGATAAAACTCTGTACGTTGTTCATTGGACGAGCTGATGTTATGAGCCGCAAAGGGGCCTTCTACCCTGTTAGGTTTATCGGCATAAGGGACATAGGTTCCTGTGCAGACACCATTATTCGCTGCACTCAGTGTGGCGTTGTGCCAGCCTTCTTTACAGCCCTGACGCAATGAATCTGCATAGTTTCTCACCAGATCCATTCTGGGGAATAAGAAGTTATTTACGTTGCCTATCAGAACTTTACCGTTGTAGTAGTCTGAGAAATCTACGCGTTCAAATAACCCTGGATTGTTTACAGCTGCTGCTGCATTGCGATCATTCATATCCCAGGGCGTACCAATGGCAGACCAGCCTTCATAGGCGGTGTCACGTACTGTCAGATTTTTATCTGTGTAGTAAAAGCCGGTTTTGATGGCAGTGAAGACACCATCGAGCTCGTAACTGGCATTAAATTTAAAACTGTCTGCTTTTGCGGTATTGTGCTCTTCTTGCTCCATACCACTGCCGAGGAACAGGTTGGGAACAGGACCATTCCAGTCGCTGTTCGGTGACCATCCTGGTGTCAGAATGTTATTGCTTAAAAACTCCACTGTTGGGCGATCACCGCGCATGTCAAGGAAATAGGGCGAGACCACATGCACGTGATTCCCCCGGGTTTGGCCTGACATACTGTAGTTATGCACCACTTTCTCAGAGTCAATATGCTGGTAATCTACTTCAAGTTTTAAACGGTCTGAGGCTTTGATTTTCAGGTTCAGCGAAGTGTCTTCCACTGTATTTTCGTTGTAATTCCAGCGGCTACGATAGAAAAAAGGTGTTTCCGGGCTGACACCAAGAGCTACACCTGAAGTGACATAACCATTGTCAGTCGTCAGGGGACGACCAGAGGCTGCATCATCCCGCCAGTTTTGTGAAGACCCCATAAAGCCACGGAAGCCTTGAGCAGCCTGGCCTATCTGGCGCTCATTCCACTCTAGTGAAGCATCAGAGTTGATATGCTCCAAGGTTGCGACCAGAGTTTCGTCCGTATTGGCCCACTGCAACGAAGAGGTAAAGCCTGTGCGCTCTCTATCGTTGTCGGCAGTACTCATATGAATGGCAACTGGCACATGCCAGATGCTACCGGCTGGCTGCCCTGGTAGGGCTGGGCCGTCAACAGGAGAACTCGGGTCTACGCCTGTAATGCCGCCCCACTGGTCTGTGGTTGGGATAAAGGAGTCACCACGGGAATGGAAATTACCTAAACCTACACCATCACCACGGGATTTGTATTCTGACTGAGAGGCTGCGATCAGAAAGCCAAATTTGCCTGTTTTGGTTTGCCAACTGTCCGAGAAAAGACCAGAAAAAGAAGGCGTCACTTCTTCGCGGAAATCGCCGTAGTTTGCTTTAGTGCTAAAGGCTACCACTCTTTTGTCAGAATCAAAGGGTTTACGGGTCACCAGGTTGACGGTGCCTGCTATGCCGCCTGAGATCAGATCGGCAGTCTGGTTTTTCACTACTTCAACCGAACCTAATAATTCTGCAGGAAAGTCTTCATAGCTCAGGCCGCCCCAGGGGTTTGCGCTAAAAGCGCCACGACCATTCACCTCAGAGCGAACTCTATCTAAACCCCTGACCAGTACACCTGTGCCTTCATCGGCGTAGTGTTTCGGATCATCAGAGGAGGCAAAACGTTCAATAGTGACACCTGGTACCCTTTGCAGAGCTTCAGTCACAGATTTATCGGGCAGGGCGCCAATGTCAGTTGCAGTGATCACATCTTTGACTGTGTCCGCAAAACGCTTGAGGTCCTGAGCTGACATAATGCTACCTCTAATGCCTTTAACCTCTATGACTTCAACGGATTCAGCTTTATTTTTATCAATGACACCGCTGTCATTTTTTGGCAAATCTTGCGCAAATAACCATGTTGGGCTCAACCCCAATAAAGCGGCTGAAACAGCCAGACTAAGTTTGGCCTTTTTTGTGTGCTGGATATGATAGTTAGTGTTGTGTAATTCAGACATGGTGTGAGTCTCTTCTGTTCTTGTTTTAATTCATGCAAGCCGTCAGTCATGTTCCAGCTGACATCGTCATGAGATAGTGTCTCTGCTGTTCCTGTTCAAAGCTGTCATTACTACCATATATGCCAAGCTCTGATGTTACTTTGTACCATGATGATTAAAAAGTAAACATTGCGCGTTGAAAAAATAACTTAATATTTCGACAGACTCCTATAGGTTATTGTTTTTTATCTATGGGCTTAATGTTACCAAGTAACATCAAGTGGCATTGCTAATGGCCTGAGTAGCTAATAACAGCTGAACTGGAGTGCTGATAGTTACTGATATGTGCCCAGAGTGCAGGGTTATAGGCTTGGTTACTTCAGCTGAGTAGAGGGATGGCGAAGGCTAAAAGTGTCGGCTAAATTTTAATCGACAAAAGGATTCAGACGGTTCAGCATCCGACTCTTAGTGCGTGATGTAGCGCAGTGATAAACAACAGAGGTCTGCTGAACAGCGCAAGCTAATTTGGGTATGAAGCCAAGGCAAGAAGTCAGCATCAGCTGGGCTTAGTTGCTGGACCAGATAAGGCTGGGATAAGGTTAGTATTCTCCTGCTGAGTCAAGTATAATGCGCGGCCATTTTTGGCAGGCAAAACCGAGTGAACAACAGATGCAAATGAATCAGGCCAATTTAAGAAAATCCGCAGCAGTGGACCGCATGGCGGCCGAGCGGGGACTATTTTCTTATCCAAAATACTGGGCTGAGTCCTTTGGTACTGCACCATTTTTGCCTATGAGCAGAGCCGAGATGAAACAACTCGGCTGGGACAGCTGCGATATTATTCTGGTGGTCGGTGATGCTTACGTCGATCACCCCAGCTTTGGTATGGCTGTGGTGGGGCGTATGCTGGAAAGTCAGGGCTTTCGCGTCGGCATAATTGCCCAGCCTGATTGGTCGTCCAAAGATGCTTTTATGGCACTTGGCAAACCTAACCTGTTTTTTGGTGTCTCTGCCGGCAATATGGATTCGATGATTAACCGCTACACAGCGGATAAGAAGTTACGTCACGATGACGCCTACACGCCAGGCAATGAAGGTGGTAAAAGGCCTGATCGTGCTGTGATCGTCTATTCACAGCGCTGTAAAGAAGCCTATAAAGATGTGCCTGTGATCATAGGTGGTATTGAAGCCAGTTTGCGCCGTATTGCCCATTATGATTACTGGCAGGAAAAAGTTCGTCGCTCCATTATTTTTGATGCCAAAGCTGAACTGTTGATCTACGGCAACGCCGAGCGCCCTCTGGTTGAAGTCGCGCATCGCATTGCCAATGGTGAAGATATCAATACGCTGCACGATATTCGTGGCACAGCTGTGATCCGCAAAGAACCCCTGCCTGGCTGGCGTGGCGTTGATTCCACTGCCATTGATAAGGTCGGAAAAATTGACCCTGTGCCAAACCCTTATGGTGCAGACGATGTAGGCTGCGGCACTTTTTCTGAGTTTGCGCAGCAAGGCATAGACTTAAGCAAAGCGCCTGAAGTGGAAGCTAAGCCTATTCTAGTGCAGCCGCCACGCCAAAAGCCGTGGGAAAAAACTTATGTGAAATTGCCGGCTTTTGAGCAGGTCAGTGTTAACAAGCCGCTCTATGCCCATGCTTCACGAATTTTGCACCAGGAGACCAACCCAGGCTGTGCCCGCGCTATTTTCCAGCGCCATGGTGACCGTTATTTATGGGTGAATCCGCCAGCTTTTCCATTAACCACGGAAGAGATGGACGGTGTCTTCGGCTTGCCGTATCAGCGCGTGCCACATCCTGTCTACGGCAAAGCAAAAATTCCTGCTTATGACATGATCAAAACCTCGGTCAATATCATGCGTGGTTGTTTTGGTGGCTGTTCGTTTTGCTCTATTACCGAGCACGAGGGCCGCGTGATCCAAAGCCGTTCTCAGGAATCGATTTTAAAAGAAATTAAAGAAATTCGTGACAAAGTGCCGGGCTTTACCGGCGTGATCTCGGATTTAGGTGGCCCAACCGCCAATATGTATCGCTTGCGCTGTAAGAATCCAAAGGCAGAGCAAACCTGTCGTCGGCCTTCTTGTGTCTATCCAACTATTTGCGAGCATATGGACACAGATCAAAGCCCGACAGTGGATTTATACCGTGCAGCGCGCAAAGTGGATGGTATTAAAAAAATCCTGGTCGCCTCCGGTGTGCGGTACGACTTAGCCGTCGAAGATCCTAACTACGTCAAAGAGTTAGTGCAGCACCATGTAGGTGGTTATTTAAAAATAGCCCCAGAGCATACCGAAACAGGTCCATTATCGAAGATGATGAAACCTGGCATGGGAGCCTATGACAAGTTCAAAGAAATGTTTGACCGTTTCAGCCGTGAAGCGGGCAAAGAACAATACCTGATCCCGTACTTTATCTCCGCGCACCCTGGTACGACAGACAAAGACATGGTGAATTTGGCACTGTGGCTGAAAGAGCGGGATTTCAAACTGGATCAGGTGCAGAACTTCTACCCAAGTCCTATGGCCAACGCGACTACCATCTATCACACAGAGATGAACTCGCTAAAGAATATCAAAGGCAATACCGAAGTGGTGCCTGTGCCTAAGGGCGAGCGTCAGCGCCGCTTGCATAAAGCTCTGCTGCGTTATCACGATCCAAAGGGCTGGCCAATGATCCGTGAAGCTTTGGTCAAAATGGGCCTCAAACACCTGATTGGCCGTGGCAAAGGTTGTCTGGTGCCGGAAGAAGGCAAAGAGGATCTATTCCTGCGTGGTACCAAGGTACCAGGTAAAAAGCCCGGTCAGGTGGCATTAACCCGCCACACCGGGGTCAATCCAGCTGCTAAAGCTGTGGAGAAAATTAAACGCTCATCCGGTAAGCCATCTTTTAGCAAAAAAGCTAAGGCTTAACCTCATGGCGATGACGGCTGTGCTTGAGACTCCACGTTTAGTCTTGCGTGCTTTTACACTGGATGACGTTGATGCAATGTATCAACTGATGACAGTGCCGCAAGTGATACGTTTTGTTGGTAACACACCTGCTCAGTCTCCCCAGGATACGCTGGATTACCTGCATCAGCATCCACTGCGGGATTATCAGGTCTATGGGTATGGCCGTTTTGCTTGTGTCTGGAAAGAAACAGGTCAGGTCATAGGCTTTAGTGGCATAAAATATCTGGAAGAAATTCAGGAAACCGAGCTTGGTTACCGTTTTTTGCCAGAGTTTTGGGGCAAAGGTTTGGCTACTGAAGCCGGTCAGGCCGTGATCCAGTTTGCGCAGGCTTTAGGCTTAAAAAGGCTGGTCGCAGTAATACATCCAGATAATGCCGGCTCTCAGCACGTTGCTGTCAAACTAGGTTTTGAGTTTGAAGGTACAACAGAGTTATCTCTGATTGAGCAGCAGGAGTTATTGCTGTTTTCCCGCGCTATTTAAACAAGTCACTTTAAAATAAGGGGAGATCAGATTATTTTCGGAAATAACCTGAACTGCCCCCATTTTTAGATGGTAAACTTTGCAGCCTTTTGATTGGAGTTTGTATGGCGTTGAAGTTTAAGTTCAATTTACAATCTGTCGCTGCACAGTGGTTCATCTGCCTCTTTGTCGCTGCTTTGGCTATTGTTGCCTATCAGGCCAAACCTTGGCTGGCATTTGCATTCTTACCTGAACCCATGACTCAATCTCAGTTAAAACAAGCAAAAGACTTTGAAGAGAAAAATCCTGAAGCAGCTGTGGTGATCCATGCCTATTTAGGGATCCGGGCTTTGATGGCAAAAGAACAAAGCCTGACAGAGCGCTATGCGTTGTGGGACGATCAGCAAAGAGATGATGGCTGGGCTGATGCGACTGAATATTTGCTTGCCCATTTAGCCGTGACCACGACCAATAACGAATTGCGCATTCTTGATAGCGAATGTCGCAATACCTTGTGTCAGGTTAAACTGATGGCACCTACACCTTTAACCAAAGATTTTACCGCTAAAATTCTGGATTATGCCAAGGTGTTGAAGGCCGGTGAGCTGGAATATGCTGATTTAGAGACTTTACCAGGCGCCGTACTACTGAAGCTTAAAGCCAATAAAAAATACAAATTTGACGACTCGACCAGCGCAGATTTATGGCCAGAAGAGCGGAAGCAGTGGGAACAGGAGTTGAAAACATGGTACACAAAATAAAATACCCGGCAGTCTTCCTGATTGTCTATCTGCTTTGCGCTTTGGTGGATTTTGGCACCACTTACTATCGTCAGGCAAAAATCCCAGCGACAGAGCATAGCAGCGCCGAATTATCGGATGCTATGCAAAAGGTTATGCATCAACATCAGCTAAGCGGAGCGGATTTGTCTCAAGCCATCAGCGATGTAAAGCAGCAAAAAAAGCGTTACCTGGACTAGTAGTCAGTGTCAGACTTTTGCGGCTAATTGGACAGATAACATACTCAAAGCTCCGAATAAAATCTCATCGTTAAACAGGCTGATCTCATCCGCTTCCTGCATGGTGCCCAGCACATAAAGCAAAGGCAAAAAGTGATCAGGATGAGGCACAGCCACTAAGGCGGATTCTCCTAAATGCTGATACTGGGCTATAGCGTCAAAGTTTTTGCTGAGTAAGAGATTTTTGATGTGCTGATTAAATTTTTCCGCCCACAATGGCGGCTTAGTGCTTTGCCAATCCAGCATCCTCAAGTTGTGCACCAGATTACCTGAACCTATGATCATCACTCCCTGTTGGCGCAGAGGCGCCAGTTGTTTCGCCAGTTGCAGGTGTTGGGCTGGAGTTAAATTTTGATCCAGACTTAACTGCACCACAGGGATATCGGCATTGGGAAACATATGCATCAGTATTGACCAGGCGCCGTGATCCAGGCCCCAGTTCATATCCAGTTTTACCGGATGAGGCGACAATAATTCTTTGATTTCGGTCGCCAGTGCCGGGTCGCCTTGTGCAGGGTAGATCACCTGGTGTAGTTCTTGCGGAAAACCATAAAAGTCGTGGATAGTTCTGGGAAAATTCATCGCGGTGACCGCAGTGCCTTGGGTATACCAATGAGCTGAAATCATCAGAATAGCCCGGGGTGTATGTCCCTGTACGACAGACTGCCATTGCTGTACCTGAGCATTGTGCTCCAGCGCATTCATAGGACTGCCATGGCCAATAAAAAATGCGGCTTCACTCGACATCATCCGTCTCCTTCAGTGTAAAAACACAGTATAAGACTCATAGATTCGATTGAATATGGCTAAAATTAACCTGAAAAGTTCGATAATTTAGACCTGTTAGCCAAGCTCAGTCTATTCCTCTCGATATAAAACTACCTTATTCCGGCCCGTTTTTTTACCTTGATACAAGGCGATATCTGCAGCGGATTGCCAGCGATTGAGCTCAAGATGCAGCTCATTGAGTTGAGCCAGTCCTAAAGTTGCCGTCACTGTGATGCGTTTATTTTGATACAGAATATTCATTTGCATCAGAGCTTGTCGTAGCTCCTCGCATACGATTAACGCTCCCTGAGCCGGCGTTTCAGGTAACAGCAGAATAAACTCTTCGCCACCCCAGCGCGCCAGCACATCACGCTGTCTTAAACGTTGTGACAAGCTTTGCGCCACTTTTGCCAACACCAGGTCGCCAGCCTCATGGCCATAGGTATCGTTAATGCTTTTAAAGTGATCTATATCCAAAAGTACCAGAGTAAAAGCTGCATTTTGACGCAACGCCTGTCGTTGCAGTAATTCGAATTGCTCTGAAAAAGCCAGTCGGTTTGGTAATTGGGTTAAAAAATCAGTACGAGCCTGTTGGTTAAGTGCTAAGTTGGCTTGTTCTAAGTCTGTGGTACGTTGTCTGACTAACTTGTTCAGCCTGGAGTTTTGTTGATGCAGAGTACGGATGCGCAACTGCCAAATCAGCCATATTGCCAACAAAGTCAAAAGAGACGCAAAAATCCACAGCCTTTTGTCCTGCCACAGTGGGGCAGGGATGACAAAATACAGCTTTGCTACGTTTTGAACTGAGTGTTGCTGACTGTTTCGTACTTCAAAGCTATAAGTGCCGGCAGGGAGGTGATTGAAGCTGACCTGATTTTGATGCCCTATAAAAATCCAGCCTTGCTGTGAGCCAGAGAATTTGTACTCGTATTGGTGGCCTTCAGTGAAGTAATACTCCAGGAAACTAAATTGAATACTGATTTCTTTGGTATTCACCGGCAGTAATATGGGTTTCTGTTCTGAGCTCTCCGGCGTCTGCCAAAGTTTCTGATCGGCTTTGAGTTTACTAATCACCATAGGCGCAGAAAATTGGTAGTCTTGCATCTCACTGGGTTTAAAATGGTATAAACCTGCCGAGGTTCCCAACCAGAATTGCCCTGAGGCGGTACGATTTAAAGCCCGGGTTTCCAGCAGTAAAGCATTCATAATGACTTTGTCAGCAAAGAATCTGATGGTTTTAGTCTCCAGATCGAGCTTAGCTAGCCCTCTTTTCGTGCTGGCCCAGACTGAACCAGATTCTTGTGCATTAATTGCCACCACCCTGTTATCAGGCAGCCCTTGTTCTACTTGATAGAGTTCAGTCCGGTTTTGCTTTAAATCCATGAAAAACAATCCCTGGTTGGTGCAAACCCAGAACTGGTGCTCGTTGACTTTTTCCAGACAAAGCAGAACGTCAGTTGGGAGTTGTGGCCGACTATCTTCGCCACTGTGATAGCGGCTGAGCAGGCCTGTAGCCCGATTAAGCCGGTACAAACCGCTGAAGCGGCTCACCATCCAGAGATTGTCGGAATCATCGTTCAGTATACTGATCACCGCGTCTCCAGGCTGCGATGTAATAGTAAAATGTTCAAGCTGACCTTCCGGGTTTCGTTGAGGCCATTTCACCAGACCTTTTTCCCAGATCCCAAGCCAGAGTGACCCATCAGGATCTGCGGCGACAGAGGTGATACCTGCCAATTTTCGAATTGATTCTGGGAGAGTTGCCTGGCTAAAGGGTTGATCAAGCGCTGATGATAAGAACAATCCAAGATCTGTGGCTACCCAGTAGTGGCCGCCTTGATCAAGGGTTACTGCCTGAATCTGATTGTGAGGTCTGCGAGTAGGTAACTTATGCTGCTGCCATTGCTGGGTTTTGATATCGTAACTAAGCAGATCGTGATCCACGCCAAGCCAAATCCTATCGCCTATGATGCTCTGGCTGTAAATACGTCTTAAGCTACCTTCTGCCATGCCGGCTCTGAGCGGGAGGGGGACTGCCGTAAAATTTTGTGGTAGAGGGTTCATCTTATAAATGCCCCTATTGCGACTGGCAATCCAAATCACCCCGGTATGATCTTTAAAAATCTTGCGTATATCAGCGGTTTGCAACAAATGCGTTGGGGGCTCGGGCTGAGGTTCGCCTGTTTTGATACTGTATAAACCTGCCGCACTGCCCACCCACAGTTGCCCTGGTTCTGGCATGAATAAAGTATTGACCACTCCAAATTCTGCTGGATATCTATTGGTCACAGTGCCTGTGTCAAAACTAAAGAAAAACAGTCCAAGCTGAGTGCCTAACCACAAACCTTCTTCAAACAATAATAAAGTACGGATCTCTGCTGGATTGAGGCTAATGTCTTGCTCTGACAATGGCTGCAGCGGCTGATGTTTCAGCTGCTGCAAATCCTCAGATAAACTATAGAGTCCTTTTGATGTGGCCAGCCAGAGTGTGCCATCTGAGGATTGGGTTATTTGCCATACCCTCAGTGCCTGCAGAACTTCAACCTGATGCAGCCTACTTAGATCGGAAGAGTGGACATAACGTAAACCTTCAACTGTGCCTATCCATACTCGGTGCTGAGAATCTTCGAAAAAACTTTGAGCCCGGTCCGAGGGCAACTGCTGGGCCTGTGGTGCTTTGCTGTGATAACGGGCAACAATATTCTGCTGTTGATCCAACACACTGACGCCCTGACCCCAGGTACTGACCCAAAGACGTTGTTGGCCGTCGATCAGCAACTGATTGACGTTCGCCATACCGGCTTTAGGGTTTGAGTCAGAAAGAACTTTCCTGCGACTTATTTCATAGCCATCAAAGCGTTGCAGTCCATCCAGTTCGCTGGCGAACCACATATAGCCTTGTTGATCTTGCTTAATATCATAACTAATCAACGGGGCGTCGGCATGCTGCTGGGCAAGAGAGGAAAATTGCATTGATGCGCTAATAGAGCCTGAAAACAACACCAGCACTGCAGCTAACAGGACGTAAAAGAGCACTGGACTCATAGTAGAAAAAGCCTCTACAAAACAATTAAATGGGCTTAAAGGCCGATGACAACTCAGATCCTAGCAGCCTACAACTAAGAAGCAAAGTTGACCTGTTGAAATAGCAGGTTATAGATGAAAAAGACAAAACCGGTATCAGCCGGTTTTGTCCAACATAGCAAACACATAAGTCGTGCTTCAGTTTTTATGTGCTTTTAGTTTTTTGGACTAAAAAACCAGGGTGCCCGTTGTTTTTTCTCCGGATACAGCTGATTCATTGACTCCGCATCATACAAACGGCCATTGACCATGCTGTATTTCACTTTGTCCGTGTCCATAATATTTTTCAGTGGATCGGCATCAAGGATAATCAAGTCGGCTAATTTGCCCGCTTTAATTGAACCTAGTTGATGATCCATACCAAAGGTCTTCGCCGGGTTGATGGTGGCTGTTCTTAGCGCTTCCAGCGGGCTCATGCCGCCTTGTGCAAACATCCAGATTTCCCAATGCGCACCTAAACTTTCGCGCTGACCATGAGCACCAATGTTAGTGACGACGCCTAAGTCGGATAACTCTTTGGCCATTTTGGCAATAGAGATATGGTTGTAGTGATGGTCCGGCGCTTTAGGACGACGCATGCTGCGTGGACGCAGCTCGTCCGCAGGCACATACTGGCTTAATCGTGGATGTTTCCAAACGTCCGTTTTATCGTACCAGTAGTTCTCACCAAAGATACCGCCATAGGCCACTATCAAGGTTGGCGTATAGGCTGTGTTGCTTTGTTGCCATAACTGTTTTACATCATCATAAAGCACAGCTGCAGGTAATGAGTGCTCCAGAGTCGTATGACCATCCACTACCATGCTCAGGTTATGCTGCAGTAAAGAGCCGCCTTCAGGCACCACCAGCATTTCCAGTTCACGCGCTGCTTCAATGACCTGTTGGCGCTGATTACGACGTGGCTGGTTATAGCTTTTTACCGAAAACGCGCCGACTTTTTTCAGCCGCTCTAAGTGAAATTTTGCATCATCCAGACTATCAATATGTGAGGTATAACCTGCGCCATAAGCACCGTACAAAATAGTACCAGTGGAGAAAATACGTGGGCCTGTAGTGATACCGGCTTTTTGTAATTCGCTGGCGGTGAAAATTTCCTGAGTGTCATTGGATGGATCGTGAATAGAGGTCACACCCAAGGCCAAACTTGCATAGTTCGCATAGTTTTGTTGTGGGATCAGCTGATTCACGCCCTGAGCACCGTGGGCATGAGCATCAAATAAACCAGGCATTAAGGTTTTGCCTGTGATGTCTATGACTTCAGCTCCAGCTGGCACAGTCACATCGGCTTTGCTGCCTACCGCTTTGATTTTATTGCCTTCAACCAGTACCACAGCATCTTGCAGTACCGTATCGCCTTCCATCGTAATGACCTGGCCACCGACAAAAGCGATTTGGCCTTCTGGTTTATCCATAGGCACAGTAAAGCCAATATTGCTGCCGTTTTTGGCGTCGACTTTGACTTTGCTATTTACATCAAACAAACCAGCAATGCTGTGATGATAAAGCTCAGGCCCTAAGTGCCAATACAAGCTGCTGCTGTCCGATGTCCAGCTGATATCAGTGCCAGCTTTGACTGACAGTTGCTTCACCGGAAACTGAGTGTCTGAGCCGCTGATATCAATCACTGCACCACGCTCGGCAAAAGGTGTGACATAGACTTTAAAACGGTCAACAAAGGCTAAGTACTTGCCATCCGGTGATAATTTAAATTCAGTGCCGTACTTCGCTGTGTATAAAGTGCGTTGCTGCTCTGTGGTCAAATCTATGCTGAGCAGTGTCGGTGATTCGCCATAATCCTGCGCAAAAACTCTTTTACTGTCTTTGCCAAACATAGGGGCATAACCATTACGGCTGACCAGTTTTGGTTTATCAGCTCCACTGACGCTCACCGCATAAAGGCCGGTATTGAGCGACCATTTTTTATCCAGTAAAGAGCCTGCACCAGACTTGCGGTACACCACAGTACGGCCATCAGGGCTGAACGTCGGCTCGACATATTTGCCAGCTTCAGACGTTAAATCACGGCTTTGACCTGAAGCCAAATCCAGCAGTTTGACCCGGCCTTGTTCTGTGTCATGCCAGCTGACGTACACCAGTTTGCTGCCGTCACGGGAGAACTGCGGGTAAAACTCAAAATGTTCGTTTTGATTGGTCAGGCGTTTGGCTGAACCTGACTTTAAGTCTTTGATATACAAATGACCTAAAGCTGAATACACAGCTTTTTTACCATCTGGCGATATATGCAGGTTGCCCAGCACTTTGACGTCCAACTGGTCTTTATCTAAGTCCTGCTTAAATTTCACGGCCTGTTGAATGGTTTTGCTGCGCTCCACAGAAAACGGGATTTGAGTTTTGGTTTTGCTGGCGATATCCAGACTATTGATTTTGCCGCCTGCCCAGTACACCAGTTTTTTGTTGTCCGGTGTCCAGCTTAAGGTTGGATAAACCCCATGAATAGCCCAGGTTTCCTGCATATCGCGGTCCAGCTGGTTATCCAGCTGAATATGTTCGCCACTTTCTAAATCATATAAAAACAAGGTGGTCTGGAAATCAACCCGGCGGATATAAGCTAAATATTTGCCATCAGACGAAGGTGTAGGGCGGATTGCACCACCAGCGCCTTGCAGCAATACATCAATTTTTCCGGTTTCGCGCTCAAAGCGTTTAATCACATAAATGCCTTGCTCTGAGTCTTTGCTGTAGTGGAAGGTTTTTCCTGGCGTATCATCCTGCGAGAAATAAATGTAGTTGCCATCAGGCGAAAAGGCTGGCTCACCCAAGTCTTTTTCATCATTGGCTTTGGCTGTGAGCATCACACCAGCACCGCCTGATTTATGGTATTGCCATACTTCGCCTGCGCCTAAAGAACGACCGGCAGTAAAGTGTTTACGGGCGACAATAAACTCGCCATCCGGACTCCAGGCTGGGCTATTGAGCAAACGAAACGTCTCTTCCGTCACGGCTTTTTGCTCAGAGCCATCGGCTTTCATCACCCAAATATTATCGCCGCCGCCTTGATCGCTGGTAAAAGCAATATAGTTACCATCAGGGCTGAACACCGGCTGCATTTGCCAGCCTATATCAGAGGTTAAAGTTTTGGCTTTGCCACCACTGATCGGCATCGTATAAATATCGCCTAATAAATCAAAAGCTATGGTTTTACCGTCAGGACTGACACTGACATTCATCCAGGTGCCTTGTTGCACTTTTATCTGGATGTCAGTGAATTTTCCAGTGGGCTTGTCGACATTCCAGCTTGGTTTTTTATCATCGGCCGCTGTGGCCAAAGTGGAGCATAAAGCCAGGGCTAACAGACTATAGTTATAGTTTTTCATCAGTGGACCTCGTGTTGGTTGAACGTACGCTGCCATAAAGCGTACCCGGGGTAAAGTCTTGCAGCAAAAACTGCGCCTAACTGCCTCACATATCAGACTGGTGGCTGCAAAAGCAGACTAAAACTTTGGCCTGCATCAAAAAATGGTTACACTGGATTGAGTTAGATTAACAGCCGGAGTTGAAGTGGAATCTCCTTGTGTTGCCTGTTGCAGGCTGAACGAAGAAAAAATTTGTGTCGGTTGTTATCGCCATATGGATGAAATAGTCGATTGGCGCAAAAAAACACCAGAGCAGTATCTGCAGATTGCTCAAGCTATCGAACAACGTAAAGCCGTTGCCCGCAGTTTGGGGGAAACAGTGCCTATGACCGAAGCCGAATGGAAGGCGGCCAGGGCGCGTAACGCGGCAAAGTTAACGGCAGGAGGTGCAGTATGATGCTGGATCCTGCCTGGTTTGATATCAGCCCATTGTCCTGGCAAGCCATAGGCATCACTTTGTTAACGGGCAGCATTGTAGGATTGGAGCGTCAGCTGCGCGGTAAACCTGCTGGGATCCGAACTTCTATTCTGATCACTTTAGGCACGTATTTATTTGTTGCTTTGTCTTTGCCTTTAGGCCATTCAGTGCTCGATCCCAACCGCTTGATGGGACAAGTAGTAACAGACCCGAGTCGTATTATTGGCCAGGTAGTAACTGGTATAGGTTTTCTTGGCGCAGGAGTGATGCTTACCAGAGAAGGCATAGTGGTTGGGGTAACGTCAGCTGCGACTATTTGGGTGCTGGCTGCTATAGGAGTAGCGACAGGCTTAGGCCATTATCAAGTTGCGATTTGGTTGTCTATAGTGGTGGTGGGTGTTCTCACCGGAGTCGACATGCTGGAAAATGCCAGCAGCGTATTGCGCCGTGGCGTGCACAGAACCACCAAAGACTGGAAAGCGCGTAAATCATCAGAGCAGTCAGAAACAGAGACTGATCAAGCCAAATAATAAGAGAAAAACCACAGGGGTGTTATGTTAGAAGCGGTATGGATAGGTTTTGCCTTTAGTTTGGGGTTGCTGGTGCGCTTAGTTGGCTTGCCGCCACTGATAGGCTATTTAGCTGCTGGTTTTATGATTACAGCATCTGCTTCGGAGTTGAACCTGCCCAAAGAAGGCAATGAGATCATCGCCCATGTCGCGCATCTGGGTGTGTTGTTACTGCTTTTTACCGTAGGTCTGAAATTAAATATCCGCAGTTTAGGTAAAGCCGAAGTCCTGGGCGGAAGTCTGGCGCATTTTGCCAGTTCGGCTGTGCTCTATACCCCTATTATTTACCTGACGTTTGAACCTAATTGGTATTACGCCCTGATGCTATCTGCAGCTTTGGCATTTTCCAGCACAGTGTTGGCGGCTAAGGTGCTGGAAGGCAAAAGAGAGATACGTGCTTTCCATGGTCGTGTCGCCATCGGTATTCTGGTTATGCAGGATCTGATAGCCATGGCAATGTTGAGTTTTACTCAGGGTATTACGCCATCCCCTTTGGCGTTACTGGTACTGCTGGTGCCTTTGTTAAGACCTCTGCTGTACAAGCTGATGGATTTAACTGGTCATGACGATTTACAAATCCTATTTGGTGTCTTACTGGCAGTGGTGTTGGGCGGTTCTGGTTTTCAAGCTGTAGGGTTGAGCAGTGAATTGGGGGCTCTGGTATTTGGGGCTTTGCTGGCAGGGCACAACAGAGCAGGCGAGTTATCCAAAACCTTATGGGGCTTAAAAGAATTTTTCCTGGTCGGATTTTTCCTGAAAATAGGCCTTGGTGGTTTACCTGATCAGCAAGCCTGGCTTTTTGCCGCTTTGATGACGGCATTGTTGCCATTCAAAGCTATACTGTTTTTTGCTCTTTTAGTGGTGTTCAGGCTAAGAGCCCGTAGCGCTTTTCTGTCGGGCTTAGCTTTGAGTAACTACAGTGAATTTGCGCTTATTGTTGCGGCTAGTGTCATGCCGCAATTTCTGATCCCGCTGGCGTTAACTGTGGCTTTATCTTTTGTGGTTTCAGCGCCGTTAAACCGTTTTGCTCACCCTTTGTATGAACGTTTAGCACATCGTTTAATCCCTTATGAGCGTGATATTCACCACCCGGACGAACAGCCTGTGTCTTTAGGCGATGCTGAAGTGTTGATTATGGGGATGGGCCGCACAGGTTCTGCTGCCTACGAATATTTGCAGCACAAGTGCCACTTGGTTGCTTTAGATTCAGACCCAGCCAAAGTGGCCGAACATCAGGAGAAAGGCAACAATGTGCTGTTTGCTGATGCAGAAGACCAGGTGTTCTGGCAAGGCTTAAAACTGGCGGGCATTAAAGCTGTAGTGCTTTGCTTAAATGATGTTGAAGCGAAAGTGATAGCCACTAAAAAACTGCGTCAGGCGGGGTTTGGCGGTTTAATAGTGTCGCACAGTATGCATAAAGATGAGGCAGCAGCCATTTTGGACGCTGGTGCCGATCATACTTACCTGACGATGAATGAGGCTGGGGTAGGCTTAGGCGAAAGGGTACGTCAGCATATTACGCTTTAGGAAAAAGAGAGGCTGGCGAATGGCCTGCCTCTTCAATTTAGCTACTTAGTTTTAAGCCGATAATACCTAACACGATCAAGCCAATACTGATTAATCGTCCTGCGGTTGCCGGGTCACCTAGCAGGTAAATTCCGACTATCACAGTGCCCACAGCGCCGATACCGGTCCAGACCGCATAGGCTGTACCCACCGGTAAATCACGCATCGCAAGGCCAAGCAGGGTGATGCTCAAAAGCATTGCGCCCAAAGTCCAGACCGAGGGCCAGAACTTAGTAAAACCTTCAGTGTATTTTAATCCGACAGCCCAACCGACTTCCAATAAGCCAGCGACAACCAGTAATAACCAGTTCATAAGGTATTCCAGTTTTAGAGGTTGGGGTCGTCCCCGATATACAGATGCGCTATTGGGTCGTCCCAATAGGCCAGAGTAGAAAAGCGCCGTAATTTTAACCATGCAGGCGCTGTAAAGCAAGCTTGTGGCTAAGGCCTAGTCGAGTGTGCCCGCTGCTATTTGTATATCTTCAGTAGTCTGCAGTGCCGCAGGCAAACAGAGTTTTAATGCGCGCACCACCATATCCACAGGCATTGAGGCTACAGCTTTGCCAACAGCTTGCTCTGGTGCGTAAGGAATATGTAAAAATCCAGCCCGCACTTTGGGCTGGTTCTTTAAGTGGTGCATCAGCGCGTAAAATACGGTGTTGCAGACATAAGTACCTGCAGTGTAGGACACAGCTGCTGGTATACCCTGTTGTTTCAGATGGTTGACCATAGCTTTGATTGGCAAAGTGGTGAAATAGGCGGCAGGGCCAGCTGAGACTACCGACTTATCTATCGGTTGCTTGCCGGCATTATCGGCGATACGGGCGTCGATAAAATTAATAGCCACTTTTTCGAAACAAAGCTCAGTACGACCACCGGCCTGTCCGACTGCCAGCACCAGTGCAGGTTTTAGTTCATCAATGGCTGCTATAAGCTCCAGCTGACTTTTTTCAAATACACAAGACAACTGTATGCTGACAATCCGCACTTCGTCATCCAACTGATAGCCATCCAGCTGCTGTACAGCCAGCCAGGATGGATTGCTTTGTTCGCCACCAAAAGGCTCAAAACCTGTCAGTAAAATAGTTTGCATCTTGGCTCCAGCTAAAGCATTAACAAATACATCAGAATGATATTTACGCCAAGCAGTAACAGGGCTGTTGGCGCCTGGGCTTTAATGACGGCATTTTTATCCGGTAGTTCCAGCAGTGCTGCCGGCACTATATTAAAGTTCGCCGCCATAGGCGTCAGCAAAGTGCCACAATAGCCACAAAACATGCCGATAGCCGCCATAATGGCCGGATCGCCGCCATGCTGCAGCACCAAAAGCGGAATACCTATACCCGCTGTGATCACTGGAAAGGCGGCAAAGGCATTACCCATGATGACAGTAAATAAGGCCATACCTATGGCATAACAAGCCACAGCCAACAAAGGATGGTTTAAATTTAAATACATACTGGTTAGCTGTGATACGGTTTCGCCTACACCGGCCTGATTAAATAACAAGCCTAAAGTGGCCAGTAACTGTGGCAATAAAAAAGCCCAGCCTATAGCTTCAATTAAACGCGAAGATTCTTTGAAGGCTTGTTGCGGTTTGTCCTGAGTAAAATACAAAGCGGCCAGTACAGCAAAAAAAGCCGCTAGGCCTAACGCTGATAAGGTGGCATTTTTTGGATCCAATAAAGACCAGCCGTCGCCCTGAATATGCACCAGAACCAAAGCTGAAAACACCGTAAGCACAGGGATCATCAAGGCGGGGATAAATAATCTGTTGCCAAGACGTTTGACTGAATCCAGCCGTTGCTGCAGATCTAATATTTGATAGCTGCCGCCTTTGACACCACCAAAACCCGCCACTAAGGCCATCAGCACCACTAAAGCGCCAACCAAAGCCGGTGGCATAAAATCGCCAAGCAGAAATATCAGACCATAACTGAACCAGAACAAAGCACTACTGTATCTTTTGTCCTTGCAGCTAAAAAAAGCCACGGCAAAAAACAGTAAAGCAGCAACGTAATAAAGCACCGTCATACTAATCATGGTGCTGCTCCTGCGAAGGCGCTTGTTTCAACTCATGTTTAAGCTGGCGCGTCAGATAAGCATCAAATCTTAATAAACGAGTACCATGGATCAAAAACGCAGCTATAGCGGTGGGTATGCCCCAGAGTGCTATATGCAAAGGGTCGGTCTCAATACCGGATTCCCGTAAAAAGGTATGCATCAATATAATGGCGCCAAAAGCGACAAAAATATCTTCACCGAAAAACAAGCCAATGTTGTCTGTTGCCGCCGACATAGCGCGGATTTTGTATTTTATTTTATCCGGCAGGCTTTGATGTTGTTGCTCAAAGGCCGCTTCAGCCATAGGGGAGAGTAAAGGCCGCACCATTTGTGGATGCCCACCCAAACTTGTCAGGCCTGCCGCTGCAGTGCTTTCACGCAGCGCAAGATACACCAGTAGCAAACGTCCTGTAGTGGCGGCTTTAATCTGCTGTATCCAGCTTTGGGCTTTTTCCCTCAGACCATGACGCTCCAACAGACCAATAACGGCTAAAGGCAGCAACAAAATCAGTGGTAGGTTACGTGTTTTTAAAAAGGCAGTACCCAGAGATTCCAGCCAGGTGTGGATCGGCATCTTCACTGCCATGCCAGTGGCAAAGGCTGCTACTGTGACAACCAGAACAGGGTTAAACTTACATAAAAATCCAAGCATCACCACGGCAATACCGAGTAAGGGCCAAAGGCTGATATCGCTCATAAATAGTCCTGTTGTTTTAGTTATTCAGATGTATTGCTACACAAAAATGCCGCATAAGGCGAGAGCAAAACGGCAAAATACACCACAAAAGCGATGCTTCTGCTGCAAGAATTATTCTTTTGGCACGCCACACTCTCGACAAAAAAATGAAGTGTAATTAGGCCTCTAAGCCGCGTCCTTTCTGATGTTGTATCAAAAGCTCGACTCGGCGAAAAACCCTCGCTATAATGCCGCGTCCTATATAACAGGTCTGGATTGTGTGCGTAAAGACAGAACCCGGACAAGCGAAAAGATGGCGTAGCGAGACGCCCGATTTGATTTTGAGGTAACAAGATGCAAGTTTCTGTTGAGACCACACAGGGTTTAGAACGCCGTTTGACCATTACTGTACCAGCTGCTGCTATCAGCACTGAAGTTGACAAAGAATTAAGAAACATTGCGAAAAATCGCCGTGTTGACGGTTTCCGTCCAGGTAAAGCACCTGTTGCTATGATCAAAAAAATGTTTGGTCTGTCTGTATTACAAGACGTAGCTTCACGTCAGATGCAAAACCATTTTTATCAGGCGATCATTGCAAACAAACTGACTCCAGCTGGAGCTCCTACTTTTGCTCCAGGTCAACTGGCTGAAGGCAAAGACTTAGAATTCGCAGCGACTTTCGAAGTGTACCCAGAAGTTCAATTGAATGCTCTGGACAAAATCGAAGTGACTAAGCCTGTTGTAGAAATCACAGCAGACGACTTAGATACCATGTTAGGCACTTTGCGTAAGCAACATGCAACATGGGCTAAAACTGAAGCAGCAGCAGCTTCTGGTGACCGCGTAGTTATCGATTTCGTTGGTTCTATCGATGGCGAAGAGTTTGAAGGCGGTAAAGCCTCTGATTTCACTCTGGAATTAGGCCAAGGTCGTATGATCCCTGGTTTTGAAGAGGGTATCATTGGCAAAAAAGCAGGTGAAGCAGTGACAGTTGATGTGACTTTCCCAGCTGAATACCACGCAGAAAACTTAAAAGGCAAAGCGGCTCAATTCGCTGTGACTGTAAAAGCTGTTGAAGCTCAGCAGTTACCAGAAGTGAACGACGAGTTCGCTAAGCTGTTCGGTTTAGCTGAAGCTACAGTTGATGCTTTAAAAGTTGAAGTGAAAAAGAACATGGAGCGTGAGCTGAACAACAGCATCAAAGCTCGCGTAAAAGATCAGGTGATCAAAGGTTTGTTAGCTACTCACGAAGTTGAAGTGCCACAAGCTCTGATCGAAAGCGAAATCGATGTGTTACGTCGTCAGGCGTTACAACGTTTTGGCAACAACCTGGATCCAAAACAATTACCAGAGTTGCCAGCGTCTCTGTTCACTGAACAAGCCAAAGACCGCGTAAAAGTAGGTCTGTTATTAGGCGAAGTGATCAAAGCCAACAAGCTGCAGGTTGAAGATGCACGAGTACAGTCTCTGATTGAAACTGTAGCCTCTGCGTACGAAGATCCACAAGAAGTGGTCCAGTACTACAACAGCAACAAAGAATTGTTACAAGGCATGCGTAACGTTGCGTTAGAAGAACAGGCCATTGATTTGGTTCTGACCAAAGCTAAAGTGAAAGAAGAAAAAGCCAAGTTTGATGAGATCATGAATCCGCAAGCTGCAAACTAAGATTTGACATCTGTTTGTCAGGCAGTTTTAATGGCTCGAACATCATAGTTCGGGCCATTTTTGTTTTATAGCCGTAGTAATTGAAGCAGCATTCCTGATAGTGCGGTGCAATATCAAAGACCTAGGCTATATAGGGTCCCCTCTTTTCAATAAAGGAAATCGCATTATGGCATTTGAGCCGAGAATGAATGAGTTAGTGAATGCCCTAGTTCCTATCGTGATTGAACAAACCGCTAAGGGTGAGCGCTCTTTTGATATTTATTCACGTTTATTAAAAGAACGGGTGATTTTTTTAACAGGCCAGGTCGAAGACCATATGGCAAACCTGATCGTCGCTCAGCTGTTGTTTTTAGAATCTGAGAACCCGGAAAAAGATATCTACATCTACATCAATTCACCAGGTGGTTCTGTCACTGCTGGCTTATCTATTTATGACACTATGCAGTACATCAAGCCAAATATTGCTACAGTCTGTGTAGGTCAGGCTTGCAGTATGGGCGCTTTCTTATTATCTGGCGGTACTAAAGGCAAACGTTACTGTTTACCTAATGCCCGTGTCATGATCCACCAGCCTTTGGGTGGTTTCCAGGGCCAGGCTACTGATTTCGAAATTCACGCCCGTGAAATTCTCTACATTAAAGAGAAGTTAAACCGTTTGATGGCTGAGCATTGTGGCAAAACTTATGAACAGGTTTGCAAAGATACAGAGCGTGATAACTTCTTAAGTGCACAACAAGCCTTGGAATATGGCCTAATCGATGCCATATTAACTCAAAGGGATGCAAAGTAAGTTTAATTCAGAGGTGGTGAAGGGCGCGAAGCCGGCCACCTCTATGTAGTGGAAGAGGAAGTTACATGTCTGATCATCGCTCTGATGGCGAGAAAAGCAGCAAGTTGTTGTATTGCTCTTTTTGCGGCAAATCACAACATGAAGTGCGCAAACTGATAGCTGGCCCACAGGTCTATATCTGTGACGAATGTGTCGACTTGTGCAACGATATTATTCGCGAAGAAATTAAAGATATTTCGCCGAAGCGCGACAGCAATAAATTGCCGGTGCCAAAAGAGATCCGTGCTCACCTGGATGACTATGTTATAGGCCAGGAGCATGCGAAAAAAGTTCTGGCTGTGGCTGTCTACAACCACTACAAACGTTTACGCAGCATGCAGCATAAACAGGACGTTGAGCTAAGCAAAAGTAACATTCTGCTGATTGGCCCAACAGGTAGCGGTAAAACTTTATTGGCCGAAACCTTAGCCCGTTTATTGGATGTGCCATTCACTATGGCAGATGCCACGACGTTAACCGAAGCGGGTTATGTCGGTGAAGACGTTGAAAACATCATCCAAAAGTTACTGCAGAAATGTGATTACGATGTAGAAAAAGCCCAGCGTGGCATTGTCTATATCGATGAAATCGACAAAATTTCACGTAAGTCTGACAATCCATCTATTACCCGCGATGTGTCAGGTGAAGGTGTACAACAAGCACTGCTGAAACTGATTGAAGGTACTGTAGCTTCAGTTCCGCCTCAGGGAGGCCGTAAGCATCCACAGCAAGAGTTTTTGCAGGTGGATACCTCGAAAATCCTGTTTATCTGTGGTGGCGCTTTTGCTGGCCTGGATAAAGTGATAGAACAGCGCTGTGCTAAAGGTTCAGGTATAGGTTTTGGTGCTGAAGTGCGTGCAACCTCACAAAGCCGTACCCTGACTGAAAGCTTTAAAGACGTGGAACCTGAAGATTTAGTCAAGTATGGTTTAATTCCAGAGTTTATTGGTCGTTTGCCTGTAGTAGCGACTTTAACTGAACTGGATTTAGCTGCACTGATGCAAATTTTAAGTGAGCCGAAAAACGCACTGGTGAAACAGTTTGGCGCCTTATTCCAAATGGAAGATGTTGAGTTGGAGTTCCGAGAGGACGCACTCAAAGCCATAGCGCAAAAAGCCATGGAACGTAAAACCGGTGCTCGTGGATTGCGTTCTATCGTTGAAAACGTCTTGCTGGATACCATGTACGATTTACCTTCGATGGAGCATGTCAGCAAAGTCGTCATAGACGAGACAGTGATCCGCGGCGAGTCTCAACCCATATTGATCTATGAAACTGTAGAAGCCGCAGCTTCTGTGTAAGTAAATTGGGGTCAGAGCAAAATTAAGTCTGCGATTTAATTTTATTCTGACCCCATTTTTACTGCGCTAACTCATTGAAGTGATATAAACAGCCCCCATATACTGTTGAATCATGTCACCTGCAGTAAATAATTCGAGAGAGATTTCATGACAGTAGCAAAGACTGAACGTTTGCATATGCCTGTATTGGCATTAAGAGACGTGGTCGTTTATCCGCATATGGTGATCCCGCTGTTCGTTGGCCGGGCTAAATCCATCAAATGCCTGGATGCCGCGATGGAAAAAGAGAAACAAATCTTTTTAGTTGCGCAAAAAGACGCCACGCTGGATGACCCTAAAGATTCTGATCTGTATCAAGTGGGTACTGTCGCCACTATTCTGCAGTTGCTTAAGCTTCCGGACGGCACTGTGAAAGTGTTGGTAGAAGGCGGCAAGCGTGCACAACTGGTTGAGTTTACTGATACAGAAGATACGTTCGCCGCTTATGTCGATTTAATTCCGACACCGGAAATAGACAGCCGCGAGCAGGAAGTGATTTTACGCTCTGCAGTTAATCAGTTTGAAGGCTATATCAAACTGAATAAAAAGATCCCACCAGAAGTGCTGACTGCGCTGTCAGGCATAGATGATGCTGCCCGTTTAGCTGACACTATGGCTGCTCATATGCCATTAAAAGTCGATGACAAGCAAAAAGTTTTAGAAATCATCGATGTAACTGAGCGTTTAGAGTTCCTGATGGCGATGATGGAAAGCGAAATTGACATTCTGCAGGTGGAACGTCGTATTCGCAGCCGTGTTAAAAAGCAAATGGAAAAAAGCCAGCGCGAGTATTACCTGAATGAGCAAATGAAAGCCATTCAGCGTGAACTGGGCGAACTGGAAGATACTCCTGATGAGTTCGAAACCCTGTCGAAGAAAATCGAACAGGCGCAAATGCCGGAAGAAGCCCGCACTAAAGCGACGGCTGAACTGCAAAAATTAAAAATGATGTCGCCTATGTCGGCTGAAGCCACAGTAGTGCGCAGTTACATCGATTGGCTGACTAATGTGCCATGGAAAAAACGCAGCAAGGTGAAAAAAGACCTGGCTGGTGCAGAGCGTATTCTGGATTCAGACCACTATGGTCTGGATAAAGTCAAAGAACGCATCCTGGAATATCTGGCCGTGCAGCAGCGCGTCAACAAATTAAAAGGCCCGATTTTATGTTTAGTCGGACCTCCGGGTGTAGGTAAAACCTCACTGGGTCAGTCTGTCGCCAAAGCGACAGGCCGTAAATATGTGCGTATGGCTTTAGGTGGTGTGCGTGATGAAGCGGAGATCCGTGGTCACAGACGTACTTACATCGGCTCTATGCCTGGCAAAATTATCCAGAAAATGGCCAAAGTTGGCGTACGTAACCCATTGTTCCTGCTGGATGAGATTGACAAAATGGCGTCGGATTTCCGTGGTGACCCAGCGGCTGCTTTGCTTGAGGTGTTAGATCCTGAGCAAAACACTTCGTTCAGTGATCACTATCTGGAAGTGGACTACGACTTATCTGACGTGATGTTCTTCGCTACATCAAATAGCTTAAATATTCCGGCTGCTTTATTAGACCGGATGGAAGTGATTCGTTTAGCGGGCTACACCGAAGATGAGAAGCTGAATATTTCCAAGCAGCATCTGATCAATAAACAGATTGAACGCAATGGCTTAAAACCTCATGAAATTGAGATTGAAGACAGCGCTATTATTGGCATTATCCGCTACTACACCCGCGAAGCCGGGGTTCGTAGTTTAGAGCGTGAAATCTCTAAGTTATGCCGCAAAGCGGTGAAAAACATTCTGCTGGATAAAAACCTGAAGAAAGTTGTGATTAATCAGGACAATCTGGAAGAGTTCTTAGGTGTGCAACGTCATGATTATGGCAAAGCCGAAGACAGTAACCGTATTGGCCAGGTTACAGGTTTAGCCTGGACTTCAGTTGGCGGTGACTTACTGACTATTGAAGCAGCTGCTGTGGTAGGCAAAGGCAAACTGACTTACACAGGCTCTTTGGGCGATGTGATGAAAGAGTCTATCCAGGCCGCCATGACAGTGGTTCGAAGCCGTGCTGAGAAGCTGCGTATCAACGAAGACTTCTATGAGAAACGTGATATCCATGTGCACGTGCCAGAAGGTGCCACTCCAAAAGATGGTCCAAGTGCAGGTATAGCTATGGTCACTGCATTGGTCTCCAGCTTGACTGGTAACCCGGTGCGGGCAGATGTGGCTATGACAGGTGAAATTACCTTACGTGGTGAAGTTCTGCCAATAGGTGGTCTGAAAGAGAAGCTGCTCGCTGCACACCGTGGTGGTATCAAACGGGTTTTAATCCCTCATGACAACGTTCGGGACCTAAAAGATATTCCGGATAACGTCAAAGGGGATATCGAAATTCGCGCGGTAAAATGGATAGATGAGGTGTTGGAATTGGCTCTGCAAGAGCCGCCAACAGGCATGTCAGTGCTTGAAGTGGAAAAAAATCCAGCAAAAAGCAAAAAAAGCATAAAAAATCCTGCTTAGGGGCTTTTCAATTGCTCTGGCTGTGTTAAGTTATGGGCAGTTTCGACGCAGCCCTTGTCCGACAAGGGTTGCGGCCTAACAGAATTTTTTGTAGTGCGTCGTTTTGTGCTTGCAAGCCCAAATCAGGCTTGATATAACAAACACGCTATTACGACAAACCAAATTTACTGTAGTTGTTGAAAATAATAACAATTGAAGGGGATGATATTGTGAACAAGTCTCAACTTATCGACAAAATCGCTGCTGGTGCAGACATTTCTAAAGCGGCAGCTGGTCGTTCTCTGGACGCGTTCATCGACGCTGTTACTGAGGCTCTTAAGGAAGGCGATTCAGTAGCCTTAGTTGGTTTTGGTACATTTGCAGTTCGCGAGCGCGCTGCACGTTCAGGCCGCAATCCACAAACTGGTGAAACTATCCAAATCGCTTCTGCGAAAATTCCTTCGTTCAAGCCAGGTAAAGCGCTGAAAGACAGCGTAAACTAAGCTGAACGCCTGGCTGTTACAGTCAGGCCTATGAAGCTGATGGTTCTGTTGGTCGCTACCGACAGAGAAAAGCAAAACGCATTAAGCCTGACGCTACCACAGCTTTTATGAAAAAGGCGTATCTGTTAAGATGCGCTTTTTTTTTAAGACAACCAAAAGTTGCCAAAAGAGACGTAGATACAATGTTAGAAAAGATCAGAGAAGGTTCGCAGGGCATGATCGCCAAGGTCATTCTTGGCTTTGTGATCCTGACTTTCGCGTTAGCCGGGGTTGGCAGTTATCTTGGCAACACCAGCGAAGCACCAGTTGCCGTAGTCAATGGTGAAGAAATCACTAAAGTTCAGTTTGATACCGCTTACCAAAACGAGAGAGCCAGAATGCAACAGCAGTTTGGTGAGATGTTTGGTATGTTGTCGGCTGACAGCAATTACATGAACAATTTCCGTAACTCAGTACTGGAAAAATTAATTGATGAGCAATTACAGCGTCAATTAGTGACTCAATTGGATTTGATGGTCAGTGATGAGGCGCTGCGCGACACTATTCGTGCTATGCCTGAATTCCAGATCGACGGTGTGTTTAATAATGACCGTTATATCGCCTTGCTGCGCCAAAACGGCTATGAGCCAAATCAGTTCCGCGATTATTTGCGCTCTCAAATGTCAGCAAACCAATTAGTGGTTGGGTTAGCTGGTTCAGAATTTGCGACTGTGTCCGAAATGCAGCTGTTGTCTAAATTGCAGCAGCAAAGCCGTGATATTCAGTACGCTGTGTTAAAAGCCGCTGACTTTTCCTCTGCCGTTGAAATCAACGATCAGCTGCTGCAAGACTATTACAACAGCAACACGAATCAGTTTGTATCACCTGAAACAGTGTCTGTGGATTATGTACAGTTAACTGCTGCTGATATAGCCAAGACAGTTGTAGTGGCTGATGCAGATTTGCAGGCCTACTATGATGCGAATCCTGCTCGTTACAAAACTGAAGAGCGTCGTCGTGTCTCTCACATTTTGCTTGAGTCCGCTGAAGAGAACGCAGAGATCAAATCAAAGGCTGAAGCTTTGGTAGCGCAGTTACAGCAAGGTGTTGATTTTGCTGAACTGGCAAAGAAAGAATCTGCTGACACTTTTTCCGCTGAAAAAGGTGGTGATTTAGACTTCATCGAAAAAGGCGTGATGGATGCTGAGTTTGAAAAAGCGGCTTACGCTTTAGCTAAAACTGGTGATCTTAGTCCTGTAGTGAAAACTGAGTTCGGTTACCACATTATCAAACTGACTGATATACAACCAGGTTCGACTAAAGCTTTTGCTGATGTAAAAGAACAAATTCTTGCCACGGTAAAAGAAGAAAAAGCTGCAGAGAAGTTTATTGAGCTGCAACAGTTGTTAGGTGAGAAGAGTTTTGAAATCGCCGACAGTCTGCAGGAGGCTGCAGAAGCTGTGGGTTCTAAAGTTGTTACAGTGCCTGCTTTTAGTCGCTCAGCTGCTCCTGCTGAATTAACTGCGCCTAAAGTTCTGGATACAGTGTTTTCCGGCGACTTTATCAGTGCAGGTGTAAACAGTGACGTGATTGAAGTCGCACCGCAACAGGTTGTTGTAGTGCGGGTAAACTCGCATCAGCCTGAAACGACGAAAAAGCTTGAAGAAGTTAAAGAGCAAGTCAAGGCTGCAGTTGTTGCAACAAAGAGCGCTGAATTAGCCAAAGCTAAAGCTGAAGCTTTATTGGCTGAAGTGGTTGCAGGTAAATCATTATCTGATGTAGCCGCTGCTGCCAAGCTGACGCTGGAGAGCAAAGCTGCTGTCACTCGTTTTGGTGGTGATATTGATTCTGATATTCGCACTAAAGCCTTTGAACTGGCAAAACCGTCAGAAGCTCAGCCTGTCACTGTGGCTATGTTAAATCTGGCCAGCGGAGATGCGGCTTTGGTTGCGGTCACCAAAGTGACAGAGACTGAAGTGACAGCAAAACCACCGGTAGAGCAGTTGCAACAGTTTGCTGATCAAAAAGCCCAAAGCAGTTTTGCCGCTTTGGTGGCTGCACTAAAAGCGAATGCTGAAATTACCCGTTCTCTGCCTGCTGCGACAGTAGAAGAATAACAAGCTTTAGTTACGCTTGGTAAGTAAAGAATCCACCTTCTGAAGAAGGTGGCTTTGTGTTAAGCCCCTAAAAGGGGCCCTTTGTCTAGTCCAGCGCCAATTCGGCCTGCTCTTGCCGTTCCATTTTTTCTTGGTGCCGCACATAGCGC